>Ga0181399_1000080_pt1 | contig 30963 bp, 16 predicted proteins | sample 22SPOviralmetaG_FD_130128 | JGI IMG/M metagenome (GOLD analysis project Ga0181399, IMG submission 130128) | Marine viral communities from the oligotrophic San Pedro Time Series (SPOT) site, San Pedro Channel, CA, USA - 22 SPOT_SRF_2011-05-21 | ecosystem: Environmental > Aquatic > Marine > Strait...
TGTTGCAGAGTCATATTGAAGAACAGCACCATCAGTAGCTGTTGTAGTATTCACATCATTTAAATTGGATAGATTGGTAGAACCACTACCAGCTTTTGATACTGTAATTACTTGTGGTACATTAGATACAGTTACTTGTGACCTTGGGGAAGAAGAAGAAACTGATACATTGGTGTTCATATTGTTACCCCTGGATTAACTGTCGCAATACCTTCAATCACTCTGGTTTTTTTATTTGCAGGTGAGACAATAACAACATCATACAAATATCTTCCTTCTGTAATGTCTGCCGTAGAAGCAGAAGTTAAAGATAAAGTTATCGTACCACTGTTTGCGACAGTGACGGTAAAATTAATGGAAGTCGTGCTATAATATGATTTTTTTATCTTGGCCGTACCAGTGTACCCAGTTAAATCCCAGGCACTATTATTATCGTCATAGACGCCGACCTCAGCAGAAAAATCTGAGCCTTGATCAATATAAAGATTGTGTACTGCCGCCATAGGAGTTTACCACTTATTTGTATTTATATCAAAAGATAATCTTCTTTAGTATTTATAAAAAATTACTTAGAAATTAATTCTCTTAATAAACATTTAAGGTCATTAATTTCTTCTTTTAGTGATCCGAGATTGGTCTCAATATCATTAATTCTGTTTTTTTCCATTTCTCTACTGGCACTAATTCTTAAATATTTTTCATATTCAGATTTATTTTTATTTACTATAGCATTGTTAGAAGATGTTCTAACAAGATCAGGTTGTCCATCAACTTTATATTCTTTCATATCAAAGTGCCAATGCTAATGATCTAAAGTTTTTAATTTTAGGTACATTACTTTGATCATTCCCAACAAATATTACTTTTACACTAAACTCTTGGAATTCTCTCAATGATTTAATTTCAAAATCAAAAGCCCTATATTCCTTAGAGTTTCTTGATGTTGGGTATGATAATGCGGGTACTAATTCATAATTCATATCATCAAAATCACCGGGACTTGAATTACCTTTCACTTTAACAAATACCTTAATATCACAATTTTGAGTTCTTATGGCATCAAATAAAACTTTTACAGAAGTAGAAGAATTTTCAAGAATAACTTTCTTGATTATATAAGCAGAATGTTTTCCACCGGTCGGAGTGATCTCTGAACTGAGATCAAGATCACCATTAGAATCAAGTTCTTTATTAATTCTATTTGATATTGTTATGTGAGATGATCCAGTAATATCAATAATGGGACTTACTCTATCGGATAATGTTGACATATTTACATATGTTTTTAAAGACCCGGATAATGTTGACTGGAAATTATCCATATTAGGTTCACTCATAATCAATTTTGGTTCTGTTAATTCATTCTCTATTAAATTATCAATACCCAATAAAGGTCTTACTATAAATGATGATTGTTTTGTGTTACCTATACTAGTTCCACTAACTGTAAGTAAACTTGTTTCACTGACAGTATTTTGTGGAGTAAAAATATTAATAGATGGAGTTATTGATTCATATTGAATATTTTTTGTAGCAAGAATTTCATTTCCGCCAGTTTGTATTGTTTCATTTGCTTGATATGGTACAGTAATTTCATACTCATCCATACTGATGACTCTAGATATAGTATGTGTAGTATTTAATTGATTTAATAATATTCCGTTCAATTGAAAACAACTCACAACAGACCCAGAACTATGTGAAATTGCCGTAGTTCCAAATTCTCCTCTAACGCAATTAGTAAAACTACCATTAGATACACCAGAGTATGAAATAATTTCATCATCAATTTTGAAAAATCCTTTATTACTAACAGATACTAGCGAGTTATTAATAACATTCCATCCATCAAGCGATGGATTAAAGTTACTTGTATCAAGTATATCCGTGATAGAAATATTTGATTGGTTTCCAGATATTTGAGATACTAGTTTTAAGTTTGATTTATTTGTAGCAACATTAGTTAGGGTTACTTTATTACCCGTACTATTCATACCATGATTTGTCTGGAAAACTTTAACTACTGATGACCCATCTACAAACTTAATAGGATTAGTAGATAATTTTTGATCTTGTATTGGGGAATTTGGTAATACTGCTGTATATGTCGTATTTGTATCAAATTTTGCTCTATTTAATACAAACTTAACATCTTCAAATTGATCCGGAGTCCATATACTTTGGTTTGATGATTTATATAAAACACCGACAGCTGGTTGTTTATCAATAAAGAGTCCGGTTGTTACATCAACTTCACCTAATCTAGAAACCCACATATTATAATTTTTATTAGTTGTTCTTACAACAAATACATAACTATTATTACTTGTTAGATATAATGGATTGTCAAAAGTAAATGTAGTGGGTTCAGATGCATCTGATGAAATTTTAACATCATTTGATTGTACTGTGACTACAGAACCAGGTACAATTGACTGAGTTGGCAATCCATTTTCTACAGTTCGTATATCAATAGTAACTGGCAGAGTTTCATCTTTGGTTAGGAAATATACTTGAATAGAAGTTATAAATGCACCTTCTTCACCAATGAAGAAAGACTGTGCAATTGGATCATGACCAGCAGGTCGTGGTGGTGGATCTGGAATAAATCTTGTTGTTGATTGGGTGACAGCAGTAGCTGTCAATTCAGGAGCTTCTAGTGTAGTTACTGTAGATGTGACATCAAGTTGTGTCCCTTGAGAATAATATTGAGCGATTGCATATGATCCGGTAATATTTTTGACTTGTAAATTATCAGGAATATCAGAAATTGAGAAAGTCAAATCTCCAGTTTCAAATTCTCTACCAGGAAGTATTACAAATGCTGATAAATTTCCAAACTCATCACTATATAAATGTTGACTAGATTTTCCCGAATTAGCAACTGCACCAGAGTTTCTACCAACAATCATAAACTCTGTGCCTGGATATGTAGGATTGATATCCGAATTATCAGTAGATCTCACATCATTTACTGCTAAAATAGTTCCTCCAGAGACATACCCATTAGAAAAATCAGATGATTTAATTTTAGTACTATCTTGGAAATCGTATGGACTTACTACAGTAGCAGATAATCTACTGTCAGGAATAACCTGGACGCTAATATCAGAAGGATTTTGTTTTTTATAAAAATCAACTTTTTCACCTACGAGAAATGTTCCGGTGATAGATAAATCTCTTAATAAATTTGGATAAATTATGTCGCTAGATTCTACTTCATCAATATAAAAATAAAATCTAGTGTTTGGTTTTAATAATGTTGATCCAGTTGTAATAACTCTAGATCTAGCATATCTCAAATCTCTAATATTTTGAATGGTATCTCCAGATTCTAGTTCAAAATTTAAATTATTAATATCAAACTCAGTACCATTATTAGTTGATGTTATTAAAGTTCCTCCAGATACTCTATCAACGTCAGTCGTCCAACCATCCCAAATTTGTCCACTTGGTACTACTAAATCAAATAAGTCCGTGAATGGTGTTGTGAGATCTATACTTTGAGTTTCTATGACTTCTCTTTGGGTATCATACCAGATATCTTTTTTGGGAAAGACATCCATATTTCCAATCCAAGAAAATACTTCATATGGAAAAAGATTTTCAACTCTACTAGAGTAATTTTGTTCTACTAAAGGCACTTCTTCAAATGGAATACTAATATATGATTTACTTAAAATGGCAGTGCTTTCGGAGTCGGCAAAGTATAAACCAACACCAGTTACTGATGGATATGGTCTGACTAAGTTTTTATCTAAATCAATAGAAGCAGAATAATCTTCATTATTTAAATCTGCAACATCAGTCGAAACAAATCCATCAACTACAAATCCATTTTTAAATCTATTTTTACCTTCTTCATCTAGTATATTTAAATTATTTGTATTAACTTCTAATAGAGATAAAGAAGTATACTCCTCAAGGTTAATAATTCTATCTTCAAGTTTTCCTATATCTTTCATAGTATAATTTCTAGTCTTCTCCATTTTAACTTCAGCTTGAGTAACATCCTTCAGGTATGGAGGAAGATGAATAGTCGCTATAAGTAACCCTGCACTTTCATCATCAGATAAACCCGGTTCTACAGAATCTGAACCCTGAATTACTCTAAGTGCTCCTGAATTATATCCATATTTTTCACCAGCTATAGTAAGATATACTTTATCAACTCTCCCTGTATAAAAACTATAGTCAGATATGAATACATTTTCAGCTGAAGGAATCTTTTGATTAGTACTAAATGATGCTTCGTATATGTTAAATGGTGAATTAGTAGCAGTTTCTGAACATGGAGATGATATAGTTCCAACTGAAGATCCCGAAGACGCAGAAACTGTATACCTAAAATCAATCATATCCGCCATAGAAACAAAATTGAAAGCTTGAGGAATATCTTCATAATTCACTGATCCATATGATTCTTTAGAGTAAAAATCATTTTCTGTATTACTATGTTCGAAATAATCAAATACAACAACCAGTTTTTTATCTGGTTGAGCTGCAGAATTTTTTCTAACTAGTTTTGATATTCTATAAAAATTATTAGTATCATTTCTAACTAATTTAAAATCATCCTTAACATTTATATATTTTCCATATGTAGATGTTTTAATAAATATTCCCGATACTGAATTTGATGACACAACATCAACAGATATTGTTAAATTACTACCTGGTTGGAATTTAGTTCCTGACAAATATACAACATAAACCAGATTTGAATTCTTAGATACAATTCTTGCTCTAATATTACCTTTTTTAATTACATCACCAACATTAATATGAGTGCTATCATTTAACAATAAAGAATCAAATAACTCAGATGCACCACTATTAGCGTTAATTGATTGGTGAATTGCGTGTACTTTAATTACATCCGAAAACTTTAGAGATATTTCTTTATCCGTATACCTAGTGCCATAAACATTGTTAGAGGCAGATTTTACTTTAGATACTTCTAGGAAGTTATAATTCCTCCTAGTTTTAGTTCTAATAGTTGGATTTCCAATTTGCTCTGTGTAATATACAGTTATTGATTCTCCATTAGTTAACCCAGTAGAAGAAAGAGTAACAATATTAGTAGCTACTTGAGTAGTTACAGCACCAGTAACTTTACCGGAACTAGTAGTTACAATTATATTGTCTTTATTAATAACATTACCAGATTCTACTTGTATAGTAACTTGTCCGCCACTACCTGCTGTAGTATTTTCGGTTATTAATCTACTGTGAACATAATCATCACTAGATTCAACTGGTTTTAAAGATATTCTATTAGTTAAACCATTTTTAGAAGTATGTAACTTACAAATTTGTTTTGATGCATTATAATATGTACCCGCAGTGACGGCAGTGGATAATGTGACTGTGCTTGATGTTACAGAAGATACTTCAACCGGAGTTTCATTACCCAACTTTATTTTTGATTGTGGAAATATTTCAAAACCAAATGAAGTATTTACGCCGGTGAGAGTAGTACCATTAACCGTAAATGAAGATCCTGACAAGGAAACTGAATCTAGTTTAACAGTACAAGAAAAACCACTATTTTTACTGAATGTTCTAACATTTTCCAATACCCCTTTACTTATTAAAGTTATTGTAGTAGTACTAGGAAGTGAAAAGTTACTTGACTTTATTAGTTCATTTGAATTAAATGAACCAGAAACTTGTTTTAGTCTAACTACAGAACCAACTATATCATGAACGAAACCAGTAGCTCCAGATATAGATCCAGTTATGAAATCACCAGCAGATATCCCAGCAACCGATGACAAAGTTAGTTTATCAAAAACAGATACATCAGTAACATACAATTTGTCACTTCCATTAAGACCCAAAGCTTTTGATATACCAATTTGATTACCATCTACATCAGATAATAATAAGTCATCATTAAAATTAACCGTCCCACTAGCATCTGATACATTTACATAAGAACCAATTTGTAGTATAGATCCCTCGTTGTTAATTGACTGTGTTTTTCTTGGTTTTGGTACTATTCTATATTGTTTCTTTTCATTTAGAACTTCAAAACCTTCTACAGATGCTTTACCTTCGGAAAGTTCTATAACAAAGTAATCCTTACCAATAATATATGTTGATACACCATCACCATATTCACCGACAGCCGAACTTGTAGCACCAGCAGGAATTTCATTTACAATAATCTTACCTTCAACGGTAACATCATTTAAATTATATATACCACCATTAGTTCCATTATTAAGAGCTTCTTTAATTTTAATTTGATATGGTCTTGTAGTAAAACTACCATGATTACTATAACTTCTTCTAGCTAAATTTCTCTCTAGTTCAGAATAAGCTGATTGCAATGCATCAGCTTGTTGGGTTATGTCACCATCTTCAAATCTTAATAATTCAATAAAATTAGAATTTTCAGAAATTAGAAGGTTTTGTTTTACTAATTTTAGTTCAAATTGTAATCTATCTGCTCCCGGCGATGCAAAATTACTTGCACCTGTAGAATTATCATATAATTTAGAATCTTCCTCGGAAGTAACAACACTTTCAATAACTTGAAGACCAACCTTATATGATGGTCTTATGGAATACTGTTCTAATATAATTTGTTGGGTTAAAACTTCGACAAAAAATCCTCTAATAAAATAAACACCAGAATTAATAGTAGCAGTAGATCCACTATAAGCAGTTGCATTTTGTACTGTAGTAACTGCTACAGCATTACCAGATGAATCCAAAAGAACTTCATTATTTTTAAATTCTTTTATCTGAACACCTTCCTCCTCAATACCACCGTAATTATAAGCAACATACAAAGTATTAGTATCCTTTTCAGAAAGAGTACTAGTTAATGTATTTGTGACTTCAGCTTTAACTCCAGAAGTAGCCCCAGTTAATACTTTTCCTTTTAGAGAACTAAGAGTTGACTCTACAGAAAATCCATTTACTATAGGTTGAATCAAAACAGCCTTAGCTAAAAGGTCATAATTTACGTTACCGGGGATAACAAGAGATCCATCCTTAAATATATGCTGACCAAATCTTTCAATTTGATTTTGCAAAATTGATTGAAGAGTATTTAATTCTCTTGTCTGAACTGAATATCCCGGTTTAAATAGTACTTTTTGATAATTTTTTGAACTATCAAAATCGTCAAAATACGGAGATATTTTAGTATTTGTTTCCTGCATTATTGTGAGCCTTCAGGGTGTTTTACTTTTTATTATTTATTTTAGAATTCTACTACTAATTTGACATCTTCAATTTGATCATTTGATCTATTTACTGCTTTTCTATTTTCAACATAGATAATATTACCACTATTTTTTTTAACTTCTGGAGTAGCATATCCATCAGTAAAATTTACACCAAATGATAAAGAATCTGCAGTTGCATCAGGTGTTCCTTCGATAGATGTTCCGCCGCCACCTGGTGTAAATGATATTTCATTATTCCCGCTAAAAGGAATATTTTTATATCTGAATGCAGTAGTTTGACTGCTATCAGCATCCAAGAATTCATTCTGATAATATCTTAAAACTTTAGAAACCGTATCATAGTGAATTACTCTTCCTATAGCACCCGTAGTAGCCTGTTTAATTATCTGACCAGCTTGAAAATCTCCAGTGGGAGCGCCAGTACCACTTGATGGAAATTTTATAGAAAAACAAGCTGTAGCAGTAGTTGTAGTTAAATCTGTTGACGACAAGTTTTGTGGGTCTGAAATCAAACCAAATCTTCTAAATTGAGAATTAACTGGAATATCTCCATCACCCTCTAAAAAGTCTAATGACTTATTGATCATAACTCTAAAACCACCAAGTTCTAAAGCAGGGTTTGATCCATGACCACCAGTCGGTCCAATCACAACATCAACTGTTATACCCAATGTTATTTTACTTCCTGTTCTTGATAATGCATCTGATTCTGAACTATAACCTTCAGTCAAGATAACTGTTCCTCTTGTATATCCAGTACCGACACTTTGTATAGATACCGTAGATACTGATCCAGAAGTTACAATAAACTTTGCTACAGCACCACTACCATCACCGAGTATTGGGCAAAAATATGTGCCATTAGTTATACTAGAACCTTTATTTGTCAGCACCAGTTGATTGATAGCACCATCAACAGCTGCTGCAGCAACTGATGAGTCAGTTTTAACTGGAATAAAATCTGAGGATACAAATCTAACATAATCGGAAATACTAATGGTATACATATATTTCCATATATATCCATCACCACCATCAGATTCAAAAGTTGTTTGAGTTCCAGTTGGTTCTACTGTTGATACTTTACCAGTAGTATTATCTGCATCAGTTCCATTAAAAATACACTTATATACCTTAAAATCACTATTAACTACATAAAATTGCGACTCATACAAACTAGTTTGTCCATTTAATGATGGGTTTACCTTAGAATAATTATCCCTATACATATCATATTTTACTCCAGTTTGCCAATTAATTCTTCTAACTACTTGAGAAAGATCTGCTCTATTGACTCTCTTCAAAGAAATCATATCATCATAAATTTCATTTAAATCATTAAATGAATCGTATGGTTCTGGTGGTGAGAATTCTGTAACAGAACTATTGGTACTATATCTCTCCAGCGTCCATGGTTGAGATCTTCCTGTAAATAAGTAAAGTTTACTTCTATATGCTTGGGCAGCTGCTGAAGCATCGTCTTCAGGAGTATTACTGGAATTATATGGTTCTTCCAATGATTCAATAAATTGTTCAGCTGCAAAAACCCTAAAATTATCAGTTACTAGTGAGGGCATTATTTTTCCTATTAATATTTGTACTGTTATTTATCATAGATAATCATCATGATTTTCAAAATATACCAATGTATACGTAGATGGATCATCAGTACCTGTTTCAATTTGTGCATTGTGAGATACAGCAGTTGTATTTCTGGCACCTCTAGTACATCCAGTAATAGTATTACTGGATACGGTCGTATATTCAATAACTTCACTATCAACAATTACACTAAATGTGTCATATCCAACTCCAGTATTTCTAACAGTAACTCCAGTAAATACACCTCCACTGAGAACTGGTTCGAGTACACAACCAGTTCCACCACCACCAGTTAGTTCTATAGTAGTTTCTGTATCATCATATCCAGAACCACCAGAAACAATTTCAACTTTTCTCACTTCTCCACTAGAAACAAATATATTGAACGATGCATTGGCGCCAGAGTGAGATGGTGCTGAAATTGTTATTGATGGAGAATTAGAAGATACTCCAGATGTGTTTGATAATGAAACCGTTTCAATACTTGCATTTATATTAGAAGCAAGTTTAGTCGCTTTAACAATACTAGATACATGAAGAGGTAGTTCTTTATAAATTGACCCAAATACGGTTGCGACTGCCTCTTGATTTACATAGATATTACTTCCTGGATTAGTAATATTAATTGTACTAGAATCTATTATATTTTCACCAGTAATCATATCAACCTTAGCAGTAGCTTGAATGCTAGTACCAGGACCTTTTGTGCGAATAATTACATTATTTTCATAGTATGCACCACCATTAGTCATAGTTAAACCAGTAACTTTACCACCAGAATAAGATACAGTAGCACCAAAATTTTCTGGAGAATTATCACTATATGATGCAGTTTCGATTACCGTTGGAGATAGTACAGAAGTCACAGTTCTTGGTCCTGATTCGCCAGAAATAGTAATCTTATCGTCAACTGATATTTCATTAAGTCTAGTAACAACTTCAACATCACTAGGAGCGCCACGAAAATCAATAAAAGATAATCTAGCACCGGTAACAGAACTCATAAAGACAATAGTATTATTATCAATATAGTAATCATATACAGGACTTTGAATATTACCATTCTTGGTAACAATAATTTGATTTTCTAGTTCTCTTGGTCTTTCAATGTGAGCGTTTGGATAATATGGAGAACTAGATTTCTGTAGTGGGAATTGGGTGCCAGATCCGCTAGAGATAGTATCCAATTTATCAAATGACCCAACAGATCGGATAGAAATTATATCATTTTGTTCAGGGGCGGTAGTAAAATTAATTCTACTTTTGATATCACCACTTAATGTATAATCATATCCAGATTCTAATAATTTACCATTTTTTGTTACTAAGATACTAGAATCACTCGAAACTCCATCATTGTCTATAGTACCAGATGGTACAAAATTTTCCATGGTTTCAAATAAGTTAAATATAGTTCTACTTCCATTAAATGGTGTATTAATTTCATCCAAAATACTGACGACACCATTAAATTTAATTGCAAATAGACTACCAGTAGTATGAGCAGCTGAAAGTGTTATGGTATTGTTATTAACCCATGTAAAATCAACATCGGAAATATTAACTTGATTGTTAGAATATACAATTAATGATTCTCTATCAGATCCAGTATACGATGAACCTAAAGTATAAGTATTGCCGGTAGTATTTGTTATACTTACTTCATCGTTTCCATACATTCTTATACAATATATATTATCTGTTGCGAGTGGAGCTGTGGTAAAAGTTACTAGTGATGCAGAAGCATTAATACTGTATTCATTACCTGGATTTAAAATAATTCCATTTTTTATTGTTAATATATCAGCATCTTCAGTAACATTTGCATTATTTAAATTTGCATTATTGTAAATAAGTCTAAAATCTGTTCTAGTCCCATCTGGGCAATTTTGCAATTCATCGAAAAGAGTTACTGTAGGATATTTTACAATAAAAATGCTTGTTGGTGGTACACCATCAGTATGGGTTAAATCAATTTTATTTCCACTAACAGTAAAGTCACCTTTATTAAAAAATCTTGGAGTTCCATCAGCATACACAACAACTTCATCATAATCAGATGATGCAATAGTTGTACCTAATGTATATCTCATTACACTACTTGACTGTGCAGATGAACTAGAAATACTAAGTTCTTCCGAACTATGTGTATAAAGTATAAATGTAGTTTCGGTAGTTTGTATAGCAGTAGTAAATGTTATTGTGCTACCACTAACTGTAAAATCTTCTGATGGGTTTTGAATTACACCATTTCTAAATACCATCAAATCATCTGCATTTGGGGGTGTGAATGCAGTACCACTGTCAGTTAAATTGTGGGTTGTTTGAGATCCATTGATACCGGTTAAGGAATCTAAAATAATATTTTGATTTAGTCCATTATATGAATAGTAAACATGAATGGTTTCAGAAAAATCTATAGCGTCACTAAATGTAATAAAACTACTATTTGTTATACTATAATCCGTACCAGGTTTTTGAAACACTCCATTTCTAACAACAAAAATATGATTTACCGATATTGGCGTTTGTAATAATCCACTTACTGTTAATGGAAAAGTTAACTCTGTATCATTAAAACATTGTGAAATATTAATTACTACATTTTTAGTATTAGCTGGAGTTAATTGTCGGTTAAAATATAACAATTGTATATTGTCACTAGATGTAGGAGCAGTAACATATGTTATTTTATTATTTGTTAATGATTGGGATGTAGAATCAGGTCTTAATAATTGATTATTTTTAATTGTAAAAACATCACCTACATTTTTTGTGTACTCAGGAACTCCATTCGTAGAAAGATTGAATATTGTTCTGGTGCCGTTTTGTTTGACATTTAATCTATCTAATATAGAACCCCGTTCATTACTAGTATTTGAGAGGTAATCACTAACAAAATCAATTATAGTACATTCGGTCGAAGCGGGATATGTATTAGAAAAGGTTATTGTAGAACCAGACACAGAATATTGATCATGATCCAATATCTGATTATTAATATTTACGACTAGACTCTCTTCACCATTTGATGGATTGTATGTGTATCCATCAACTGTTATATTAAATGTTGTTGTGCTATTATCTAAAGGTAATTTATCTATAACTTCCACATAACTACCAGAACTACTGGGAGTTGTGTATGAAAATTTAGTATTAAATCCTTCTACTCTAGTATTACTAACAGGAACCATTGTTCCACTAAGATTTTCCTTTCTAATCTCAACAATAGATTTTGGTTTTCTGACCGAATTAGATTCAAATACTTGAACAAATCTAGTCTTTTGACATGGAGTTAGTTTTTCAATTGTATTTTGATTAATAGTGGAACCCTGAATTCCTTGACATTGAACTGTCTCATTAATGTGCCAACCAAACACTTCACCAGCTGGAATACTCTCGGAAAATGTAATTACATTTCCAGATCGACTAAAATCTGTAAATAATTGTGATTGAGAAACACCAGTTCTGAATAGCAATAACTGACAATCACTAGTGATTGTTTGACCAGATGTAATGGTACGAGTAGTACCTGTACCGCCTGAAAGTGCTAACTTACTAAGATTATCATGTTTAACTGTTATTAGTTTTGAATCATAACCAAGTGATCCTGACAAAGTAAAAGTATTTCCTGTCACGGTAAGTGAATTTGGATCCTGAACAATTCCACCAATGGAAATTATAAATTTATCTATATTGCTATGTGATACTGGTATATTATTTTTTGTGATGGTAATGGATACTTGATCTTTAGTAACAATTTGAACATCCATTTTTTCAATTTCAGTATCAAAATGATAAAGAGTAATCTCATCATTATCATCAACCAAATAATTTGGTATATAAATTACCGGACCACTACCAACAGCAGATGAAACATCATAACTTATACTAGGTTCTTGATAAATTCCATTCCAAAAATTAAATGTTTTTAATGTTTCAGTTGATTTACCAGATGCATATACACTACTAATTTCTACAATAACTTCACCACTAATAAAATCATTATCATCAAAAAGTCTAACTAGTACTGAATTTGCCGTAATTTCAATAATTTGACCAATAGCTCCAGATTCTATTCCTATTATAAAATCATTTACTTCAAAACCTGGGTCTACTCCAATACTAGTACTAGGTAAGAAAATTCTAGTTTTTCCGCAGGATGCAAGTTTTAATTTGAGATCAAGTTTGCTGGAAATTACAGTAGTAAAAATTGCACTACTTTTAAAAACATCAAGTGGATTCCTGAAGAAAAATTTTCTTCGTTCAATTATTTTTTTACCAAACTGTCTAAATCCAGCTGGGTGCGTATTAATTTGTTGTTGAGATTTCCAGTCTTTTGTATCTCTAGACGATGTGATAGTGTATGACCAATCTTGGTAATAATTACTGTCAGTAATTTTTTGTAAACTATCACTTAATGTACCAGATATATTTGTTTCATTTGGTGGGAGATCAATAGTAGAACTAACTCTAGAATATGCTTTAGATCTACTAATTTTTTTTATCTTTCCATATATTTTATCATTGAGTCTGATAGTATCGCCATCCTTAAATTGTCCAACATTTTCATCAAATTCAATTGTAGATGAGTTTTGATCAAATGAAACTACGGTTGCCTCTATATTCACTGGAAATAATGCAGAGTTAGCTAAACCAGTAAGTTTTTGACCCACTATAATTTTTTTTCTTCTTATATTTGCTTTTAAAATAGCACCACTACCAACAATTCCATTGACGGGAGTCTTTACTGTAATAGTTGGTTCTTCTTTAAAATTAAGTCCACCATCAATGACTTTTACTGATGCAATAGATCCAATAGTAATTTTAGCTTCTAATACAGCAAGATTCTCTACACCATTAACCAACAACGTAATTGCATTATTATAATTACTACCACCATCCAAAACCTCAATACTAGATATTTCAAAATTATTAATTATTTTAGCGGTTGCGGGTATATTTACATAATGATTTACAACCCCATTTGATGTAAATGATTCTCCTGAAGAATTATAAGTTATTTTTTTAATTTTACCAATGGTGGTAGAGTATGTTTGAACTATTGCCTTACCATTCCCAGCAATAGTATCTAATGTACCCTTTTTAATAATTTTAGAAATTTTGGGTAATTTTTTATACCCAGAACCACCACTTGAAACTGAAACTTCTGCAAGCGGACCTGATGCACCATAAGATTTAGCAGTATATGAAAGTCCTATGGTTTCATAACCATTTGTTGTTTCTGGAGTTTTAATAGTAAATGAAAATGGTGTTACTTTTTCTACTCTTTGTATACCATAGTAATCTTTTGATTTATTAATTTCATATATTTTATCATTATTTACATGTAAATATAATCTATTAGGAATTTTTTCTGCATTTAATACTACAGTATTTGTAGGAGACTCTTCTAATGTAAAGAACTCATTTCTTTTTTCAATATCATATGTCAGTAAGAAATCTGCGGCCGCTGGTAGTTTTAAAGAATATGTATATTTAAAATTTAAATTAATTGCATAAAAAGATTTACCAGAGTAAGAATTAATATTTTGAAAACCAGATGTTATATTTTCTTCACTAATAGTTACATTAACATTAGATATATCAACAATATTACTTGTAGTTACATCTTGACCAAGATGGTTATCATGCAAATTAATATCAATCACACCATCGTGTTCATAGTTAAAATAAACAAAATCATTTATCGTTAAATTATGATTAATAGTACCTGTGGTAAATGTAGTTTCTAATAAATTTGAAGATTTTTGAATACTTGTAATTAATTTACCACCCACCTTAGATACTATAGCACTAAATCCAGATCCAGAAGTCAATTGATTGTCGGATATTAATCTATCACCAACTTTATAATTATCACCCTCGGATTCAACTAATACCGAATCTATAGAACCAGTTGTTATAAACGGTTTCATTACAACTTTGCTTGTATTACTATATTCTTTTGGATATTCATCATTATGATCTATCCCATCAAATTTAAACACTGGTACATCTGGGATATCTTTTTCAAATGATCTAGTAAATACAGATGGTATCTTATCAGAAGTTCTATTCTGACAATTCATATATTCATCATAGTCTGATGCAAATGAATCTCCGATAAAATAAGGAAATCCACTAAAATCTGAATCCGTTAATGAATTTGTAACGGAATCATATGATGTTGATGTTGTAAAATAACAATATCTACCCTCAGGAAATTCTGGAGTAATAGAAAATCTTCCATTATGTTCATCTAAATCATTATCATCACCTTCATTATATTCATAATCTTCAATAAATGAACCAATTGGGTAATTTGTAATTGAAGGGCCACCTACTCTGCTAATATAATATGTCGTACCATTATGAGTGTGAGTTATTTCATTACTACCAGAAGATGTTGTACTATATTTTAACTTATATCTAGATTTAGTTGATACATATGATGTTGAATCCGTTATAGGAATATTTCTTTCATCTAAAACTTTGTTACCCCCGTAAATAGGAATACCATCATATGATACACAAACAACTGGAGAATGTAATGGGATATAAGTTAATATTTCACTATCAGTAAAAGTATCCTGAGTTTTGCTAAGAGCAGTTTCTACTGCTTGAACAACGTCTGACGGCGCTTTTTCCAGTGTATACTTTGCTAGTAACTTATCAGTATTTTTGATCAAATAATATTGTTTTGTATCCAGATCTTTTGGAAAATCATTAATATAATCTATAAGTTTAAAATTATCATTATTGAGGGTTGATGGAGTGTCATCTGCATTATCATAGACATAACCACCATATGAATCAATTCTATCAAGTTTTTTGAGTTGTCTTACTAAATTAAATGTCCATTCTCTCAGTTTACATGTAATACTAGATTTAGTTTCTGTTGATAAAATTTGAATATTGGGAGAAGATATATAACCACTACCAGGATTTTTAATATTAAATCCAATAACATTACCATTTTGTATAATCGATTCCACAACAGCTCCTGTGCCAGCATCATTAGCAGTAATTACTACTTCCGGGGGTGTCAAATAATTTGAACCATTATTTACTAAAGCTATTGATGCAATTTTTCCATTTGATGTGAAAGCTATTGCTTCAGCACCATTGCCATTATCGATTGATACGGTTGGTGGATTACTAAAAGTTTTTTGTATTGTTCCAAAACCACTAATAAGATTTGTTGATTCAGTCAACTCGTTAAAATTTTGTTTGTCGAAGTTATACTTAGAAACTAATGGTCCAGAAAAATCAATAATTCTATTTGAATTGTAACTATATGGTACATCAATATACCATTCATTAACACCATCAACTTTTCCACCACCAGAAATTCTTATTGACGGTAATTCTACATATCCAGAACCAGATTTTTTAATAATAATATTATCTATAGTTCCATTGGTATAACTTATATCTAACTCAGCTTCGCTAAAATTTATAGGATTTCGTATATCGGATTGAATTTTAAATGATACATTTGATGTGCCGGTATAATAAGATGGAGAAATTGCATTAATGTTCATTAATGCATCTGATTTTGTAACATGTAATGTAAATTTATTATTGTTAAACTTTCTAACGTAGTATTCTTCATTGGATACTAATTTTTTAAAGTATTCGTTATTATCCTTTGTGGTAAATAAAACTTTTATTCCTGTTGTAAGACCATGATTGGACTTATGTATTCTGGAATTTGTTACATTAATACCATTAAAGTTACTAAATTCTAATTTAATTGATGGATTATTATTAATAATTTCAATTTTTGGTTTAGAACTAAATCCCGTTAAATTTGTAGTAGAAGACCAAGCATCATTTAATTTTGCAAAATTAAATGATTTAATAGAACCAGATATCAATATTAGATTGTAATTATGATCTAATTCTGTCGTATATCCAGTTAACTTCAAAATTGGTAATTTTGTATCATCTATACTATACCCATATCCATTACTGTCTTCAGAATATACAGATTTATAATCACCGCCGTCAGATATGTAAAATCTATTCACATATCCATAAGATATTGTATTTCCTTTATATGAATTAACTTGAATAGCATCAATATTAAGTCCAATAGATTGTTTAGTTTTTCTGCCGGATCCTATAGCTTGAGTATCGGAAATTAGTCCACTTTTTTTCCACCTAGTCAAAAGTTTTTGATTAGTAAATGCAATTTTCTTAAGATCACTACCAGATATTGTAGTGTCTAGGTTTACAATATTTTGCCACCACCTAGGCACACCTGTAGATGCAACATAAATGTAATCACCATAATCATACTGAGAATTAAATGCAACTAGAGATTTGTATGATGGAAAGTTATTTTCAATATTATTATTTTTAGTAGTACTATAATTAACATTTTTTACAATAGATTCTCTAGTCCAATTATAATTAGTTCCAAGTAAAAGTGATAATCTATCAGATATTTCACTTGTAGTAAAACTATACGCATCTACATTTGGACTATCATACTTTGCAAATTCATACTTATCTAATGTATGAAGAGAACCGCCATCTTCAATATAAATTTCTCCCGGAAGCGCTAATAATTCAAATCTAGGATTTACCAAAGATGAATCATTATAATCAATATAAAGAGTATGATCTAGTCTATTTTTACCCACATATTCCCACTCAACAGGAGTTGCATTAACAATAGTACCATCATATGCTTTACCTTCAGTATGTACTGGAGCTGTAGTTCCTGACATGCCCGTATTTTTGGCTACATAATAATTATCCCCACTATAAACATATTGTTCAATATTATAATTTATTCCCGTTTGCCATTCATCAGAATATTTTAATCTTGCGACAGAAACTACAGTATCCTTAATAGAAAGATTAAAAGTTCTTTTGGAAGATTGTCCAATATCAGTCAGATATTCGCACCCAAAAAACTGATTAGATGATCTATTTTTATAAAAAATTTCTTTTCCATTAACATGGAAAATACCATTTGTAATTGGAAATCTTGTTGCTTCATCTACAGTTACAACAAAGTTAGTTGTTGATGATGATATGTTAGATTCAGATAACGTAATTACAGTAGATGGAGGTAAGAATAGTTTATTAATGTCACTATTAGTAGTGACATCAAGTACAAATATATTATTAATTACAGGAGTACTATTATCTATTTCAATATTAACACCATCAACACCAAAAATTTTATCTTGATCCTGTTTAAAATTAACTACATTTGGTAATGAATTATTAGTTAAACTATATCCATCTAATAATCTAACTTTAGCTGATTTTGTCTCGCCGATTTTAGAATTAGAAGTCTTAAATGTATATTCTTTTGGAAATTCTATATTTTGGTTTTCGCCAATAACATCAGCACCATTTCTGCTAATAGTTGGCTTTATGTAAGATTGCGAAATAAAAGCTCTGGGTTTTTCTATAGTATCAGAGTAAATTTCTTCATTTGGTAAAAAATATCCTACAATATCATATAAAATAAGTTCATCTGTAGATGCATCATAATATTCTACTCTACCAGAACCAGTACCAGTAACATTCCTTACTATCTGATCTTCAGAAAAAGCTCTAGGTCGTATTCTGTGATTAATAGCACCTTCATAATTTGCACCTTCATCAACTACATCAATACCGTCAATAGTTCCGGCGGAATTAATACTAGTTACATTAATTACTGCAGATTTATTTTTTATTAATTTTGTAGTGGTATTAAGTGATCCTGTTCCATTACCTATTATATCAATCACCGGAGAATTTATTAAAACTCCACCACTAGTCCTATTATCATATTCAACACCACCATTTATAATAGTAACATCTTCAAGACGAACTTTTCCAAAAGAATTATTAATATTTAAAATTGCATCTTTGCCACGTGGTTTAAATTTAATATTAATTTTTCTGTCATTAAATAAAATTTTAAACAGAATTCTATGACTGTTTAAACTACCCTTGGAAGAATAAAAAGACTTTATATTTTTTATAAAGGATGATAAATCTAAATTTTCATCAAGAACTTCTGGTATTAATGGTGCAAGTTCAGATTTTATTTTTTGTAAAAATTCTTCAGTGAAATCATATGCAATATTTCTAACTAAAGAAGTTTTATCATGTTCTGATGCTACAGAATTTTCTAATTTAATTTCAGATATAACTTTTTTATTAAGTACTAACGAAGAAGTTCCTCTTATACAGTCTAAGAATTGAGAATTATTTTTAGACTTATAAAATATAAACTCATCATTTATTTTAATATATCCGTTTTTATCAGGAAAACCTTTAGTACTTTCTACGTTTATAGTAGTTAATGTTTTACTAATATTACTAGTTTCATTTAATTTTACATATTTTACAAGTTTATCTTTTCTATAGTAACCAACATTATAATAATCAATTAGATTTGAAGCTACATCAAGTGAATTATACTTATTTTCCTGAGACTCATAGTAAGAGGAAATAAATTCTATAAATTTACTGTTATTTTCTCGTACAAAACTAGGAAATTGATTTTCAACTAGAATTGATACATTTGAAGTTTTTTCTTCTAAATATTTCATGAGCAGGAATATGGATTTGTTTCTGGTGTGAAGTCTTCTATACTAGTAAAGTCATTTGGATCAGTATCTGGTACTGGAGGTAAAACTGTAGTAGGCGGTACAATCGGTGAAACAACTAGTGATCCTCCTGGCGAAGATATTAATGTGTCTGTTTCAGGAGCAGTTAAGTCTCCGGTAGATGGTGGAAAAGTGTTGATATTAGGTATAATTGGCACATCAGGACCTAAGATATTTTCTCTATCACCTATACCAATAACATCATCTAATGTAGAAACGTCATTAGTTTCAAAACTGGGAACAATATTATTACCAAATACAATATCTAAAACTTCTGGCGCCACAATTATATTTATTGGTTCTTCTTGACATGGTTGTATAACATATTCCAAGCTCCCGGTGGATGGATCTACAGTACCAACTTCTTTAATTACATTACCATTCGTAGTTATAAGATATAGTTTATTATCACTTTCGCATCCAGTAAATGCTGCTAAATGAACAGGCAAAGAAATATTTCTATGACAAAATGGTTCAGAAAGTACATAGTAATCTCCTGTAACGCCAGTATTTAATGATGTATAAAAATCAGTGTAATATATTTTCTCAAGTCCTTGGATTAAATTAACCGGTTGACTTAGATAAATTGGTACTGAAACAAACTTAATTGCAGGATCTAATGATTTTAGACCACATCGTAAAGAAAGATCAGAGTATTCACCACCAAAATTACGGAAAGATAGTTTAGAAATATAGTCTTGTATATATTCATTGATTAAAGATTTAAGTTCTGATTCTAAATTTTTTGTTTTTGATTTATCATATATTATATTTGGATTAGCAACTATAGTAATGTTAATCGGATCTTTTATTTCTACTTCAATAGATCCAACTTTATACTCTCTTAGTTCAGATATAATTCTACGTTTTTCTGCAAAACTAACAGTTTCTCCAACGAGTGGTTTAATAGTTATAATAACTTTACCAAATTGTGGAGGTATTAACGACTCACCACCAACAACTTTGACTAAATCAGTATTTGGATATATTTGTTTTATTAGTGATTCATAATCAGAAAGAGTAACAGCTCTTTCCTGTGATGCATAATATCTTGGTGCTCTAAATTTTATTGATTGTACACTTTCGTATTCACTACCACCATCAGAATATTTGTCTTTATATACAGGAGTAATACCAGAATACGAAATTGAAGTAACAACATCACTATCATTTTTTGACTCTATAGATCCTGTTATTTTGATATTACCACTACTAGTATTAATATTATTCGATTTAGATCCTGAAGAAACTATATAATCAAGTTTTACAATTTCTCCATCATTAAGTTTTCTTCCAATTACATCATCACCAAAAATTACTTCATATTTTTGATCTTGCACTTCTTCGACAAAGAAAATTTCATCTGAATTAGATACATTTACGATAGTATTTTTTTTAGTATATTCTTTTACGACATTATTTGTTGGATCAGTAATTACATAAGCTTTAATTGTATTTGAGTCAACAAAATTATTTGGTATAAAAAATCTTTGATTTTCATTAGATGTATCTACAGTATAGAAAATAGAGAACTCTGTTCCTTCATATAATTCTACATCTTTAATAGTTACACTAGTTTTTCCAAAACTATCAATTTCTATATCATTTCTTACTAAAAATGTAAATGTTTCGCCACCCGGTGATGCAGAAAGAACATTACCTTTTTTTAATGTAACGTATCTACTATCACTAGGTAAAGGATTACTAGAGTTGCCAATAGTAAGATCTATAGTTAATTTAGCTGACCTGTAAGAATTTGATCTATATCCTAGTCTTTTTGCAATAGATACTACGTTATCTCTAAGAACAGCAGTATCAAGATTTAACTCATTTGCTGCCATATTTACATTATATGAAGTATATAATGTATTATAAGCCAGTATATCAATTAACATTGAAAGGTTTGACCCTTCAAAATCATATCCAGTAAAACTATTTTGTGTTTTTATATAGTTCTTTATAGAACTTTTTATCTGCTCAAATTCTAAAGCAGATACTACAGGTAATTCCATTTAATTAACTTTCTCTGACTAGTACAAATGACAAGTTCTGTAAAGCTGGAGGTAATCCAACTATAAGATATTCTATATAAACATCAAAATTATTAGAGTCGGGTTCAACATCAACTTCAATTGCTGATAATGAAATTCTAGGTTCTTCAGCAAGTAACACCCGTTCTATCTCTGATATTAAAGCATTTGCAGATACTTTTGTATGTAACTCAAATAAGTGAGAAGTTACATCTGTACCTAATAATGGATTAAACAATCTTTCATTAACTCCAGTTAAAACTAAGTTTTTTACTGATTGTTTAATTGCTTCCTCGTTTTTTAAAACTACAATATCATTGGTGATAGGATTTAGACTAAAATTAAAGCTAATATCTTTAAATGACCGGGAAACTTTTCCCAGATATTTATTATCTAAAGATCTCCTATTGGTTGTAGAACCAAGATATTGAGCCATTAATCCAGAGTATTAGTGTATACTATATATGTTAGTTTTACTGTACTTTTTTTATTTTTTCACAATTCCGTAAATCTAACTTATTTACACTCTTCAAGTAAATATCAGATTTGGGATTTGTTATTAAAACAACTGTACCAAATTGTTCATACATGATAGATGGAATATATTCTGGATTTGGTGAATTTGCCATTTTTAATAATTCGATTAAGTTAATTAGTTTCTGTTTCTGTTTGCCAAAAATATTCATCTGTTTGACCAAGACGACCCCACTTGATCCCATTTTCAACTTGATAGTATTTTGTTGAAACTTTAAAATCAGGAGTTTTTGGAGTTTCCGGTGTAATAGAAAGATCATAAATTCTCATTCTATTATTTGGATATAGTGCAAACTGTCCATTTTCTAACAAAACACAGTTATGAGACTTATGTTCATCAGGAACTTCACTTACATTAGTGTCAATAGAGTCAATATCAAAATGAAAGTTGTCTAGTGTGAACAAATATTCACCACTCACCGAACCGAAGTTACGAGTTCGTAATTCAATATCCATAGAAGCAATAAATTGTTTTTGAATTGCTACAATACCATAATCCATGCAATTCCAAAATTGTAGGTTAGGAAGGTCTAGATCGGGTTCAGGAGTCGCTGGGCGGTCCAGGAATGCACTGATTGGTAATTTATCATACATTGCCCCATATTCTGGTAAATAGGTCTCAAAATAAAAAGCACGTCCAGGTATACTTTTAGCAGATACCCAAACGCCCTCAACAAATTCGCCAAAACCAGTCTGATGATCAGTAAGATATTCTTTCCTTACATACACCTTTTTTGCTGGTAAATTGACGACTAGACTCACTTTCCTTGACCCCTATATGCTTTTTGTTTGCCGTTACGACTAGTTGCAGACATTTTAGTATTTGTACTACGTCCCTGACGAGTCATTTTTGGCGCGCCAGCAACCCAACCATCTTTTGTCAAACTACCTTTTGATTTAGCCATAATTGTTTTATCAAACTGATGTTATTATACTATACTGATGATCACAGGTCAAGTAATAATGACATTAGGAGACCCCGTAATTCTAATGTGACCACAACTATCAAAAGATCCAACTGTAGTAGTAGGACTACCCTGAATAATTACATTTGGTCTTCTTGTTGTAGTGACAGCAAAATGAGTTGGTTTTGAATCATGGGGAGCAACAATATCACCAGCAGTTGCTGCTGGTCTTCCATTCACATAAGTTCTTAAAGCTTTGCATCCAATAACAGGAGCTCCATCGGAGTTGATATCTCCAAATCTTACTTGTAGTGACATTAGTTCTCCTTAAGACTATAAATCCAATGTTGAGATACACTGAATCCCTTCTCATAACTACTTATAACAGAAATTTTTGGAGTTGACTGAGATCCTGTTAAAATAGTATCATCTGGATTACTTTCTGAATTAGTTCCAAACACTTCTATAACACCAGTACCACTACCTTTACCAGTTGCAATAAAAACATCACCAATGGATGGAGTATCGCCAGAACCATATAATGTCCAATCAGTATTCCCAAGAATAACAATTTTATATTTTGTACCTTTCCTCATTTCTGGAGCAGTAATAGTCTTTAGAAACACTGGAGAACTACCTACAGCTCCTCTTACAATATTATCAAATGAATTATCTGTTTTTGAACCATAATAAATTATTTCTTCGCCGGAATAAGTAAAGAATGGTGAATTGTTACCACCTTCATCAGTTTGTATTTTTTTAGTATACTTTGGAATAATTAAATATCCAGAAGAAAGAAAACCTACAGTACTACTAACTTTTATGCTAGTACTAACACTCGTGACATCTTCAGTAATTGTTGTGTTTATTGGTGAATCCATATATGGATTACCTAAATTTTGTAATGTTTCTCCAATAAGATCAGTAAGTTCATTGAGTCTAAACCAAAATAGTTTATAATAATCCATTTGATAACTTACATTTGGTTCCCATAAAACTTTTGGATATGATGATACAGTAGGATTACTGATGTCATCATCACTATTACGATCTTTGTAATCTAAATCTCTCAAAATAGGCGGTAATGAACTATTAGTTGACTCATAATATGCACCACTACCCATTGATTCCGATCTCTCCCCGACATAAATGTTGTCCGCCGTACTTTTTGGACTGGGTGACTTCCAGGCTACACTATAATTACACCCAGACCCAGAAGTACCTGGTGTTGGAGCAACATATCCAAAATCGCCAGGATCTCCTCCCGACCCAGGTGAACTGGCGGTTCCAATAACAAGATTATTTGTTTTTAATGAAGAGAGACTGCCAAGAGAGGTAGTAATATCGGTTACATAATTATCAGAATTTTTGTTTATATTAATGTTTATAGTTGCAGCTGCAACACCAGGTACAGTTACATCAAAAGGAATAGGAGAAGATTCAGAATTTGTCCAACATGGTTTTGAACGAAAAACTAATTTTGGTTGATTAACCGTAGTTCCTGGATCTAGGTCTAGATTTGGACTCATATAACGATCATCTGAAATAATAAGATCCTCAACGTAATATTTTACTCTATCCATTGCCGGAGGAATGTCCCTGTAAGAGTAAGCAATGTTTTCTATACCAGAATCATCAGATCCTTCTACGGAAGGTGGAAGATTATCAATATTTGTTATGACGGGAACTACATTATTAGTCTTCTTTGTGGCTTCTTTTACACGATTTACTACGGAATCTTTATCATTAATGAGTTTATTATAATATTCTTCACTCAAAAATGAAGAATTTGATAAAGATTTTTCAACAACTTCCGTAAATCTATCCTTTACAGAGTCAATTGTATTGTAACCTTGAGGTTTTTCCGCATTTTTTGCACTTTGAAATTTTAAAATACACTCATCATTGATTGCATCGACGATTGATACTGATGCCTCATCGAGAATATCAAGTTCCTGAAATGGATCGTAAGACTTAAAGTAATCTAGTTGAATAGAATCTCTACAAACATCATCATAAGTTGATGCAGCTTTCTTAGAACCTATATTAGATATTACATATGAATTAATTTTTTGATATAAAGTAATAATATTCTTATCTTGATTATAAAGTTCCAGAAAATAATAAAACTTATCTCTAGATATTGGTGCTAATGTCAAAGCTAAGTATATGGCACTAATTTTATATGCAGTTTCATTCTTAGGAGAGAACATTAGATACTCATTAGTATCTTTAGTGTCATTATTCCATGCAATAGTACCTAATATGAATTCACCATTTGCATCAGAATCTACCTCAGGAGTACATTTATTATTTGATGTATAAAATATTGGTGTATATTTGATTTCTTTTCTATCTTTACTATTATAAACTCCGACAATTGCAGAACGATTTACAATTCCCTTACCCGCTCTTACAATAATAGAGATATCATTTGATGTATATTCAGTATCTACAGAAAAATTAGATCCACTGCCATTAAGTGTTGCATAACATAGTGTATGAACACTTACTCGATTGACTGCTGCATCAGCAAATTTTATAATTTTTACTTTACTATCACTAACTGGTTTGTTGATGTAAATAATTCGATTTGTGTTATCAACTCCAGTAATGTATGTACCATCACTAATACCATCACCAAAAACTTCCATTCCCGATACTAGATCATTAGTTGCATTTAAATGTAACCAACCTTTAGTACGATTAAAATCTGCATTTGTGCCACCAGTTGTAGAAATAAATTTTGATTCAGTAACTCTAGTTTCTTCAATTCCTTGTTTAGACTTACTTGATACTGATCTTTTTAAAGCTACGTCAACAACATAATTAATAATATTTGTAATTTGATGTCCATTAATTGTATCACCAATACTTAATAACTTAGTTGTAGAACCAGTATTAGAAGTACTCGAAGGATTTGTATAACCAAATTTTATATTCCAATCACGTATGAATGTATTTGTACCATCACTACTCACAAACCACACCAGAAAAGTTGTAGGATTGACTAATTTTATTTTAGAAACACTTATATCTTTTCGTATACCTGATGCTGTTTTACCACCAGTGACAGTAATATTCAGATCATTTTGTGATGCTAAGTTCACACCTGTGATTGTAACCAAATAATGTTTTCTTGATAACGAATTGTCTTTACCACCAAGATCTGCAACTGATTGTGGAGTAACTGTTACACTAGAATTTGATGATGTTAAACTATTTGTTACATTTGCAGGATCATCAAATACATGTTGAATATCAGAATTCTTATTTGTACTTGAAGTTGTTACATTTTCTGGTTGATAATTGAAGAAAATTGAATTATCATCTGTACCACCCTGATAAATTATTGGACTGCCAATTTTAGATTCAAGAAAATTTGCATCATTTGACACGTTAGCTGGTGGAGTTCCTGTAATTGAAAGATTTCCTTTTGAATCGAATGATGCATTACCAGAGGTTACATTAATAACAACTTTAGCATTTATATCACTACCAGCACCATCGTAAAAATTAATTCTAGTTCCGCTACTAACAACATCAAATCCACCTTGATTGTCAATAACGTCCATTGCATAATCACCTACTGGTAAGGTAACTGTCTGACTTGAACTACCCTTCTCTCCAGTTTGTTGGAATGTAACACCACTTCCATTCCAAGTTAATGTATTAACTGCAACACCAGCAGTGTTTGGATTATCATCCCATTCAAAATCAAATTTAATTGTTGATTCTACATTATTTGGTACTCCTGCATCACCAACAATTTTACCAGTCGTTGCATCAATATTTAACTTACGATAAACCCAATCACCATCACTATCAGTATCAACCCAATAAATTTCACTTTGAGTCTTGTCTAATGTAAAACTTGTATTAAATGTATTTGATGCCGCAAATGGAGTATATGTTGTGGAAGTTGATCCACCATTTGGAGCTGCACAACCGCATGTTTTTGTTTCTTCTATAAACCCACCAACTGTTCTTGGTTTTAATGTATGACTTGTAGGCCAGTTATAAACATGTTGAAAATATTCTTCATCATAGGTAATGAATGGTCTAATTTCTTTTTCATACCTAGGTATTCTAGATTTGCTTTTACTTTCACCTTCAGTATCTTGATCGTAAAAGTATTCACTACTTAAAATATTACTTAACTGAGTTGATGTATCTCCATCAACATAATCATCAATGTCATTAACATAATTGTAACGCATGTATAAAGGTTCACGCTCATGAAATGTTGCGTTCTTTATATCATTGCCGTATGAGTCTGTGCCAGAAAAAGAGCTTTGTGTACCATTACCAACTTCAAATTGATTATATCGTACAATCGACATGGTTGTCGTAGTGCCAGGTGTTGTTTCACTTTCACAATCTGTCCCATCTTGAGATGTAAATGATAACGTTCGAGTCTTAAATGACTCTGTTGGTTTTGCATTATTAATTTTTGTCTTGTCTTGTTTCGCCATGATTCAATCGAAATTCGCGTGCTGAACTATTCGCCTATCTTATGTAGGCGAAGGCCCGGAATGCCATTGTAGTCATGATACTCCCATTCTAATACGTCTCCTTCTCCCCATTGAAGTTCATCGATGAGTGATGGAGGGATTGTTATGAAGTAATCTTCAGTATCTGAGTCATACTGAACTTCTGTACTGTATTCATTGATATTCATTTGATTGGTATTACAATTCTTCAGTATATATCAGAGTTATTCCCAATCTTGCAATGTTGGGTGATATTTCAGATACTCCCAAAATGTCATCTTGAGTTCCCTCTGAGTCATCCCACAATGTCTTGCAGCTTCTGGGAGATTCATTGTTGCATGATATAACCCTTCATGTGCTTCACGAACATTCTCTGGAGTGGTCTTCTTGGGAACTTCTACGAGTTCTTTTTTATTTACTTGAAGTAGACTCATAGGGGATTTTTGGCTGGGAAAATTTTTTTAATTCAGAGTGTTATCGAGAGGTCGAATCTGGTCCGTTATAGATTAGGGTAGTTAGGGGTTTTCGCCCCCATACCATAGGGGCCAGTGCCCCGTTAGCATCTTGTTAGCACATCACATGGCCTTAGAGCACTTGTTGCCAGACTTGACCGAAGCAGCACCAGGGACACTGCCGTGCTGGAAGGCACCTTTAGGTGCGGCGTTTGCCCAACCACGTTTGCCGGTGAGTGCCTTGACGCCACGACGTGAGGGGCGGAGCACTGTAACCTTAACTTTCTTGCCGTCTGCCTGTAGGGCGGTGGCAATGTCGAGCAGGTTCTGAGTGGCGGATGTCATGTGAGTTTGTTTGTATGTGGCTATTGTACAGGGTCAGCGGTCAGGTGTCAACCTCAGACCAGCAACTCAAGAGCAGGCGTAGCAGCATCGATTGTCTCGTCGGCATAGACTCTCACCCAACGGATCGGATCACCAGCAGTCAAACGCCAGATCATCATGTCGCCATCCTCTCCCCCTGCCCTCCACTGTCGGCAGATCTCGTAAGCGTGTGAGATGTTGATGGCGTAGTCAGCACCTGCCTCATCGAAGCATCCCCAGGCGTTAGGTTGGACAGCGAAGGTTGGCAGAGTCATGTGGGTTTGTTTCGTATGTGGCTATTGTAGGCCATAGCCCCTCCCTTAGGAAGGGCCGTTGTGACAGTTTAGAAATCGATCTCGTCTGATCGTCCATAAGCAGCAAGTCCTGTAGTCTGGTCTGGCATAGCACCTAGTTGTTGCAGCATGCTGAGGTCCTCCAAACGTGTCAGCAGTTCGCTGGTGTTGGTGGCGTCACGAAGCAGGGCGATGAGTTGTTCTTTGTTCATGGTGTTGTGTGATTTAGTGGGTGGATGAGTAAGGATTAGAAATTATCGTCATAATCGTTCTCTCTGATGTCATCTTCAGAGAGTTTGGTGGGTTCATCGTCCCATCGTGGTTCCTCTTGTAGGAACACATCTGCACAGTCTAAGTATGCAATCTCGTTGAATTCGTCGTTCATGATTTCTAAGAGTTGTTTGTCTGTTTGGAGAGCGATTGTACAGGGGTCAGTATACATCATGCAAGACGCATACCAGAACGAAACTCAGTAGTGAAAAACTCTGTACCGTTCCACAATCTGATGAACCACTCAAAGTTTTTCTGGAATACACCCTCTCCAGTGACACCGTGTTCTGACAGAATTGCATTCAAACGTGATTTGGTGGTGTTTGACTGATAACCCCCATCATACAGTTTGATCGAATCATCGGTGATTTCTGCAATCAGATTGTTGTGAAGATAGACAGAGGAGACACCCTCAACGGTCTCAACGCGAGTGTTTGCAGTTCTCCAGTCTGTACCCTCTGAAATTGCGTTGTTCATCTGGGTTTCGATCTTACGCATGGTTGGTCTCCGTTTGGTTGATGTAGCTACAATACACGATTTTGAGGTCAGTGACGAAACCGTGTGACACTAGTCTGACTGTCACAGACCGTTCAGGTAGTCTGCGAGTTCCTCATCATACTGTTCTTTGGTCTCAAAGGTCCTCCCATGGATGACACAAGGAAACGTCTTCTCAAGACCTGCAGACGCGACCATCTCGCAGTCTTGACGATCGTAACCCATCTCAACGAGTTGGTTGACGTAGGGGTTGTTTGATTTCATGAGAACAATTCAGTGATTTTTGATTGGACAGAATAAGACAATTCGGTCTCAGTCTCTCCATGATCTTGATAGTCGGCCATCGCATCATAGATCGCATTCCACTCATCTTCAGTGAAAAACTCTTTGATGTTGTTGTACATTGACATTGTGTTTGATTCAGTCAAGTGTGAAAGTTTTCTCAGAGATGACATCGAAATCTGAATTCATGGTCACATAATTCCACTCGTTGTCGTCCTCTCCCTCTTGGTAGAGGTGCAGAACACCCTCTGAATCGGTCTTGACGTAACAGTCATCAAAGTTCTCAGTGTCGAGAACGTAACCTGATGCGATGAGTCCTTCTGTGAAAGTCATGTGTTTGTTTGATCTTTACTAAGAATACACGAGTTTGACCCCCATGGGGGGATCAGTGGACAGTTCTCAGACCGTCACAGGACAAAGTGAATCAAATGCATCACAAAGTTCATCAATCAAAATGTCATTTGGTTTCTTTGGAAAGTGAGAATCAACAATCTCATAGATCTTTTCAATCATTTGATCCTTTTGAGTTTGTGTCATTTGGTCCAAATCTTGACTACCAACTAACAATACAGGATCTAGATTCAAAATCAAGTGATAATGGACAGTTCATGAATTGGTTTCGGCCACAGGGTCAATCTCTACACTGTCACATAACTTCTTTACATTTTTATATTCACAGTTGTATACTACTAAACGTGTTTGAGATTGTTTAGGAAACTCATCACCTAAAAGTATACTTAACGACCATTCACAAATGAATACAATTCTTCCTGTGTTGTTCTTGTATTCTACTAGATCCCCTATGTTAAACACTAGTGTGACCTCTTGTTATAGTAATTACGAATCATTTCCATTAATGATTGCTGTAACTTAGGATCAGATGTTTCATTATATGCTTCAATGTATAGTGCTATAGCATCATCTGGGCGTGGAATATGCATTTCTTTCTTAGTCAAACTATACTTACTAATATTATATGTGCCTGGGCGAGTCTTAATCTTCTGTCTACCAAAGTTGCCAGTGACAGCACCTTTCATCCTGGGCATCTTTGAAGCCATAGAGCATCCTTTGAACGTCTGACAGAGCTATTATACAGAGTTTCTGTCATGCTGTCAAGGGGTTGTGGAAAAGTAGTTTTCCACAGGTACATATTACATATGATAATAATTTCACATGTCATGCATATGCATATATCATATGTTAATAATTTAGTAAACTATCCAAGTATACTCAGAAGACCTTAGAGGGGTCTTAGAGGTCCTTCTAGGGGTCTCTGAGAGCACATATACACACATATCATATGTTAATAATATGCATACATATGATAATAATTTAAATCTCTGAGTTTTCCACAGGCCCTCGGAGGTTTTCTGAGTTTGGCGACCTTGACATTTTCATAGATTGCAGGTAA
>Ga0181399_1000085_pt1 | contig 30229 bp, 25 predicted proteins | sample 22SPOviralmetaG_FD_130128 | JGI IMG/M metagenome (GOLD analysis project Ga0181399, IMG submission 130128) | Marine viral communities from the oligotrophic San Pedro Time Series (SPOT) site, San Pedro Channel, CA, USA - 22 SPOT_SRF_2011-05-21 | ecosystem: Environmental > Aquatic > Marine > Strait...
CATACATGACAATGTTAACAGACTTTGAACATACAGATATTCAATGGTTTGATAACTATCCCGCTATGTGGGAACAGTACATGAACAATGATCCAATAGAATCAGCAAAAGAAATAGGGGAAGAACTAAAAGCAAAATTAGGATTGCCAATGAGCATGTTAGATAAAGATCAATCTGCATTTTTTAAAAGACATTACAATGCTGACAAAAGAAACTTAGGTCCCCTCATAACAGAGATGGAGATTATCAGAGAAATAGAAGGCTGGTAATGTCCAAAGAAACAGATAGAATAAAAACAATTCAAATACGAATCGAAGAAGAAGCAACTCCTTCGTTCTGTTTAGCCAAGTGGCAACATGTTACTATGTACTTACAAACAGGTGAAACACATAGTTGCTATCATCCTCAACCACATAAGATTCCATTACATGAATTAAAAGATAACCCAAGTGCGTTACATAATACACAAGAAAAGAAAATGGAACGTAAACAAATGTTAAAAGGCGAACGACCATCTGGTTGTCAGTACTGCTGGAACGTTGAAGACATGGGCGATGACTATATCTCTGACAGACATATTCGTAATGGTTCTATCTTTACAGAAGAACGATTCGATCAAGCACTTAACGGCCCTTGGGATCAAAACATTAATCCAGAATACTTAGAGATTAACTTTGGTAACGAGTGTAACTTTAAGTGTGGTTATTGTCACCCTAAATATTCATCAAGTTATCATGCTGAGATTAAAAACTTTGGTCCTATTGAGACTGTAAAGAATCACAGAAACGATATTGATTGGATGAAACTCTTTGAACGTGAAGAAGAAAATCCATACGTTGATGCGTTCTGGGAATGGTGGCCTGAGATGAATAAAGACTTAAATATCTTACGTGTAACAGGTGGCGAACCTACTATGCACACATCAACATGGAAACTATTTAAAAAGATTGATGAAGATCCGATGCCTTGGTTAGAACTAAATGTTAATAGTAACTTGGGTACAAAGAATGCTTTAGTAAAACGACTAAGTAGTTCTGTAAAGAAACTATGTGATGAAAACAAGTTAGAAAGTTTTAAAATGTTTACTAGTTTAGATTGCTGGGGAGAACGAGCAGAGTATATCAGAACTGGATTAGATTTAGAACTCTTTCAAAAGAACTTACATACATATCTAACAGAGACAGATTCTCCTGTTACTTTTATGTGTACATTTAATCTATTAGCAGTAACAGACTTTAAGAGTTTATTAGAAAAGTTTTTAGAGTGGCGTGCTATCTATGGATGGTACGATTGGAAAACAGAAGACAAACATAGAGTACGTTTTGATACTCCATATTTAAGAGATCCAATTATGTATGACATGAATATTCTACCAAAAGAAGAATTCATGCCTTATATGCATGAGTCATTAAAGTTTATGGAAGATAACGTAGACGATGAACGTAGTGATAGATTCACTACAATTGAATATGAAAAGTTTAAACGTGTTGTTGACTATATGGAAAACACACATTATGATGAGGATAAATTAATCGAAGGTAGAAGAGATTTCTATAACTTCTTTAACGAAATGGATGATCGTAGAGAAACAGATATACTAAGTGTATATCCTGAACTATTAGATTTTTATAAATTATGCCAGCAAGTAAGCCTAACAAACCCGCTGTAGATAAGAAGCAATCAATCTTTCTAAAAGATTTGCTTCTTAATAGATCAGAAACATTCTGCATGATACCATGGGTGCATATGCATACTACACCTACTGGACAAGGTGCTCCGTGTTGTATTGGGCATTCATGTGCAGACAATAAAGGTGTTGGTAATTCTAATCGTAACAGTCTTGCAGATTTAGTTAATTCTCCTAAGATGAAGAAGTTACGTTTAGACATGCTAAAGGGAAACAAAAACCCTGAGTGTGCTAACTGTCATAAACATGATGATCAGGGTATACCAAGTTTTAGAACACAAAGCAACAAGCAATGGGCACAACATTTTAATGATGTAATCGAAACTACTGATATGAATACAGGAAGAATCACTAACTTTCGTATGAGATATTTTGATATTCGTTTCTCTAATATTTGTAACTTCAAGTGTCGTACATGTGGTAGTGCATTCAGTTCTAAATGGGAACAAGAAGATTTAGAATCACGTGAACAAACAGGCTTACCCATGTATGCTATGGAACTTGAAAAAGGCAACAGAGAAGAATTTATATTAGAAGTATTAAAGCAAGTTCCAAATTTTGAGATTGCATACTTTGCTGGTGGAGAGCCATTAATCACTGAAGAACATTATATGTTGATTGATGAAATGATTGCTAAAAAGAAAACAGACATTCAGTTACGTTACAATACAAACATATCAAACTTGAAGTTTAAGAAACGTGATATATTTAAACTATGGCAACACTTTGAAAAACCTATTCAGGTTTATGCATCGATTGATCACTTTGGTGAGAAAGCAGAATATATCAGATATGGAACTAAATGGAAAACTATTGAGACTAACTTAAAGAAACTTAAGAAAGCAAAAAACATTGTGTTCCAAGTCAATACAGTGTATAGTATATTCAATGCGTTGACTATTTCACATTTTTACAAGTACATGATAGACAATCATTTCTATACGCCTCAGAGTCCCGTATGGACTCTCTACAGCATGGGATCGCCAGAACACTTATCTTCACATGTATTGCCGGGCGGATACAAAGAACAAGCATTAGAGCAGTTACACTTGACTACTCAGTATATGAAAGATTTAGGTTTTAGACAAGAACAAATAAATGAAGTCGAACAAGTTATCCCTTGGTTAGCATCTAAAGAATCATGGAACGACCAAGAAATAGAATTCAAAGAAGAAATAAAAAGAATTGATGCTTTAAGAGGAGAAGATTTTATAAAGACGTTCCCAGAGTTATCAGCATTGTACAAAGTACCCGAGGTATTGCGACCATGAGTGAACGTATTCCAATCGTAGACAAGACTTACTTACTAGAAGAAAGTAAAACATTCTGTATGTTCCCTTGGTTACATTTAAACGTAACTCCTAAGGGAGATATCTATCCATGTTGTTCTAATAACTACACTGACCCTTTTGGTAACACAAAAGAGACTTCATTGAAAGAAGCATTTAACAGTGACAAGATGAAGCAGTTAAGGTTAGACATGCTTAATGGTAAAAAGAATAGTGTGTGCGACTTCTGTTACAAACATGAAGAAGCAGGTCCACATAGTTTTAGAAACTATTCTAAAGAACACTTTGCACAACACTTTGATAAGTTAGTTCCTCATACAGGAGCAGATGGTCATGTACATGATTTTAACATGCATTACTTTGACATTCGTTTTTCTAATATCTGTAACTTTAAGTGTCGTACATGTGGTAGTGAGTTTAGTTCGCAGTGGGGTGCAGAGATGCGAGACAACCACGATCCTAAACACCCTATATTAATTCATGCTGATGATCAAACAGGAACAGTATTAGAAGAAGTTATCGAACATATTGATGAGATAGAATTATGTTACTTTGCTGGTGGCGAACCAATGCTAACAGAAGAACATTTCTTAATGTTAGAAGAATTTATTAGACGTGGCAAGAAGCCTGTGTTAAGATACAACACTAATGCAAGTCAACTTAAATATAAGAAATATGATATCTTAGAATTATGGAAACACTTTGATAAGGTAGAAGTAAGTTGTTCAGTTGATCACTTTGGTGAAAGAGCAGAATGGTTACGTAAAGGAACTGATTGGGGTAAAGTAGAAAACAATTTACTTATGTTTAGAGATTTAGAACAAGTAGAATTCTCAATGAACACAGTCTTTTCTATGTTTAACTATCCAATGATCGGAGAGTTCTATCAGTATCTAAAAGACAAAGGTATTGTAAGAGCAGAAGATTGGTATAACAGTTTGTACTTAGCAGTACACCCAAGTTATTACAGTGCAAAGAGTCTACCAAAAGAATTAAAGATAGATGCCGCAGAGAAAGCATTAAAGTTTGCTGATAAGTTTGAAGGAGACAAAACAAGTTTGTCACGTTTGATTAGAGATGCAGTTAACTTTGCAAACGAAGATGATACATGGGCAGATAACAAAAGTATAATGTTGCAACACACTGCTTCAATTGATAATATAAGAGATGAAGACTTCTGGCGTGTATTTCCAGAGTTAAATAGATTAAGAGATTTAAATGAATAAAGAAAGACAAAAAGAAAGAAAAATACACTGGGCATTAGATGCATCAGTGATAATCATGCTGGGCTATGCATTGTTATTCAGTGTTGGTGTTCAAGCCTTAGAAACAAAAGCAAAAGTAGGTGGAACGTTTGTTAACATTGATGAATCAATTGTATTCACAGGATCACTTGACAGCAAATGGGAAACTGAAAAGTATCAAGGTGTGTTTGAAGCAGACTATGCCTATAAAGCAGAAGATGGCGATCAAACAATTAACAAGTTTAAGACTAGTGGTAAACTAATTAAAAGTTTAACCGAAAAGCATTATATAGTTACTACTGGAAGTTATGACTATGATGAATTTAGAGACAACCAAGACAGAATCGTAATGGGTGCAGGTCATGGATATAAGATATTAAGAACAGACAGACATAAAGCATCAATAGAAAATTCAGTTGCTTATCTTTTATCAAATGGTAATAATCAACCTATCATACGTTCATCACTTTGGTATGCATTTAATTTAAACACAAAAGTTAAGTTTACAAACAAGATGCTATGGGAGTCAGGAGACGATGACTATTTAAGAAATGAAACAGCATTTGATTATAGTTTAACAGATAAAGTAACAGTGGGTCTGAAAAATGTTTATACAAAAGACCCAATAGAGTATAGTATTTTTAACATAACTTTGGGAGTGAAGTTTTAATATGGAAAAGATTGTAGTAAAGAACCTAGTCGAAAACGGTAAACACTTCTGTGTTTTACCCTGGGTACATTTTCATGCATGGCCAGACAAACGTGTGATGCCTTGTTGTGTTGCAGACAGTGAGTTGCCTACTGCTGAACTTAGAGATGATGAATCGATTATACAGATGATGAATTCAGACAAGTATAATGAATTACGTTCTAAGATGATGCGTGATGAGCCTGTTGCAGAATGTAAACGTTGTTATGACTTAGAACTCATGGGCGAATGGACAATGCGTCAGTCACATAACAAACGTAAAGGACTCGACTATGTAGATTACATTGCAGACGTTACTAATGATGACGGCTCATTGAAAGAGTTTCAAATGAAGTATATGGATATTCGTTTTAGTAATATCTGTAACATGAAATGTAGATCATGTGGCCCTTCATGTTCATCACTATGGTCGCAAGAGTTTTTAAAAGAACGTGGTCAAGAAGTTTTTGATGAATACTTCCCCAAGAACAAAGGTAAGATTGTTATCAGTAACAATGATGAAATGACATTGATGTCAAAACTCAAGCCTTACTTAGATGACGTTACAGAAGTTTATTTTGCAGGTGGAGAAATTGTTATTACTCCAGAGCATTATGAATGTTTAGATTACTGGATCGAAAACGATCTAACAGAACAAGTAGAATTAACTTATACGACAAACTTTTCAACTCTTAACTATAAGAAGAATGTTGATTTGATTGCGTATTGGAAAAAGTTTCCCCAGTTAAAAATCTGGGCTAGTTTAGATGCACACGGCGAAGTTGCTGAGTGTATCAGAAGCGGCACAGACTGGGAAAAAGTTGTCAGGAATATCAGAGACGTAAAGGAGCAAGTTCCACATGCTCAGTTTCAAATAACTCCCACGATATCCATTTGGAATATCTTTGATTTTCCTGACTTTTGGGATTACATGGTTGATAACGAGTTTATCGATGTTGAATACTCATCACCGAGATTCAATCTTGCTACGAACCCGTGGTATGCTAACGTAATGATTTTACCACAGAGTGTTAAACGTAGATTAGCAGAACTGTATCGTGTATACCAAGAGAAACACAAAGACAATGTAGACATATACAATGGCTTTAAAATGATCATTTATAACTTGACAGTTGGTGATGAAAACAAAGGTGGGATACTAGAATTCAAAAAGTTTAATGATGAACTAGATGAATACAGAGACGAAAAGTTTGAAGACATAGTACCAGAAATGAAGGAAGTATACGAGTGGGCCCAGAGTTAAAAGAAGTATTTGCACCTGAGCCATACTTAGCAATAACATGGCAGGTGAATAACTTTTGCAATTTCAGTTGTAGTTATTGTAATCCAGGTAACTGGGCGGGCGATAATCCTAACAACGGAAACTTAGATGTTTATATTAAGAACTTAGATGAGATAGTCAAACGATACAAAAAAGCAGGCTATAAAAACTTTAAATTCTTTTTCTCTGGTGGAGAGCCAACAGCATGGCGTAACTTTATTCCTATATGTGAATGGATTTATGAAACTATGCCTTATGCTACTTTAGCAGTTAATACTAATTTGTCAAGACCTTTGAAATGGTGGCAGAAACATGCATATCTCTTTGATGATATCGTTGCTAGTTTTCATGTTGAACAATGCAACAAAGAACGTTACGAAGAAAACTCTATGTGGTTATGTGAAAACGTAAACTACTTAAGCACTAAGATATTATTACATGAAGAAAGATTTTGGGAATGCGTAGAGTTTGCTGAACATCTTAAGACTGTCATGCCTAATTACTTTGTAGAGTGGACACCACTTTATGACGAACTATCACATGTTACTGGCCCTTGGAAGTATTCAGATCCAAAGCATGTAAAGTTTATCGAAGAACACAATATAGAATCACATCAGAGTGTTCCTAAGCCAAACAAAAGAACAGAAATGACTGTATCATATAATCGTTATGCAGATGGCACCGAGCAAGTGTGTAATGCAAATGATATCATAGTTAACAGTCAAAACTTTTTTAGTGGTTGGAAATGCAGTGTAGGTGATTGTATCTTTATTAATCCAGTAGGCGATATGAGTCTAGCAAGTTGCGGCATGGGCGGCAATGTAGGACATATACTAGAAGACATTAAGAACGTAGGACCAAAAGAAATCACATGTTACAAAGAAATGTGTATGTGTGGAACAGATATTATTATACCTAAACAATGGACAGGAGAGACCGTTAAAAGTGAACGAAAAATTCCGATCAGTCATATCGCATAGCCAAGACGACAAAGTTAAAATTGTCTACAGTTGGTTCGGTCCCCGAGGTCCCGTATGGAATACTGAACTGCCAAACATATTGACATTTTCTGGAGAAGCAGAAGGTGTAAATCCAAACATGACATCACGCCACTTTTGGTCTGATGATATTTGGATGAAACAATTTTCAAAAGCAAAAGACAAATATGAATTAACGCCTTGTCAAGGTATTGAATCAGATGCATTGACTCCGTTTATCTATCCTTTCTCTATGACATGGAGATTGACATTTGAAGCATACTTTATTAAAGATTCTGGTGTATTAGAATTTTCTCATATGCCTAAATGGTTGATACATATGTGTTCAGTACACAATGGTTACATATTAATCGATCATAGTGTAGAAGCATTTATGGGAGATGCAGAACTACATGCAATGTTTGCATACTTCCATAAGTCACATCACATACCCATGTATAAAATTATATACTTGACAGGCACAGTTAACGCAACTACAGTATATGAAAAGTTCTGTGAGAAAAATAATATAGTTGATGACAGATGGCATAGAATGCATGTTATACCTTATGCGTCATCACGTGAAATCTTTCATAATTTTTATAACACAGATTCTGTATATGAAGATATGACATTACATGATGAACCTGTACATTTTGATCATCCAGTGTATGACACAACTCATGTACCACAAAAAGTTTTCTTAACATGGAATAGACGTTTTAGAAGACATAGAACAAGTTTAGCATTGTTATTAGAGAAAAACAATTTGATCGATAAGAGTCTAATAAGTTTTTCTAAAGTCGACGGAGAGATGGCTAGTCAAACTGTCAACACTGCAATAGAAAGTATACGTGATCCAGACGGTCTTCTACGAATTTATCAGGATCATAGAATGTACATTGATGAAGAAACAATAGAAAGATTTGCCGCTCGTTGTCCCCTAGAAATTGATGGAGAAACTAACATCAATAAAATGTGTGAAGACTATGGCTATACACAACCGTATTATAAAGAAACACTAGTATCTATTATAACAGAAACAAATTATGATGCTGACGAATGTACGTTGACTGAGAAATCATTTAAGCCTTTGTTTAACAAACATCCATTTATTATTGTAGGTGTCCCTGGCTCAGTACAAGGTCTTAGAGATTTAGGTTTTCAAACATTTAGTGAGTTTTGGAGTGAAGACTATGATACTATGGACTCTCCTTCAGATCGTTTTAGAGAAATAGAAAGAATTTTAGTAGAAATTGGAAGTTGGACGCCAGATCAGATATTAGATTTTAAACGCAGAGCAGAACCTATCGTAGAACATAACTATCATATGTTTAAAGAACCTGGATCGATTGCAGTAGTAAATAACATATATGAACATATAACAAAGAACTTTAACACGGAATATAATCACTGGTGTAATCCAGAACGGAGATGTCATTTTGAATAAAACAATTTTAGTATGTGGAGCAGGCGGATTTATCGGCACACATTTAGTTAACGACTTAAAAGATAAAGGTCACACAGTAATAGGTGTTGACATTAAAGAGCCTTTGTATGAAGACTCACGTTGCGATGATTTTTACAAACAAGATTTACGTCAAGCAGAAATGGTTGACTTTATTTTCTCGCAACATAAGTTTGACGAAGTATATCAATTAGCCGCAGACATGGGCGGAGCAGGTTATATCTTTATCGGAGACAATGATGCTGACATTATGCATAACTCTGCATCAATTAATTTAAATGTATTAGAATCATGTCGTAGAAATAAGGTAACAAAAGTATTTTATAGTTCAAGTGCATGTATGTATCCTGAACACAATCAATTAGATCCAGACAATCCAGACTTAGCAGAAGATACTGCTTATCCAGCAAACCCAGATTCAGATTATGGCTGGGAGAAATTATTCTCAGAAAGGCTTTACTTAGCATACGGAAGATGTTATAATATGAATGTGAAGATTGCAAGATTTCACAACATCTTTGGCCCTCAAGGTTCTTGGAACAATGGGAAAGAAAAAGCACCGGCAGCCTTATGTCGAAAAGTTGCTATGGCTGAACATGACGGAGTAATCGAAGTATGGGGACCGGGTAATCAAACTCGTTCATTCTTGTTTATTGATGAATGTGTAGAAGGTATACAACGCATCATGGAAAGTGACCTTACAGAGCCTGTGAACTTGGGTAGTACACGTAAAATATCTATTAATGAATTAGTACTCCTTATAGCAGAAAGAACAAACAAACGTGTTACAATTAAAAACATTGACGGACCACGTGGCGTTATGGGAAGAACATCTGATAACAAAATGATTAAAGAAAAAATCAATTGGGCACCAGATGAAGATTTAGAAACTGGTATTGATAAAACATATAGTTGGATTCTAAGACAAATAGAATCCGGCATTGAAGATGTCTAAATGGATTGTAATTGCTCAAGAGGCTGCAAATCATCCATTCGATGAGCATTTTGATCTAAGCAATTCTAAACATACTGAATACTATACTGATATTTTTGTAGACAGAAATAATCCCCCTAAAGGTTATATTATAGCATCAGGTGCTGAACTAGATATGAAAACTATCTATGGCAGAATTATAATGTCTTTAAAATCTTATTGTGAAGAAACAGATAAGAAAATTTATGTATTTTCTCCAGCATGGCCATTCACTGAATGGGAAAAGCCTGATCACGTAGAACATATTTCATGTCATAGTTATGATATCACAAACTATCATTCAGGTTTATCAACTTATAAATCTGACGATCCTTTGTATAATTTCGATGACATAGGAGATACTTGGTCACCTGATCTTTTGTTCACATCTTATAATAATAGACCTTGCATTTATAGAACTTATTTGATTGGTGAATTAGCAAAACATAATTTACTTGATCAAGGAATAGTTACATATCCCTATCTTAAATATCCTGATCTAACTAATTACTTAAGTAAATATATACCAGATAGTAAAGAGTTGAAAGATCCATTAGAAGATTCTTTTAAACTTGGTACTAAAGATGAATTTCAACCTAATGTATTGGCTCCTAGTTATCGCAGGGGTGTAATCGATATCGTAACAGAATCAAGGATTAATCCAGATGAATGGTATCTATCAGAAAAAACAAATAAAGCAATAATAACACTTAAACCATTTTTAGTATTAGGTTCACAAGGCTATCATCAGTGGTTGCATGAAGAAAGAGGTATAGAATTATACCATGAATTATTTGATTATAGTTTCGATAAAAAACATGACCTCAAAGATCGTGCTGATGGTATTGTAGCAAATATAAAACGTTTAGCAAATTATACTAAAACGCCTGAACAATGTAAACAACTATGGCACAAAGTAAGAGACAAAGCAGAACGCAATTTCTTTAATCACATGGATAATATGCGTACAGGAAAAATGCAACAGCCACTTATAGATTTCTTACAAGCACATTCAGATGACTCGTTTGATTATACATATGATTGTTTGTCTAAACTTATAACTACTCTGTCACCGAATAAAAAACAGAATTCAATAGGAGAAATACATCAAACGTGTGACTTTTTTCGTGGGACAGTTGTTCCTTATAACAATGCTGAATCTTACAACGGCATTACACTATATAAAGATTATTCAGACTATCGTTCAGATCCTACTTCAGAAGCAAAAAACATATGGATAACCAAATCTGAATAAATAGATGTTAGAACACTAATATGGAGAATTATTATGAGTTGGTGGAAAAAGATTAGCAAGTTTTTTGGTATGATTACAGTTAGAAACAGAGATGCTAGAGGTCGCTATGTAGCAGATGATCCTAGTACTCCTGATAAAGACGAAGCCTATACTAAAGTCTATAAGACTGCTAAAGGTGCTTTCAAAAAGAAGAAAACAACTTCTAAGTCAAAGAAGAAGACAAATAAAGAATGAAGCAAAAGTATATCGTAGGTCTAGGATGTTCCTGGACTCAAGGTGAGGGTGGATATCCCAAAGAAGTTGTAGATGCACATAATGGCAGAACACAAATTCGTCCTGGTCAAGAAGGTTTTCCGGATACTGACTATTACTTACGTGTACATGAATTAGAAAACAGTTGGGTTAATCAACTATGTAAATATCACTTTCCTGAATACACACCGTTGAATTTAGGTGTGAAGGGTATGGGTAATACTGGTGCAGTAAGTCAATTACATTTTGCAAACCAGCATGACTTTGAAAATGCTGAAGGCATTGTAATTCTTATGATGAGCGGTATGGAAAGATTAGACGTACTGCAAGAGAGACCAATGGATAACTGGGGATATGAAGAACCAGATGGTTATAATGTAGGAGACTATAGACACGAAAAGTTTCACACTGCATGGCCACTAGACAGTGATGATAGATTGTTTTGGACTGCTTATGCACGTGAACTATGGAGTGAGCAATTTGTTGCAGGGCATACTATGTTAGCATTACTTAATTTGCAAACATGGGCAAAGGCACATAACTTTAAAATAGTTGTTGCTAATGCTTTTAATCAACGTGAAGAAAAGAATGATGACAATACTGTTAAATGGGACGGTGTTCTTCCCTATCTAAAAGAAAATGCAGGGTCGTTACATGATCAATTTGATTGGTCTTGTTATTTTCACAATGATGATGTTGATTATGGTGCGTTCTTGGAAGAGTTAGTAAGTTTAGATGGCTTAATGCCAAAAAAGAATTGGGTAGGATATAATACAATATACAATCCAGAGAACTTAGATACGCATTCAGAATATCTTACTAATGATAACGGAGCACATCCTACTATTAAAGGTTACAGATTTATTGCTGATGAACTAGCAAAATTTATTACAAAGAGAGGATACATTGAAAAAAGTCAGTTTTGTAAACCCTAACTTTCAACAGGGACCGAAAGAGTATAACGCATACTACTTGCCGTACTCTCCGGGCATTGTTTGGAGTTATGTGAATCAATATGATTCTATCAACCAGCACTATGAGTTGGGTGAGTTTATATGGCGTAGAGATCCTATCGAAGAAGCAATCGAAACATTAGCAGATAGTGATGTAGTAGGCTTCTCAACATACATTTGGAATCGTGCATACAATCATGTACTTGGTAGAGAACTTAAACTATCTAATCCTGACATCTTTATCTTTGCAGGAGGTCCTGAACCCCCAGTAACTGATCCAGATTTCTTTGAGAAGTTTCCTTATTTAGATGTTGTCGTAGTACAAGAAGGTGAACGTTCAGCAAAAGCAATCTTAGAAGAATTAAAAAATGAGAAGCCAGACTTTACAAAGATACCCGGCTTACTTATTAACGTAGATGGTAAAACTGTTAAGACAGGAGAACCAGAACGTATCAATGAACTAGATGAAATACCTAGTCCATACTTAACAGATGTATTCAAACCTCTCATGGAGAAGCATCCAGAAGTTAGATGGAATGTTACACTTGAAACAAACAGAGGTTGTCCTTATCAGTGTACATTCTGTGATTGGGGTAGTTTAACATACAACAAAGTTAAAAAGTTCTGTCTCAACAGAGTCTATGACGAATTAGAGTGGGTAGGCAAGAACGGCTGTGACTTTATATCATTAGCAGACGCAAACTTTGGTATGTTCCCTGAACGTGATATGCAAATCGCAGAGAAACTTATCTCAGTACAAAAAGAATACGACAACCCTAAAGCATATACAATTGCATGGGCAAAGAATCAGAAACAAGAAGTAGTAGACATCGTTAAGAAACTGATATACGAGGGAGGATCTAAAATGGGTCTAAACTTATCAGTGCAATCAATGGACGAGGGTGTACTTGACATTATCAAACGTAAGAATTTAGAAATGAATAAGATAGAACAAGTGTTTGAGTTATGTGAAGAACATAATATACCTCTTTACACAGAACTCATCTTAGGCCTCCCCGGAGAGACTCTGAGGTCATGGAAAAACAACTTCTATGCTCTTTATCGTTCAGGTAATCATACTGGTATCACAGTGTATCAAGCACAGTTACTTGAAAATGCAGAGATGAATCTTACGCAAAAGAAAATGTTTAAGATGGAAGGCAGAGTTGTCTATGATTACTTAGTAGGCACATACAACGAACACGAAGTAAAAGAAGGTATCGAAGTTATTACATCAACAAGAGATTTGCCAAGAGATCAAATGATTGAAGCACAACTCTTTAGTTGGTTTATGAATACGTTTCACATTAATGGCATGACTAATTACATCAGTAGAGTATTAGAAAAGAAACATGACATACAATACGAAGACTTTTACGATAACTTACTAGAGTTTATTAAACAAGATCCTTGGTTAAACGATGAAATGAATCGTATCAAAGAACATTACTTTAACTGGACTGAGAATGGTAAGATTGACCATGAACCGATACAAGGTATGGAGATACATGGTTGGAATCTTATTCATAGTACAGTCATCAATCTACAAGGGCAAGGAAAACATAAACAAGTATTTGATATGATCGAAAGATTTGTTAAAGAAAGATATGGAGACTTGCTATCACATGAATTGTTCCAAGACTTGATGTTGTTTCAACGCAAATTCTTAATTAACTTTGAAGACAAAGCAGAGTACCCAATGAACATACAATTTGAACACGATATCTCTGGTTACTTACAAGATCACTGTGAATTAGAAACTCATGCTGAATATGAGTTTGACTTCCCAGAAGACAAAGAACAATCACTAGAAAGATTCTGCGAACAAATCTTCTTTGCAAGACGTAGAAACTTTGGTAAAGCCTGGTTAACTAAATTATGATTACAAAAAGAATATACTTAATAGGACTCGCACCTGAATTAGCAAACATGCTAGAATATGATGATGAAGTAATGAATGATCATCTATCTGTATCTGAGTTAAACAGAGATATAGTCGAATCTGCGGATAAAACACTTGTTGTTCGTAGTGATGACTTTGATTCGATTCCAGAAGATTTAAGAGAAGAAAGTGTTTTTATTTTAGCACACAAAATAGATAAGCCTGATTACAATCCACTAGTTATATTTGAATTCAATACTGAATTTTATGACCAAGGTGGATTTTTATATGCTCAATCATATTTTGAAGACATGTTCGATATAGAACTAAAACCTGAAGCAAAAGCACTGCATGAAAACACTCTTAGTTAACGGGTGTAGTTGGACTGCCGGTGGCGGTTTAGATGATAACGACACTGAAGTTCATATTGAACATTTACGTAATGAAGTTCTGTGGCCCGCACATGTAAAAAAATTAATGAACTTTGATACGCAAGTTAATCTTGCAGAAGGGTGCGGAAGTAATCAACGTATATGCAGAACAACATTCGATTGGGCCCACAAACAAGATCCTGAAACTCTCAAAAATACAACTGCTATAATTCAATGGTCATGTGAAGACAGATACGAATATTATGTTCCAACAGATGAAGAAAAGAATGACTTTGATCAAAGATATCATATCAGTGAGGCTCCCCCGGAAACATGGTTTGCAGGACATGATGGTTCATGGGACAAAAGTAAGCCGGTACAGAATTATAGTATGCGACTGTTTGCATCTAGGTGGGCAAAAGTAAATCCTGGATCAGTCCTATCAGTAGTACAGAATCACCATGACAAACCTTTAATCGAAGATGCTTTGAGTAGATATAAAACATATACTGATCAAGAGGGCATGTATAATTGGTTATTTCATATGGGTTTTTTATATAACTTTTTGACTTCTATGGGTGTTGAGTGTTACTTTTGGTTCTTTAGTCAATGTCCTTCTATGATGCCACAGCATATACAAGATTATATTTATAATGAGTATCCAATGTTAAGTGATGACAGAATGCACACTTGGGTATATGATCGTATAGGTGGAGAGCCTCACTTTGATTCTCATCCTTCTGAAACTGGTCATGCTCAGTTAGGTCAAATTATCGTTGATGAAATCGCAAAGAAGAAAACTATTTTACGCAGACCGTAGGGACTAAGTATTAGAACAAGCAATCAAAAATATAGGAGGAACCCCAACGATGAGTTCAAAAGAATCCCTCAGAAATAGACTAGCAACATTAATGGACAGACACAGAGCATTAGATAAACAAGTATCTGATGATTATAAAAATCGAGTTGATGATTCCATCATTCAAAAAGAAAAATTCGATAAATTACATCTTAAAAGAGAAATACAAGAACTGCAAAAGCAGTTGGGAATGATAGATAAACAGGCTTAAGGCTTGACCCAGTATCCTTGCTGATACTGAACAACATCTCCATACGAATTTAAAGATATTTCGCCTTCAGTTGGTAACTGAGGTTCCTTAACACGATTCTTGGTAATACCTGTCACTTGCATAATATATCTATGTTCATCACCTAAGTTAGCAGCCATATGTTCAGTGTTTTGTTCCCAACCAAAGTATGATCCTGCAGAGCCTGTGCATACTTGATCTTCAATCCACAACTGATGTCCTTTCTTTTGATCATGTAAGAATACAATCACACGTTCAATTGGTTGATTGTCAGATATGCTATTACGTTGTTTGTATGTTATAAATTTGTCAGTATGAAATGGTAAGATTTTACCTACTTCTAATTTATTAATTGCGATAACGATTTTATCTAAGAAGTCAAATTGTTCTACTACTTTCTGAAAGACTTCTGGCAAGTCTTCAAAGCACATAGAAACACCTACATCATAACCTTTAGTCTCTACAGTTGCATTGAACTTTTCTTCATGTATATCATTTGTAAACCAAGGAAGATTAATATAATCTTCTTCAGTCCATATAACTTCTACGTTGCCTTTAATCATCTTCACGTATCAAGTCATTAGTTACACAATGAAAGCATCCGCCTAACGTAATCGCATGTCTCATGGGTAACATTGCACACTCAATGCCGTGTTTTTCTAATTCTTTTCTAAGAGGTTCTTGTCGTTCTTCTAACGCAACTAAGTTTGAATTAACTGAGAACAAATTCATGCTTACCCAGTTAGATGAATTGCGATAGTTTTGATAATGTCCAATCGGCACCGGCTCTGGACACATAATGTAATCCCAATGTCTGAATGGTTCTGGTAGTTGATCTACACTTTTAATTCTGCTTGGATTGAGTAGCATCAAACCGTCTCTGAGAAAGCACACAGTCGAGTCTAAGTGCATATAACTATAGATACCCTCTACTGTATGAACTTTACCGTCAACAATACTTTGTAATAAACTTGCACCTGACTTGTTACCTGAGTTTGATACAAGGTAAAGTAAGTCATCATTGGCACGTAGCACATTAGCCGCATCAAATGCAGGCTCTGCTTCAGTCAATGCTAATACGTCAGGATCTCCCAAGCAATTTGTGTTGTAAAGATCATCACTGCGAATAATATCATATGGATGTACGTTTTCTAAATGATGCTCATATGCTTGGTACTCATTACGTCTAGCCCTTAATGGCATAGGAGTAGCAATAGCCTTGTCTTTATAAACGATAACGGAATCCCGCGGACAGTAGTTGTAATAATTACAATCTGTGATGTCAGGTCTGACTACTTCTGCGCCTTCGTTTCTCAAAAAGTCAGCAAATGTTTCTAAATCTTCATTTGCTTCATCAATAACTATTTGGGGGTACTTCCCTGTAGGAATGTCTAGTTCATCTTTTACGTCAGCATAATTGATATGACGAAGGCTTGTATCTACTTCAGGTACCTGAGCACCGTCTGCAATACCGACTACTACCTTCTTTAGTTTACCCCATTCATTTTTGCTGTACATACTATTATCTACTCCTATGTTAATATTTAGTATATAAAAGGGCACCCGTTAAAAATATTATTGGTTGCAAATTTTGTTAAATATACATATAACGGGAGTAAACAAAGCAAGTATGGATTTTACACTTCAATCTTTAGCAAGAAAGAACGAACCAAAGCCGAAGCCGCCTACTGATGTAGGTGACGCACGACACCATGACATGATGATGGCAATAGCACCCTATGCGAAACCAGCACAGCAAAAGAACTTGACGCCTGTCTATGTAGATTATAAGACACGTGAAACAACAATGGTGTTAGTCTTATGCCCTGAGTGGTCGCCATATATGCCTCCGTTCTCACTCGCAAGACTATCAGGTATTGCAAAAGCATCAGGATTTGAAACAACTATTATAGACTTAAACGCAATGGCGTATAGAGACTATAGATCAGACTGGCAACCAAACAACAAACTTCCGTTTAGACTTTGGGATCCATCGTCATCATGGCATTGGTTACCTGAATCATACTACCAAGATATACATCCTGTACTCAAGCCTTTACTTGATGAACAAATCGAAAGAATCTTAGAGATGAAGCCCAGTGTTGTTGGCTTCTCATTGTATTATATCTCAGAAGAACCAAGCAAGTACATGATGAAAGAAATCAAAGAAAGAGATCCAAGCATTAAGATTAGTGTAGGTGGACCGAACGTACATAAGAGTTGGTTTGACATACAAGATTACTACGACTATGTTGTGATTGGAGAAGGTGAAAAGAACTTGTTAGTCATGTTAGAAGAAATCGAAGACGGCATAGAACATGAAAGCACAAAGATATTAGACCAAGAAGAAAGTGAAAGAATTAATATTAATAACTTACCTATGCCAGATTACGAGTCTATTGACTTTAGTTTATATGATGTACCTAATGGTGTCAACTCTGAGTTCAGTCGAGGCTGTACTGCTAAGTGTACGTTCTGTGAAGAAACACACTTTTGGAGATACAGACAAAGACAAGCAGTAGATTTGATTGACGAAATCGAATGGTTGTATTATAATAAAGGCACAGATGTTATTTGGTTTATTGACTCACTGATTAATGGTAACGTTAAAGAGTTAAGAGCATTTGCACTTGCATGTAAAGCCAAAGGACTTAAAGTTAGATGGACAGGTTATGCACGTTGCGATAAACGTATGGACTTAGAATATCTACAAGACTTAGCAGACGGTGGTTGCATCATGTTTAATCTAGGTTGTGAATCAGGTTCACAGAAAGTATTAGATGACATGCACAAAGGTGTAACAGTAGAAGCAATGGAGCAGAACTTCATTGACTGTAAGAAAGTAGGCATTTGGTGTGCAACTAACTGGATCGTAGGTTTTCCAACAGAAGACTACCAAGACTATTCAGACACTATGACATTCATGTGGCGTAACAAAGACAACAACATGAACAACGCAGGACTCGGTGTTGGTTACGGACTAGGCCCTGAAACAATTGTTGGACAGAATCCACATGCATACAATATCTCATGGCACAAGTATCAAGGACATTGGATATCACAAGACTTTAAGATGGGCGGAACTCATGTAATGATGAGAGTTAAACTCATTCATATGTTCTTAGACTTCTTTGAGGGCATGTCAGAAGTACCTGTTACTTATCCTATAAGAGATGCATTAAAGAAAGAACACTATCACATTGTATTAAACGATGAGACAACAAAGAAAGATGTTCCTTATGAAGAATTTGATTACAATATCATACAAGAAAACATTTTAGATCAGAACGGTGATCCTAATGTATTTGCTAATCATCTTGTTAACGAGATTTGGCCTTTCTTAAGAAATCTTTGGAGAGCAAGAGGTGGGTACAGAGCAAACATTAAGTTTAATCCAGAGATAGATTTAAAAGAGTTCGGACAACAATATGGTCCGGGTATGTTTAATGCTGAATACAATTTTGAAATAAGTGATGAAGGTCAATGGACAGCAGACTTTAAAATGAAGTTTGAACAAATAGATAATCCATACGATGACAGAGAGACTGTAGAGAACGGAGGACGTAAAGGTGCGTTCTATGCACAAGACTATTCACGTATACAAGCAAACACTGCTAAACGTGCAAGAAAGTTAGCAAAAGCAGACTGGGACGTTAATGAAGGTAGATCAGGACAAGACTTCACTGACTTATTAGAAGAAGAAGAAATGTTAAACAACACAATCAACTTTTCATTTAAACTTGATTGGAAAGGTCAAGGTGACTGGGCAGAATCTGATCAATACATTGTAACACTCGCAGAAAAAGCAGAAAGACGAGACAATACAAAAGACTTAGACTTGCCTGAGAAAGCAGAAATGGAACAAGCAATTACATTAGACTCTATTATTAAAAAGAAACCACAAGCAGGCAAACCAGCACTCAATCCTAGATTATTACCATGAACCCAATAGTAGAATTAGAAGAACGTGTATCAAACTTTTTTGGATCTCCTTATGCTGTCGCAGTTGATTGCTGTACGCACGGTATCGAACTAGCATTACGATTATTAGACGAAGGTGATCGAGGTGTAAAGTATCAAGTTACTTGCCCTAAGTGGACATACTTGTCAGTACCAATGACATTTGAAAAACTAAATTACGACTGGAACTTTACTGATGAAAAATGGTCAGAGTATTATACAATAGGTAACACTAATGTTTATGATGCCGCTACATTGTGGAAACGAAACTCATACATTCCGTCAACAATTATGTGTGTAAGTTTTCAACTTAAAAAACATTTAAGTGTAGGTAAAGGTGGCATGATACTTTTAGATAATGCTGAAGATGCAGATATTTTACGACAAATAAGATATGACGGTAGACCTGAACTAGAGTCTGCATGGGCTGATCAGAAAATTCAATTGTTTGGATATCATTATCATATGACATTTGAAACAGCACAATTAGGATTAGATAAGATAGATGATGCTATAGCACGTGTACCAAAAACTTGGACACATAAAGATTATCCAGACTTATCAACGTATGACATCTTTAAGAAAGGAGTACAACATTAATACTGAAACCGAACGAGGCCACTTTGGTGTTACATGGCAAACTGAACACAAACATTTACCTTATACTCGTAGTGAATTATCTACAGAACGTAGAAAACATTATCACGACCTAGGTTACTTATCAAACTCAGCAATTAAAAATTCAGTAGAAGAATACAATGAACCAACTATGCCATTGTGGGCAACTGATATGGGTAGAGTGTTTGGTTTGTTTGATCAAAGTCTAAAATTTATTAGATTAAGTCAGTATGATGTTATTCCCCCGCATGATGTGTCAGTCACAGACTATTGTATAGAAAATAGAGCAGATCCTGATGATATAATGATCGGTATATTAATGTTAGAAGATTGGAAACCTGGACATTTATTAGAGATTGACGGTACACCTCACACTAATTGGAAGCAAGGTGACTGGTTTAAATTCTTTGCAAATAGACCGATATCATATGCAAACGTAGGCAAAAAGAAAATGTATATGGTTCAGTTGATGGGTAAAGAATCTTATGTAGGACAACTAGAACATCTATTCCCGTTCAACGTTCCTAATACACATGATAAACCTGAAGCAACTCATCCGTTTGTACAACAATCAATTATGCCTTTGCTTAATCCACGCAGAGAACCGCATCTTATTGATATGGTATATATGCATAACGGTTATATAGAACGTTTAGATGACATAACACATGATGAACAGGGTATCAACTCAATCAATTCTGATGGTCTAAGGATATGGCTGTTTGAACCTATGTGTTGTTACTATGAAGGAGAAGAATTTACACAAGGATTTTATAGTGAGTTTGAATTTCCTGAAGATACAAAACGTATGCGTAGTGTAGAGTTAGATTCTATTGCAAGGTATGCACATCGTAATTTAATCAATCCAAAGATGATTACAGTATTGACTGGAGAGTATGGGGTAGAAAAATCTTTCTCTCATTATAGCACACTAAAGTTGGAATGTCAAGACCTATATCTTATGACTCAACGTCCTATTGTAGGATTAGATACATTGATTAAGAAAGACTTTCATAAACATCAATTCAAAAAACATTTTATATCATTGAATTGGAGATTTACAAAGCATCGTCAAATTCTTGCAAACTTTTTAGCAGGAGAAAACGGATACTTAAGTTGGTACTTTAAAGATTCAATTGATGTTGTAAAAGACAATTTATATTTCGATATCGAAAAGTGGGAAAAACAGTCTCCGCAAGTGTACAAACAATTGCATGATAACAATATAACATGTCAAGCAAATACACCTTATATTGTTGACAAACCAAGTGATGTTGGAATAGATTCAGAACTAGGCATTTGGCCCCAAGTAGAAGAATACAAAGATGGACAAACACCTTCACTCTATAACACAAAAGAAACAATGTTAGGTAACTTCTATAGAGATGTGTTTGTAGATATAGTTACAGAAACTAGATTTGCACAATCATGTGCAAACTATAGTGAAAAAGTATTACAGCCAATGCAATATATGAAGCCATTTATATTATTGGCACCACCTCATACATTGAAATATTTAAAAGAGGCTGGCTATCAAACGTTTAATATGTTCTGGGACGAAAATTATGATACTATAGAAGATCATGGAGAACGTTTAAAAGTGATATTAGAGTTAATACAATCTATCTTGCACAAACCTCTACATGAACTACATCAAACATACGAAAAAATGATGCCGGTACTAGAACATAATAAAAAAGTATATTTAGAGAATACACAATTACCTAATTACCGTGACACGGAGTTTCATAACTAATGCAACCAAGAGCAAAAGTATCTCATGGAGAATGGTTATCATTTACAGGACACGGAGACACATACAAAAGTATAGTAAAGCCTTGTACTGATTATAGAGCAGGATCTTATTATGATGAAAGTGTGAGAGCCGCACAAATCATTTATGAAACTGCTGACTCACCTATTACTTGTTTATATGGTGGTGGATCAGACGGAGAATATGCAGTCAATTGTTTCTTAGATGCAGGTGTTCCTTTTACTGTAGCAATATTAAGTTATGGTAAAGATTTTAAATGGAACGGACATGATACACAGTATGCATTTGAATGGTGTAAGAAACATAACATCGAACCTGTGATTGTTGACTTAGACTTAGAAGATTTTGTTGTCAGTGGTAGAATGCTAGAAGTATGTGAAGAATCGCAATGTTGTGAATTTAGAATGACTAGCACAATGTTAGGTGCAAGTATGATTGACGGCACAGTTGTAATGTCTAATGAACCATATGTAGAACGACATAACGGCATCTGGCACTGGACAGAGTATGAACGTATTAATACATACGCAACATGGTTTGACTCACGTGGCATCGAAGGCACTAGTGACTTTGGATCGTACACAGCAGAACAAGTACTTGCATTTTTAGAAGAACCTTATGTACAAAAGTTAGTTGCAAATGAAACACAAGATAAAGATTCTGTTCCAGCAAAACATGTAGTGTATAATCAACAACATTGGGAACAAGTAAAGAGACCTAAGTACACAGGTTGGGAACGATTTCAAAGAACAGAACTGTTTGAGTCATTAAATATAAGACAAGAAATGTACAAGTTTGCAGACAAGTATAATGGTGTCGTACAAATAGAATATAATGACATAGTAAATATATTAAAGGGAACGTAGAATGGCAAAAGAAAAAATATTATTAATTGCAGGTTGCTCTCATGCCGCAGGATCAGAAATAGATGGCAAAGAAGATTCGCAATTTAACAGAGATCACTCGTTTGGTGCATTAGTTGCTAAGAAACTAAAACGTAAGCCAGTTAATATAGCACAAGTTGGTGCAACTAACACAGGTATAAGCAGACAAGTTATGCAATGGATGCATAACGTTTATAACCCAGATACTATGAACGTAAATGTTATGGTATGTTGGACAGAACCTACAAGACTAGAAATTCCTAGTGAAAGAGAACGCAACTATCAAAGTGCATCATCAGATACAGCATGGTATGAAAAAGGAAGTGATTACTTTTATAAAGTCATCATAGGCTGGAACGGTGGAGACGAAGAAGAACAACGATGGACTCCTGAGTTACATAAATTTATGACAAATCATCAACCTTACTTAGAGTATCAAACATATAATTTAATCTTACAAATACAATTTATGCTAGAAGCATTTAAAGTCCCTTACTTGATGTTAAACTCTATGCCATTCTTTTTAGATGATATCAATGCTATCAAAAATCTTCTGCCTTTGGTAAACGATAATAAATACTATCAGTTAAACAATAAAGACGAAGCATTTTATCAAAAATATCAACGTCTGGGATATGTCAACGAAAAAGCAAAGTATTGGCATCACGGCGAAGAACCGCATGAATTATTTGCTGATGAATTGATTAACTTTAATGAGGAATATAAATGTTTAAAAAGATAATTGAAAAAATCAAAGCATTCTTTCGTAAGATATTAGACATGTTAAAGATGCCATACATCAAATACAAACGTGAAAAAGAATATCGTAAAAGATTAAAAGAATTGCAAAAAAGAGATCCTTTTATTTATAAATGAGTACTGATTTAATCAAAGCACTCTTTAAGGGTGTAGTCACAGTCGTTTTTGAAAAGATCGACACAAAAGAAATCCGAACTATGCCTTGCACTCTTAACCAAGAGTTACATAAGCAACACATTGACATCAAAAATATCGGTGCAATGGACACTATAGTGTGTTATGCTTTAGACAAAGAAGCATGGCGTGATGTACGTGTTAGCACAATCAAAGATTGGTATGAAGGATACCCAAAGAAACATGAGTAGAAAATATATAGGTATAAGTTGTGGCTTCCATGATGCAGGAGTTGCTGTTATTGATAACGAGGGCGAAATACTTTTTGCTGGACATAGTGAACGATACAGTAAACAAAAACATGACAAAGATTTGTGTCCTGAAATCATTGATGAAGCATTATCACACGTAGATAGAAATGAAATAGCAACGTTTCATTACTATGAACGTCCTTGGGTAAAAGCATGGAGACAGTTCAGAGCAGGTCAGCCTCTAGGTCCTTTTAGTTTTTCTAAAATCTTAGGTAAAGACATATATGAAACATTAACTGACGTAGTTACTAGATCATGGTCTTGGGCATTTACAGACGGAAACATTCCAAACATTATCACTACTCACCCGCATCATAAGTGTCATGCGGCAGCCAGTTTTCAAACATCAACATTTGATGAAGCAACCGTAGTTGTTATTGATGCAATCGGTGAATCTGATTGTGCAACTATATGGAAAGCACACTATAACAAAAGAGGTGTTGCAAAGTATAAGAAACTTTGGACACTTAAGTATCCTAACTCTATTGGATTATACTATAGTGCAATGACAGCAAGATTAGGACTGCGTCCACTAGATGAAGAATACATTCTAATGGGTATGGCCGCTTACGGAGAGCCTAAGTATGTTAAAGACTTAGAAGAAAAGTTTGGTGCACATACAAATTCATTACTCTTTAAAGAAAATACCCACATTGGTATCGATGATTCATTCTTAGAAGGCGCAGACGAGTTCGACATAGCCGCATCAGCACAAGCATATGTAGAACAACTTATTAAGATTGTAATGAGCAAAGCAAGCCAATTAAACAATAGTGATAACTTAGTCTATGGTGGCGGTGTTGCACTTAACTGTTCAGCAAATAGATTCTTAGGTGATTACTTTAAGAACATTTGGATTATGCCTAACCCAGGTGATGCTGGTAACTCATTAGGAGCCGCGGCACTAGGTTATGGTAGAAAGTTAAACTGGAAGAATGCATTCTTAGGTACAGATATCGTAGGTGTTTATCCTGTCACAGATACTATTGAAGCATTAAAGACAGACAAGATCGTAGGGATAGCCTCTGGACGTGCTGAGTTCGGTCCTAGAGCATTGGGAACTAGATCATTACTAGCAGACCCAAGAGGATCAAAGATTAAGTCAGAAGTTAATAAGATTAAAAAGAGACAACAGTTTAGACCTTTTGCCCCTATGATACTAGAAGAACTAGTAGACGATTATTTTGAAATGCCTTCACACTGGAAGAACTCACCTTACATGCAAGTTACTGCTCCATGTAAGCATCCTAAGAAGTTTCCTGCTATCGTACACAAAGACGGCACAAGTAGAGTACAAACAGTACCCGATGATGGCACAGGGATTCGTAGACTACTAGAAGCATGGTATGAAGAAACAGGTTGCCCAATTTTATTAAACACATCATTAAATGTACGAGGTGAGCCCATGGTTAACGATAGATCCGACGCAGATCGATTTGAAAAACTTTACAAGACCCGCGTAATTTCATAAGTATATAATATGCTTAGAGACGTATTTTACTTCGGTGAGAAACCGAATGTTCACCCTAGAGAACGACAAGTTTTCGACATAGACGAGGCTCGTAAAGAAGCCACTACTGAACACTTTTGGATTATCAATGAGTTCTGTGATTATACAGGATTTGATTGGGAGTTTGATTTTGATTTCTTACCAGACGAAGATGTTTGGGCAGAAGAACACAACAACATATGGCCTAGTCAACATCAGAAAGACTCGGGTACATGGTTGTGTTCACAAGAACTAAGTGATATCAGAGTTTATCGTGCAGACGTTGCACCTATCAAACGCAAATCTATAAAAAACAACAACTGGAAACTATTTGATAAAATAGATGAAAGTAAGTTTGATTTTTCATGGCACCCAGATCCAAATGATCCTCCTTACATTTATGTATGGGGTAGTAAGTTTGCAACAGCAGAACAAAAAAGTGTCATAGAGTATCATACCGAGGACAACGTAGGGCATGTTAAGTACATGGACACTATTGTAGAACTTGAACCATTAACACAAAACTGGAAGATAAACGAACCAATTGATGAAAGTAAAGTAGACTTTACATGGCGTCCAGACCCACTAGACATAGAGCCATTCATTTATGTATGGGGAAGTAAGTGGGCACCAGCAGAACAAGTATCAATCATGGAGTATCATGTACCGGGCAATGACGGCACAATCAAATATATAGATAAGCCTGTCGAGTTAGCAGTTGATATGTCTACTTGGGAAGTTTTAGAAGAAATCGAAGAAGGATCATTCGACTTTACATGGAGACCTGATCCAAACGAAACAGAGTTATTCAATTACGTGTTTGGTAATCAGTTATATGATGGCACAATTATGCCTACACTTATCTACAAAGTAGAAGGTGCAGAAGCAGTTAAACATGTAACAGAGTTTGCTCCTAAACTAAAATCAAAGCCAGAGTTATTTGAAATGTTTGAGAACATTGAAATGCATGAGTTTGATTTCGGTTGGAGACCTAATCCTACTAGCCCATCTTACATCTATGCATGGGGTAATCAATGGAACAAAGCAGAAGATAAAGTCAGTATACAATTTAAAGTAGATGGCGCAACTGAATATCAGTTCATGCCAGAAACAACAGTACGTATGCCCAATGCTGACAACTGGACTATCCCTGACAATATACAAAAATTTACATTTGATTTTAGTTGGGAACCTAATCCTAATGAGCCTGCTATGATACATGAGTTTGGAACTCAACATCAAAAGACAGGTGGTCCGATATACACTGTTGAAGGCGCAACTGAAACAAAGTATCAAAATATTTTTTATGCGATTGCAACAGCCACAGAAGAAAAGTGGGAGATACCAAATAACATCGACACAAGTGAATTTGATTTCTCATGGCATCCAGATGCAACTGAACCTGTACCTTATATCTATCACTTCCCTACTCAATGGGCTATGTCAGGTGGACCTGTCTATCGTTGTGATGATGCAGAAGAAGTTAAGTATGTTGATGCACAAGTAGCAAGAGCATTATCATGTAAAGATAATTGGGAGTTTGATCCTGCATTAGTTGATGAAGATTCATTTGATTTCTCATGGCACCCATATGCAGAAGATGAACCTTACACTTATCAATTTGGTACTCAGTGGCAAAAGACTGGTGGACCTAAGTATGTTACTCCAGGCGTACATGAAGGCAGTGCTATCAAATACATCGACACAAGAATTTTAAAAGCAACTAGACTAGCAGACACAAATAGTTTTAGAGTATTGAATAACTATTGTATCAAAGGGTTTGATTTTAGTTGGCATCCAGACGAAACATCAGAACCATTCATCTATCAGTTCGGTAATCAATACTACCCTGCTGAACAAATGCCTACGTTAGAGTATAGAGTTATTGGAGCAGACGAAGTTAGTTATGTTAACGAGTTAATTGCAACACTAGGACATGATAAAACAAACTGGGACATACCAGAAGACGTAGATGTAAGTGAGTTTGACTTTAGTTGGAAGCCTAATCCAAACGAACCAGCAATGATACATGAGTTCGGTACGCAATGGCAAAAGACTGGTGGCCCAAGATATCATGTTGAGGGTGCAACTGAAGTAAAATATGAAGATCAATATAAAGCAAAAGCATTACCTAACAAAGATAACTGGACTGTACCAGATAATATTGATGAAAAAACTTTTGACTTCTCATGGCATCCAGATGCAACAAGTCCAGCATACATTTATAGATTCCCTACTCAATGGGCATTAAGTGGCGGACCTATCTATACAGTTGAAGATGCAGAAGAAGTTAAGTATGTAGAAGATCAAGTATCAAAAGCATTACCTTGTAAAGACAATTGGGAGTTTGATACTAAACTAATTGATGAAGACGATTTCGATTACAGTTGGCATCCATATGCAGAAGACGAACCGTTTATCTATCAGTTCGGTACACAATGGCAAAAAACAGGTGGACACAAATACATAACACCCGGCGCCCATGACGGAAGTGCTATCAAATATATTGATACACGTATTATTAAATCAAAAAGATTACCTTCTCCCAACAGTAGATACTGGGGAACGTTAGGTAACTATAAGATTAAAGATTTTGATTACAGTTGGCACCATGATGAAACAGATGAACCGTTTGTTTATCAATTTGGTAACAAGTACTATTCAGCAGAAGAAATGCCTACGATTGAATACAGAGTTATAGGTGCAGAAACAGTCAAGTATGTACATGATGTAGTAGCAACATTAGAAGAAAGTGATGACGGTTGGGATATATCAGATGACTTAGATACTACAAGTTTTGACTTTGGTTGGAGACCATCTCCACTAGAAGATCAAGCATACATTTATCAGTTTGGTACGCAGTGGCAAAAGACAGGCGGACCTAGATACGTAGTTGACGGAGCAACAGAAATAAAATATGTTGAAGGGAACATTGCACACAAGTTACCTAATCAACCTTGCAAGTGGACTATCCCAGAAGGCATTGACATCGATGGATTTGATTTCTCATGGCATCCAGATGAGTTAGACGAGCCATTCATTTATCAGTTCGGTACTCAATGGGCACTTACAGGTGGTCCAACATACACAGTTGAGGGAGCAACTAAAGTCAAGTACATTGAGCAACCAGTTGCAACCTCATTAGATAGCGGAGACAGAACAAACTGGACAGTCCCACAAGATATCGAAGACTTTGATTTTAGTTGGCATCCATATGCAGAAGATGATCCATTCATCTATCAGTTTGGTACACAGCATCAAAAGACAGGTGGTCCAATATATACAGTAGATGGTGCAACAGACATAAAGTATGTTGACACACGAATTATTAAAGCACGTAAGTTAGCAAACAGCAAACGTCTACACTGGGTAGTGCCTGGTGACATAGATGTAAGTAAGTTTGATTTCTCATGGCACCCAGATGAAACAGCAGATCCAGCAATCTATCAGTTTGGTAGTACAGCAGGTAAAGACGACGGGCCTAAATATGTACAGCCCGGCAACGATGGTAAAGTATTATATCTACAGACAGTAGAAGCAGACAATGCAATACCTGATGAAATAGATGTTTACTTTATAGAAACAACGTTAGAAGATTTAGTAGCACAACATCCAGACGAAGTATTTTGGGCGTTGAATATGGATTTAGTGTACACAGACTTTGACTTTAGTTGGAGACCTGACGTGTATCAATCTAATTACATTCATGCATTCGGTTCTAAAGATAATATCAATACACAAACATATTTTGTGAACTCAGCAATCTTTAAAGATGCAACAATTAACTATGTTGAGACTGATTCTATAGGAGAAATTCAAGCCAACTTAGATATGTTCTATGTTGATAGAGGTAACAAAGAATCAAAAGAACGTTTTGCAAAATTGCAGGAGAGATATCCTAACATACAAAAAACAAGATACTTAAACTCATGGGTAGAAACTACTCGTAGATGTATTAATAGATCAACAACAAGTTTGCTTTGGGTACTAAACTCAGAATTAGATTATGAAGAATTTGATTTTGATTATTATCCTAACCCTTGGCAAATGAAGATGGTTCATGTGTTCGGTACGCAATGGTCACATTGGGGTACAACATACCTAGTTGCTAGAGAAACATTTAATGAAGACACCAAATACATTAACGTTATCGAACACTTAGACAATCTCAACTTTGTTAAAGACATTAGAGCAAGAGCAACAGAATGTGTTTATGATGTTGTAGTTGTCGATCATGGCAACAAACAGACTGAAGCAGTTGTAAAACAACTACAAGAGAAAGCACCAAGACAACGTGTAAGCACGATTGAACATGAAACTGATTACTTGACAACACTAAAGAAAATTGTAGATAAACTTCCCACACGGAAAGAGCATTACGTATGGATCGCATCATCTATTTGTGATTACGGCGACTTTGACTTGTCCTACATATGCGATCCTTTTGCACGTGATCAGTTACATGTATTCCCAAGCAGTAAACAAAAGTTCGGAGATACATTCTTTATCGATGTCAACAAGACACGTGAATTGATTGATGATATGGAATCATTAGAAGATTACGAGAAGATAAACTACAATCAAACACTGCGTACACAACGTCTGAGAGCGCCTGTAATCGTTTCTGAGAGTGATACGCATATTAAGTCGTTAAAAGATATAGATGAATTTCCTTATGTAACATTAGTATCAAAAACTGATGAAGACATACAAGTAGTAGACGAAGAACCGATGTCATTATGGACAGCAGAGTCTAAAAACATTATAGTACAATCAACTGGAGCAACAAGAATTATAGTTCCACGTGAAGTTAAAGATCATGTAAAGAGAGAACTATATGAATACCCTTACATTAAGAATGCAAATCGTCTTGCACTATCGAAGCCGATGGATATTGTTTTCTTGTCGAAC
>Ga0181399_1000086_pt1 | contig 30197 bp, 19 predicted proteins | sample 22SPOviralmetaG_FD_130128 | JGI IMG/M metagenome (GOLD analysis project Ga0181399, IMG submission 130128) | Marine viral communities from the oligotrophic San Pedro Time Series (SPOT) site, San Pedro Channel, CA, USA - 22 SPOT_SRF_2011-05-21 | ecosystem: Environmental > Aquatic > Marine > Strait...
GATCTTACGTAAGATGATGGTAGCAGCGGCAATCGTTGCTACTACGGCAACAGCAGCAGTATTTGCTAATGAAAGCAAGATCACGCAAGGTTTCAAGTCATACGATGCTATGGGTTGTATGCTATTGCGTGAGTGTAAAGAGGATGTAGATGAAGTGTTCTCCTTATTGGATATCTCAAATGAGTATCCTAATACGGAAGCATTCACATCATACTCAACTGAGTTCAATATGATGTTGATGACACTCAATCAAATTGGTGTCAATGTGTATCTTGCTGATAGCAAGTATTTCCCAATCAATCATCGTGGTGTCTATCATACAGTCACTAACAACTTCTATCTCAACCGTGATCACATGGGTGATCCTGGTACATTGATGATGTTGATGAGACATGAAGGATGGCATGCTGCACAAGATTGTATGGCAGGTACGATTGACAATAGTATGATCGCGATCATTCTGCCTGAGGATAGTGTCCCTATGCTATGGAGAACCCTTGCAGAGCGTACATACCCATCAAATGCCGTGCCATGGGAGGCAGAAGCACAGTGGGCAGGTAGAACTGAAGATATGACTATGAAAGCACTTCAGAGCTGCGCTAACAAGTCAATGTGGACAGATTATGAACCGACTCCTATGACTGGTGAATGGTTACGTAATAATGGTTATATTGACTGATGGAATTAATTACTATCATAGGAACAGATGACATCACGGAAGACCTCTACGTCCAAATCCCAGAAACAATCATCCAACAACTTGGGTGGAACGAAGGTACGCAAATCGACTGGCAAATCGAAGGAGAAAGTATCATCATCAAAAACACAACAGAATCTCAACCAGAAGTTATCAACCCTAACATCATCATCGAAGAAGAAGTCAAACACTATCTCGAAAGCGAGTCCGAAGGCAAGGACTACAACTACAAAGAAACCTACGGTTAAACACACTAGATCGAAAAAGATCACTGACTTCCCACATAACTCAATGCCATGGAGATTAGAACCACGTACTAAGAAGTTTAATCTATCTTGGTTCATGTGTTATGATCATGCATGTGATCAGATTGAACGTCAACACCTACAACCAAAGGATTACAAACTACAATGCTATGTGAGTGTACCTCTCACTGATCCATTATCAAGTTCAGTTAGAACACAACGTTACGTTAGTGATTAAATGTGGTATAATTAGTATACTTGCCATCATAGATCATGACTATCGAAGAGTTCTATCAAGAAATTGAAGACCAATCACAGTATGATTTAACAAGTGACCTCCTACCATATGATGATGCTACATACAACTCAGTTGAACTAGATTACACTACACAATGAAACTATCACTAGAGGAAATTGATCGCTTGCTCATAGCATTGAATCGTGATCAATGGCAACAAGATAAAGAACTCATCGATAAACTTAAACAGTATCGATTTAAGCTCACTAGATGAAGTCACTATCAGAATATGAGTTTAATAGTAGACCACCATCACCAACTAACTTCCTACTACTCATAAGTGATCTAGAAGGATCATACCAAAATCTCAAATACATGGGATTCAAAGATGACATGGACACACTCAATGAAATCAAACAACGTTACTACAAACTGTACTTCAAAGCAAAAAAGAATTACGTCTGATCTATTACTTAAGATCTACATGAATGCTAGACACAAAGCATACGAACATCGTCCTGTACGTACACACTACAACTACAATACATTTGGATGACACCAACAATTAAACAATCAGATTGGTTCACACATACATCAGACAAACCATACGATAGACACATCTATACAATCAAATTTGATGATGGTAGAGAGTATCACTATGATGCATATGAAGGTGTTAGATTAGCATGGAACATGATACAAGAGAAGAAGTGTGTAGTCATTGTTAATGATACTAGAACAACTGTACTCCGCTCCAGTGGTGGACAGGGTTTCTAATGATACTATTGGGTAGTATCCAAATCTTTGTTAATCATTAAATTAATATAGGTAAGGTGCGCTGGAGATGTTGGCTTAGCGCCCAACCTATCGAAAGTCAAGCAGAGGTGTGCCAGTCCTCAAAGTGTCCCCAAAACCTCAAAAACACTTGCAAATCAGATCCAAGTGCTTTATAATATTAGGAGAAACACAGAAATCTCACTTTTTGCCTTTTTCGACTTTTTAAGAAAGTTTAAAAAGTAAGAATTTAAGATTTTTGAGTTTCTTCACAAGTTAAACTTTAACCACACTACAAGAATGTTTGTGAAAACTTACGAATTCCATGATAGTACAGCTATTTTCACTATGAAAGTAGATAAAGATATTGTATATGTAACATATAACAGTAATATTGACAAGGAATATGAATTTAACTGTGATAATACAGAAGAATTCAATGAATTAGTGTCAAATACACTGAAAAATGAAGAATCTATTGGTAAACTAGTCAATACTAGTATTAAAGAGGGTAAACTAGTTGCAGTGACTAAATAAATCACTATTTGAGTTAAAAACACTCTAGATCAATGAGTAAGCGTTACAATAGTTCAGACCACAGTAAGCAACAACAATTGGAGGACGATTTCGAGGACTTCGGATACAACATAAAGAATGTCCGAAGGTCATCTAAAAAGAAAGTAGCAAAGTTCAAACGAGAAATCAATGAGTATGAGGACACTTATTGAACTGTCCACTATAACCTCCATTCATCCCGTGATCGTGTATTGTATACATGTTGACGGGATTTTTTAATGTTCATGCACAAACTACCAAACGGCAAAGTTATCATGCACGAAGGATTGCCCCGTGATTTAGCTATCAAACGCATGGAAGATCATCAGCGTTGGTGTGAAGAACACAGGGAGGAATTACAACGTGATTCACAACAGTTATTCGATGACATGTTTGGAGGTTAATTAACACAAACTGGTCAGCCGCCTGTGGAAAACTTTTTTTCCACAACCTATTCACTTTCTTTCTAATCATGAAATTTCTTGTCATTAAGCATCGCACGTCTGGTGTTAACGAAACCACGTTAGTTGATAACTATCAAACCGCTGCAGTCCTAGCATCTGAGATTAACAAATACGAGGGATGCCCTGTGACGGTTGACGCAGTGTCCATGTCATGGCGCAGTGCTGGTTGAAATGGTCTATACTAAGGACATGAACAACGAAACACCAAGCAACAACCCATACGTCAACAATCTGGTTGCGATGGGATACGATCGGCAGGATTGTGAGATGGTCGCTGCTGCTGGTCTTGAGAAGACGTTCCCTTGTGTGATCCATGGTCGCACCTTTGACAGTCAAGAGCAGTATGATCAGGAACTCCATGATTATCTGAACGGACTATGACACTTGCCAAGGTGTCACACAAAATAGGCACAGCACTCCAAACCCTGTATTGTAGAGTCATGAACAAAACCGATCCACGCAACGACATAGCAGCAGGCATCAGAGGATTCTGCATCGCTAACCCTGAGGCAGATTTTGAAATGGTCATGGATTTTGTAGACGCTCAGATCGTCCCCTTTGAGGCAGACGACAACCTCTGCGATCTTGCCATGATGATCATGATGGATGTGGACGAATCCAACCAATCTGACTAGTGTCACACAGGGGGTTGCAATTCACCCCCATCCTTGCAATAATTAACTCAAGACAAACAACCAAACCAAACATGCGTAAGATCGAATCCCAAATGAACGCTGCTATCAAAGGCAACGCCAACTGGACCAAAGCAAACACATCTGTTACCACGACCGATGGCGTGTCAGAGGTTCGCTTGCATGGTAACAAGATCGCTGAGATTGGTGATGATTTCGTTCGCATCTTTGATGGCGGATGGCAGTCCAACACAACCAAATCACGTCTCAACGCTATCATCAACGAGTTCTGCAATGCGTTCACTGATGGTGTGTTTCAAAAGGATTTTGCATGGTACGTTCGTGACAACAAAGTCACCCATGATTTCGTGAACGGTTACACTTTCGTCGAGTTTGCCTGATAACACTTAGGGGGGACAATTCCCCCACTAAGTAACACCCAGGTCAGCTGACCGATTAGTTCACCCATACTAGCACGAATCATGGCATCACACAGCTCCCCCATCTTAGGGGTATGGACTGACCAGTCTGCACAAAAGAAACCAGTTGATCAAGTGGCACAGTGGGCATCGCTCATTGGAGGCATCGCCCTTATAATTAAGGAAGTTAAACGAAGCACATGACCAAACTCACCCGCTCTGCAAACGGTATGTTCCTCCATAGCGAGAACCCATCACCCATGATGCAGACAGTCATGGAGAAGATCCAACGACAGATGCAGGCAGAGCATGAGTACAGGCAGGCAGTGAGAGCAGGTCGCATCGAACCTGACCACTTCACGAACTGGAACATCAGCGACAGACATTAGTCCCTGACCCTGTAGAATTAAAACAACAAAGCAAACCAATCATGTTCGCAGTCCAACCCACTTCCTTCGGCACCTTTGATGAGTACGGTGCTGACTATGCCCCCACCATTGCAGGTGCCTACCGTATCGCAGCGATCAGACAGCAGGAGCAAGAGGGAGACCAGATGATCTGGAAGATCACCTCAGGAGAACCCATTGCATGGGTGCGGGTCTATGAAGACGAGAACATCTCCAGTGTGACAACCGAGGAACTGGCACTGTTGGTATAGGCAACGCCTGCCCACCCGCTATAATAAGTACATACCAAACAAAGGACATCACATGACAGCATCCACCACTACCTACAACGGTTGGGCAAACTACGAGACATGGAACGTGTCGCTGTGGATCGGCAACGATGAGTTTCTCTACAACACAGCGAAGGCATGTGTGAAGTTCTGCAGTGAGGACGAGACACCATGGGACAAGTTCCAACGTTGCATGTGTGAGGGACAGATTGGTCGTATGCTCTGCAAGACAGCAGACGGCGTGGCATGGGATGACGCCGCCATCGATGCAGATGAGATGAATGAGATGATGGCAGAGCTGTGAGGGTAGCACCCCTCACGGGGGACAGGGGACAGGGGTAGACAGTTCAAGGACTGTTATATGCCCCCCCGTTGCCCCTTAGCGATGCGCCAAGCGAAAACTCATGGGTCCCTCCTAACCTACAAAAGTATCCAGACGACCGCTAAATATTTTTGAAAATGGTTTTTTAGAAACCTTGAAACCTGAAAAATTTTCCCAGCAAAAAAATGCCCCAAAAAGTCGATTATAGTGATTACGATAGAATTCTAGAGAACTTCGACGAGTTCTGCGATGAGTTTGAGAGTCGAGCGTCCAATGCATTCATGAGAGGAGATCAAAACGATGGAAGAGTTACTGGAGAGATTGAACGAGTTGGAGAGGACACTCCTATGGCAGTCAGAGAAGTTGACGAGCCTGGACCAACGGATATCGCAATTGGAGCGCCCCACCTTGATGTATCATCGTCCTGACTCTGAGGATTACGAGACGGTATCTCAAACCTTGGACTACTTACATAACAATGTGGAGGGGATCAAGGGGGATCTAGTCAAAATTGCAAGATCAATGAAATTCTAAGATGGCATTTATAGTAGGACCAGAGACGGTTGACACACCGAGTACAGATGGAAACTGTGCATACGCTGCAGCACCCCTAGCAGGGACTCCATACCCCACGAAAGTTGTTGCAGGTGGCAAACCCTTGCTGATCTACGACAACCTCTCTATACCTGCTCCTGTGCCAGGTACAAAGATCAACCCAGCAATTCCGTTACCCTGCCAACCAGGGCAGAGGGTTATACGACCAACTGTAAACAAAACTGTGTTTATTAATGGCAGGTTACCAGCGGTAACTGGGGATGAAGCGCAGATGGTTGTTGGAGGTACGCCTAGGCCCTTGACAGGACCGTTCCAACATCCTACAATACTAATTGGTTCCAATATCACAAACTGAGAAACATTCATGGCAAAATCAAAAGTCGGACTAAACGGTCAGCAAACGATCGAATCAAAACCCAAGCGTACTCGTCAGGGATCTGGGCAACACACGAAGCTTTCTGCGACATCACGTAATGGTGCGAAGAAGCGTTATCGTGGTCAGGGTCGCGGTTGAGTAAATAGATATGTTAAATCAAAATCACGGACGGAGACCGAAAATGGGCAACAGCAGAGTTGATAAATCAGAAGATTTCAGAGAATCTGGTATGACCCTAATCACCGAGGTAGAGAGCGACAAGTACCTGCGCCGAGCGGGGAAGCGCAAAGACATGAAAGAAGGTGAGTTGTTTGATAACCAGGAGGAATGGGCAGACGGATTTTGTGGGAAGTGAATAAATACAAATAGCTTCGTATCTTTCTGTAATGCAGACCTTCAAGACGTTTAAAGATTTAAGCGTCACATTTAAGAAACATCCTATGACCGATGATCTATTGTCGGTCAAGGATAAGGCTGCTATTAAACAATCGATCATGAATCTTCTACTTACTCAGAAGCGTGAGAGATTATTCAACCCAGATTTGGGTAGTGCGATTACAGAGATGTTATTTGAACCACTTGATTATGCTAGTGCTGCAATTATTCAAACTGAAGTTGCAAATGTATTAAATGAGTATGAACCTAGAATTGATGTATTAGATGTTATTTGTAGACCTGATATTCGTTTAGATGGTTTTAACGTAGAGGTTCATTTCGAGATCACTGGCAGAAACGATGCGCCGCAGCAGATCAATTTTGTATTAGAGAGAACTCGATAAATGCCATACGCACAAATATCAAATCTCGATTTTAAGGATATCAAGGCAGTTCTCAAAGAGTACATGAGATCGCAGTCAGATTTTACTGACTATGATTTTGAAGGTTCCGTCCTTAATAATCTATTAGACGTATTAGCGTATAACACGTACTACACGGCGTTTAACACTAATATGGCGGTCAATGAGTTATTCATTGATTCTGCCACGTTGAGAGACAACGTAGTGTCCATTGCGAGGCAATTAGGGTACAGACCTAGATCGTACACCTCTGCAACTGCATACGTATCATTTAATGTTGAATATACGCAAGCAACATCTGATACTGAAATAATTTTAAAAGAGGGTACAGGATTTGTTGCTGTATTTAATAACAAGATTTATCAATTTGTATCGCCAAGCAACGTTTCAGCACAAGTTGTTAACAATAAAGCAACATTTAACGACGTATTAGTAAGAGAAGGAACATTACTTACTAGTAACTACACAGTTAACGCAGCAAATAAGACACAAAGGTTCGTATTAGATAACCTAAACATCGATGCATCGACAATTAAGGTCGAAGTGTTTGCAGATGGATCTAGTGTGAGTGAACCATATTTGTTGTCTGACAACATTTTAGATATTACAGCAGATTCCAAAGTATTCTTCCTCAATGAGATTGATGACCAGAGATATGAGCTAATCTTTGGTGATGGTGTTATTGGTAAGAAATTAGAAGATCAATCATCTGTCGTTGTAAAGTACATCACAACGAATGGACCAGAAGCAAATGGCATTAGAACGTTTGTCTTTTCAGGCGTCTTAGAGAACGACCTAGGCATCTCTCCTGGTGCATTTGATAGTAGTGTGTTATCAACCATCGCTGCAGTTGGTGGTGAAGAAGCAGAATCGATTCAGGAAGTCAAGTTTGCTGCACCTAAAACATTTGGTACACAGAACCGAGCAGTCATTGCATCTGATTATGCTGCTATTGTTCGTAACATCTATCCTGCAGTTGGTGATATCATTGTATTTGGTGGTGAAGAGCAAGTTCCACCTGAATATGGTAAAGTATTCATTTCTGTTAAACCAAGAGATTCTGCATACCTAACATCATTAACGAAATCAAATATTGTTACTGAATTAAAGAAGTATAGTGTTGCATCAGTAGAACCTGTTCTTATCGACCCATCTATTCTATATGTTGAACTGTCTAGTAAGATTTTCTATGATGGTTCTAAGACAGACAAAGCACCTTCGCGAATTTCAGCAAAGGCAATTTCCACTTTCCAATCTTATGTTGAGAGGAGTGAGACAGAGAAATTCAATGGTAAGTTCAGACATAGTAAAGCAGTCAGTGTAATTGATGATTCATCAAAGGCAATTACATCAAACTTGACTTCTGTGACGATGAGAAAAGATTTCTATCCACAGTTAAATTCTACTTCATATTACGAGATCTGTTTCCAAAATCAGTTTGATAAAGATTGTGATGATCCTGTGTTGACGAGTACAGGATTTAGAGTCACTGAATACCCTAATTTTGATGTCTATCTAGAAGATAATGATGGCAAAATTGTCCTATATAGACTAGATGCTTTGACTGGCGAAAAAGTTGTCCTTGACAAGGAAGTTGGTATTATTGATTATGTAAAAGGTGAAACGATTATGAATAGTTTAACTATTATTAAGGGATCATTTTTTGACAATCGCATTTCAGTTAGAGTAAAACCCGCATCAAATGATATTAAAGCATCTCGCGAGGTGTATCTTGATGTTGATGTAGCAAATTCATCCTTTATTGCATACAAAGAGTAACTTAGATGGCTATCAGAACCAAGAAAATTTCTACTCTTATCGAGTCGCAACTTCCGAGCTTTATTGTAGATGAATACCCTCTCTTCTCGAAATTTGTAGAGAAGTATTATGAGGCGCAAGAAAGTTCTGGGCAACCATTAGATATTGCCAATAATCTTCTAGAGTATAATGACATTAATCTCTATGAGCAAAACTTGCTCAGGGAAAATAATATTCTAGATGTTACTATTACAGATTCTGATAGTACCATCGTTCTTCAGGATGCAACATCATTTCCAGAGAAGAATGGTTACATCAGAATTGACGATGAAATCATTTTTTACTCTACAAGAACCGACACTACACTAAACGAGTGTTCTAGAGGTGTTAGTGGTAACACAACTCTAGGTGACTTGTATGAGGAATCTGCATTTGTTACTACTGATTCTGCACCACACAACTCTGGTGCTGTAGTACATAATGTAAGTAACTTATTTCTCTATGCTCTAATCAAGAGTTTTGAGTCACAGTATCTTGCATCTTTTCCAGAAAAGTATTTAAAAGGTGATGTAGACAAGAGAACCCTGATTAAGAATATTAGGCAGTTCTACAAAACCAAGGGAACAAGCGCATCTATTAGGTTTGTTTTCAATTCTATTATCTCTAATACAACTAGAGATGTTCCTGAGACATATAATCCAAAAGATTTTACATACAAATCATCTACTAGTGATTGGATTAACATCTATGCACTAAAATGTAAGGTTGTTAGTGGTAATCCTAAGGATTTGATTGGTATAAAGATCGTACAGGAAGCAACAGAAGAGTATGGTTATGCTGATGCTGTTGTTGACAATGTATTTGCTGATGGTACATCAGATAGTGAGCAAATTTTCAATATTGTATTAGCACCTGAAACTGTTAATGGTACATTTGGTGTATCTACAAAAACTAAACTCCGCAAACCCCTGTCAGGGACAGCGACTTCGGGGAATAGAATTGATGTGTTCTCAACAATAGGTTGGGATCTCACTGGATTAATTTTGATTGGTGATGAGACCATTGAGTTTGATGATAAGACAGTTGACCAGTTCATCATCAAAAAAAGAGCTGCTGCATCTGCTGGACCTCATGTTGTTGACACTCCTGTATACAAACCAGTAGTTTTAAAAGGATCTAATGTTACTTTGTTAACATTTGGTGTTGTATACAACTTATTACCTTCTGATGCACAACCATATTCTGCTATTGGAGACAAGATTCAAGTTTCCAATCCAGGATTTGAGACATCTGATTCTAAAATTGTACAAACTGGTACAAATACCACCAGATGGTTGTTAAACACTGGTGCCAATGTAGATGTACCTACGCTACCTGCAGTGGAAACTTTTCTTAATGAAGTATCTACTAACGTTTCTTCTATTCTAGCAGATGATCAGTATTACTACATTGCAAGTTCTAGTTATCCATCACACAAAATTTTAGATGGTTCGACTGTAAACGAAGAACTATTAGATCAGAAACTGCTTCGTATTATTAGAAAACAAGCAACCAGAACTACAGAAAAGTATTTAACACCCAAGAGTGATGTTGGCATTGCTCTCAATGGTGTTCCTTTCTATGGATATAAAGATCCTGAAAGTGTTAGGTTTGGTAAATTAGAAGAAATCAAGATTGACAAAAGAGGAACAGGATATACAAAACCTCCATTTGTATTGGTTGATCAAGTTCCAAATAAAGCTAGAGCAATTCTTACTGGTCAAGTTGTAGAAAGTATCATTGTTGATACTAATGATGTATTCCCTAGAACTCCAGATATTACTATCACCTCTGGTCGTAATGCATCTGTACGTGCTATCATTACTGGTGGTAAAGTTACTAGTCTTGTTATTGACAATCCAGGTGAATTTTACTCTGCACCTCCACTGATTAGAATTAGGGATAATGCAGGTCGTGGTAGATTTGCAGAATATCTATCTGTTGTTGATACTGACGGAAAGATCACTGATTTCACTAAAATTGGAGAAGGTAATTTCTATAATCAAGATACTGTTGTTGTTGATGTTATTCCAGTTGGTAATAGTGCAACTGGTATCCCACTTCTTAAAGAGTGGAACTTTAATAGATTTAATAAAATTGAAGATGAGTTAGATACTGAATATGGTTATATCTTCCCAAATTATAATAATGTACTAGAGTATGGTTATGGATATGCTGCTAACCCTAAATCTTTACGTGTTGCTCTCAACGACAACATCAGTAGCTCAGGAACTGAACCCGCTACAAAAACTCACTCTCCTATTATTGGATTCGCTTACGACGGCAATCCAATCTATGGTCCATTTGGTTATCAGAACTCTCTAGATTCAACATCCTCTATTGTTAGGATGACATCTAGTTATGCATTGAAAGGTACACGTAAGGAAGGACCATCATTAATAAAGTATCCCATAGGGTCTTTTGTTAATGACTACACCTATACCCACAGGAGTGGCACCTTAGACGAAAACAATGGAAGATTTTGCATTACCCCCGACTTTCCGAAAGGAACTTATGCTTATTTCATTACTATTGATAGCAATCAAGTACCGCAATACCCATACCTTTTAGGAGAAAATTTCTACTCTCTACCAGTTGATAGTAACTACAATTCTAATATCAGTCAGAATGACGTTCCTAAGAATGCTAGAAAATTCTATGAAGCAGGAATGCAGAGAAATGGTGGAGGTGTCATTGCTCAAATTGCAGAAGTAAAGCAAGGTAATGTAGAACAAGTTACTGTAGTAGATTCTTCTGCCAACTTTAGTATTAACTCACAGGTTTATTTTGACAATAGAGGAACAGAAGGTTCTGAAGTTGAATCTATTGTTAAATCTGTTAAAGGTAAAGGTGTATCTTACCTAGAATCAAAAGAAGATAAAGTTGTAAAATTAACAACTATTCAAAGTGCATATTTATTTGCTGATGACACATTAAACCAACCCTCTTCTGGTGCAACTGGTTCTATCGTTGGTACAGTAAAAAATGATAATATAATTGTACTAAGAAATGTCAATGGTGTGTTTGATGAGACAGGAACGTTCTCTGCAACCATCAAGACATTCATCATGTTACTTGATCAAAGAAGTTCTTACACCAAGGGTGCAACATTAAGTTTAACTGATGGTGTTAATGCACCCATAGCTAAAGGTATAGTATTAGAAGGAACAGCAGCACAGAATACAGTACAAATTAAAGTTATTCCTATTCAAGATAACTATGAAGATTTACTTGAAGTAGATTGGGATTATGGTGATTGGTTAGCGTTTACTCCAGATTATTTCCTACAATCAGATGACCTATTCAATACTTCAGGTACTAAGTTAGTTCGACTCACTTCACTTAGTGATGGTCTCAATCCATTTGAAGTTAATCAAAGTGTTGCATTGATCGAAACAGCAGCACCACATGGATTAGGTATTGGTGATAAAGTAGACATCGATATTAATCCTGATGATGCTACTACAACTAAAACTTATTATCTAAGAAAGAGATTATATCAAGTAGCTACTTTAATTCCACCTAATAGAAAGACAAGTATCAACTTTACTGGTATTGGTCGTTTTGAGATCCTTAATGGTGGAGCAGATTACACCCCTGATACTTATACTAGTGTTTCTCTTACTGGTGGATCGGGAACTGGTGCTACTGCTACATTTACTGTATCTGCTGAGGGTATTGTATCCGACATGCAACTTCAGGATGCTGGTTCTGGATATGCAAGAGGAGATTATCTTGGAGTTGCAGATGAAGATCTAGTAAGATCTGGTGCATCACAATCTACTGCAAGATTTGCTCTCTATGTTGGACACGTTGGTGTTCCTGCTGGCGGTACAAAGGTCACCGTTGATAGTACAGACGGTTTCTCTGATAATGACCTTATTAAAATTGGCGATGAGATTTTGCAAATTGAAAGTATCACTGGAAGTGATCTGTTTGTATCCAGAGGAAAAGAAGGTACTGATGATGTAGATCACTTTGATGGTCAGGAAGTAGAACTATACAACCCAAGATTTAATTTTACAAATAACTTCCAAATTTTTGATGGATCCAATTCTGGTTACATTCAGTCATACGATCCTGTAACACATAAAATTAAAATTGTGTATGATTACTCTACTCTCACATCTACAGCAAGTAAAGTAGTATTGAGTTCTAGTTTCTTCGATAGCAGTAATCCAAGAAGATTAGTTTCTATTAAATCTGCAGAAAATGTTCAATACAATTTTGAATTCTCAGAAGATAATAGTACATTTGTACCTAATCCCAATATAAACATACAAGAATTCTATAAGTATAAATTTGATACTTCACATTCTAGTTTAACTGGTACTTATTTTGATATTAGTCCAAGCAACAACTATAACCTGAATACGGTAGAAAAATTAGAAACCACAATTCTTCCTGGTAATGCAGGTTCATTTACTGATGTCAAATTTGGTTTTGGTTACAGAAATGCAACCAACAACTATCAAACCAAAGTAGGAACTGATTTTACTAACTTCTATTACTTTGATAAAAAGAATGTAGTAAATTCTGGTGGTGCTTTATTTAAGATTGTAACAGATCCACTACAAGGATCTAAAACTTTAATCTATGTTACCCCGAATCGTTTTGTTTACGATGTTGCCAGTCCTCCTCTTTGGGATGGTTCAGGATCTATCACATATACTACTACTGGCCAGTTTGCTATTGGTAAGATTGACACAACTCAAATTATTAACTTAGGACTTAACTACAAGAAAGTTCCTGTTATCATTGGTGTTGATCCATCTGCACCATATAGAGCAACTGCTGATTTAGAATTTGACATTAAAACTAATACTATTATTGGTGTTAATATCACAAACAAAGGATCAAACTACGTAAATCCAAAAATTGTAATCACTAATGGTGATGGTGTTGATGCTTCCTTCAATATCATTTGTAGAAATGGAGAGATTGCTTCTATCACTGTAGATAATGCAGGTAAAGGTTATACATTCAAACCTGATATTATAATCATTGAAGGTGATGTAGAAGCTTATGCAGAAAGTACATCTATTGGTGTTCCTAAGAGTGTTAAGATTACAACTAATGGTGGTGCTTTCCATCTAGACAAAACTGTATCTTCTACTTTCAGTTCAAACTTTATCGTTGCTGTCAAGAACATCAATGGTAAATTCAGCATTGGTGAAATTGTAATTCAGAAACTGAATGGGGTAGAAGTATTCAGAGGAGTTGTTACCGAATGGAGATTAGGATCTAATCTTCTTAAGATTTCAAATACACAAGGAATTTTGCGTGAGAATATTTCTATAGAATCTCTCAGATTCCCTGTAGATGCTATTGTTAGTAAAGTATTTGTTTCTACTTTCAGCGAAGAAATTAATAGTTTCTATGACAATTTAGGATACTATAAGTCAGATAGAGGAAGATTAGGTGTATCTAATCAAAAACTACAGGATAGTTTCTTCTATCAGGATTACTCTTATGTAATCAAATCGGAAACATCTATTGAACAGTGGCGTGATCTTATCAAGTCCACTACTCACCCTGCAGGATTTAAATTATTTGGACAAGTAGATGTTGAATCTACTGCAAGTTCTGAGATGCCAGTTGAGATGCCAAAGGCATCCCACTTTAGTGTTATTCAATTATGGGATCCTGATAAGAACAAGATAACAGTTGAAAATACAAGAAGAACTGTTACACAGATTGTACAGAAGGTAGAAAATCAAAGAATTCGTAAAGGTTTTGGTACTGCTGCTCCTAGTGAGTTCTTATTTAATGAAAACCGTGCATTTGAGTTTACACTTGCCGCACCTTTTGATGGTTACTATGATACAGATGGTAGATTACAAGGAACTAAGTCATTCCAAATTTTAAATAACGGAACTCCATTCTTTCCTGCTTCAGAAAAAGGATTGATTGTAACTCTTGATGGTGTTATTCAAGAACCAGGAGTTGCGTTCACAATTTCTAATGATCAAATTGTTTTCTCTACTCCACCTCTAGGACCAGGAACTAAATTAACGGGATCTGGTGGTGCAGTCACAGCATATAAGGGTGTTACTTTCTACGGTAAGGTATTCCAATTCAAGGATGCACAATACAATACACAATACCTCAAGAAGATAAGAAATATTTTCCAACGTAATGGTACATGGATTGATGCTGCAAATCAAATTGAAAGAAATGTAGATTTTATCATTAATGAGGCAATTGGTTTTGGTAAAGCAACATATTCCACATTAGATTGGGCAACCAAGCAAGATGATTACGAAAGGGATATTAGAGCAATCTTAGATGCATATCAGCATGACCTAAGATTTGGTGGAAATATTAAAATTATTAATTATACTGAAATTTTCAATAGCAGTGATATCTACCAATACATTCAAAATAATAAAACTAACTCTATTGCTATTTTTGAATATGTTTCTAGATTAGCAAAACTTGCTATTAGGAACTGGGATTGGATTGATGTAAACATCAGTTATGTCCAAGGGTCTAATATGATGACTGTTAGCAGCACTAAGAATCTTGCTATTGGTTTATTTGTAAGTTCTGGTAGAGCATTCCCTGTAGGAACAAAGATTGTATCTATTGATAGCGATACTCAGATTACATTAAACAATTCAGCACTAGCTAACTCTGGTGGTGGCGGTGGTGCTCCGTCAGGAACCACTTCATTAAGTGGCACAGCATCCACTGCTACAATTGCTACAAGCACTGGTGCTGTTGATCCTGGAAATACGTTTACTGTGCCTCCTGGCGTAACTGTTAGTGTTCCTGTATCATTCTCTGGTACTACACAAGCAGCATTCTCCTGGAGTGGTCAGAGCATTGGTATGTTCTACAAAGCAGGACAACTCATTGCACTCAACAGAGCATACATTGTATCAGAATCACTAACTTGGGCACAAACACAGTATCCTGGATTGAACTGGGGTTCTATGTCAAGTAAGTGTGGTAGAGACATTGGTCTCATGTTAGATGCTTATGTTTATTCACTTAAGTTTGGTGGTAATGAAAAGATTGTAGATGCAGCACAACTATACTATCAGAAGAAACAATATCCATATGGTGAAGAATTATACTACATCTCTGGTCAGTTAACAGAAACAATTAATACATTTAATTATGCTAAAGATCTGATGATTCAAGCAATGAGAAATCAATTGCCTGGTACAGATCCTGATGCATTAATTGACTCTGTTTCTCCTGTATGTGCAGAAGTAGAAAGCACATTGAATACCTATCATGGTATTGTCAATACTATTCTAACTGAAGGTAGAGGTCTTGTCGAAAAAACAAAACAAAATCCTAATAAATCTGGTAACTGGACTCAAGATGTAACTTACTCTAACTACAATATCCTTGGTGATCCTTTACTTCCTGTAGAAGAATGCACTACAGTGATTTCTGCAATGGATGCATTACATGACAATTTAAGTGATGTAATTAGAGAAGAATCTGTAACAAGATCTCTTCCAGATTATATTGATGGTGAAACTAAAGAGTTTGAATTATACTGGGATGACAATACTAATGTTGATACTGACAAGGATGAAAATCTATTCATTACACTTAATGCTGTATTGCAAAGACCTAAGTATACCGAAGGTTATCCTCTAGAGGATTCTTATTTTATTGATAGAACTGTAATTCCAAACAAAATTAAGTTCGATGTAGCTCCTATTTGGGATCAAGATTTCAGTGCCAAAACTATTGGAGAACCAACTGCTGTAGAAAAAGTTGTTGGTATTGGTGTTGGCAATTACAAACGACTCACTATTGATTACAATCTAGTCAATAATGTACGTAATGGTCCTTTCCTAATCTTAGATGTAGAGGACTTTACTGTACAAAACATTGAATCAGAAGATAGCATGTATGTTTTTGTAGATGGAGTTCTACAAAGAAAAGGATATTCGTATGAAATTTCTGGTCCAAATATTACTTTCAATGTTCCAATTAAAAAGGAAATGAAGGTTGACATTAGATATCTTTATGGTAGAGATGTTGGACAAGTTTTAAACATCTATGATTATGCTCCCGATACTTATTTCAGTCAGGGAATATTACAATTTTCTGCTATTGAATCTACCTTAGATACTCTTCTTAAGTATACATGGATGGATGATTCAGTTGGAACTGCAATTCATGTTTGGCAACAGAGAGGAGATGGAACATATAATGTAATTGGTGAAATTAGTAATCCAATTAGAAATGGTGTTAATACTGTATCTTTTAATATTAAATGTCAAAACCCTGTTATAGAATCTGGTATTGATTTTACATTTGCTGTTAAAGGCAAATATAATAGAAATATTACTATTTCAGTTTCTACTCCTGTGCTCTCATTCAAAGAGGATGAGTTTGGAAGAAAACTTCTGAAAGATGATAATGGAATATGGTCTGGAACTATTCTTGGCAAGACATACAAACAACCATTTGTATACCTTTCAAATAATGATAAGATTAGAGTAGAAGGTGAAGAAGGATTCAGAAGAATTAAGAAACTTCCATCTGAAGCTATCAGTAAAGATGGTAGAGATGGACAGCAAACTACAAATAATATTTTTGGTACAGTATCAATTGAAAGTTATACTGGAATTACTAGAGGTGAAGGTCTTTCTGTTGTTGCAACTATTAAAAATGGTAAAGTATTAGAAGTTGCTATCCAAAATGCGGGGTCAGGTTATAGCGATGCCATTGGAGTTGAAATTCCAGAATTTACAGAAACTATTGGTGGTGTTGATGTTAAGAAATTTGGTCTTGTAATTGATATTACAACAACTGGTGACACAGTTACTAATATCAAGATTATTGAAGGTGGAGAAAACTATGATATTGGTGATGTCATTGCAATTCCTGGAGGAACTGATGGAACGTTTATTATTAATGATGTACTAGATGGTTACGTTTCAAATCTAACTTGGAACCAGCGTAGTTATGATCCAATTACCCAACCTACTGCATATCAGTATTATACACCACCTGTTCTTAAGTTTGAATCTTTAGATGGTAATGGTGGTGGTGCTAGAGCAAATGTTCTAGTAAGTAAAGGTCAAGTAATCAGTGTTGATCTGATTGATAGTGGTTTTGAATATACTACTGCTCCCAAGATTATTGCAACTAGAAGATTTGACATCTTAACAGAAAGAGACGTTGGTGTTTCATTAATTAATATTGGTATTAACCCATATATTGAAACCTTTGGTCTGACTGCAATTTCGGTTGTATCTGAAATTGATGAATCTGGTCTTAACTCTATTAGTGGTATCAGTTCTGTTTTTGTACAGGTTGCAGGTGATGCAGAAATTGTTATTGAAAGAGAATTTAATCTCAAGGAAGTTGAGGTATTCTCCATCGGTGGTGCTTTAGATCCAAAACGAGATTATATTGAATTCTTCTCAACAGAAGAAACATCAGCTGATGATGTTAAAGTTATAGATGTATTTGCTGGTGGAACACTAGTATCTGCAGCAGTACAAGATATTGTATCTCTAAATTCCATATCAACAATTTCTAAAGCAATTACTACTACAGTACAAGTAGAAATTGAAAATAATTCAATCGCGAATTACAATTACTTTGAAAATGCTGCTTACTTACAAGTTGACTTTAATATCAATGATAGTATTGCTTATATTGGAGACACTACTAAGTTTGCTCCTAATGGAAAATTATTAATTGGTAATGAGATTGTATTCTATAATAGGAAACTTTCTGATAGATTTATACAAATTCTCAGAGGATACGAAAATACAACTGAGCAAGATTGGATTGCTGGAACATATCTAAGACAGATTGAAGATATCAGTGTTATCTCTGCTGGTATCGTTACTATTGAATCTGAAAGTGATTTCACAATGGTTGCTGGTGGTGTAAATAATACTCAGTTTGAAAGATCTACACAAAGAGAAGTTTCTGCACCTGCTGACTTCTCTATTACAAGAGAAGCATTTGAAATTGTTATTACTCCACCTCCTGGTGGTGCTGTTGACGGATATCAAGAAACTGCATTTATTAATGATCCAGTACAACAAAGAAATCAAAATAAAGTTGATTTACTTAAAGATTCTATTGGTAACTATACTGTCACCAAGCGTAATGGTACTATTATTATAGTTAGAAATGAATTGTTTGGAACCAATGACTACGTTGGCAAATATCTAAAATCTAACGTAGGACCAACAATTGGCAACTGGCAATATATCTCTTTTGATGATGGAACTGCTAATGTATCTGGTTTTAGTATTGGAGATATCACCCAATACTTCCCTGCCTTGACTATTGGTGATTTCACTGATAGAGCAGATTCTAGTTACACTAAATCAGGTGATAAGTTCAATTTAGGAAATCCATCAATTCAAAATCCAGTTACTAGTTCTCTGGATTCTGGAACTATTCCTAGTGTTCTTAATGCACAAAAAACATCATACTTCCCTGTTTCTGGTTACCTCTTTACAGGTCAAGGATCAGTTTTACAATACACAGGCAAAACCATAAATTCCTTTACTGGTTGCACTCTGGTGAGAGGTCCAAACACCATTGTGAACGGAGACGAGTTAGTTCCGTTCCCAATTTAATAAATATTGCTATAAATATAAATAACTCAGGCACAAACCCTACGTCGGAACAGAAAACAAATGGCTGCTATTATCTCTGATAAGTTTAGAATTTTCAATGCTAAACAATTCCTGGAATCGTTAACGGAAGGTCCTAACGATACCAGTGCGGAACGCTCTCGAATGTACTTTTTTGTGGGTCGTCCACAACCATGGAAAGCTTACTTAGAAGTTCACACAAAAAATTCCACGGCGTTTGTAGTTGGCAACGAAGTGTACGTTGGGACATATGGTTCCACCGTTTTCCGTGCCACAGTTGCTGCAGTTTATGATAGTGCCCTTCTTCTGACCGACGTTTTTGGCAGCAACGGTGTTAACTCCGCTCCTCCTATTGGTTCTGCTTTAAAAGGTAGAAGTGGTGGTTCTGGCGGTTCTGATACTGGTGCCACAGCAGTTTCTGGTATATATCGTTACGCTACTGAAGATGTTCCGCCCCTTCCTCTTGATAACCAAACAGAGAAGAGAGCACTGTATGACGAGTTAGTTGCTGCAAAGCGTATTACTGATTCATTTGCAAGAACAGTTATCCGTCGTTACAACTGGGATCTAGTTGCTAACCCTAAGTTTGATATGTGGAAACCTGACTACTCTGCTACCCCTGGTGGCGGTGGTCAAGTCGGTAAGCAAACTGCAACAGGTGCTGCAAGCATTGCAGATGCTAAGTTCTATGTTATGAACTCCGCATATGAAGTATTCAAGTGTCTTTACAATGGTGAAGACCCTTCCAATAGCACTGGACAAAACGCTACTGAAGAACCAACTGTAGCAGGTGCTAATTATGATTCTGCTACTGGTATCTACACAGAGACAACTGGTGCTGGTTATGTTTGGAAGTATATGTACACCATCCCAACTGATGATGTACTGAAGTTCCTTTCTTCGGACTTCATGCCAATCGTTCTTCCTGCTAACTCATCTAGACAGGCAGTTGTTGCTGTTGCTACTGGTGGCGCTGTTGATGTTGCTTTAGTTGAGAACTCTGGTACTAACCTCCCTGCATCACAAACTCTTTATACTAGTGTTAAAGGTGACGGAACTGGTGGTGTTGTTAAGTTTGTAACTAATGGTTCTGGTACAATCACATCTGCTGAGATTGAAGCTCGTGGATCGGGTTATACCTATTCCAATGTTCTTCTAGGCAATGGTAACCTCTTCTCTGATGCTGGTCTAAGCAGCGCAGTCACAACTGGTGCTACTGCTGTTGGTGCTATCGAAGTTGTTCTACCTCCTGCAGGTGGTCACGGTTCCGATCACGAGACAGAACTAAATGGTAAGCGTGTTATGACTAACATTCGTCTTACTTATTCTGAAGGTCAGGGTGACTTCCCTGTAGATAACGACTTCCGTCGTATCGGTATCATTGCTGATCCATACAACTATGGTACTACAACCTTTGCAACAGATGACACACTTTCTGGTCTAAAGGCACTTAAGATTACTGGTGCTACCGCAGATTTCTCTGTTGACGAGAAGATTACTCAAACAGTTGCTGGTGGTACAGCATATGGTACAGTTGTATCATGGACACTAGATAGTGGTTCTGTAACTGCTGGTGTTCTTAAGTACATCCAAACCAATGATGCACACACAGATCAAGGTGTTGTAAGAGCATTGGAGAGCAATGGTTCTAATGCTGTTACTGGAGAATCTTCTACCGCTTCTGGTAATGTAGATACAAGTTACAGTTCTGCTCTATTAGGTTCCACATTTGCAAGTGGTCTTGCTAATCCAGAGATTGAAAATAACTCTGGCAATGTAATCTACGTAGAGAACCGTCGTTTGATCACTCGTGCTCCTGACCAGATTGAAGATATCAAACTAGTCATCGAATTCTGATCATAAGTAAATAACTTTAAATCCCCTGAGATCCTCGGGGGATTTTTTTTATCTCTATAAATACTAAGGACAAAGAATGCTAGTATTTGGCGGAAAACGATGCCACAGAAGACAAACCTTAATGTAAATCCTTATTACGAGGACTTCGATGCGAATAAGAATTTTTATAAAATTCTATTCCGTCCTGGATATTCGATCCAAACTAGAGAATTAACTCAGTTACAATCGATCCTCCAAAACCAAGTAGAAAGTTTTGGTAAATATGCATTCAAGCAGGGTGAGCTTGTCATTCCTGGTGAGGTTGGTCTCAACACAAAATTAGATTACGTAAAATTATCGTCTGTTTCTGAGGTTGCGGTCTCTGAAGGAAACGATATTGTTTATAAGAAATATGATATTTCACAACTAATCGGTCAACAACTGATTGGTTTAACTTCTGGTGTCAAAGCTACTATTCTCGCAACAACACTAGCAACAGAATCTACCTCTGATACATTGTATGTTAACTACATCAATAGTGGTAGTTCTAATACAGAACCAACCTTCCGTCAAGGTGAAACTCTAGAAGTTGTAGATGGTGTCAATACACCGCTTCTAGTTGTTGGTACAGATGGTAGTGTTTTGCCTACTAGCATTGAAATTACAAACCCAGACACAGGAGAAACTACCTCTCTAGAAAGTCCTGCAATGGGATTTGGTTCTGCTGTAAAGGTAGAAGAAGGTATTTACTTTGTCAATGGTTATTTCGTCCGTTGTGATCAAGAACTATTAGTCATTGACGAATATTACAACAAACCATCTGCAAAAATTGGTTTTACAATTAAAGAAGAAATTGTAACCCCCGAAGAAGAATCATCGTTATATGATAATTCTATTGGTTCTTCTAACTATACTGCTCCAGGAGCACACAGATTAAAAATTAGTTTAAAGTTAAAAGAGTTTGCTCTAAATGCAATTACCGATAAAAACTTTATTCAACTTCTTACTGTTTCTAAGGGGCAAATACAAAGTAAGATTTCTTCGACAGATTTTAGTGTAATAGAGCAAACTCTAGCACGTAGAACATTTGATGAATCTGGTGACTATGTTGTCGATAACTTCTCTGTTGATGTTAGGGAGTGGGCACAGAAAAATGGTAACAAGGGTCTATATGCCGTAGATGACTTTGGTCTCTACAATGGATATGATGTTGGAACATCTTCTAGAAAGATGGTTGCTAGCGTTGGTCCTGGTAAAGCGTACATTAAAGGTTATGAGATTGTTAATAAAGAAACTAAGTATCTAGAAATTAACAAAGCAAGAGAAAGTCTCTCTACTGATAATGTAAATATTAAATCAAGAGGTTTACCTTCTTACAGCATTACTAATGTATATGGTAGCGTTCCTTTGAATAAGGAAGGATCCGACCTAACTGCATATCCTGACGTATTTTTATACTCAGTATTTAATGATGGTTCTATTGGTCTCAACGATACAGAATTATCAACAGATCACAGACAAACAATTGATAGAAGAGGACTATCTTTCACTCCAAATGATGGTATCAAAACCATTACTCTACAAATTACAGATCCAGTAAATTTAATTGGTTCTGTATCAGATAGTAGTTTTCAATCTCAGTATGGTGAAATGTATTTCATCAAAACAAGAAGTGATGTAGGAACACCAACTGCTATTTCATCGTTCAAAACTCTATCGTTTGCTATTACAAACAAACCATTAATTCAGTCAGAAATATCTGTTAAGTTTTTAGAGTTAACTATAGTTGGTCCTAAAAACGAATTAGAACAGTTATTATTGGAATATGATCTTTCTGATCCTGATCTCAAGAGAAACATTTATCTTTCTGAATCTGATGCTGCATCTGGTGGACAAGAATTTGGTTTTGTTGTAGATTACTCTAATACTATCACACCTGTTATCGGTAAATCTAAACCAAATAACTTCTTCCTTAAGAAAAGAGGAGATGGTTTTAATTCAGATTCTGATATTATTTTATCTAGAGGTCGTCTTGCTGCTGGATCTAGTGCATACAATGCAACTTTTGGTTTATCATATTTCGATCCCCAATTCTTCACTAAAATTATCCTAGAAACAGTTCCTAATGGATACAGCGAAGGTAAGTATGTATTTGGTGTAGACAGTGGTGCATATGGTGTTGTAGAAGGAACTCCTTCTGGTGTATACAGTACAAATAATCTTTTGTTTGTTAAAACACTATCTGGTAGATTCTTATCTGGAGAAACTATTAGAGATGAAGATGGTAATACGGTAAGGATTGCTAAAGAAAATACTATCTCTCATTTTGTTGTACAAAAAAGAGGTTTAGGATATGCTGATGGTTGCACGTTATTAATTAATGGTTTGCAGTTTGATTCATCTAAAATTCTTCTTAGTAAAACAAACTCAGGTTCTATTTACAAAGCTTCTGTTTCTAATAGAAGATCGGTAAACATTGAATATGCACAACCTCCTAATGTAACTGCACAAAATCCTGAAGGTGCATCAGTTCCTGCAGCAGCTGCATCTGTTGTACCTATTCTATTCAGAGATACAGTTACTACGTACACTCCACAGAATGTAAAATCTCTTGGTTGTTCATATGGATCTGGAAATGCAAATACTTTTTCTGCAGACGTTGTAGTTGATAGTCAAAAATATTCTGAAATTAAAACTGTCACTGACTATACATTCTTTGGTTCACAAGGATCTTCTTTTGTAGAATCTACTAGTTTTAGTGCTGATGCTTCTAATGATGTACAGCAAGGAGATCTAGTACAATTCTCTGACGATGATAATAATTTGGTAAGGGCAATTGTACAATTTGCCACCAAGCAAGAAAGTTCATATAAATCTAGAATTTATTTTGATACTGTGCTGCCAGGTCCAGTAACAAATGCAAGTATTGTAAGATTACGTCCAAAGGTAGACAATTCTACAAGTGGCACACTATTATTCTCCACTGGAAGCAAGCAGGTTTCTCAAATTTCTGCAGGTGGTGATGATACTAAGATCAAATATTACTTCCGTAGAGATTTTGTAACTACTGCATCATCTAATGGTGGTACAATTACATTTGCTGCTCAGTTACCATTTGGTACACAGAGATTTGCAAGGTTTACTGAAGAGAACTACATGATCACTGTGATTGATCCAGGTGATGCACCTGATATTGTTAGGGGTGATATTGTTTACATTTCAGAAGAAAATGTTGAGATTTCATCTTCTACTGACACATCCAGTGGTTTAACTTCTGGTAGTATTAGTTTGTCTCTACCTACAACTTACTTTGGTAGTGTACCATCTAATGGAACATTCCCAAAACTTAAGTTAACTGCAACATTAGAAGTATCTAATGCAAAACCAAGATTAAAAACTTCCATAAGAAACAAAAGAATTACAGTTACATCCGCTGGTGATCGTGTTGTACCATTAAGAGGTACTGATTACGATACAGAAGTTGTATCAATCTTATCATACTCTGATGCATTTAAACTCAGATATGTATATGAGGGAACACCTTCTCAACCACCACAAATTGATACTGCTGGAAATCTAATTTCTGGTACTGACGTAACATCCAGATATACTTTTGACAATGGACAAAGAGATACAATTTATGATGTATCCCGTATTGTATTGAAACCTGGATTTGAAGCAACTATTGGACAACTTGTTATTGCTTTCGATTTCTTCGAGCATTCACAAGGTGATTTCTGTACTATTGATAGTTATCTACATGAAGCAGGAGTTGCGGAAGATGAAATCCCAACATTTGATTCATCTGTTCTTGGTATTACAGAACTCAAAAATGTTATCGACTTTAGACCTAAGGTGGATAACAATGCTATCATTCCTGGTTTCCTTGATACTGCTACATTAGAAAGGACAGAAGGATCTTTTGCTGGTGCTGGTGCGGTTATTGCTAGCAGTCCTGCTCCTGATTTAGGACTAGAGTATACATTCTCCTTTAGTCAAAAACAATATCTAGATCGTATTGATGGTATCTTCCTAGACAAAAAAGGAAGATTCATCGTCAAAGAAGGTAACTCTTCACTCAACCCATCTAAACCAGATCCTATTGAGGATGCTGTACCTTTATTCTATGCACATATTCCTGCATTCACAAAGACCAGTAAGGATGTAAGGATTACTCCAGTTGATAACCGTCGCTACACAATGCGTGACATCGGTAAACTAGAGAAGCGTATTGAGCGTCTTGAGTATTACACTACACTCAGCATTCTAGAGCAGCAAGCTCTTAATATGCAAGTCAAGGATGAGATTGGACTTGATAGATTTAAGTGTGGATTCTTTGTTGATAATTTTGAAGCACATAGAGTAGGTAATCTTAAGTCATTGGATTACAGATGTGCTATCGACCCACAACAATCTGTATTAAGACCACAATCTAAAGAAGATTCTATTAAACTAGTAGAAGTCAACGTTAGAGAAGATCAAAGAACTGTTGCTGGATACAAGAAAACTGGTAATATGGTAACTCTACCATACTCTCCATTATCTTTATTAGGAAATAGTTTTGCTTCTGGAAAATTAAATCCAAATCCATTTGTTGTTCTCCAATATGTTGGTGATGGTGATTTAACTCCTTCTATTGATCAATGGTATGATCAAAGTGTAGAACCAGTTGTTGTTGATACAAATACCGACTTATTTAATATTTTCTTGGCAAAAGAAAATGTCAAAGAAAGTTTCTCAAGTTTACACAATTCATTTGTAATTAATTGGGTTGGTGCTTCTTCTTCATTCACTTCTATTAATTCTCTTGGTGAAGTTAATTCACAAGTAGCAAATACTTCTGTTACAACTGCATCTGTAGGAAGTTCTTCTAACATCAGTCCTAAGAATAATGAGGTAGGAAAAGGAGTACAAACAAAAACTTCTGGTGATAGAATTGTATCTACATCTCTTGCATACTTTACTAGAAGTGTTCCTGTCAAATTTAAAGTTGGCAGAATGAAACCTAATACTAGAATCTACGTTTTCCTAGAAGGAAGAGATATTTCTCGTTGGGTTAACCCTGACCTAAGATATACTGGGATTGCAGGTAATTCCTTGTCTGCATTTAATGGTACTATTACAACTGATGAGTATGGTAATGCATCTGGTTTAATTGTTGTTCCTGCGGGTGCTCCACCAGCAGAAAATGCAACGTGGTCTGGAGATCTTGGAACATTAAATTATGACAATAGTGCAGAAGAGTTGAACTTTACTTCTGGTATCTTAACATTTAGATTTACTTCTAGTGCAACTAATGAAGAAAAACTAGGTGTAGATTCTTATACTGAAGTTAAGTATTATGCCACTGGTATTTTACCAGAAAATCCTTCTGGAATTGTATCTACAAAACCATCTGTCTTCAAATCTAATGAGGGTGTACAGTTAATTGAAAGTAATACTGACAATCCCATCAGACCAAATCCACTAGCTCAAACCTTCAAAGTTGAAAATCTAGATGGTGGTTGTTTTGTTACTGGAATTGATCTTTACTTTAGCAAGAAGAGTAATACTATTCCAGTCAAAACATATATCACTAATGTAGATGCAGAAAAACCTGCTAAGAACATTATTCCTGGTTCTGAAAAAACTTTATCTCCAACTACAATTCTAAAATGTTTTGCTAGTGGAAATATGTCAGTTCTAAAAGGAGAGAATGTAACTGGTGCATCTTCTGCTGCTTCTGGTCCTATTCTTAAGATCTTTGATAAGAACAACGTAGAATTAGTATCTACTGTATCTGGTAGATATAGTTTGACTAACGAACAAGTTTACACTGTTGTTCTTAGTAATCATAATGGAAAATCTTTCCGTCCCAATGAAGATTTAACTATTCCATCTGTAACTCTTGCAAATGCAACTGATGGTACTGACTTTGTTCTTGCTATTGCAAAAGACAGTGGCAAGTTGTCAGATATTAGAATTACAGATACTGGTCTTAACTATGATAGTGCAATTATCAGTATTGAAAGTCCACAACTTCCTGGTGGTTCTAATGCAACCGCAAATATTGAAGTTTCTAATGGCAAAATTTATAACGCTGAAGTTTCACTACCTGGATTTGGATATACAGAAGCACCTTCAGTCGTCATCAAAGGCGTCGGAAATGGCGCTGGAGGGTGTGAAATCCAAACCTTTATCGAGATAGACACACCAGCAGTTAGAATGGGTGTAGCGATCGATTCTGGCGATGTTACGTCGTCCACGACACCAACACATTTTGCTTTCGATAACCCTGTATATCTACAAAATGATACCGAGTATGCTCTAGTAGTTGAAACAGATTCAACTGATTATGAACTATGGTCTTCTAAACTTGGAGAAACTGATATTGCTACAAGCACAGTCATTACAACTCAACCATCTCTAGGTTCTGTGTATCGTTCACAGAATACAGAAAGTTGGACTGAAGATATCTTTGAAGATCTTAAGTTCACTGTGTACCGTGCTGAATTTAATGTTACTAGACCTGCAGAACTGTTACTCAAAAATAATAGTTTAAACTACGAACTTTTAGATTCAAATCCATTTGAAACTAATGCAAGCTCAAATACAAACTCTACTTCAAAACTTTACAAAAATAATAACGCTATTGCAAAAGTAAATCATAGAGATAATGGATTTGAAGATACTGGTCACTCTTATGTCTTCTATAGAACTGCATTAGAGACAGGTGGTATTACATCATCTATTTTAAACAGCACATTGTTTGAAGTATCTAACTCTGGTGTTGATTATTATAACATTAAATCTCCTGGTCAAGCATCAGGAAATTCTGTTGGTGGTGGAGATCTTGTTTATGCATCATATAATAGAAAGTATGAAACATTATACCCACAAGTTGGTTATCTTTCATTCATTGGTACTACTTTAAATACAGAAGTTAAAACAACAAATGTTGTACCTGTAGATTCTGCTACTACAAACTACACTTCATACTCTCAACCTGATTTTGAAAAAACATTCTTGAATGAACCACATTACTTTACTAATCAAAAGTTTATTGCATCTGATATTAACGAAACTTTAAACAGTTTACCTCAATCACTTACATATAAGATGACTCTATCGTCTACTGTATCTCATTTGAGTCCAATTATTGATCTTTCTAGTGCTACTGTTAAAACAGTATCAAATAGAATTGAAAATGCTCAAGGTAAAGAAAACAGATTTGGTAGAAGAGATCAAGTTATTGAGTTCTATCCCGTTTATCAGTTCAATCTTGCTGGTAATGCTGGAACAGAACTACGAGATAATCAAACAATCAAAGGTCTAACTACAAAGACAACAGGAACTATTGCAAGAGTAGATGGTCAGGTTGTATATGTTAGAGTTAAGACAAGTCAATTCTTCCAGAAAGGAGAGACAGTAACTTTAGGTAATCAGTTAGGTCTTACTAATGTAACTGTAGATTCCAATCCATCTCAGTTCTTAATCAACATTAATGACGCTTCTACTATTGTAGCACGTAATCCAAATGCCATACTTCAAACATATGACAATAAGATTACTGGCAAGACAACTATTTGGAATAGTCAAACACAACAATTAACTCTAAGAGTTGATACTAATCCAATCAATGATAATTACAATGAAAGAATTGTAGATAATACTGCTCTATACAATAGAAATGCAGATGTTTCAGAGCAAATTGCTGATATTTTCCGTGTAGGTGATTTTGTTAAGTATCCAAACCAACCAGAAGATGAAGCATCTTATTTGGAAGTTGGTAAACTAACTTATACCAATGGTTTCGATTTTGTTTCTGAAGATACATCCAAGAATGGATCTGCTGCAGCAAAGTATGTAACCAAAGAAGTTTCTATTACAAATCCAGCTACTGCAATTGATGTACACTTACTTGCAAATGTCAGAGATATTTCTAACTTGCAAGTATTTTATAAGTTTAAGAAAGCATCTAGTCAAGAGAATTTCGAGGACATTGATTGGATCTACTTTAACACTAAAGGAGAACCAGATGTATTTGAAATCGCTAGCAGCGAAAATACAATTTCAGGAATTGTAGAGAAGCAATCTTCATATCAAGATCTCAAATATAGTGTGAAAAATCTACCAGAATATTCATCATATGCAATTAAAATTGTAATGATGGGAGTAGATCCTTCTTATGTTCCTAAGATTCAAGATATTCGTGCTGTTGCTGCATTCTAATTCCGCATATGGATTTTGTAAAAGTTGAAGGACATGATGGTCTCGTTAGAGACCAAAACACTGGTGCTATCTTAAATGTAGACAATTCTGCTATTGATGCAAGACGTAAATCTAAACAGTTAGGTTCCGCGTTAGACGACATAAATAAGTTGAAGAATGATGTCTCTGAGATCAAATCCTTACTAAGAGAGTTAATAAAAAATGCCAGCAACTAATGTAGCACGTACTGATACCTTTGAACAGCAAAGGTTGAAGATTAACGAAGTCGCTGCTCAAATTTTTAACGTTACTGCAGGTGGATCTGATCTATCTACAGGAAATTTAAAACTAGGTGATGGTCTAGTAGGCAATCCAAGTTTGGCATTTGTAAATGATGCTACGTTAGGCATCTATAGAAATGGTACAGGTACACTAGGATTTGCTAGTAACAGTAAAAAATTATCTGATCTCTCTGCGGCAAACGTCAAGTATTATAGAGATTTTGTAATTGAGAAAAATAGCCTTGATACTTTAGGCATTGCAATTGCATCTGCTGGTTCCAATTACGATGCTGGAACATACTCTGGAATTGCTGCAATTGGTGGTACTGGTGATTCTGCTACCTTAGGTATTGAAATTGATGGATTTGGTGGAAGTATAACCCAAACAGGTACTGGATATACACCAGGTGTTTATTTAAATATTCCCGTTCTCAATAACGGATCGGGTACTGGTGCTCTTATCGACTTCACGGTTGATCAAATTGGTGGTGCTATTTCTGATGGTGGTATCAACTATGCTACTGGTGGATATACAAATATTGCAGTAACAGGTGGTAGTGGTCAGCAGATGACTGCTGATATTACAGTTAGTGCGTTTGCTGCCACAGTAACTGGAGGAACCAACTATCCAAACGGGGTGTTTAAGAGCATCCCAATGACGGGTGGTAATGGAACAGGAATGCTGATGAATCTCAGTGTTCAAAATGGTGGTGTACAACCTGTTGGTGGAGTTGATAGCAGCGAA
>Ga0181399_1000088_pt1 | contig 29976 bp, 34 predicted proteins | sample 22SPOviralmetaG_FD_130128 | JGI IMG/M metagenome (GOLD analysis project Ga0181399, IMG submission 130128) | Marine viral communities from the oligotrophic San Pedro Time Series (SPOT) site, San Pedro Channel, CA, USA - 22 SPOT_SRF_2011-05-21 | ecosystem: Environmental > Aquatic > Marine > Strait...
TACCGTATTGGAACAAAGAACAACTCTAGGGTTGGTAATTGGTACAGATGTACAAGCACAAAATGCAAACCTGGGAGCTATAGCAGGTTTAACCTCTGCGGCAAATAAAGGTATACAGTTTACAGGTTCTGGAGCTGCCGATACATTTGATTTAACGCAGGCTGGTAAAGCTTTATTAGATGATAATACCGTATCGGATCAAAGAACAACTCTAGGGTTAGGAACTATAGCAATACAAGGTGCTAATAGCGTAGACATAAACGGTGGTAATATCGACGGAACAGTTATCGGTGCTGCTTCCGCAGCAAACGGCACGTTTAACAAGTTGCAGATAAATAACGAATTAAATCTTGGAAATAACAATCCGGGAACAGATGGCCAAGTCTTAGTTTCGGGGGGCGGAGGCAATGTACCAACTTGGAGATCTACGAGACAATCGGGTGAAATTTATAAATTACATATTTTACCAACCGGTCTTAAAACGATGTCGAGTACATTAAGTACAGGGTCACACGATGTTTTTACGGACACCTTTGACAAAACAGCAGGTACAGAATTATATATAGAATGGCATGGTTACGCTTTTATTGATGGGTCCGGCAACGATGAATTTGCGCTACATCTTGAAATAGAAGATTCAACTAATAGTGCCCTGTTTAAAAATACAGGACATTATTATAACACTCATTGGAAAGATCACCAGAATAACACGTCAGGCACTGGACATAGAAGTTTAGGTGGTTCTCAGGCTGCTTTGAGTTCAAAAGAAGTTGATACAGTAGAGTACACTAATGATACAATCGCGTCCACTAATGAAAACTATGGCGGCACCGTAAGTATAAAACTGCTATTTACTAAAACTATACAAGGTTTTGACACATTTGACGACACCGTAGATTTTAAAACAGGATTCTTTAAGATTTTTGAAATATGGGCGTAAGTAGTTTAAAAAAATAATATATACATTATATATAAATTTATACATTTTATGTCTATTAATTTAATAACTGGATGTATGTTTTCTGGAAAAACGTCTGCTTTAATCGACGTTGCAAAAAAATCTAAACTACTCGGTAAAAAAGTGATAATAGTAAATTACGAACATGATACACGTTATTCAGATAATGATAAAGTTATGACGCATTCTGGAGAATCGTTTGAGTGTATTCCGTGTGCTAAAGATTTACTTTTTATGCTTAAAGACAACGCTATTGTTACAAATGCAGATGTAATATGTATTAACGAGGGTCAATTTTTTGAAAACTTAGTAAATTTTTGTCAAAATTTATCCAATCTTGGAAAAGCAGTTTACGTATGCGGCTTAGACGGTGATTATTTGCGCAGACCATTTGGTGAGATTTTAAATTTGATACCTCTGTGCGACACGTATGTAAAATTATACGCAATGTGCATGTCTTGTAAGAATGGAAACTGTGCTAGTTTTACTAAAAAAATTACAAATTCTAACGATTTAATTGAAATAGGTTCTACAGAAACGTATATACCCGTTTGCAGAAAATGTTACATTTTGTAATTTAATGTAATTTAAAAAAATAAATTATATAATATAATGAAGCAAATGGATAAAATTGAAGAACTTGAAAATAAAGTACTGTCTCTAGAAAAAAAAATGGACACGCTAATATACAAACTAGAAAATATAAAAGAAGACACTGGTAAAATGTCGTCGCACATCGATTTTGTAGACAATGTTTATTCAAAGGTTAAAGCACCCCTGTTCTGGATATGCGATAAAATTGTTTCTATTAAATCAAGTACTATTAATTACGGTGGCGTCGAAAAGTCTTTTGTAAAGTACAACTCTGAAGTGCCAAATACGGTTCAGATCCCTGTCAAATAATTGCAGAATTAAATTAATATTAACTTTATTTAAAAACAAAATGTATACATTACAGACAATGAATAAAATTAAATTCCTAGTCTGTAATATTAATAAATCTTTTCCGACAGATATCAATGAAATGATTTTCAAAATGGTTCAAGAAAGAGCAGCAAAGGTTATACAAAATATGTATTACCTTAGAATTAAAGTTAATCTTGATTTTTTCTCTATAATTACATACAATTTTCCACGTGATATATCCTTTAGCTTTCCCAGAGTAAAGAGTGATGACATAAATAAAATTATTATGTATTATATTACAAAGATTAGATACAAATATATACAAGAGCCTGGAATATGGATTGAAAGTTTAAACGATATATTATATCATTATAGTTATTATAGTCGTTTGCCTTGTAAATCTTTGGAAATTAATAATATATTAACAATGCTAAATAAAATCAGAGCCGGTAATTCAATATGGTCTCAGACGCGTATCGATTGGTGGGAAAATTTATAAACATTTTTATTTTTAAAAATAAAATAAATTGTATTATTAATAATGTTTGAATTAACTCCTTTAAATGGCTTTATTGCACTTGTGTTTTTAATAATTTTTGCAGTTTGTGTTATTAAACCCATGATGGAACCACGTGCCGAGTATGCAGAAGATATGTCAAAAGAACAACTTAAGTCTCTTGTCTATTCTCTAGCCAAATCTTTAAAGGATACAAAAGAAGAAGATGAGCGGTTACGTAAAAAAATAGAAGATTTACAGTACTCCGATTCTCTTCAAAGAGAACAGACTAAGTTTTTAACGGCTAATGTTAATAAAAATACTTCGGTAGTTTAAAACTAAGTTTACTTTAAATTTTTAAATTAAATTAAATTAAATTAAATTATATTTATATTTATATTTACTATTATATAATTATAAATATAATGTCTTCTTGTGACTCAAATCCAAAAAAATGTTCTGCCCAAATGAAACTTTATGATATACTTAAAGATCCTATTATAGATAAAATTGTAAACCCTCGGCAGCTCAAAGAAGATGTACCGGACGCCTCAACTGGTTTAGAATGGGTAAATATACCAACAACTACTTGGTCTGGATTATACGTCTCAAGAGATAAACTAAAGAAAAAATCAGAGACTGTTAGTTTTTTAGCTCTAAAAAAATACAACTCCGAAGAATCTAAAGGCATTTATAATGCTCTTAAAAAATCAATAACCAACGGGGGTCTATCAGAAGGAACTGGTATAATATTTGATAACCAAGGTAATTTTAGTTATATTAAAAAATGGGAAAATGAAGATTTTGAAAATGTCGAAGAATCTATAATTTTACGCAATCCCATTATACCAGCCGGTTCTGCTCAAAAATCTAATTATTTTAGTATAGAATCTTATATGTCTAATTCTGTAAACGCAAAAAATAGAGAATTTTTACCAAAAGATCAGTCTAACGGGGTATTCTATTATAATACAAAAATTATTTCTAATCCAATTCTAACATATTTCATATATACAAAAGATACAACTCCAACAGAAGACTCGATTTATTATTTATTATATAATCCAATGCATAGAGAGAAATTTCAAAGATATTATACTTATTTATTAGAATATGAAGGTACATGGAAAGGCAATGATTTAGTTAAGCCCGGTTCAAGTGGTGGTTATCAAAATAATGACATTGTAGCCGTAGAAGATAAATCAGATGATTCTAAAATTAAAACAGCGCGGGGCTTTAAGCGCGTGATTTCTCGTTACTGCAATGCTATTAAACTAAACGGAGGTGCTTTATCAAACGGTGGTCAAGCTCAACATTATGCAGATCCAACGTGTAATTTTTTATTGGGCCCTGAAGATGCAAATTTATCCATGGTTCTTGGTCAGAATTTAACGCAGGAAAATTGGGCATACGAAAAATACCGCGGAATTATAAATGATACGGACAAATTAGCTCACGGTGAATTTAAAAAATATGTAAAACTTTTATTAGATAGTCCAGGTAATAGAGCGATTTATTTCCCGTGCAAAACTCAGCAGAGTATATCTCAGAAAACGTCTATAATGTATGCTTTTAAAAAGGGTCTTATTGGAGATAAATCTAATTCTTTAGCGAATGTTTTAGCAAATGCGTTCATCAATAATATCGGCGTAGGTGTAACAACCGCCTTAAACGCGCTAAATGTTACAGGTAAAGACTTTAAAAAAGGTCCTTCTTGTAAAGCTACCGTACAATCAATAACAAATTGTCAAACACTTATTAACAATGCCGGGGCTTCAACAGCTAATCAATATAACATAAACACAGCGTGTGGAGGCAATAAAAAAGAAGAAGAAATTAATCTTATTGCCGAAGAGGAGCATTCTGCAAAACAAGAATCATTGGTTTTATCTAAAGAGGAATACGAACGTGCATTAAGCAAAGCAAAATTTAACATTGAAGATTTGACAGGTAAAGACGTGTTGTCATATGATATACTTTTACCGGGTGTAAAAGAATACATTGATAAAGCGAAAGAAAAAAGAAGACTTTATCGTATTGCGCTTGTAGATATCAATGATATGTCTTTAGATTCTGTTTTTCCGGTAATGGATCTACCTGATATCCCAGCTCGTCCAGGAACAGTCACGCTTGGACAAGCTAATACTCCAACTGGTACAGCACACGTTAGTACACAGGACACCGTCGACGACGCTGCAAAAGCCGCACGCGAAGCCGCGAAAAAAGCAGAAGAGAAGCGTAAAGAAAGGGAAGAAAAGGAAAAACAAGAAAGATATGAAGAAAAGGAACGCAGAAAGAAAGAACTAGAGGAATTAAAGGCAGAATTATCTCAAGCAAACGAAGGTTCGGATAACACAATGTTAATTTTAATAATAGCAATAATCGCATTAATTGTTATAATTATTGTCGGTGGGTTAATAATTTTTATTTAAAAAAAATATAATCGTATATTAATATTAATATTGCATGTCTGGAAAAAGCGTTAAAGATTTGATACCCGGTTTATTTGATAACGGAGAGCTTGAAAAGGCAAAGGGTGGCCAGGGTTGTGGCCCTCGAAATGACATGGCTGCAAATGCCGCGGCGATAGCCAAAGATCCGCAGGCTAACTTAAAGGCTGTCGCTGAGCTAATGAAAGCCAAACCAAAATGTGTTAAGACCGCTGAAAATTCCACAACAGAATTCATGAACGATAAATCTGACTTTCAACTCGGAGTGGTTCCTTTTGCTATTGGAGTTAATGACCAAAAAGAAACGACTACAATGTCAACTATGGACGATAAAATGCGCGAAGAGGGTTGTGGTAGTCTTATGAATACATCTAATAGAATAATGAGTTCTGTTAAAAATATGTCTTGTACTTTACAGAGTTCTTTAACTAAATCTAATGTTGTTGTGAAAGCCGGGTCAACCATTAAATTTAACGTACGTGCTCGGTCTGATAAAGAAGTCGCAGCGATAGAGAGAGCAATTGACACGCGCAGGAAAAATGATGCAAATATAATAAATATGTATAAAATTGATACCGTAGCATTGATGGCCGTTGGCGGCAAAGAGGCGCTAAAAACGGCTCTCGATGATCGGACAAGAATGATAGAAAAATTAACAGATAGTTTTGATAAATGGGCACTCGACAATCCTATTCAACCAGAAATTGTAGGTAATAAATTTGATTTTCAAATTAAATCAGACATTAAAATGTCAGAGGAACAGACTATCACCACCGAGATGGCAGAAAACATCATGGCAGATATTAAAAATATAGCAGGCGCTAAAGCAATAAACACTCTTGAACAAGAAAACGGTGTAAGAGCCTTAACCCCAGATACTATGAATCTGGTCCAAAACGAAGTAAATTCTCTCATAGAAAAAGAAAAAACAAGTATTCAGAGACAAATAACGGAAAGTAATGTGGCCATAGACGATGATAATAATATCATTTTGAATTTCCCCGGTAATGTTAGAAATAATACTTTTAAAGCGGGTATAACTTCCCAGATTGATGCTCAGGTTTCGCAAGCCATTGGGACTGCCATGGATATCGCAGATCGTGCGGTAATGTCCGCGCAAGCCAAAGCTACGGCTCATAATGATATGAAACAAGAAAATAAAGGCCTTGAAGACTTAAAAAAGGCTCAGATGGACGGCCTTGCGAAGCAAATTGAACAATCTCAGAAAAATAAACCAGGTGGCGGCATGGGCGGTTTTGGCGGCTTTGGATTAATGATGATGTTACCTATTCTTATAGTTCTTGGGGTCTTGTTTTTTGCACCTAAACTTATATCAGCCTTTTTAAGTCCAACGACGATTATTATAGGAATTGTAATATTTGTTATTTTCTTTGGCGGCGCCGCTTTTTTTATGAAAAGCAATAGCCGCAGATCTCAAGAGATGATGTCTGTATCTTCAGATCGTTTAGACGATCTTGGTTATTTAGTAACTAACACAAAGGGATATGTTAATAAAAAACCATACGAAGACTTTCAATTTAAGACCGGCGGCATATGGCAATTAAATTAAAATAAAATATGATATATATAATAAATGAAATCTGGATTAATTTATATTATTTTGACATCACTTGTTTTATTAACGATGGTGTGTATTATAAAATCAGAGAATAGACAACGCAAAGTTCCAAATGTGAATTTTAAATTAGAGAGACAAATTAATAAGTCTAATCCTCGCAAACAAGAAATGATGCATATCTTTTCTAACATGGTAGTACCCGGGTGGAAATGGGATAAATTGTATTCTTAAGAAATAAAGGTTTAAAAAGTTTAAATAATTATAAATTAATTTTAAGAGATAATTTATAAATATTTATAATGAAGGTAATTACACGCAGCGGAAAAAGCGAAGATGTTCGCTTTGATTTTATCACGGCTAAACTTCAAACTTTATCCGGCGAGAATGTATGGGGAAGAAAACTAAACGTAGATCCGGTGTATATTGCCCAAAATATATGTAGTCTTATCTACAATGGTATCACAACAACAGAATTGGACGATTTTTCTGCGGGTTTTGCAGCCACAATGTTTAAAGAAGACCCAGATTATCTACTTTTAGCGAGTAGAATTGCCGTGAATAATCATCATAAAAATACAAACGGTTCTTTTTACGAAACGATGAAAAACTTAAACCAATTCGGCGTTGTTTCCGACGAATTCATTCAACGCGTCGAAAAGTATAAAGAATCAATCCAAGAAATTATTGATTACAACAGGGATTATAATTTGACATATTTCGGGTTTAAGACACTTTTTGGCGGGTATCTTCTAAACAAGAACAATATTTACGAAAGACCCCAAGATCTTTTTATGAGAGTTGCAGTCGCGATTCATGATGACCCAAAATGTATCGCCGATACTTATAATTCGCTATCATGTAAGTATTATACACATGCTACACCAACTCTTTTCAACGCTGGTACAAAATTTCAACAAATGAGCTCTTGTTTTCTTCTAGGAACTGAAGATTCTGTAGAAGGTCTTTACAAAACTGCAGCTGATATGGCGCAGATTTCAAAATGGGCAGGAGGAATTGGTCTTCATATAAGTAATGTGAGAGCAAAAGATTCACACATTAATAAAACAGGGGGCAAGAGTAATGGAATCATGCCACTTCTAAAAGTTTATAATAATATTTCTCGTCATATTAATCAAAGTGGTAAAAGAAATGGCTCTTTTGCCATGTACATTGAACCTTGGCACCCGGATATCCACGATTTTCTAGATGCCAAGAAAAATAACGGAGCAGAAGAATTGCGCGCAAGAGACTTATTCTACGGTCTCTGGATTCCGGATCTTTTTATGGAAAGAGTAGAAAAAGATCAGATGTGGTCTTTGATGTGCCCAAACGATTGTAAAAATTTGTGCGATACTTGGGGAGATGAATTTAATAAATTGTACATCGCATACGAAGAACAGGGTAAGTTTAGAAAGCAAATATCTGCTAAATCTCTTTGGGAAAAGATTATTAATTCTCAAATCGAAACCGGATCTCCATACATTCTATACAAAGATTCGGTAAATAGAAAATCAAATCAGCAACATTACGGGATGATTAAAAGTAGTAATTTGTGTACGGAAATTGTTGAATATTCTGATTCAAAGGAAACGGCTGTTTGTAATCTTGCTAGTCTGTGTCTTCCGAGTTTTATTAATGAGAACAATGAAATGGATTATACTCTACTAGGCGAAAAAATTAGAGAACTTGTTAGGAATTTGAATAATATAATTGATATTAACAATTATCCTACTATGGAGTCTAGGGTTTCAAACATGCGTCACAGACCAATTGGTATCGGTATCCAAGGTTTTGCGGATATTCTTATGAAAATGAAAATCGCATTTGATTCGATGGAGGCACGGAAAATTAATAAATATGTATTTGAATGTATTTACTATCATTCACTATGTGAAAGTGTGTCATTGGCGCAAAAACATGGAGCGTATGAAACATTTAGTGGTTCTCCGGCTTCAAAAGGAATTCTACAATTTGACATGTGGAACGTTGAACCTGAATTCTTTTCTACTGACGAATGGTCAGAACTAAAAGAAAAAATAACAAATTATGGTCTCAGAAATAGTCTTCTAGTTGCTCCTATGCCAACTGCTTCAACTGCTCAAATAATGGGAAACAATGAATCATTTGAACCATACACGTCTAACATATACACTCGAGCAGTTTTGTCGGGTAATTACATCATTGTTAATCAACATCTTATTGAAGAACTGCGCACAAGAAATCTTTACACAAAAGAACTTATTGAACAGATTATGCTAAATAAAGGTTCCGTACAAAACTTAAAATTGCCTGATGATATTAAGAATATTTATAAAACCGCTTGGGAACTACCTCAAAAGAGTTTGCTAAACTTGGCTATCGACCGGGGTCCATTCATAGATCAGAGTCAAAGTCTTAATTTGTTTGTAAATCCTCCGCAACCAAAGATCATTCATTCTATTCATATGTATGGGTGGAAGAACGGGCTCAAAACAGGTTCTTATTACATTAGAACAAAACCAATTCTTGAAAATCAAAACTATACAACGGATGCATCGAAAGAAAAGAACGAGCCTAAAGATTGTTTGATGTGTAGCGCATAAGTATATATAATATAATAATTAAAACAACCATAATTATAATACCCGTTAATACATTCGATGTATCTCTATTTTGAAAATTAGTTTTAAAAGTTTCATAATCCGGCGAAGTAGTATTTAATTTTTTATTTACTTTATCATGAAAGTTATAAGTCCATTTAATAAGTGATTCGCGACTTTTAAGTGCTTCGTTCAATAAATTTGTATTAATAATTTCCTGAGATGAAACTCTGCATTTATCGCACGGAAGTATTGCTAAAAAATGAATGAAAAAAGTCTTATATGCTGCTTTATCTTCATCATTTGGATTATCTGGGTAACCAAATGCTGTAAAATGAAACGTTTCCCAAAAATATGGTCCCCAAATTTTAGGGTTAATATTAGATTTTCTAGAAAGACCCATTATTATACAGTTTATATATAAACAATTTTATTTAATTTATATAAAAACACAAAATATATATATACATCTACAATTACATCTACATTACATATGGAACTTAAAAATAAATGGTCGTTACGTTTACATTACAAAGATCTTGGTAAATTATACAATGATAACATTGAAAAACTGTTGGATATTTCAGACATTAGAACATTTTGGTGTACTTATAATAATATCCCTAAGATCTATGAATTATTTTCGGATGGAATAAACACTAAAAAAATTAAAAGAACAAATGCGACTCCTTGTGCTTATTCTTTCTTTAAAGACGATATTTTCCCATGTTGGGAAGATCCAATGAATAATAAAGGTTTTGAATTATCTATCAAAAACAATTATAATTTTAATATGCTTCAAAATCAGTGGTTGAATAGTATGTTAAGACTTATTTCCGGCAACGAATCATTAGAATGTATAAATGGTATTAGAATTGTAGATTGTACCAAAGGTAAGAGTGTACTTTACAGAATGGAATTTTGGATAAACGACGAAAAATTCAAGGACGATGTAGAAAATATACTTAAATCTGAACTTTTCAATTTAAACAAATATAACTTAATGTATAGAACTCATGTAAATATAAAAGAAAATGTTTAAATATGTAAATTAAGATATATAAAAACATAAATTATTACTATTTATAAGATGGAAGGAGAATTTTCAGTACAACAAACTTATACATTAGAAAATGTAATGACTGAATTAAATAAAATTAATAAAAAAATTGATTCAATTGAAGATAAACTAAACAGCAAAACGGATTCTCTTATTCAACTTTTGGGAGACATTGTAAGTACAAACCTTAAACAATATAATATAACAAAATCAACCGTTGAAACCATTGAAACTACTGAACCGGTTACCCCAGATTTATATTATACAATTAGCGAAGATTTTATCTTTATCAAGGGGAAAAAGACCTATCAAAATAAAGATAAAATTAAATCTATGCTTAATGGTATTTGGAATAAAGAAAAAAATTGTTGGTCTTTTAAAAAATACACCAACTTTGAAGAAAAACTAAAAGATGTATTTCCTGATATTATTGAGGGTCAATAGTAAAAACAGACAATTTAGTTTTATTTGAACCCACTTCTAAACCATCAACCCTTCGAATGCGACTTTCTTTAAAACAAAGATAAAAAACTTCCTTTTTCTTGATACCAAGTCTTTTTGACATACTCTTAACAGACAACTTAAGACCTGGGTTAACATTTAGTAAAGCAAAAACAGAATTCATTTATAATATTATATTATAATTTCTCTTTAAATTATAATATGATTATATATTAAATATATGGAATTTGGTAAAAAAGGTGATGCTAAGAAAGCAATGAGAATTCATCATCGCGAAGGTATCTCTCTCAAGGCCGCTTGGAAAAGAGTCAAAAAATCGGGTGCCAAAAAATCGGGCGCCAAAAAAAGAAAGTCTACTAAAAAGCTTTCAAAAACACAGCGTCTTGCGAAAAAGGCTATGAAATTACATCATTCAAAGGGTATTCCTCTCAAAAAAGCTTGGAAAATGGTACAAAAATTTGGAGAGACAGCCGATATGTATTCGCCACCGGGATTAGTTGATTATGAATTTAATGATGCAACTGGAAAATACAGAAAACGCTGTAAAAGTTATCAACAACGCGACGCAATGGGACGCTGTAAAGGTAGAAAACCTGTTACTGTTCCCCCTGGAAAAGAAATCAATCCAGAAACTGGTAGACTTAGGAATATTTGTGCTCCGCCAAAATATCGCAACACCCGTGGGAGATGTGTTGGGCAACAAAAACCTCTAAAACCCGGTTACATTATTAATCCTAAATCTGGGCGTCCTCAGTTACAATTTAAAGAAGGTTACTACCGCGACCCAATGACGAATAGATGGAGAAAAATTCCGCGTATACCCGGTAATTATAACCCTTTTAACGCACCCGGAAATTTAGATAGAATTAGAAATACAAACATCGAAGAGTACGATTCTGATGATGAAATTTATATGGTTTTTGGTAAAAAACAATTTAAGTGTGGATTTGGAGGATGTAGCGCATGCGCCCTTAAAAGTAAATATGGGAAAAAAACACCTATTAAAAAAATTAAAACGGTTCGTGTAAAAGAAGTCGAGCCTGAAATAAAACTTGACGATCTTCATGCTATTGCTCGGGCAAATAATGTTTCTCTTACTGAATGTAAACAACTCGGTAAAACAAAATTACGTGCTAAATTAAAGAAAATGGGACTACTCAATAAAAAAGGTAATATGGAATTAGATTATAATACAATACCATTCGTTTTTGGTAAAAAACTTAAATTCGGAACTTGTCAAGCGTGTTCCAAAAAATAAAATTTTAAAAAAAAATATAGAGTTATAAATTATTAATAATTAATGGAGCCTATTTTATCAGAAACTTCTAATAGATATGTTTTACAGCCAATCGTATGGACAAAAGTATGGGAAGCTTATAAACAACATCAGCAGGCTTTTTGGACGGCAGAAGAAATAGACTTTGCCGCAGACATATCAGACTGGGAAAAATTAAATGAAAATGAAAAATATTTTATCACTAACGTATTATCATTCTTTGCAGGCTCCGACGGTATCATTTTTGAAAATCTTTCAATTAATTTTATAGAAGAAATAAAAGTTCCTGAAATTAGAGCTTATTATGGGTGGCAGGCGGCGATGGAAACTATTCATTCAGAAACATATGCTCTTATGATAGACACTTACATTTCTGATAACGACGCTAAAATTAAAGCTTTAAACGGTATCAAAGAACTACCGGGTGTTAAGAAAAAGGCAAATTGGGCACAGAAATGGTTAAATAAAGACATTCCATTTGCTCAAAGACTTGTAGCGTTTACAATTGTAGAAGGTATTTTCTTCGCGGGTTCATTCTGTGCTATATTCTGGCTAAAATATGTTAAAAAATTAATGACTAAAGCATTAGGTAAAAGCAACGAACTTATAGCCAGAGATGAATCACTCCATACAGATTTTGGAGTATTACTATACGGATACATAATCAACAAGATACCGAATAATATCATAATAGATATGATGAAATCGGCCGTAGATATTGAAAAAGAATTTATATGCGAATCATTTTCTTGTAATCTAATCGGAATCAATTCTGAATCTATGAAAAAATACATAGAGTTTCAGGCTGATCGTTTAATTCAAAAGCTTGGTTATCCTAAAATTTATAACGAAACCTGCCCTTTTAATTTTATGGATACTATGTCACTTGATGGTAAAAGTAATTTTTTCGAACAAAGAGTTACAGAATATAATCGCCCTGAACAGATTTCTGATAAGTCTCTTGAGGAATTAGACGATTTTTAAAACAATTTAAAGAACTATACAATATATATTTTATAATATGGATTCCCAAAACAATAATATAGATAATATTGATGACGAAAAGCCCGTAACAATTACCGCGAAAGATTTAAAAATTGTCTTTTCTGTACTTAAGATTGGCGCGGCCAGAGGTCTTTTTAAGCCTGAAGAATTTACATTACTAGGACAACTTTACGATAACAGTAAGAAGGCTTTGCTTGAAGAGACCAAGTAAATTACAAAAAATTACATTTATTAAAAAATTACAACGTGTTAAAATATATAATAATACATTGTAATTCATTATGTTAACGGCAGAAGAAGAATGGAATTCTATCTACAATCCTAAGCGTTGTTCAATTGAAGCACTGGATTCTATTATAATTAGTAAAAGAGGTAAAGGTCCTTGTAAACCACAATATTCAAATACGCAAACTGAACAAGGTCCTTATTATGATCCACAAGGCATTCATTTACACATATGGAAGAACAAAAAATTAATTTCTAATTTTCACGGAGAACAGAATCAAAATGTTCCATATGTACAATTTACAGACGATAAACCAGGGTACTATTGTTGTATCTGTCATGCTCGTAATAGAAAAGAAAAATTTAATTGGGTTCAGTGTCCAGAAAAAGATTTAGATATTCCGGAAAATATAAAATATGAAACATTTGGTGATATTCATATATACCGCAAAGAAAAAATTCCCATTTCAGAAAATTTAATTATTAAAAATTGGGATAAATTAATGTACAAAGTTTTACACGTTTTAAAGTCTAATAAAGTAGAGTATAAAATCTCAAACACAAAAATATTGTATATGTGGCCTTGGGAACTTACCCCTTTTCAAAAATTTAAACTTAAATTCCCGGAGTATAAAGACCAAAATATTTTCTTAAAAAATAAAAATATAGACGACAACTATGCTTATATTATTTAAAAGAAAGGTTTATATACATATACATATACATATACATATACATATACTTGTAAATGTCTAAATATGATATTATTTTTTTAAAAATGGCAAATGAGATGTCTAAGTTGTCTCATGCAAATAGAAAAAAAGTAGGTGCGTTGATTGTAAAGGATAATTCTATAATATCAGATGGATACAATGGAACGCCAGTTGGATACTCAAACGATTGCGAAGATGAGTCGGGTCAAACTCATTGGTATGTACTACATGCGGAGGCTAATGCTATAACTAAACTCACTAGAACGGGCCAATCATCGACTGGTTCAACATTATACATTACGATGTCTCCGTGTAAAGAGTGTTCAAAACTAATAATACAGTCTGGTATATCTCGAGTTGTATATTCAAGTAATTACAAAGACAAAACAGGTGTAAATTTCTTAGGAAATTTTAATATTCAGTGTGAATATATAACTAATGGAACCGATTAAAATGATAGACAATGAAATGAAAATTGATTGGGATAAACTCAAAGATATGGCTAAATGTATTACAGAAAATGAAAATACAGAAGTATTTTATTGTAAAAAATGCGGATCATCGTTTTATAATAGAAACTATCGAGGCAATTATCCTCTATGTAGCAAACATGTCCGCAAAGATACTAAATAAACAACGATTTCACGTTTATATAAAAAAAATATTAAAAACTGTTTCAGTATATTAATATATCAAATGGAAGAGCGTCTAGATGCACTAGAAAAAGAACTCAGAGAATTGAAAATGGGACAATCCGGAAAAAAAGAAAAAAAAGAAAAAAAACCCAGAACGCCCAGTGCTTACAACGAGTTTATGAAAACGGAACTCGCAAAAGTCAAGGTTTCCCATCCGGATATGAGTCATAAAGATAGATTTAAGCTTGCAGCGTCTAATTACAAAAGTAAAAAGTCAAATGATTAATGTGTAACATTTTTCGCATATTAAACATTCTAATAAATTTGAATAAATAAATTTACAGTTATTACAATTCGTATCAATACATTTTGTTATATACATTTTGTAATACCTGTTTATAAGTTCTATTTCACTATGTAAAACTTGAATATTACATACTGAATGGCATACGTTGTTAATTTTATTATTGATATCTATAATTCTTTTAAAAAGAATATCATTGTAGTTTTTAATTTTTTTAAGAGTTTCCTCTGAAATTTTAACATTAAAATCTTTTACATTTTTAGTTTTGTTTAACTGTAAAAATTTATTTTCATTTCTATTTTCACAAAATAAAATGCCAAAATTATAAAACTGGGACATTGATAAGACAGTTTTTGAAAAAAAATTACTAAGAATATACATAAATTGTATCTTAGGATATGTATAAATGTTTGTTAAAATCACAGCAAAGTGTATGTCTTTATTGTTATTCATTTCTTCGATAGTTTTTACATAATTTTCATGGGTAATAATTCTATAATTACATATACAAGCGGGATTATCATGAACTAGTATACATTCTTTTAGATAAGTATATGTGTCATAAACATAATTCGTACATTCTATTATTAGATCTTCTTTTGTAAATTTAGGTAAAATATTAGTGTCTTTAATAAGTTTAAATGTATTGTAAAGTTCTGGTGTAAGTAGACTTTTAGAAGGCCTTGAGTAACCGTTTGTATAATTTACATCAAAAGAATCTAAAATGTTTTCGAATTGTATTGTTGTCATTTAATAGTCTATATATTACTTTTAAGATGTTTTAATATTAGTTTATCTATAATATCGAAATGCTCTCCGTGGTCATCATCTCTCCATCTAACATGATTTAAGGCAGTATGCGTCAATTCGTGAGATAGTAAAGGCAAAATGGATGTAATTTTTTTAAGTTTTTTATTTTTATTTCTAATTGTAAGAAATATAACTCTGTATGTTGCTCTAAGATTACTATCTTTACCCATTTTAGAAGCAAATTTTTTAGTATGAACTCCTTTTGGTTTATTTAATCCTTCAAACAAAACATTTCCTTGAAATTGTTCTAATTGCATTTCTTGTAATCTAAAAGGAGTATTTAATAACAATAACATTTCGGGTGTCGGTTTTTCTTTTTCATATATACTCATAAATGCTCTATAAACAATAAATTTTAAATCATTTAAAATTTTTGCGGCGGCGACTGTATCCGAATATACATTAATGACTTTATAACCATTTACATTAGAAAAATTTATATTTTCATCAAAATCCCAAAATTCTTTCATATATATATAATTATTTTTTATTTCATAATTATATTCACGCTTCCGTCGCTTTCTTTAACGGTTTTAATAAGAGGTTTTCTATAGTAATTGTTAGATCTACTACTTTGTTTATTAGCAATATGCTTTCCAGAAAGTTTATTAAGAATACTTGGTGTGACATGAGAATTGTTAGATCTACTACTTTGTTTATTAGCAATATGCTTTCCAGAAAGTTTATTAAGAATACTTGGTGTGATATGAGAATTAATATGCAAATCGGGGGATCTTTTTTGAGGTCTGTCATGTAATGTATTATGTGTGTTGTACGTAATAACTTTATCTTTTACTTTCTTAATTGATTTATCTTTTTTAGTATTGATTTGTAAAAATAAGTCAAGTGGTAAAACTTTAGCAAATTTAGGTATAAGACCTATATTAGTTGGTAAACTATTTATTATAAAAGGAAAAGTTTTAACTCTTTTATCTAAGGATAGAATCTTAGAGTAAAATTTGTTAACTATAATTATATTAGTCGACAAATCTGCTGAGTTGTATAACTTAATTAATGCTTTATAATTTTTATACGAATCTTTTAAAATATACACAGTTTGCATTATATCTTACGTAATTATAATTTTTTTTAAGTTTTAATATGTATATTATATAATAATGGAGCCTCAAGAAATTGATTCAGATTTATATGACGAACTCGGTAATTTGGAAAAATGGCAAGAGACCCTAGCCGATATGTTAGCATCTGGCAATGTAACACATGAAGATTTTGAAATAGAAATGTTTAAAACTCGATATTACATAGATATCAAAACTAAAACTTTTATATTATCCGACGAAGATAATGAAATACTTCAAAAAATAAGAAAGCTCAAAGAAGATAAAATGAGAGAATACCGTGAAAATAACATATCAGAGAATGAATTCAATACAACATATGTTTTTTATTTGAGAAAAGAATATGAAATTTTAAAAAGAGGCGAAGTATTTGATAAAAAAGATTCTGATGATACAAATGTAGATTTAGATATAGATTTGCCACTTAAAGATAAACTTGATAAACTTCAAGAAGCTGAAACAAAGTATCTTAAAACAATTGCTAAAAAACATGGTATTCCTATCCCCAAAATTCCAAGAGGGTTTTCTCAGGAAGCTATTGATAATTATTACAATACGGGAAATTTTGGTACAAATCCTCCTATTGACGAATACATTAGATTATGGGATACCTTCAAATTAAAAGTAAATTTTTATATATCTTCTTTTGAAGTCTCAAAGATATTTTATAATCCAGCAACTGGAAGACGTGATTTCGAATTTAAAAGAGTTGCCCCATTAAGCGATAAAATAGATGAAATTAAAATTTTAGACAAAAGAGGAAATCTTTTGTCTCCAGAAGAACAGGTTTATTCTGATAGACTTAATAATCTCAAAACTAGGCTTAGAATGATGCCAATAGAAGATCTTTTAAAATGTGCCGGATCATCTACTACAAAATACATGAGTTATATAGAAAGACTTAAGTCTAATAAACAAAGAGTATTTAAATTTAGAGAACACCCTGAAAACTATACAAGATTAAGAGAAATATTGAATACGGAAAATACAGATTATTATAAAATACCATCTGACGATCTTTTTAAACAATATACATATTCTATGCCAGATATTAACACGGTTGGAAATCAAGTTTATACTGAAAAAGGTACAATCGGATACCTTGCCATTAAAGAAGGCGCGGATATTAAAAATTTAAGTTCTGATTTATCAGATTTCGTTACCATTGTACCATTTGAAGATCCGTTATATAAGATTTTAAACGCCGTAGAAGGTAATAAGACTGATATAACATACGCTTGGGAATTGAGAGGATCTTTGCCTGGTAGCAATTTTAAAGACATTGTTAAGAGATATATCTCTTTTGAAGATTATTTACTAGATTTAAAAGAAATACTTATAGATAATTCCAAAAAAAATACAGGCAAGTCCCGTGACAGTCTTTTAAATAAGATTAGAAAAATTAATTATTATTTGGAATATGGTGAAGATATTGAAGCTTTTAATGAAAACGGTCATACGACTATCGCAAAACTTTTTGAAGAAAGAGGAGATATATATACAATGAGAAAGTCCGGCTTATATAAACTTATAGAATATTTTAGTCAATATTATCCTGGATCCGAAGACGTAATTAAAAAAATAGAATCTGATATTTTTGATTATTCAAGTATTAATTATGAAAAAAACATTTCTAAGATTTTCTTTTTAATCAATAATCATCAGAATAAATTACAGGATCTCATAGAAGGGGATGAAAATGTAATTAATTTGCTAACGTATGAAACACCGTATGTTTTGCCAGAGAATGATATTGATATATTTGGAGATAAACAAGAAAGTATTGATTTATTATTAGTTTGGAAACCCAATACTGAAAAATTCGATGCTTATTCGTCCGAATTAGAAGAAATAGGATATAATTTTAACAAATTCAAGAAAACAAATTCAGATTTGTCCATGTTACAAGTAGAAGAAATAATGAATCAATATTCCGAAAGTTTACTCTGGCAATCTTCTATTAAAAAATATGAATCAATGGTCGTACCCGAGGGTTATATAGAGTTAAATTATCGTCTTAGATTTCTTTTAAGACAGCGAAATAGATTACCGTCTAGAAGAATATATAGAATAGCTACTGTAATGCAAAGAATAAACGCCCGTGACACACTAAAAGCAACCTTTAAAAGATGTAAAGCGATTAAACCCGAAGAATATGCAATGACGACGGAAAACGCAATTTATCATTTTTCGAGATCAAATCAAGATTACATTTATTATAATAAATTGGTCAACGATGAATATAAAAAACTATGTTCATTTATATTATCTCTGCGTTGTGGTAGAAACGTAGTTTCTGAAGAATGTCCACAATTAGACGATACTGTTTTAAATAGTATGATAACAGAGTTTATAATAACACAGGGTGAATTTTCGATTGTTGATATTTCGCGCCTTAAATTATTCTCTGAAAAATTTAACGATGCCGAATTTACAAGATATATTATGTCGCTTCGCGGAGAAGAAATAAACACGTGGAATCAGTTTATTTTAGACCAACAAAATAAAGACAAGCCTGTTTTTGTTGACTATATCAAAGCAATTAGAATAATTAAATCTGCTGCTAAACAAGCCAAACTTGAAAAATTAAAAAATATAATTACAAATACATATAAACCGCCTATAATTTCAGAAGAAAAGCCACGTCCAAATGAATATGGAATAATTTATAAAAAATACATTTACAAATCTGGGTATTATATCCATGGGGGGTATTATCCAATGTTTTACATGTTTGATAATAACGGAAACATAATTAAAGAAAACTATACTAGAACTGAATTAGAACGTTTAGCAATTGTTTTTGACATTGGTTTAGTCGAAGATTCGTTTGAACTTTATAAAAATATTATGAATTTTATGCGTGATTATGATAAAAAAGAGACGGTTGTAGAGATGATGGATTATACACCAATTGATTATAATTATTATGAATATCTAAAATCTCCGTCAAAGAGTATATATTATACGATTAGACCTAGGATAGGTGTTAAAGAACCCGGATATGCTTATTCAGTCTCTAAAGATGAATTTAGAATATTTGGAGTTCCGTATGATTTTGATGAAAATACTCTACCCATTTATGACACGAATTTAAAAGAAAGAGTAGACAACGGTTTTGTAATAATAGAAGGACCATGTACATTTAGGGGAAACGATGTTAACAATGCAATAACAAGTGACAGTTATATACTATTGGAATACACTGATTCGCGGGGGAAAATAATTAAAACCAGGGAAGGCGTTTCAGGTAAAAAAATAATTAAACGTAAAATAGATGAGATAGACACTTGTAATAGGTTTACTGAACAAAAAACATGCGACGACTTTAATTCATATTCATTAGATATAAGTGGATTAAAATACAAATGTAAATGGATTGATATGAAGTGTAAAGGAGTTCCATATATATCTGAAATAATAAACAAATTTAATTTAAGCGTATCTTTTAAAGATTTCAAAAAAAATAAATTGTGGAATGAAGCAAAAGACAAAGCATTGAGATATATAGAAAATCTTACCAGAATTAAAGATTTAACCCCCGCCGATATAGACCTTTTAAGTAAAGATCAGAAACAAAAGTTATACAACTATTATAATAAACTAGTAACAAATTCCAAGGCTAAATTGATGACTATAGTTGAAGAAAGTATAGAAAATAAACAATATTTTCAACTTGATCCAGATTTTATGGACATCTTAACACGCAAACAGCGTAACATAGTACCCAAAGAAAATATAATAGATGGATACAAAACGATTACTGTATATGTCAAAAAAATAGACAATAGAAAATTACCAATTGGAAAAATAACCTTAAATAACGAATATATAGTTAACGGGAAAACCGTTATACCTCGCGAAATTACAGATGGTAATAAATATATGTGTGAAGTAAAAGACGAAGAAACTATATTATTCCTAGAGTTAGAAGAATTTAGAAAAACATCGAAAGAGGTTATTACTAAAACAGAACCTATACACTGTTACATCTCTAATGAAAACTATGAAATGTTAAATAACTATAAGGGGTACTACTGGTATAATATAAAAGATGAATACGTTAAAAAACCAGGAGAGCCTGTAGAAATTATTAAAACTAAAAACACTATTAAAATGACAAATGTTCCTGGTAGCTTTTTTAAACTATCAGATGATAATGAAATTTTAAATGGTAGACCATTGATAACAAAAGAAAATGTTCTCGAAGCCATGGAGAAGTCCGCGTTTTCTGAGTTTGAATCTGAAGATGATATTAATTTTGTATGTGTTAAGAAAGTCAATGCTGATTTAGATGCTATTAAATTTGCCATGCTTAATAATGTAGATCTCAATGAAATATTTAAAACTGTTATAGGTACGATAAAATTAGAAAATGTCCTCGAAGAAATAGAAAAAAATACTCCAAAATTTGAAATATTATCAAAAGATCAACTGATTGAAAAAATACAAATAGCAGTAACCAATAAAGATAAAGAAACTATTTTTAAATATATAATTAAAGCAAAAAACGCCGGTATAGATTCTGGATTATTAAAAGAGGCGTTAAAAATTTTACGCCGTAAAGACGAATTAGAGCCGCCTCCCGTGCCTCCTCCGCCCAAAGAGTCTGTACCTATTCCAAATTCGAAAAAAAATATATATTTACAAAAAAGACGCAGATAAATACGTTGTAAATTATATTAGTTTTTCTAATATATTGTAATAAATGGAAACAAACAGTTTAACCGTGGTTTATCATCCGAGTTGTAAGGCTTCTACAGATTTTATAATTAAAGTCGGCGAAGTAGAAAATTATAACAAAGAATTTATTAATTTAAAAGAAGATACAATTGAAAGTTCTCAGATTAATGTAGACATTGTTCCTTTACTTATTATAAACGACGATCCAAATAGAGTTTATAAAGGAAAAGAAGCATTTGATATTTTAAATACCCTTAAAAGTGAAATTAAACAGCAAAATAAAAAAACAAACTCAATGAAATACGGTACAGTCGTTCATTTTATAGAACAGCAAGATAATAAAAAAGAACGGATAGAACTTGAAAAAAGATAATTAACTCGTTGAATATTTAATTTAAAAATGTAATATATAAAATATATTATTCCAATGGCTCATCAAATGCCAGATATGGCTCAAATTATGAAACTTGCGCAGCAGGTGGCTTCTCAAATTGAACCACCTTCAGAATTAAAAAATGGAGAGAAATTATCAGAGGTCGACATGTCTAAAGTTATTGGGAAAATCACCAAATCCGTTACTGATATAGTTACACCTGAAATGTTTGAGCCGCCGCGCCTTTCTAAAAAACAGGGAAAACAAAAGATGCCAATTAAGACAGACGAATCAAAGATTCAATTTGATATTAGCGAGCCTCTTCATGCTAGTCCTCGTAAGGAAAAGAGAAAGAAAATTGTAGAAATAGAAAATGCATCCGATTCGTCCGATGAAGACCCAATAGCTCCCAGAACAAAAGACATGACTTTCACAGTTTCTGTAACATTAGAGGAAATATATTCGGGTGGTAAAAAGAAGATTGCTATGCGCCGCCAAAAAATTGACGCAGATGGTTCTTATCAAGAAGAAAAGAAGAAATTGAGTATTAAGATTGAACCTGGTATGATTGATGAACAAACTATTAGATTTAATCACATGGCTGATGAAAAACAGGGTTCCGAAACAGGGGATGTAGTAGTATGTCTAGACGTAGAAGAACATGCAACATTTACAAGAGATGGTAATAACTTAATCATCGAAAAAGAAATTTCTTTTTCGGAGACTTTTGATCCAGTTTTGTATATCAATCATTTAAACGGTTCTAAATATTGTATTAAGGGTGACGCATTTGATATTTTTGAAGAGGATAATACATTGCTTAAGAAGGTAAAGGGTCTTGGGATGCCAGTATTAGGAGAACCGGGTATTTATGGCGATCTTTTTATAAAGTTTGTATGCGTTAATAAAACTAAGATTACTAATGAAATTCTCGAACAGTTGAAGAATTTATTTCCACCTCTAGAAATTAAACCAGATGTTCAGGATGAAGAAATTAAAGTAATGGAATTTGAAATGGTTACCGATACCGATCTTGAATATCTAGATTTTGATTCTGAAGATTCTGAAGATTCTGAAGATTCTGAATATTCAGACGAGGAGACTGATGAAGAATCTTCTTAAATGTATTTAAGAATATATTTTATTTATCTAATATAAAATATGCCTCAGGAAGGTTGGGAATTTTATATATTAGATCCTACAGATATACAAACCATTGAAAAAACACAGGATGTTTATAATGAAATGTACAATTCTGCATTTAACAAATTACTTCAGGAATTGTGTATTCCTGATCCAAATGAACTTTTAGAATCCGACAAAAAATGTACATTTTTGTATTACATCGACTGCAAAGGAGAAAATGACGTCATTAAACTAGATAAAGAATATGAATATAAATTTTTAAAGAGTGTTTTTTTTGATAAAAAAGCAAATGTTATTAAGAAAACTATTTATAAATATTACAATCTTCATGGAATATACGTAAAATCTATGTATAAAGACGATTCAAGTTATTTTATTGAACTAGAAAAAAAAGCGCTCAGTGTAGTAAATTAGTCCTAAGACTAATATTGCAACTATAAGTTGTTTTAAAACAAAACCGTATTTTATTTCATCTTTTTCATTAAGTTTTATCTTTATATCATCTAAATCCACTATCGGATCTAAAATGTGACTAATTAATGGGACAAAAATATCGTCTGCTATAGGATTAAATATATTAAAAACTACAACGGTTATCAACACTGTTATAGTAATTTTTTGTTTTAAAAATTGAATAAACGTTTTTGCCATTTATTATATAAGACTTATTTTATTTTATGTGTTAATTCAATATTGTACCAATAAGGAGTTTCTCTATTAGTCCATTTTGCAAAATAAGTCTTTTCCATATTGTAATAATTGTGATAAGCAGCCGTGTCTCTTGGTAATTTACATCTTTCGGGCATGGCTTGATGCAAACGGGTAATATTTCCGTTAGGAATGCCGACTGGAATGAAAGACAGACACTTTTCAAGTTGTTTCTGAGAACTGTGTACCTTTCCGAAACGATATGTAAACTCTTTACACAAATTCATAAACAGGGTGTAAAGATATAAGTAATTACCGACCGATGCTCTTGCCCAAACTGTACACGGATTATTTCTAAAAGCTATTTTGTACAATTTCGGATTTTTATATCTACCGCAGACGTGATGCGCCGAACATAACATTTGAGCGTATTCTAATATCATTTTACGTACATGGGCATCGCAGTGCATAACGGCGCACATTTTAGGGCAAATAGACAGAAAGAATATATTCATAATTTACAGATATTTTAGCCTTAATATATAGATTTAAGTAAAATTATTTTCTGTAATAATTTATAAATGACACCCGTTGGATATAAGATTAAAAAATTAATGAAAGATGGATATTCACATAAACAAGCAGTAGCGATAGCTCTTAAAATGTACGAAAAAGGATTTATAGGACCAAGGGGAGGAAAGGTACGTTTTGGGATGAAATCGTTTAAAGAAAAAGATTTACTTCTCGATTTTAATATAAATAAATATGTAGATTATTACGAAATTGATAATAATAAAGTATATATTGTAATAAAACCCTTAGAAAATAATAAATTAGATTTAGACAGATTTTATAGTAAAGTAGCTATTCCAGGGTATGCAAGATGTTCTCTCTATTATATGTTAAAACAAATTATTGAAAATGAAGTTAAATTTAATAGAGACACCGAAATAGGAATTTCTATAATAGCTCCGAGTGAACCTAGACGTAATATAGATACAATTAAAAAAACTTATAAAAATATAGGTTTTGACAAAATAGAATGTATACAATCTAAAGGGCTTGCGAAAAAAGAATATGAAGATCTTGTAAAAAAATATCCTGAAATGAAAGGTTCTTATAAATATTTAAGTCAAGATAGCGAATTATGTTCTGCTAATTTTGAAAAAGTAGGAAAAATATTAGAAAAATTAAAATTTTGTGACGAAACTTATAATAGTAATGTAAAAAGAGGTAGAGACACTGAATTTTTAATTAATGATGATGATATTGAAGCAGCAAAGAAATATAAAGGACCCATTCTAACAGATGAAGATTTATTAAATTATTTTGGTAAGAAACAATTTCTATTTAATCCTAAAAATCCAAAAAAGTCATTTGATGTATACATTGATAAAAATCCAAAAAACACAATACCCATTAAATATAAAACTTATTCAGATACTTTAAAGACTATCCGTAAATTAGAACGTCTTTATAAATCTGGTAAATATACACATAAACGTATTAAACAGGTTGCCATGATACTTATGGTAAGGCTTCGTGTACTTAAAAAGAAAAAAATGAAGTCTTACACCTTGGCTAAAAGATATCATGATTTTTTGGCTAAAAGAACAAAAACAAAGAAAAATCTTAGAAAAAAATTAATTTTTTAAAATGCAATTATTTTATTTACACATTCCAGTTATTCTGAATGCGTCTTCTATCTGATTATAATATGTATACTCTACAGATGATCTGACATCACCGTTTAGATAATTACGTTTATTTTTTGCAATTGCTGCTTTATATTCTTGAAGAACCCATTCTCTATCCGCATCTTTTTTTCCATAATTCTTGCTAATAAATATATTATTCTAATCGTGTATGTTTTTAAGTAGAAATAATAATTTATTACAAATTATTAAATCTTAGTCGGGTAATAAATCTTTTTATACTCATCCGGGATTGACACTTTGCTTATGGGGTAAACTAAACTACGAGAGATTACTTTTCCACTTGGATATTTAGCATTATTAATTTTATAAAAGTCTTTAATTTCATCTGTTATTTTTATTACCATGTGTCTATGTAATCCGGGATGTTGCTTGGAATACATAAAAGGTACATCGCCACTTGGTAAAACCGGTACTATTTGATCGTTTAGAATTTTATTTATGTTTTTCTGCGGATCTTTTGGATCTGAAAGTAAAGGTAAATCCGAATAAGTGTGTCTCCAACCTAGATACAGCCTAATGTTAGTCTTTTTAATCTTTTGTTTGAAAATTTCGTGAATGATATTCTGATTAAAAATAAGAACTTGTTTAGGTTTTACAGGTAGTTTAATTTTAGTGTCCTTGTAGTCTCCTTGAATTCTTTCAAAACCTCCTCTACCTGCACATGTATGTGTGCCTGGAACACATGAAAAGTATTGTGTTTCAGTATCATCAAGGTTTATCCAACCACCGTATATATTGTCATCAGTTGACATCAGAGAACATGTGTCTCTATGAAATGATTCTCCTGAGACGCTTGCCCCTTCTCTTCGAATTGCTAAGCGGTCAAATAACATCTCCAACTTTCTACTCGGGTCAACATTTTTAAAAAGAAATTTTAATTTGTGAAAAAGTATGTATCTTAGAGCATAAATTTCCTTACTATGAAAACTTGCTGGATTGCCAAATGCTCCAAAAGCGCCTAAAACAAAACCATATTCTGGATCAGTTGTTTTAAAGTCTCGTAATTGTATATTCTTGACTAGTTTTAGCCAGTCAGTGTCGTTTATGAACATGTGTTTACCTCTTGATAAATGTAAATCTACAACTGTATAACCTTTATCTTTAAGATTCCTGGCTTTTTCTCTTATGTAATTCTGTTCATCAAGTATTATATTATTAATACAATCTATCAGCCTTGCCTTGGAACTCATTATTTACAATTACTTATAATATTTTTTTCTTTAATATATATTAAAATGAGTAAAAATATAACAAGGTGTCCAAAGGACATCACGAAACTGTTAAACCCAAAAACGGGTAGATGTGTTATGGAATCTAGTCCTATAATTAAAAAACTAATAAAAGAGGGGTACACAATTGTTGTAACACCTAATGTAAATCAACCGGACCCCCCGCCAAAGAATGATGATATTAAAATTTTTAGAGTTTGTCCAACGGACCCTAATAAGCTAGTAAATCCAATGACAGGTAGATGCTTATTACAGACAAGTCCAATTGTCAAAAAACTTATGGCGGAGGGTTGGACTATAGCTTTTAATGATCCGGGGGTAACTCCTATTATTATTAAACCAGATGGTAAATTAAAGCTAGATAAAATTAAAAAAGATCTCGACACCAATAAAGACGGAATTTTAAGTATCAATGAATATCTTTCAACTAAAGAAATAACACTCAGAGAAGAAAAATTTCAGAGAGGATTTTTCAATTTTTTAAAAACGAATGATAACATTCCTTTATTTCTAAATATTATGTCTAAAAAAGACCCATTATTAAAGAAAAACTTATGTGTTAGTAAAGATCGATATTTTTTGTGGTTGAATCCAACTAAAAATGCACGCGATAATAAGAATGCCAGTTTTTGGAAAGTTACTACAACAATTACAAATGAATTAGCAGAGGACTACCCTAGAATGAGTATTCACAGGACACAAACTTTGTACGAAGCTCCAGAAGAGGGGCGCGTTACTCAAGACCCAGTTTTAATAATACACCCCGAACTTATTCAGAATGTAAGAAAATGTAAAGAAAGATATTATTCAACGCCGTTGACTTTAACAACTTCTTCTATATATGAAATAGATAAATTCTCTAATGGGCATTCTAATATTTTATTTTTTGACAATGTAAATAAAACAATAGATAGATACGATCCTCACGGGGCAGAGTGTCTAAAAGACGGTCAAAATGTTTATTGCCCAACTTATAATCAAGAAGGTATAGATGATTTTTTAAAGATATCTTTTAAAAAATTATTACCGGAATATAAATTTATAGACTTACAGACGGCGTGTCCTTACTTTGGACCTCAGGTTAAACACGAGACAGGTACGCGCAACGGATACTGTGTCACATGGTCTTTAATGTTTGTAGTTCTTAGACTTTTAAACCCTGAATTTTCCGTTTCAAAATTAAATAGTGTGCTAACAGAAGGTGGTAGTGAACAGATGTATAGTAAAATGCTTAAATTTGCAAAATTTTACTCTGATGTAATTAAAAACGCAAAACTAGAAGAAATCAATAATTAAGTAACTGTTTGTAATTGTAAAATATCTGTATGGTGTGGGGTTCGAACCCACGAGGCTTTCGCCAACAGATCTTAAGTCTGTCCCCTTAGACCACTCGGGCAACCATACAGGTATTTTACTTATACATATAAATGTGTTTTGTCTTTATATCTATTTATAAAAAATTACTAAATTGTATATATTTTTATTATTACATTTTATAGAATAAATTTTCCAATTCCAAAAGTTTTTGTTAATTTTTTCTATATTATAATTATTAGGTACTTTTACTGCTATATATTTAGCATGATGATATAAATTATTAATAATATCAATTATATTTACATTATCTAAAAAAAGATCTAGTTTATTATTTTTTTTATATTCTGAACCGCCCCAAGGAGGATCTAAAAATACAAGATCCTGTCTTAATATGTACATAATATGTAAATATGAACAGTTATAATAATTACAATGTAAAAAATTTGTATTTTTAATTAAAGTATTAAACACGTTTTGGTCTTTTTCCACTATATTAGTAAGCTTGAAGTCTTTTTGGAAAAAAAATGAATTTCCTCCTATACAAGCGGTTGCGTCTGTAATTGTATTTGTTTTTTTAATGTACAACTTGAGTATTTTATTAATTTGATATGCTTGTTCTGGCGTAGAATACACAGATAATAAATGTTCGGGTACTATAAATGCTAACATTATTGTGATATATAATTACATGTAAATTTTAAGTTCATTTTCATCGCGCTGAATATTAGCTTTAAGAATCTCAATACTAGATAACAGTTGATTATACATAGGTTCTTTTGCATCAACCATAGCCGCCGCTTTCGCCATTGCTTCCGGGGTTCTATTACCTCTTCCGGCGACAGCCCTTATGTCTCCATCTCTCTTTTTTTCTAATTGTTTTAACATCTTAATGTACTCATTCAACATAGCAGTGTCTTGAGTAATTCGAGATTTAATGCTATTTATAATAGTCTGATTTTCCTGTGCTTTTCTTTCCGCTTCTCTGCGAGCTTGTTCTAATATTTGATGACGAATATTATTAAAGTGATCTCTTAAAAGCATAGAGTAGTTCATTGTTGGACCCGATGTTTCCGGCATATAAAAGACAAAGTGATGAGCATCATATACGTAATCCGTAAATGCGTACAAACTTGGGGATGAATGCGGCGCGGTGTAAAATTGATCTTTTGGATATATTTTCCAATGAGGGTCTATTGGGGATCCAATTATATAATTATTCAGTGGAACATCGTCTTTACCATTGTTTAACGTGGGCGGGGAACCCGGAATATTAGAAAATCTCAACATGTTATATAATATAATATAATATACTATATTATATTATTTATTAAAATATTTAAAACAATAGTTGTCTTTCTATTATCCAATAAATTCAAAACATTTTTTGTTTTAAACTTATATGAAGAAAAGTAAAAATCTTCTAATTTATAATAAGAATAAATTATAATAAGATATTCCTCTATGTATTTTGAAATGTTAATGGTCTTCCATAATGTATAAAGAACTATATAATCATATTCATTCATTTTATAATCATCAAGGCCGCTCTTATCTACATAAGTATTTATACCTTGTTTAACTTTTTTTTCAAATTTGTCAATTATATGTTTAACTTTTACATTTTCCGCCGTATCTATTTCGTCGATTAGAGAAATAATGTGATTATTCATATCATTTAAAAAAATAATATATTATAATATATGAATATGAAACGTACTACATCTGCGACGAGTATATCAGAAGATTTATTTGATATAACAAGTTATAATCTTATATGTATAAACGATTTAATTAAAATGATAACTGATTATACATCAATGAAATTACCAAGTAAGAGACACAGACTGAATTATCCTTCAAAAATGTATCTTTTACCTGATTTACTTCCGGAATTAAATGAGTTAAATGATATGATTGGTCTACACAAATTTAAAAAACAAATTGTAGATCAAATTATATTTTTTATTCAATCATCTGGAGATAGTGTTATGCTTCATACTGTTTTAGAAGGACCGCCCGGTACTGGAAAAACAACAGTATCTAATATACTTGCAAGAATTTATTCAAAATTGGGTATATTTAAAAAGCCAAAGTTTAATATTGTAAGGCGATCCGATTTAATTTCAGAATATCTAGGAGGTACAACAATTAAAACTATGGAAACACTTGAAAGATGTAAAAAAGGTGTAATGTTAATAGATGAAGCATACTCAATTGGTTCAAAATCATCAAGTGAAGACTCTTATGCTAAAGAATGTATAGACACTCTTAACCAATATCTCACAGAAAATGTAGATAAAATAATTTGTATCATTGCTGGTTATA
>Ga0181399_1000094_pt1 | contig 29530 bp, 20 predicted proteins | sample 22SPOviralmetaG_FD_130128 | JGI IMG/M metagenome (GOLD analysis project Ga0181399, IMG submission 130128) | Marine viral communities from the oligotrophic San Pedro Time Series (SPOT) site, San Pedro Channel, CA, USA - 22 SPOT_SRF_2011-05-21 | ecosystem: Environmental > Aquatic > Marine > Strait...
ACTGCCATTGGAAGGTACTCGGAGCGTGGCATCTGCTCAAGGTTAAGGTCAGTCACCTCAGCACCGTTAGCAAGGCGCTCTGCCCACTCGTTACGTGCTGTGAGTGCTGTGACGGTGCTGTAGGACTTGAGACCGTTAGCATTGAAGGTGACACGCTTCTGGAAACGCTTGACGACAGTGCCAGACTCTTCAGCGATGAATGCCTCAGGGAAGAAATCAACGGTGGTGACGAGTGTGGTGAGTTGCATGTCTGGTTCGTTTGGTATGAATATAGTATAACCCCTCCAGGGGCATCCTGAAGGGGTCGTGTGACACTATGTAAGGTGGTTACCTCAGAAGTCTGCTAGAAGGTCTTCTGGTAGGGTCTCAGGTGTCTCCCACAATTCTTGTTCACTCATCTCACGGATGATACTTTCACGGAGCTCGTAGTCATTGAAAATGTCGCCTTCAAATTCATTCATGATTCAAATACTGGGATGATTTCGGTTTTAAGGTGTTGTGTCTTGTTGATGTGTTGCTCCCACTTGGAAGCATCATCAAGATTGTAGAATACTGCTTGTTCCATAACAAGTTTCTTCTTCTTGGGCGTCATGTACACTACAGCGTACTTCATAATTAACTTCGGGAGTGATTACCTACAACGGGAACAACATGTTGCATGTCATTCTTGGATACAATCATACACACATTACGTGCTGGATCGTGTTCAAATACTTTGATACAAATACTACATGTACCTGTCTCTGGATCACAAAATTTGACCCATCCATGAAAATTTTTAAATGTTACTTCAGTTCCTACTGGGAACATGTCTACTTCCTCTACTGTGTTCTCTTGACCAGGCATCGGAGCAACCATAATAATTCTCAGGTGGGGTTGGTTTAACAATCATACTCTTTATTTACCATGTCGCTCATCTGCTGTTGCAACTCTTCAATGTAACCATCTTGAATACAAATCAGTTCATTTTGATCTTTGATGAGAGATTTCATCTCATCAACCATTGCAGTTTCTGCTTGAGTCATGTTGTGATGTGGTATACAACCATAGTACTTATATCAATATGGTCTGTCACCCTCTGGCAGACAGTTCCACAACTGGTCGTAAACAGCAGCGTCATTAACATCATGTAGTACCATGGATTTTCTAACGTTATCGAGATGACATACAATCACCATATCCATTAGGAAACGAATCTGTGAAGTTGTCAGTGGTACATTAATAGTTTGATTTGTCATAATTCAGTCTAGAGTGTGGTCCTCGGTCAAATCCTACCATCTGATATCCTTCACGAAGGGCCTGTATAATAATATTATCGTATGAGTGTGAATGAAGAGGAATATTACGATGAAGCAGATAGTCCTCACAATCTTCTGATAGTGCTTCCTTCATTTCATGTGATAGTGACTCAAGATCAAGCATGGTAGTTAGTATCTCTCTGGAAGATTTAGGTCTATGTCTCGGTATCCTAACATCAATTGCTTCAAATTTACTGCTTTCTCTAGATTTTCTTTATGATGCTTAATAGTATCATCGATACATGATAGCATTTCTTCGTAAGTACGTCTGGCATCTACCTTAGAATCATGTAGATAGTCTTCGATAGCATCTTGCATTCTGTCCTTACGTTGTCTAGAATACTCAGCACTCCAATCAATTTCACTCATAGTGTTCTCCGTGTCATAGTATTATACCACATTTTCACCACGACCACATCACCCATGAGTATCGTGTACCTTTCGTAACAGGTTTAACTTCATGTGGATAGAGAAATACAGACGGGAATACAATACAATCTCCCTGCTTCAGTTTAATCTCTTCATTACATAACATGAACTCTCCACCCTCATAGTCATCATTAAATACTCCAACAAAACTAAGCACAGGAATACCACGCTTCTTTCCATCAAATAAACTATGAATGTGATCTATATGTAGTTTTATACTTTCTCCCTCATTATATCTGTTAAATCGAATCCCAGAATAATATGCTGATGTATCACCAGGCTCTCTATGATCATCATAGTATTTGTAAACAAATTTTAAAATAGGATCCTTCATTGTATTTTGTAATTCAGAATCATATGTTGTATCGAAATCTTTCCTATAAACATATTCAGATGTATCATTCTGAAACCATCTATGAGGTTGCCATTTATGTTGATTCAATTTCTCAATGTACCATTGACATTGCTCTGGCGTAAAAACATTACCAACCATCACATAATCTGATAATTTATCACTCATTAGTTTCACCAAGATCTTTTTGTATTTTTTTGAATCTTTGCTTAAGTTTCCAATTTTGATATTTGATTACTGTACCAAAAGTTATAATATAATAGTATCTCTTGAGTTCTAGCATTGATTGTCGAAATTTTAAATCTAAATACATGCCAACATTTGGATCAACAACAATCAACAACATCACAATAGCAAATATTGACAGTAATACACCGTAGTATATACTTACCATATACACCTTTTAGAAGATCTTGGAACATTTATGGCAACAAGATATGGTTCTTTATTAACCATGTTTATTTCATGACGATAAAGACAGTTCCACAGAATTTTTTTATGTCCTCCTGATACTTTCACTCCTTTATGAATATGATAGTGATCAACAGGAAAACATAATACTGTTCCTTTCTTCGGTGTTACTGTCAACTTATCATTCAGGAATCGTGTTTCGCCACCATCAAAATCATCATTTAAATAGATTATGTAAGAAAACTCAGCATGATCATTTGGTGATTGATCTCCATGCCATTCATATGAATCACTCTCATTATACATACGAATTATATTTTTTCCTTTCCAAACTTGAGTTTTGGAATTACCCACGGAAAGCAATTGATGTTTGTCCCATTTATAAAAAATTACTGGATTTTCTCTTATGTAATATTCATTGGCAGCGTTAATCCATTTCCACCCCATAGAATCTAGATCAGGGTGATTATCAATCACATATGTATCATTATCCCTTCCTTTACTTCGGAAAGTTTCTATAAGTGAAGGATCATAAAACTGAAACATACCAAGAAAGTGATCAATTTCATCATCTGGTATAAAATTTTCCAGTTCCCATATGTATTTTGTATGTTTTACTACATTCATACCAGAAATGCCTCCAAAGCACCGACGTAAGGTTTCGCCTTCTCAGGGTATTTAACAATAACCAATTCAGTCTTATCGTAACGCTTGGTGCCAGACATTTGGTAAGGGAATGTAAGATACCTGAACTCAGTCCATCCCTCATAAAGATTACGTACACTGTCACTATTATCATAGGACATCACAAACCCACCCTTGTGTTGCTTCAGTGTCTCACAGAACTGTTCATGGTTAAATGATTTGTGAAGAGCACCATCTTTACCATAGTAATGACTCACAGTCTCATAATATGGTGGGTCCAGGTACAAGAAGTCATTTTCATGTGCTGGGATGGTGTCGAAGCAACTGCCATAGGCAAACGACACGTTGGGAGCATGGAAATTCCTAAGTTTATTCACACCCACTAATCTGAACTCTGCTCTACTACGAACAGTAGAACATCCGATCTTACCTGAGTACGAACCCTTGATTGTAAGGTAGAATGAGAGTGCTCGCTCCCACTTGTCCTCACTATCTAATCCTGGAAGGAATGATTTGTAGTGATCACTGTCAACTAGTGGAAAATGCTCCTCTGCCATGTCGGCAAGGATAGCAGCACCACCATTGCCCACCACAATTTCCCAGAAGTCTGCTAGTGGGCGAAACACGTCATAACCTTGGACCTTGACGCCCTCACTGGCGATCAGCATTTCAGTGCTGCCGCCACCCCAGAAGGGTGACACAAGATATTCAATGCCAGGATTGACATCACGAATGATCTTGATCAGATCTTTCTTCATTCGATTCTTACCACCAGCATAGCGGTAGAGAGAATGATTAGTTACTTTTTGAGATGGGGCCATGAATAGGTGCTACGAAGAACTTTGGCAGTAAACTTATCTCTATTATATCCTACAGGTTGGTGATTTGACAAGTCTAGACAGTCACACATAATAGATACGTATGTGTCGTTGTTGATTCTTCCGTTGACATAACTAGAAGCGGCAACACGTATAGCACTGAACATCTGTTGTGCTAATTCCTTGTCACCATACAAGTGTTCGTGTAGAATAGTATTGAGAACTGGTTTGTAGTTGCCTTGACTACCACCAGAACGTACTTCTCCCTTCTTAGTTAAACGAAATGGTTGTAGTGATGACATACCAACATTACGCCACATGTATTTCTCATAACGTTTAGCACACATAGGAGCAAACTTTGCCAGATCTTCCTCATCCATAGCGAGGATCTTGACCTTCTCTTTCTGTCCTTTAGCAGATGCTTTGAGAGTATCAGCATACCAACTGTTAAACTCTGTCTCTCCTTTGTCAGCACGTTTCTGCCAACGATCAACAAACACCTCCATGGTGGATTGTTTACGATTCTCGTTGACATTGTACAGAGTCAAGATCATATTATCTGGATGATCTCCACCGTTAGGTGAGATATGCTCAACTTGTAAGTCAAGAATATGATGTGGTCCACTCAAAGTATAAGCACACTTACGATCTTGCTTCAGATACATTTGACACAGAAGAATGCCACGCTGTTGTGTAGGATTATCTGTCAATGATTCACTGACTGGATCCCACCAACCAAGGTGACCCTGCTGACCAGACTTACGAATCATGGCACGATCAGCTGTAGACTGAGAATTATAAAAGATAGATGCTTCTTCCCATGATACTTCAACAGTATTTACTTTGGATCGAATAGCATCACCACCAGATAGTAGAGTCTCTTTGTTATCCAAGAGACCCATAGTTTGATGCCAATCGAGAATTTGGTGACCAGGGATACGAGTTGAGATCATCAGACAGTGACGGAAACAGCAGGAAGACCCTTGACGAAGATAGTCTCGACAAGGTTTTGGAGACGTTTGATAGTGTGAGCACCGTAGTTCTTGAAGACAGGTACGATGACCTTGCCACAAGACTTACGGTACATGTCGAATTTGCCTGGGATAATCTTACCACAAGCAATGTCAGCAGCGTCGTCTTTGTTAAGACGTATGACACGACCAACAGTTTGTGCCATTTGGATGACATCGAGTTGACGAAGGAACACACAGTGTGTTAGACCATGAACGTTGATGCCTTCAGACAGGATGCTATAGTGGAAGATCACAAACTTACGGTTTGGATCCTTACCCCAAGCATTGAACGTGTCGAAGAACTGCTCACGGTTGACCTTAGTCTTGTTCACATAAGCACCATACTTGCTGGTGATGTGGAGCACATCATAACCCTTCTCATGGAAGAAGTCAAGAACAGTTGTCTTGGAAAGCAGATTAAACATGATCTTGCTGCTAGGAGCAGCGATCAGGATCTTGTTGCCATCAGCATCAATGTCTTCAATTAGATTGGTGAGTGTGTCTTTGTCAGACTCATAGGAGAACTGACCCTTGACTCGCTCGAAGTCAACCTCATAGGATATAACCTCAGGAGCAAGAATGCTGCCGTTGTTGAGCAGTTCAGGAGCAGGCACATTCTCAAGCACAGGACCATATACTGTGCTATTGTTCATGCCACGTCCGTAAGCATTACGAGTGTGCTTAGGTGTGGCGGTAAAGAAATAGTAGGACTTAGACTCAACATTGAGTACAGACTCAAAGAAATCACGACGGACAGCATTGTGTGCCTCATCGTAATAGATACAGTCAATATCAATGTCAGACTCTACAATACGACGGAGACTGTTGTATGTGGTGAATATAATCTCATGAATACCAGCAGTCTTACAGACAGCATGATGGCACTGAATCTGTTGAACTTTAGTGCTGCTAGCGAAAGAAGTCTCACCACTATGAACGTGAAACATCTCAGCATTTACAGTACCGTTGAGAGCAGTCCAGAACTCATCACACAGTTGGTTTGCCAGCAGAATACGTGGGGCGACCACTACAATAGTCTGTGGCGTGGTGGCAGCGAGCAAACGACGCTCAGTGTCTTTGATCATGACAAGAGTCTTGCCACCACCTGTGGGGACAATGACCTGACCAAAGGAATTGTTCTCAAGAGCAGCAAGTGCTCGCTGCTGGTGAGGACGAAGGGTGAGCATGAATGCCTTGCTGACTACCCTATTATTATAGCAGAAAACCGCCCTTGTGGGGCGGTCTAGTCCAGTTATGGAAGTGGTTCTGGTGTTGGTTCTCGGAGTCCAGTCATCCCATCATTTCCTCTAACATACAATCCATTACTAAAAATAACATATTGAATAAAATAGTCAGTATCATCTGGTTTACTATTGGGAAAATTCTCTCTACAGAAGTCATCTGCTGACTCTTCAGTAGTAAATTCTACAAATGTAAACTCATTGTACAATAGTTTGTCAAATATTGCTGGATTCTCAGACTGCATATTCAAATAATATGCTGAATAGATAGAATTTGCTTTAGTAGCATCATCAACACCATCTGGTCCAATAGTTCTCAATAACACAATAGAAGATTGAGTTACTTCACTATAGTGCTGAATCCACTCCATAAAGTTTCTTGTAGTTAAGTACATAATATTACTCCGTGATATTCAAGTTTTCAATAACAGCACCAGATAGACCTTCGTTAAGACTATACTGGTTAATTTTATCCCAAATTTGCTTATTTAATGGCAATCCACCTTCATCTTGGCGTTTTTTGGCAAGAATAGCAGACTGTTTAATACTGCCAACGATCTCAGCGGTAGCATACGATCCAGTTTCATATACATTAAATTTAAAATGCTGTGGAACAGATAGATAAGGTGTTTCGTGATCTGGATCCAATGCATGATAAGCATAAGGATCAATAGGCCAATTGTATTCTTCATCCCAGATGAGATAGTCTAGCAGATCATCAAAATCTTCTGGTGCTTTAATATTTTCTCTCAAATATGTTCTGTAAGCAGACCACATTTCTAGTTCGTCACTAAACTTTTCCGTAGCATCTGATAGTTGTGACCAATCAGAACTACGAAGCAATTTTGTTTGAAGTTCGTTCTTTTCTTCGGATGTTGTTACTATATATTCTGTTCTAGTAGCAACATCAATAATTGCTTTAGACTTTACTATTTCAGTATCAATTTGTTGTACGGCAAGTGCTGCTTTCAAAATGTCAAATAGTTCTTTAACCTGTCCAGCAGTGAGATCATTTTTCTCATATCTCAACCATTTTGATTGTTTTGTAGAAAAATCAAATTTCAATTTTTCCTTTTCAAAAATATGATCGCCGTCTTCAAAAACCGAAAAACTTACAATTCTATCATTTTCATTAGACCACTCATCTGGAAGATTACTATGTAAATTAGTATTAATCTGAGAGTCCAATTTAGTAGCGAGATAAGTCCACTCTCCATTTTGCTTCACCCGAATAACCATTAGGCGATGTAAAGCATCCCATTCTATAATAGGTTTTCTTTCTTCGGGTGGTAATATTTTTTCAAATTGAAAATCGTCTGGATTGAACGCCATTTCTACTAAGGTCGCTTTATTTACTATTTAGAATGCTTTAATCATCCACTTTGTCCAAACATATGGAGTAACCATAGGAACTTGGTCTTGTGGAGAAAATTCAGGAACAGGAATTAACTGTTTGGTTTGCTGTAATGTAAATGTGCCAGGTAAAACTTGAATACCAATATCAAGAGCAGAGAATTCAAGATCAACTGAACTATTCATGCCACCAGAGAAACTATTCAGTTCTGTACTGCCAGTACCACCAGTTTCATTATTACCATAACCGTAAATAGCGTCGTCATCAATAGCTGTTAATGACACATAGTGATTATGCTTTAGTTTGTTAACGGGACTGTAAGAACCAACAGTAACTACTTTTTCTGGGATATCTACAGTAGAAACAAACTTCTTAGCAGTAGAAGAACCAACAGCACTTGTTGTTCCTGGGAATGGTTGACTACTCAAATCAATATAGTCATTAATTTCATTATAGTTACTTGATCCTGAAGTGATTCCAGACTGTACAATTGTAACATTTCCAAATGAACCGGCATTTTTTGTACCTTCATAACCTGGGTTTACGTCATTAGTCCATTCTTCGATACTTCCATCCCACCAACCACTCTCATTACAACCAGTAGAATCAGGAACATTAGCAGAAGTAAGATCATAATCATCAGTAGCATATCCCCATAAGTTAAAGGAGAATTGACCTGCAGATGTCGGCGTGTTTACTGAACCTGATCCTAAGTCACCATTAGCAACAGTAGGGGACGTAACAGCAACACTATATCCGCCATTGCCACCCCAATTAACTCTACCTTTAAATCTACCTGGGTCAGGAACACCAGAAACTAAGTCATGGAAGTGTAAAGGAACATCATAAATCTTTTCTGGTTTCAATCCAACAGGACATGTTGCTTTACCAGTACTAATAAACTCAATAAGACCAGAAACATTAGAATAACCAGCAGTTGATACTTGAGCAATACCAAAATATTCAGATTCTTGTGCTGGTTGACCAGTAGCAGGTGTAATAACTTGTTCTAGTTCATCTACACCAGGGTCACCAAGAGTATCAACATACCACATACCACCAAATGCTCCCGGTTCTTGATTACCAGAAGATCCGGATTGTTTTGTTTTAGTATATTCTGGAGCTAAACCAGGAGATGCAGAAGCTGTACCATCAATAACACCTGTACCTTTGACATATTTGTTTCTATAGTCAGGCGTTCTAAAGAATGTAACGCTGCCAACTACTTTAGCACCATAATCATATCCAAGAACCGAATATAACAACGGATAGTCTTCCGGAGAATAATATCCACCATCACACCACACCCAACTCGGGAATCTAGAATCTAATTTACCATCAAGTTTACCCCAAAAATCACTCTCAAGAGCATCTTGGAATACAGGCATAATTGTTCCAACAGGTAAACCATCAAATTTAGTATTGAATCTAATCTGAGTACCACTGAATGTATTGCCAACATACTTACATGGAGTAATAGAACTGTACCACTGACTGCTAATAGGATCTTGTACATTAGCAGGAGATTGTACGCTATATCCAGTAGAATATGATCCAGCATAAACAAATGCTGTTCTAGTAAATCCAGGAATTTCTGAAGATAATAGTTGTACATTAAAGAAATCACCATTAGATACACTTGCTGGTGAATCTACAGTATAAAGATTATATCCAGTATCGTTAACATTAATTTGTAAACCATTTGTGCCATACAATCCTACGGAGACGCCATTTGATAATCCAGAAATAACAGGTTGTTCCGTTGCTTCAGTAAAACTGCTTAGTCCTATAGCAATTTGAGTAGCAAATGAGAAAGCAGCTGGCGTTGTTCCAAATTGTCCAGCAGTAATAACACCCCATAGAGTTTCATAGAATCCAGTTGTAGCAGACGCTAAACCCAATTTAGTATTGAAAATTCTAGACTGACCAATAATATCAGTAGTTGTATATACCAATGCTAGAGTATCAAAATTATTAACTGGAGTAGTAGTTACACCGGCACCCAAAAGAACTCCATTTTTCTTTATCCTAGGAAGAAGACCGCTAGGATCAGCGTCTCCAGGACCACTTTCCACAATAAAATCAGCAGTAGTTTCAAGTCCATCAATTAAATTAGTATTACTTTCATATGTTTCTAATAGATTACCACCAACTACATAAATCCATGTATAACTATCTGGTAGTGAGTCCAATTCTGCTGCTGTGGTAACATTCCACTCAACAGCAGGAAGATTTCCAACAGTAATCTGTGTAGTTTCAGTATCTTCAAAATCAGAAGATGATGTCAATCTAATAGTAAAAGTTTCGCCATTTTCAATAGTAGTACCAATAGCACCATCAACATATGTGCCGCCTTCTACACTAATATCAGCACCATTAGTAGCAGTAATTGATACTGGTACAGTAATACCAGAAATAGTAATCTCTTCACTAAATATTGGCGTACTAATAGGAACATCAACAGCATCTTCCAGAAAAAATACATTTGGAGTAGAATCTGGTGGTGGACCAACATTAATATCCCAATAACTAGTTGTATCACCAACTGTTACTCCGACAGTATATGTAGTAAAATATAGATTACCGGTCGTTGCTCTAATTTGAAGATATTGATTGTTACCAATTTGAGCACCAGTCGTAAATGCTCCACATGATGATGCTGTATTAGAAGTACATATTCTTAAGTCTGACGTAAATCCAGGAGAAGATAACGACACAGGAACAGTTCCGGTAATACCAGTAATTTGTACAATATTTGATAATACTGTTGTCTGAATATCTATACCATCAAGAGTAATGAATGAGAAAGGATCTGGTGTGGTGTCTTGCTGACTAAATTCTATATAAACAGCACCTTCCTCATTAGGAGCAGCACCCTGACCAGATAGAAGAGTGCCATCTAACGGCGTGACATATGATGTGTTGTAAAAAGCGCCACCACCATTACCACCAGTAGAATCTAAATCATTAGTTTGTAAGGTAACACCATCTTCAGTATAAGAAGCAATTAATTCACCAGCAGATCCATTATATCCGCCGCCACCACCGCCAGCGCCGCCACCTTGACCAGATCCATTAGGACCATCATCACCAGGAAGATTTAAATTTACAGTCGTAGTTTGAGTAGATCCATTTGTAATATGGTTTCCATATTGTGTTGATAGTGGCGTGGCAGTATCATTACCAGCGCCACCACCACCGCCGCCGCCACCGGCCATAGCGAGCAAAGTATTATCAGTAAATGTAATGGCAGAAGCACCACCGCCGCCGCCTCCTCCTCCAGAAGCGTCATTAGGACCAGCATTTCCTCCATCGCCGCCATTACAATATCCAAAACCACCGGCACCACCACCTGATGAGCTAGAGTAATCATCTCCATCTTCCCCAGCATCACCAGGATAAACTCTTAATTTAAAGTCCGGATTTCCGCCACTATCAGTTGGCCAAACGCTCGGGGGAATTTCTACTAGAGCTCTAAATATGTTGCCAGCTCCAGCAGGTCCACCAGTACTGTTAGGAACATCCCCACCACCATCTCCACCGCCAGCACCAACTAAAGAAACATAAAATTGTGATCCAGCAAAAGCAGGAAGTGTATACTCAATATAATTAGTAAAACCAACACCAAAATATTTTTGAGTAATAAAATCACCTAATACATTATATTGTCTAGTATAAACCTTAAACGTATCAAATAGAGCATCACCAGCAGAAATATCTTGGTTATTACCAATTCTATATGTCACTTCAGCAAGACCCCCAGATGCTGCAGAAGAATTTTGTCTAACAAATAAAGTATATGTAGTTGTTAAAATAGTGACTGCCGAACCCCAATTTACCTGATCAACACTTAAACTACCAATACCACTAGTAATTGACGCTGTAGTAGCAGCATCTAAACCTCTAATATCAACTTCAGCAACCTGTTCTACTGATGGGTCAGCAAGATATACCGGAGTAGCATGAAATGGATATGGCACAGTTCTCTCATCTCTTGTGATAAGAGTCATTAACACAGATTTATTTGGATATGTTGGGGTTGGACCTCCAGTAGGATTTCCAATTGTAGGATTACCATTAGGAGGACCTTGAATTGTAACTTTAGATGTCTGCTGAGCTTCATAAGTAATAGATGCTTTTAACTTTAAGTTAATAACATCATTCTGCTGAACCGTAAGTTGTTGTACCCAAGATCCCGTATTATTTTTTCTAATAAAACCACCAGTACCATCAATGATGGCATTCATTTTAACGCCAATACCATTCAATAATGCTACCGTATTTTGAGCAGTTGCTGGACTACTATTTGATAAATTTTGATAAGGTGTTTCTAAATTATTATATGCCCCAGAAGTGTACTCTGTTCCCAATCCGGTGACATTAAAGTCAGCAAAATACATGAACCCAGGTTCAGCTCTATTATGTACATCATCAGCAGAAACTAGTACTTTTTCATACTCAATAATTTGTAACTGAGCTGTTTGTCCACCAGCACTAATAGTAACATTATCACCAATAGAGTATCCATAACCAGGATCTACAATAATCAAATTATTGAAACCATCATTAGTTAATCCGACAACCATACTGTTACCAGAACCACCACTTACATTATAATTATTGCCAGCAACAAATCCACCTGTGGGTTGTGGTCCAGTTAATGTAAGTTTGGCACCATAGGTAAAAATTGGTTCGGCATAAACTAATTCTGGATATCTATCTACCTCCGTCCATGATTGCCAATTATCAGTAACCGAACCAAGAGTTTGAGTTACTTGATAAGTACCAGATCCATATGTACCACCAGCTGTATTTTCATATCCACCAGATAAAGTATCGCCAGCAACAGCAAATACATTTAATGTTCCAGAACGTTTTTGAGTATTATTAGGACCAACTCTTAGTCTAGTGTAAAGAGTATCACCAAGAACTAATTGAGCACCAATAGATTGAGTCCATGTATATTGATCAGCAGAAATATAAAGTTGACTGGTAGAAGTAGCTCGTAATACAACATCACTATCAATACCAGTAATATTAACCGTGTCATATATCCAACTTGGTCCACCATCACCAGCAGCCCAAATAGTATCAATTAATGTAGATCCTTGATAAATTTTAACATATCTAAAAGCATAAGCATCGTTGGCATTTAGATTAGCATTTTTTATGCTATTAGGAACACTACCCTGAAATTCTGGACTTCCACCACTCGATCTAAGTTGTATTTCTAAATCTGATATTTTTTCATTACTATTCAGATTTACTGTTACATCATGCCAAGATCCCTCAATAAGATCATAGTCACCAGAGTAACCAACAACAGTTGGGATTAATTCAGCATCTCTAGTCGTAGATCCATCATTTAATCTAACGAAAAATGTCTCAGTTGAGTTATTAGGTCTTTCACCACCATTGCTATCACTACCAGAAATAACATTAAATACTAATTTAGTTGCTTTTGAAGTATCAATATCAAGTTCAGCAATTCTAGAAGCAACGTTTGGTGATGAAAATGATCCCATCATCAAATAATCAGAACCATCTGGTGTTACAAATCCACCAAGTTCGCCAGTTCCGGGTCCTCCATAAACACCATCACCAGATCCTATTATTGATGTGCCAGTAAATGACCAAGGTATGGTATATGTAGCTTTTTGATCTACAGCATCTGTAAATGAATACTGTTGAATATCTTGATCTTGTGCTCTAGTTGTAATACCCCATGTTCTAGAGAATGATGTAGATGGTTGACCAATACCAGTACCAAATGTCTCATCACCTACATTAAAAGTAACTAAAGTAGCGGTAACATACCAGTTAGGAACTGTTACTCTAAGTTGAATTTTATCTCCTGGTTGTAACCCACCTGTACCATTAGCAACATTGGCACTAATTGATGTTCTCCACGAATCAAAAGCACCAGCTCTGTAAATTCTAAACTGTGCTGTAGTATTGTTTGTATTGCTATTCTTAGGACCGTTAGATACAGCAGAAACGCTAGCAGGAATTGGAATTTCAATGCTAGAAATATCAATTACTTGAGAATAATATGTGGTATTTCTCTCGAATGTTGATGTACCACCACTACTACTAGTACCATTAAAAGCACCAGAAAATCCAGATTGATTGATAAAAGAAAATGATGCTGGTAAAGCATCAGGAATCTTAGTTCCAAATGTAATACCATCTGGATCTGTTCCAGTACCAATTTGCACATTAACTGTAACTTGGGTATTCCAAGTAGATGGCGTTGGATACCTTACTTGAACAAACTGTCCAGGTGATACATTGACAGGGGTACTGCTAAATGGCATTGATTACTACTCGATCACGTGCTATTCCTATTGGTTATTTAGGTCAGACTGCCTGACATTAATCCAAGGACCATTATCAATTCTAACTTGGATTGGTTTATCTGAGGTAATTTCTTGAGTTGCATTACCATCAACTTTAAAAATTTTTGATTTATAATGAGGATTTTCAGGATTTAAATTATATACCACAGGAAATTTACTCATAACGTACTCCAATAATGATTTGCCATGTTTTGAAACAACGAATTTTCCCCAGAAATATCATCTCCCTGAGAAAAATATAGAGACATTGTATTAGAAGAAACTTCTTCGCCATCCACAATATTTTTGATTATTTTTCTAACCCCTACTTGCTTTAGCAAAGGTCTAATTTCAATAGCATCTACAACTTCAGTTCTTTCTAATGCCATTTTAAATTTCTCTTACATTTTGCCATTCGCCATTATTTATGCTGATCTGGGCATCAGGATCATCGACTTTTATTTCTTGATCTATTTCAATTTGATCCATTGGAATTTGACCAGTTGTCGTAAATTCGGTAGGAAGATTAGCTATCAAATCAATATCTTCATAAGGATATTTATTAATAGTACTACTAAGATCAAATCCTTCTTTAATTGTTGGTGCTTTAGTTGTAAATGTAACATTTATAGATCCATTTTCTGTTTCTACTACTACTGTTTTAGTATTTGTCTTACCAAATTCAGATCCAGCAGGTAAACCAGAAGTATCTGTATTAAATGGCATTGTAACTGTCTTTAACTGAACTGCTTGTCCATTAGAAAAACTTCTAGTAGAAGAAAATGCTCCAGAAAAACCAATAAAACTAACAGACTCCGAAGTTGATACCTCAGTAATCATATCTACACCACTTATAGTACCAATAACAACAGTAACTGTTGTACTAGGCTCTAAATTCAAAAAAGATGTGTTCCAAGTATTTGTTGGGGTATTATCATTTCGAGAAGAAACAGTAATATTATCAGTATCACTTCCGCCGGAGTTAGAAAGAGTTAAAAAATATGATCTCGTTGCCGGTGATGTGGATGGAGCATCTGATTGAGGTAAATTAGTAATATCTAAAGTGCCGAAAGCATCAACATCAAACGATTCTCCAGCATCACTCGTTATCGTGCCAGTAATATCCCCATATCCATCACTATCCCAATTCAACTCAGTAGAATATAATGGAGTTCCTCCTAAACTATTTTGTGGATTCGGATCAGCAAAAAATTCAGTAATTTCTGGCGGTGGTGGTATAACAGTTATTGTCACACATTGTTCATCACCAATTCCACCAAGTCCGGAAGGAATGCCACAATATGTTTCTGTAGGTACTGAAGCTGGTAATGGTGTTACTGTTTCATTTCCAGCACCAGCGGTACTAGTAATTGCCGGACTACCAGAAGTCCAAGTTACAGTGCCACCATCTCCAACTGTAGACCAAATTATGTTAACCGAATCAAACAAATCAATAGTTGATACTCCCTCAGCGTCTTCGACACTAGTTGATACTGTGAGAACTGGTGGGTAATAAACAATAATAGTTATAGAAGTAGTATCTGTTCCCGAAGCATTTGTCGCTGAATATACATATTCTGTTTCTATAGTTGGAGAAAATGTTTCCGTTCCACTGACTCCAGGAATTGCACTATAATTACTTAAATCAGTAGAAACAATATCAAAACCATCTGTATTCCATCTTAAAAATAAAGACTCACCCTCAATAATAGTATTATCAGTTAAAACATTACCATTACTATCTACTATATCGAGAGTTACTACAGGAGGAGGGAGAATAACAGTAATTGGTCTATTAGCATTGGTTGTTCCAGAAGGATTTGTTGCTGAATAAGTATATGTCGTATCATAATCTGGAGTTACCACAACATTACCTGATGTACCTGGGTTTGTAACAATAACATTACCATTATTGTCCACAAGAGAAGTACTGGTGATATCATTACCAGTTGCAGATGCAGACCATGTTAGTTGAACTGATCCTGGTCTAGTAATAGTATCACTAGAGGCATTTGACGTTAAAGATACTACTGGAGGTATGATTTGAACAGTAATTGTTTCAGTATCACTAGTAGTACCAGCATAATTTGTTGCCGTGTAAGTATATGGCGTTGTTACACCAGGAGTTACTGTTGTAGTGCCGGATAATCCCGGAGTAGTAACACCAGTCATACTAGTATCGGTAATATTATAACCAGAAGGGTTGGAAGAAATGGCAGACCATGTAAGATCTACAGATTGACCTTTAATTATTGTATTGTCAGCATCATTTGAAGTAAGAGATACTACTGGCAATTGAATAACAGTAATTTCTCTATTAGCACTCGTAGTTCCGGAAGGATTCGTTGCTGAGTATGTGTATGTTGTTGTATTAGATGGAGATACTGTAGTAGTTCCAGAATTTCCAGGACTACTAACACCAGTCATTGTAGTGTTAGTAATATCATTACCAGTAGCAGATGCTGACCATGTAAGATTTACAGGGTCTCCTATAGCAATAGTATCATCAGTAGCATTTGAAGTTAAAGATACTACTGGAGGTATGATTTGAACAGTAATTACTTGTGAAGCACTAGAAGTTCCATATGGATTTGTTGCTGAATAAGTATAAGTTCTTGTAGTTGAGGCAGCTGGAAAATATAAACCACTACCTCCTGGACTAGCAACAGCAGTAGATACAACTCCACCAATATCTTGTACAAAACTATATCCAGTTATACCAAAACCACTACCAGAATAAGTAAGAGTTAATGACTGACCTTTAATTGGTGTATTATCACTGGTAGTTAAGGATACTGTTGGTGGTACTGGAGGAGCATATCCAGTCCAATCCATTGCTACACCATATGGACCACCATTATTAACATGTTCAATCCGTATAGTATGTTCACCAGCACTAATAATGTCTGCTGTGGTTAAAGAAGTATTGGTGGTATAAGTGTTAAGTGAAAATTGAAATACATTGTCAATGTATACGTCAGCAGCATTATCTACAGCTGTCTTGAATATTTGTCTCCCTTCATTGTTAATATTAATTTTCCATTCAATTGATCTAGTAACGCTAGTGCCTTCAGGTTCTTGACCACCTACGTTAGTATTAGTTAAAAAAGTAGTCCAGGCATTATTTGGATCAGATCCCTGAGCTCCTACAAAATTATCAAGTTGAGGAGATCTAGTGGTCCAATTACTATCTGATGTAACAATTTGAGCCTCATAAGAAATTGTAATAAAAGCACTATCAGAACTAGAAGTTTCAAGAGTAGAAGTACTACGATGATATGAAGTGTTATAAAATCCAGCACCACCAGCACCGCCATGACCACTACCATCATTACCAGCGTTGTAGGCATATCCAGGAGCAAACGTTCCTGTAGTGCCACCAGGAAATCCCCCGCCAGCGCCTCCACCGCCGCCATTCCATGCAGCACCAGAATTCTGTCCAGCAGCACCATTAGATCCGCCACTAGTGTTAATATCAGAAGATGTTAGTCCAGGAGCATCAGTAGCACCACTATAACAAATACACGCTCCGCCGCCACCACCGCCAGCACCAGCTAATACAGTATTACCAATACGAATAGCAGTAGCTCCGCCACCGCCGCCACCGCCGCCAGCATTCCATCCACTTTCACTATCGTAGGAACCATTATTACCACCACGTCCACCATTCCAATATCCACCACCACCATTTCCACCAGTATCTCTATTTCCGCCAACACCAGATCCATTGTTACCCATCTTTAAGGTGAGTGTTGAACCTGCAACTCCAATTAAAGATCCAGATATTTTTTGTCCTCTAGCACCGGCACCACCAGAAGATCGGTTAACACGAGTATTACATGGACCACCAGCGGCACCTTTACCGCCATGAATAATATATGTAACATTAGCAGCATCCGAAGGGATAGCATATGAAGTGTTAGATGTAAATGTTTGAGATGGCATTATATACTCCTAGCGTTTTGCCAACCACCACCATTAATACTCACCTGAGCGCCTGGTTTGTCAACTTTTATTTCCATATCAATCTCAATATCATTAGCATTAACTTGAGCCGACGTAAGGAATTCGGTCGGAGTGTTTGTTACAAAATCAATATCTTCATAAGGATATTTATTGATATTATTAGCATAGTCAAAATCCTCGTTAATTCTAGGCGCTCTAGTTCCTACTGTTACATTAAATGATCCACTAGGAGTGGTCACAGTAATTGTCTTAATATTCTCTTTCCCGTAAATCCCGGTTTCTCCAGAAATATCGGTATTAAATGGTAATGTAGTAGTTCTTAATTGTATTGTATCGCCATTATTAAAAAGTTTAGTCCCAGCAAAAGATCCTGAATTACCAATAAAGTTACCAGACCCAGACGTTGATATCGAAGTGGGCATATCAACACCACTAAGTGTTCCTAATCCAAGCGTAACTAAATTAGATGGATCTAAATTAGTGAATGAAGTTGTCCAAGAATTACTAGGTGTATTATCATTACGAGCATTGACAGTTTTTGTCTGAGTGACAGTACCACCATCATTAGATGCTGATACAGTGTAAGATCTAGATGATGGACTTGTGCCATTAGCATTTGATTGTGGTAAATTTGTTATATTTACAGGCGAACTACTCCACGATTCCCCAGCAGAACTAGTAAGAGTTGAACTACTAGCAAAAGAAGTAGTCCAAGATATAGATGTAGTATACTTTGGAGTGCCACCACTACTATTTTGTGGATTTGGACTAATATTAAAAGTATTAATTTGAGGAGCTGCTTCTGACCAACTAACACTAACACTACCATCACTCGCTGTTTGACCAGGCGAATAAGATATGGCAGTAATTAAACTACTTTTATAACTAGATCCCCCAGCGGCACCGCCGCCGCCACCATTCGAGTTATCTTGTCCGGGACCACCACCGCCACCACCATTATCTCCGCCGCCGCCACCGCCGCCACCGCCACCATCGGTTCCACCAGGATCTCCTCCAGTACCTCCATTACTAGGAGTGACTGAACCTACACTAGCAGCATTTAGTGATTGATTTCCTGCACTACCGCCATTTTTGTTGTCAGAAGCACCGCCGCCGCCGCCAGATCCAGCCATACAAATAGCATTGACGCCATTAATCCGAAGACCTGAGGCACCTCCACCACCTCCACCACCTCCAGAGTAAGGAGGATCTCCGGCATTACCACCACTTCCACCACTAGCCATACCACTTCCGCCGCCGCCACCAGCAGCATTTGGTTGACTATCTACACCATTTCCCCCATTATTGCCAACAAAAATTGTGAGTGTTCTAGCAACATAATTTTGATCAATACGAAAACCTTGTGTTGTAGTAGTTCCTCCTTGACCACCTTGGGCATCTGCATCAGTTCCTCCTCTGCCGCCTCTTGCACCACGAGCTTGAACAGTAATATTGTAAGCATTGTTAGGAATACTAAGAGTATATGTGCCAGGACTGTTGTAACTAGATGTAGGCATATCAGGTACTCCTCACATCGACCCATCCGGTGCCGTTAATATTAATTTGAGTATTACCATCACTTGCTTTAAATTCAACAGGAATGTCGATATCATTCATCTCCAATTGAGCAGTCGTGATATTTTCAGTAGGAGTATTTGATATCAAGTCAATATCTTCATATGGATACTTGTTAATATTATCAGGATAATCAAAAATTTCTTCAATTATAGGAGCTTTTGTTGTTATAGTTACTATTATATCATAATTAGGAAAACTTATCGTTACTGTTTTACTATTTGTTGCTCCAGATGTTCCAGAAGTATCTAGATTAAATGGCAATGTAGTAGTCCTTAATTCAAGTGTTTCTCCGTTATTAAAACTTTTAGTTCCGCTAAAAGATCCACCGTTACCAACAAAATTACCACTACCAGCAGCAGAAACGGTAGAAGGGGCATCGATACACGCCATTGTACCCAAGTTGAGAGTAACTAGAGTAGATGGTTCTAAATTTATGAATGAAGTTGTCCAACTATTTGTAGGTTTATCATCATTATAAATGTTAGTGCTTTTTGTTTCGGATATGGTACAACCATTAGGACTTGTTGTTGTCATCGTCCATGTTCTAGATACCGGAGATCCACTTCCACCACAAGGATTTGAATTACCTCCACATATAGTGGCACTACCACCTGAAGCTGAAGAATTGGTTCCAGGACCTGTTTTACTATACGTAGTTCCTCCTGGTCCAGATCCAGACCAATTTGTAGATACACAATTAGTTCCAATAACCTCGGTCGGAGCAGACATACTAGCAGTTACTGTTTCAGAAAAACTATTATTGGAGACAACAGTAATTTCAAATTCAGCATTGGCATCATTACCATCATTATCGAGCATTTGAATTTTTGAATTACTGACTGATTTAAAATCATTCAATAATCCACCAAAAGACAATCCATATGTTCCGGGCCCGACATTATTTAAAGTCTTAGTAACAGATCCATCTTCACCAGGAGAGTTCCACGTTTGTCCTAATAAGCCAATAGTATCAATAGCATCACCATAGTCATCTGGGTTATCTCTCCACCCTAATTTTAGGGTTACATTGGCATTTCCCGTACCACTAACCACAAGGTTAGCTGATGATCCACTACCGCTAAACTCGGCGCTGATACTAGAAGATTGATTACACGTTTTGGAAGCCATATCAGATCTTGATTATGTATTCTACTAAAATATATGGAGGTGTAGCCTCATCAAGTTTTTTAATATTATTTGTAGTTAAATTTACTGTTGATTCTAAACCAAAAGCAGGAATATTTGTATTAACAAAAGTATATTTTAAGTCATTATTAGCAGCAACTTCTGTTGAAGATGGAAAATCAATAAGGTGAGCATGAGAAACAATAGCACTAGCTCCTGTTGGTGATTGAATAGTAATTAGTTCGTTAGATCCTTCATTTTGTCCATCATTACCACCTTGAGAAGCTCCAGTGCTAGCTCCCACAAAAATAGAGTCAGACCAATTTCCTAGATAATTAAAAATACCAACACCAGAATCATGACCATGAGATTGGAAATTTAGATCTGATAAAAAAGCATTTAAAGTTCTGCCTGTTGTTGTCGTTGTTCCAAAAGAAGGATTTCCAATAAATTCTATGTTTCCGGGTGAGATAATTTCAAATTCTCCTGAATATGTAATTTTTGTAGTTGTACCAATAAGAGATACTACATCAACTTCAGCACCAACTCTATAAGGTTTGGTGGAGTCTTCATTCGTAACTCGGTCATTTAAGTAAGCACCTGAAGCATTGCCACCTTGAATATATTTAGATCCAATATCAGGTAATACAAATTGATTATTAGTTACTTCTTGTTCTGCTTTTTTAAATTTAGAATTATTACCTACTCCCAACACTTGAGCAAGAATTGGAAATTCAACAGCAGATCTAATAGAACCATCACATCTCAAATATCCAGCAGGAAGTTTATTCCCCCAGTCTCCTTGATCAGGAACATTAACATCAGGCAACTTAATTGGATAAGGTAAGATGGTTCCTGTTACTCCACCGTACCTCGCTCTTTCGTTAGTGTAATATACGGGCATTTTAATAAGCTCTAATTAAATTAGTAATAGTAACAGAAGCAACTCTAGTCGTAAAAGTAATTTGTAAAGCACCAGCAATAGAATTAGGCGTTACATTAGGTTGTGCTAAGACACTCAATTGTTCTAGAACGTTAATATTTGAACCATCATATACAATATTGAATGTTCCATCATGATCGTGTGTTTCAATAACATCTTGAACCCCTCCCCCTGCCAAACTATCATTTAAAAATGAGATACCAGCGTGATTAAATAGTGTTTTTGTAATTCCATGCTCATTATCTGATCCAGCATTTCCTGGATCAAAGTTAGGACACTTCACTGATTGAGTGCTATCAGAAAAAGGAATTCTATATCCAGGAGCAAATTTACCATCAACTATCAAAGCAGCCATATCAGCATCACCACTAGCAGATGTAGCGCCAGTACCATCTCTCAAGTTTTTCTGGCTAGTAAACCACGATTTACCTACACCATGTCCAGTAGCGTTAGTCAGAAAAGGAATATGTTCATTAACAGGCAAACTACCACCAACCGAAGCAATAGCATACCTACCAACACCTTGTTGAAATGGGCAGTTATCTAAAGCAGTAATATTTTGTACTGGATTATCAGTGCTGCCAATATAAAATCCAGTTTCAACCTCAGAACTACCAGCACAATCAAGGCTTGTACCTTTGGGGCAAGGGGGTAATCCAAAGTATCCATTTGGACATGGATCTACTCTATTAAAAAATTCAGTGAACTTTACTTGAGGTGTAGCAAACACACCAACACCCCTACCAGGATTTTCTCCAGCATCACCAGTATTAGTAGTTGTGTATGTACCTTCGTGAAAATGTTGTGGAAAATGTTCTCTTCCCAATTTTCTAGGAATAACAAAAACTTCCTTAATAGAGAAACCAGGAATAATAGATTGACCTGTAATTACACCCTCAAAATAAGAATTACCAACTTTAGTAACAGTAACTGATATATCATTAGCAGTAGAACTTCCTCCATTAGCAGAAAAAGTAGATCCAGGGACAGTTAATTGGTCTCCAACTTCATATCCAGATCCTTTTATCTTAGGAATAATATCATATGTATTGTCAGTATTAATAACTACAGTAAATGTAGCCCCACTACCAGTTACAGCAGAACCATCATCGGCGTTCGTGCCATTATTAGCAGTAACATTTTGAAAAATTTGTGCTGTTAAAACTGTAGGAGCTGTACCAGAAGTAATAATACTAGTAATAGTACCAGCCGGATCCGGTGTATAAGTAAAGTTTAAATCTGTTTTAGCATTAATAACATTTGGTGGACCTAAATCTCCAGGTTCAAATCCAGGTACAGAATCTCCTAAAAAATCTTGTACAACTGTTAAAGCATCTGAATTGTCGAGAGGAGAAGGAATTATTCCATTAGTAGAATCATATACCCCAAAATATGAAGTAGAAATATCTGCTAGTGATTTATTATTTGTTTGTGGTAACCTAAAAGTACCACTATAATTTGGAAAATTTCCAGTAAAATTTGTTCCACCATAGGTATCTCGTAAGATACGTGCTAATAGTGGGTAATCTGATGCGTTGAGCTCGGCACCATTACATAATAACCATCCATTCGGAATCTCCGATACGTTTCCTCCCCATGGTTGTGAAGAACCAATAGGGAGGGCTCTTTGGGTTTTAATTACGTTATATCCTGCCATTAGATTTCCATTAACCACCAACCTTGTGCTGTCGATGGGGCTCCAGTTGTTGTGTTATCATAATTTGTGCTACCTAGGTAAATAAGACCTAAAGCAGCATGAGCAGTTTGAACAACCAATTCACCACCATCGTAGTTAATACTACTTAGGTCAGGAGTATTACCATTTGTGATATCTCCTTGAACAGCAACATTATCCTTAGCTCGTATTCTTAAAGTTACGTTATAAGTTAGATTTCCACCAACATCAACGATTCTAATCATATCTCCAGTAACTGGATTTTCGGGTAGTTTAAGAGTGACATCAGAAGAAGGAGCAACAAAGTAGTTAACGTTTCCTTCCATATCAAATACTTCTTCGCCAGCACCAACAAATTCCCACTTTCTAGCACCATTTGGAGTGAAGAATCCTTCCTGTCCAGCGAAGTTCATAGAACCATCAATTTCAACTTCAAATAGTTCTTCAGGAACTTTTGCTTTCAAGAAGGTTAGATTTACTCCACCATTAGTAATAGTTCCTGTGGTATGTGTTGGAGGGACAGTACCAAGATTACCATTACCAACAGCGACGTAAATGTTGCCGCTATAGAAAATAGTATCTCCATCTTCAATAGCGCCTCCAATTGTCCATTCAGGAGATTGATCAATTTTATTAAGTTGTAAGTTACCACCATCAATCTGTAAAGGACCAGCGATATTGGATTCAGTAGTACCTTGAACAGTAAGATTACCAGAAATCGTCAAGTTACCTGTACTATTTTGTAAGATAAGTTTTTGATCGCTAGTAGAAGCACCTGTGACTAGGAAGTCACCACTCCTCACTGTCGTCAATCCAGTTTCAGCATCAACTGTAAATAGATCACAATTCGGTCCACTAGCACCAAAGTCTCCCTTAAGGCAAGTATCTCCAGTAGCAGAATCAACCATAAATGTAGTTACTGGTGAAGAACCACCCGTAGTAATGCTCAATACCTGAGAATTAGCAGTTGTAGATCCAATAAGAGTGAAATTAGCATTCACTGTCATATCACCAGCAACATTAACCTCGCCAGTTGTAGAATCTACACTAAACTGTTCAACAGGGTCCTGATCAGAACCATCAGTAACAACAAGTCTTTGGGGAGATGTTGTATTGATATCGGTAATGATTGCTAATTCAGAATCAGTGAATCTTAAGATATCTCCTGCTCCAACTGTGCCAGAGAATTCTCCAGTATTGACATCTGCTAGAGTTCCTCCATTAGCAGAAGGAAGTCCACCAACATCATCAACGAAGCTAACATTATTTGCTAGATCATATCTAATTAATAAAGCGTTATCCGGGTGATCTGTTCTCAAGAACTTATAAGAAGAAGATTCAGCGCCAGATGGTAAGTTTGCTGGAGTACCAGTAACCATTCCCCCGGTGTTAGCATCACGTTGGTTCATCGCTCTTTTGACCATCACACGTAGTGAATCGCCAGAAACGTTATTGAGGTTTGTAAGTTCAGTAATTTCAACAAGTTCACTATACTGTTCACCAACAGGAGAATCACCTTGAGTTGAATCACCTCCACTAAATTTAACACTGCCAGCAGAAACACCGTTAGCAAAACTCTTACTTAGTGTTAAAGTTGTACCAGCAATAGTCGTAATCTTAGCATATTGTGTACCATCAGCAAAAGTAGCAGAAGAAAGAGGATCAATACGTACCCAACTATTAACTGTATCAAAGTTAGATACGTCACTAGCACTAGTAATTACGTTACTACCAGAAGTTACATTAGCAGTAAAATCTGTTGGATCAAAAATTGCTAAAATAGAACGATCAATGAGAAGGAAAGCACCAACAGTAAAGACGGTCGTTGTACTAGGAGTAGCAAATGGTAGATAGTATTCATCAATTGCTGCCGTTCCTCCTACAGCATCTGTTGATCCTCCATAGAAACTAGACTGAGTGTCAATAAACTGAGAAATTTCTGTCTTACTAAAGAGGTCAATATTAGGAACATCAGCACTACCCTGAACATGTGAAGGAGAATCAGTAGAGAATGAACCTCTACGTACTTCAAACTCACCAGAATTAAGTCCGCCCGACAGTGTTACATCACCTTCAAGTGTAGAAGCAGATTTAACAACAAGACTATTACTAATCTGAGTAAATCCACCCTGAGCACCAATGAAAGTTCTTGAAGCAGCACTACCAATATACAACTTAGAAGTTGTAACAGTGAATAGATTAACTTGCTGAGCAGGTGAACTTAATGTAGCAATTCCAGTGCCAGAAACTAATGCTGTTCCGATACTTAAATCACCATCAACTTGAGTAAATCTAGTTTGTAATTTAGTAACAGAACCATTTACTAAAGAGTTAGACTGTTTAGAATAAGCACCACCAATTCTGATAACCGAAACAGAAGTTGTGCTCGTTAAGTCAGAAGTACCAAGAGAAATAATAGATGATGTACCTCCACTATGGACTCTCAGTATACCGTCATCAGTAAATGTACCAATGTTAATTTCTTGATGTTGAGCAGAAGGAGAAACAGTAATAATTTGAGGAGAAGCTTCTGTGGTATCACTACCAGAGACAGAGTTACCTATAAACAAATTCTTCGCTTCAGAAGCAAAGTATACCGTTGTGGCACCGCCATCAATCAAACTAAACGATGTTGATGTGGTAGATAGAGATCCACCATTAACTGCTAAGTTTTCATCTAAAGTAACATTTTCAGTAATTTTAGCATCGCCAACAACAGTTAACGTATGATTTGTGTTGCCTTCAGTAACATTGATGCCAACTCTGCCGCCAGGAACAGTTCTAGCATTACCATTTGACTGAAGACCATTAGTTGTAGAAACTCTAAACGTGGATGTATCATTAGGTAAGGCAGAATTTCCACCAACTAATAGAGCATTATTTTCTTCTAAGAAAGTTCTATTAGCAAGTAATGGTTGAGTATCGTATCCATTAGAAGCAAGTGTTTTGCCACTAATAAATGCCGTACCTACAACATCTAAGTTTGCTCTTGGTTCTACAGCAATAGATACAAATCCTTTCTGATAATCAGAATGAGCAGATCTAGCAAGAGTATTAATACCTAGTTTGTAATCACCATTAGTATCAGTGTCAGTTCTTAAAGTTTCGGCACCCAATACACCAGTTTCAGTCCACTTACTCAAGGAAACAGAAACTACAGCTGCTACTGCTAAAGTCGAAGGATCATCAACAGAACTAGTCTCAATAATTACTGGCGCTTGTACTTGGAAATAAGATCCAGTTACTGCTGTAACAGTTCTAATACCGTTAACATTAATAAATCTGCCATCTAGATCAGAAATCTTAACAATAGATCCGAGAACAATATCAAGATCAGCAGGAGCAGTTCCAGTTACAGTATTAAATTGTACTAAAGATCCTCCCATAGCAGTATGAGAAGCAAGACCAGCAGTTACTGGGTTGTAGAAGTTAGCATAAATCCAACCCAATGATCCAGTTCTACCAACTTCTTCGCCTTTAAGTAAAATATCTCCAGAAATAGGTTGAGCAGTTCCAAATTGAACGGCAAATCCTAAATCTGAATTAGTTTGATTCGGCGTAGCATTACTGGGAGTATTACCAGATCCTTGATTAACATGTGTTCTGATGCTGTAATCTTGACCAGAAAGTAAAGTGCTACCACGTGGATTAAGTCTGTAGATAGCAGAGAAGATCTGATTCTGATGAATAACTACATTACCTTCAGAAGCAATCGTAGATCTACTAAAAGCACTAGAGTCTAAAGTTAAATCTCCACCAGCGTTAGAGTCAACATTAGCAATAACAGTAAAAGCATTTGGTTCGTCATCGTCAACATTAATTGTTACTGGATTGTTGAATAAAGCATTACCATCAACGGTAATTTCTTGCTCAAAAGCAACAGGAAGTTCAAATGTTGTGACCAAACCACCGATATCTCCACCATCATCATCAGATGATAGTAGTTCTGCTTTCTCAAGGAACGTCTCTTCGCCTGTAATAGCGTTGATCTTACGATTACCAATATAGAGGTCACCGTTAGAGTTTAGACCCGTGTAGAAGACGATACCGCCATTTTCACGTTTTGCCTGAGCGTAGAAATCTTGAATGTCTGATAGAACAACTTCCTGACGAAGTGGGAAACCAGTTGAGTAGTTACCAGGACCAAATCCAAGATACTCAAATGTGTGGTTACCAGATCTAGCAATCGAAGGACGACGTAGTTCGACGTATAGTTTGTTCTCTGTTGGATATACAGAATCACCAGAAATAGGAATCAAACGATCTTCAGAACCGGAAGCAGCGTTACCACTTTGTGCTTCAATAGCATTAGTGGTATACTCATATCTGCTTAAAGCAGGGTTCTCGATGAAGTCAAGAACAACTTCTTTAGTTTCACTATTCTTGAAGTCGTTAGTAGTGACGAGACCATGAACAAAGTTATCAGCAGCACAGACCGTTGGGTCAGTATCAAGAATTGTTGTATCTCTAGTATTATCGGGACGAATTTGGAACCACAAGGGATCATTCTTGTAATCCAATGGATATAGTTGACCGATAGGTTGAGAGAACTTAAATCCACGGAAGTTAGTACCAACTCCAGGACCTGTTGGGAATAGAGAAATATTACCTTTAATACAAGTTAGATAGTAAATACCTTCTTGCTGATTAGGAATACGACGCTTGATCTCTTCGATATCAAAGATATAGAAGGTATCTTCAATCTGACCAGCATCTTCTACAACAGAAATTTCATAGTCATTACCATCATCATCAGTAATAATATCGCCGGGTGTCATGGTAAGAACATTCGAGTTCTTATCGCTGTAAAGATAGTCTTTTCTATCAGACTTACTTAACGAATCATCAGGTGAACCAACACTGTTGGGTTTTGCCTGTAGAGTAGCATAAATTAGAACTTGATTGCCATTACCATCTAATACAGGATCGTTGTCAGCATCTAAGACTGGTTGCGAGAAGGTAGTAGCAGAATTTTTATCATAACGAACAACATCGCCATCTAGTCCCTTAAGAACTAGATAATGCTCATCTGTACCATCTGGGTTAAAGTAACCTTGTACAAAAGCAAACCCTGAAGAGAATCCATTCCAAGTAATTTTATTAAGTTCAGTAGAAACCGAAGTGTTAATTCGGAAAGATCCACTTCCACCTTGAGGAGCATTAATTCGTACAGTTACAAACTGTTCATTTCTTACAGAATCATCCGTAATAGTAAGATCAAATACGGTTAGTTCTAGATAATTAGTACCACTTAAATTAACTTGTCTAGCAGATTGAATACTAAAAGAAGTTTTAGAAGCAACTCTATCAGAAGTAATTTTCTTAACTTGAGTATTTAAATATGGATCATATTCAAAATTAGGATCAAGTGAAGAAGCAGGAAGACCTAATTGCTGAGCAAGTGTGCCACCAGCAGTTAGTTGAATTTGAGTTTCAAACAGAGCAACATTAGCAAGACCAGAAGCAGTGGGTTTTAGAAGAATTCTTTGTGGTAAAAGTTTTCTAGTTTCATCAGTTCTTGCCTTGATAACAAATCCATTTAAAGGATCACGTACACCATCAGCATACTTAGGAATTACGTAACGTAGACGATAGATTCTATCTAAAGCAGTTCTTTCATCATCAAGACGCTTAAATGAGGTGTTCTTAGAACGAGCATCTTTGAGATCTTGACCGATCTCATTCATTCTTGCTTGAATATTTACAGCAGGATCATAAGCATCTGTAGTTTGAATGTACCACTGACCAGTAGTAGTCTCTTGCTGATCCACGGGCAAAGCACTATCATCTCTGGTTGGATCAAACTTAACAGGAGAGACACGCTTATTAGCAAAGACGTAGAAATTTGAACCAAAACTAGGAGCAAAAGTAATTCTAGGAGAACCAGCTACTGCCTCTGCTTTAGTGTTGAATACAGCAAATGTTTTGGGTGTTACAAATCTAACGTAGTAGTACTTGTTAGTATCTACTTCAGAAGTTACACCAGAATCAGTAATCTGAGGAAGAGTAGATCCAACTCCAAATGTTCTAAAGAAAATTTCCTGGACAACATTTTCATTTCCAGGAACATCAAAGACATGAGGAACATCTGTCTCAATAACGTCGGTCAATCCAGTCGGGAAGTTACCAACATACTGATAAAGATTATAAGATTCATCAAGAACAAATTGGTTTACAGCAATTTCTACATCAAAGTCAACAGATTCAGTCTCTGGAGAATACATGTAAATGCCAGCGGCAGCATTTTCTTTAGTAGTCGCTAGAAGTAACTTGGTTGTATTGGTCTTTTCAAAAACATTAGGATATGTAGTTCCATCAGAATAATCTTCTGGTTCAGTAGATCT
>Ga0181399_1000099_pt1 | contig 29037 bp, 8 predicted proteins | sample 22SPOviralmetaG_FD_130128 | JGI IMG/M metagenome (GOLD analysis project Ga0181399, IMG submission 130128) | Marine viral communities from the oligotrophic San Pedro Time Series (SPOT) site, San Pedro Channel, CA, USA - 22 SPOT_SRF_2011-05-21 | ecosystem: Environmental > Aquatic > Marine > Strait...
CCTTCTTAGTACTATTATGGAAACTTACACTATTGAATACTGGCAAGAGCATTGGGATGAATTGATCACACGTGTGGAAGAAGGTTCTATCATAGGTGTGACTGATGGTAAAAACAATGCTGTCATGGTTCCATATGATATGTACCTAGATACAATAAACGCAATAGAAACATGTACTCCAAACACGACGGATTTGACAGAGCACTGAGTGACTTTGGTAAAAAGGTAGAAATCATCTGTGCAATGGAGTTTGCAGGTAAAATTGATGCTGAATGTGCTTATCAAAACATTAAAGCTGAACTGAAGTCAGTAAAGAAGGTTCGTAAAGAGTATAAATAAAAATAAGAAATAGACCTGTGTTATACTAGGACGATTTAATGGCATTAACACGACTTCAAAATATCATTTCATCAGTAGAAGGTAGAATCATCTACGTCAATCCTGATGACTTTGACTCCACTGATGCAATTGATAATAAGGGCAATTCGCCAATTAGACCATTCAAGACGATTGCAAGGGCAGTTCTTGAAGTAGCGAGATATTCATACGTCAGTGCAGGTAATGCTGACGATAAATTTGACCAGTTTACAATTATGTTGTATCCTGGTGATCATATTGTTGACAACCGTCCTGGATCCTATGCATATAAACTTGATGGTAGTAATAATATTGTTCCTAATGTAGATGGTCAATTCACTGAACTTGCAAGTGAAGGTAATCTTGGATGGAGTAATTCTACTAAACAATACGCAGATCTTTTTAGAATTACAAATGCAACTAGGGGTGGATTGATTATTCCTAGGGGTGTCTCTATTATTGGTCTCGATCTTAGGAAAACCAAACTCAGACCAAAGTATATTCCTGGTGGTGGTAATAATACTGCAGCAAGCACTATTCAGGTAAACTTTGATGTAAATACAGTCAATAGAACTCAAATTGTAATTAACAATTCGAGTGGTGGTGATACAAATTCATTTAATGATGTGTATGTTGGTTCTGTCTTTAAGAATGGAATACAGGATGGAAGTGGATCTGATTTAATTTCACCTGGAACAACAATTACATCATTTGAAACTGCTCTTGGTGGTCAAACCTTCATTGCAAATATTTCAAAACCTCATGCATATTCTTCAAATACATCGGGTATTGAAGGAGCAATAAATGTTCCATTTGAAGATGATAATACAAGAACTGCTCTGTTTAGAATTACTGGTGGTTGTTATTTCTGGCAGTTCTCTATTTTTGATGGAGATCCTAATGGGGTATACAATGCAAGTCCCGTAGTACCTACTGCTCATGATGTAGCATGGGACACTCCTGTTGCTCCATTCTATAGTCATACTAAACTTACTATCTTTGAATATGCATCATTGCATGATCTTCATGTATTCTATAGAAAAGTAGCAGATGCTGTCTTAACAGTTCTTCCTGATAAGATTGAACCTAAGATTCAGGAAAACAGAATTGTCGGTCCTCTTGCTGATAAAGTAGAAATAACTAAGGTTCAAAGAAATGCAGCTACAGTTACTATAACTCTTGCAGAAGAACTAAACTTAACTGCTGGTAATTTTATCTCCGTCAAAGGTAGTGGTAACTTTATTACAGGAAGTCCCAACACCAATGGATTCTACTCTGGTGAGAAGAGAGTATCTTCTGTTATCAGTAGAAGTCAATTTACTTTCATATTATCTCCAACAGAAGTATCAGGTTTGGATGTTTATGAGTCAAGTTCTGATGATGATAGTGATCCTCTAAATGGAACTCAAATTACGTATGAGGCATCAATTGGTTCTAGTGCAGTAGTAGAGATTGAAATTGATACAGTTGAATCTGCATCTCCATATATCTTTAATATTTCTTTGAGATCCACTCAAGGAACGTGTGGGATGCACGCGGATGGTTCACGTGCGACCGGATTTAAGTCCATGGTCGTAGCTCAATATACAGGAATCAGCCTTCAAAAAAATGATGAAGCATTTGTTACGTATAATGCAGGTTCTGGTCAATATGTTGCTGCAGGTGCTGGCGGACATACAGATATTAATGCAATTTATAAACCATCAGCAAGAAGTTACCACGTTAAGGCATCTAATCGTGCAGTAATTCAGGCAGTTTCTGTCTTTGCTGTTGGTTATGCTGACCACTTCATTGCTGAAGATGGTGGAGACATGAGTATTACAAACTCAAACTCCAACTTTGGTTCAAATTCGATGAGATCCATTGGATTTAGTGATACTGCATTCGGTAAAGATGCTCTTGGTGAAGTTACCCACATCATTCCTCCAAGGAATATTGAATCTGCAGCAACTAATGTTTATTGGGAATCTATTGATACTGTACTTACTCAATCGGTAGCAAATAATACTAGATTGTATCTTGAAGAAAGAACCGAAGAACTTGCAATCTCTGCTCCTGGATCAGGATTTACTGGAGGAGATTATGAGGCATTCCTGAATGGTTTTAGTACCGGAAAAAATCTGACTATTACTGTAAATAGTGGTGAAGTTGCAACTGCAACCTTTGATAATGGTGATTATGGTAATTTGCAACCAGGAGATAAAGTAACTATAAATTCACCTACAAATGGTGGACTTCCTGCTGAAATTACTGTTGGTGGTAGTTTAACATCATTTGCTGCAGAATACAAGATTGGATACAAAACTCTTAATCAAAATGGTGTTTCTGAGAATGAACTTCTGTATGTTCCTTTATTTGCAACTGGTCCAGCATTAGAACAGACAACACAATCATCAAGAATTGCTAGAGATCAAACTACTGGAAAAGTGTTTGAGTATGACTATACTAATAATAATTGGTATATCAGAGTATCTAGTTCCTTTAACGACATTTATAGTGTTATAGTCAGTAATACTACTAAGTATGGTTCAGGAAAAATTGAATCAACCCCAACATCATACATTACAAGAATTGTAGATGAAAGAATTGATGACGATAAAATCTTTAGATTGCGTTATGTAACTCGTCGTGGTCCAACTGGTACTATTCCATCATTCCCACAGGCAGGTTATGTCATTCAACCTAAGAAGGGAAGTACAAGAGGTATTGGTGATAGATTCACTGATGCTGCAAACCTTTTGCTACTTAACAAAGAAGTTATGGCGGAAGATCTTGTAAGTAGATATAAGACATATATTGGAACTGGTTCTACCCCACCATTGCAAAGTGCTGCTGGTACGACTAGTTGTGAAGAAGATATCATTAGAATTATTGAAACTGTTGCATATGATTTAAGGTATGGTGGTAACGCTAGAAGTTATGATGGTGCTAATCTTTATACATCAGGAACAGGTGCAACTGGAATTACTGGTGAAAGAAGTGAGACCGTTCAAATGATTAACTCTGTATCAGCATTAAATGGTGGTACAGATCAATTTGATGGTTTGAAAATGATGTTTAATAATGTCATCAACAATGGTGTTGTTGGAACAAGTGCAACTGGCGGTCCATCAGGAACAGAAAATGGTGTTAATGTTGGAGCAAAAGTATGGGGCAATTCACCAACAAACTTAACACCCGAATATATCGTAGGTGAAGAGCAATTAATTAATGTACTTGGTGGATGTACTAATGTACTTAGTGCTGCTGATACGCTTTTGAATGTTTACACCACTGCTTTAGGTTCTGATTCTTCTCCAGGCAATCTTAGTGGTGTAACTAGAGTTACATATGATTCTACTAGATCGTCCGAGCAGGAAGGTGCCGAATTCTTTAACATCTATAATAAAATTAGTGGACATGAGTATAATGATGTTTACTACATCTATGAAGTAGAAGAAGAACAAGCATTTAATTATAATGAAGTAAATGATGTAGAAACACCAGGAATTTACTATCTGACTGTTCTTAAGGGATCTGTTTATATTAACGGTAGTAAGAGTGAGAGTGATAATGCTCTTGCAGGTAATACATTTAAGTTTAGTCAAGAAATTACTGACTTGTATCCACAAATTGATATTGATAATGTTGTAAGTGATCCTATAATTGCAAAAAGTATTGCAGATCCAGTAATTATTGGTCGTGTTAATACACAAGACGGTACAAATGTAAACCCTGCAATAGATGCTAATAAAGAGTTTAGTATTACTAAGGAATGCCTTGCATACTTCTTAGATGAATATTTAAATAATGAAGTTGAATGGGATTGGAGTGGAGTAGGTGATAATACTGTAGTTCATTCAAGAGTTCCCAATTTAAATTCTGGAAGCAATGGAAGTATTTTAACTTCGATGGAATCCAAGAGTGGTGGTAGTGAAGTAAGGAAGATTGATATTAATCCTAATGAATCTAATTGGAGTATTGAAGTAGAACTTCGTAGACCATCTACTATTAGATCTGGTAACCATACATTTGAATACGTTGGTTTTGGACCGGGTAACTACTCAACTGCATTCCCAATTAGACAGACCAAAGTTCTTAGTGCTGAAGAGCAAAAGTATTCTCAATCTCTTAAAGAAGCGGGTGGTATTGCATTCTATTCAGGTCTTAATTCTAACGGTGATTTGTATATTGGTAACACAGTTATTAATGCTGTTTCTGGTAAAACTACCAGTAACGAAATCAGTGAACTTACTACATTAACAATTAAGAATAATCTTAATGTACTTGGAGGAACTGGAAATAGTATTGCATCAAACTTCCAAGGACCAACTAACTTCATTGGTAATATTAATGCTGATGGTGGTAAATATGTATTCTCTAATCTTCAGTTAAGAAACACTGCTGGATTTGTTAGCAAAATAACAAATGGAACTCTATCAACACTTCCAGTAAGTGCTACTAAGAGTGACATTCAGTTAAATCTAGATCCAACTGATGGTGGACATGTTGGGCATGTTTACACTGAGCAACTTGAATGGAGAAAGTATGGTTTAGTTGGAACTGAAGATATTCATTCTTACAAGCACCCTGCAGTTAATGGACAGAGTGTTCATACTTTCCAGGTTGGTAGTCCTTTTGATTCTGATGCATACAATACTCAAACATCATATAATTATCGTTACAATTTTGATGTAACTGAAAGTGCTAGGATCGGTAGTAGATTAAGTATCGGAACTACTGTTGGATATACTGGAGGATTTGAACTTTCTTCTAATACTGTAACTGGAAGAAAAACTAATTTGCACATCTCCAGTGATTGGACTGCAGAATCTAATCATCCATTGAAGACAGGTATTCTGTTATCATTGACTAATGCAGGTTCTGGTAAATACATCGATTGTTTAAATAGTAGCAATGCGAGTGTATTCAATGTTGATGAGGTAGGTAATGTTTCGATTCCAACAAACGCTACTTACGGACTTTCTGCTAAAGCATGGTCCATTACTCTAACTGTAGTTTCTGGAGGAACTGCCGCATCTGGTTCTAATATTAGTTTCGGTACAATTGCTGGAAATTACTTCACTCTGAATGGAGTTGATGTTAATCAATATCAAGGATCTTCGTTAAGTGGTACATTTGTGCCTGGTAGTTCAGGTCAATCTGGAACCGCATTTGTTTGGCAATCAACTGCTTCAATTGATTCAAAAACATTCTATGGTGCTCCAGGAGAACTTTCTCAATACAAAGGGAAATCAAATTCCGTTATGATCTTTATTAATGGTGTCATGCAAGACCCATTCCTTGATTCACATCTTGGTTCAGATGGTAAATTGTATTTCACTGGACAACCACAAGTTGGCGACGTAATCACAATTCGTGGTTTCGCAACCTAATAAATAAAATATAGGGAAAAACCAAAAGTAAATGGCGTTAACCAGAATTACATCGAATGTTATCAAGGATAACACGATTGAAGAGGGTAAGTTTAGCAAACCTTATCTAGATTCTTCTAATGCGGATACAGCACAGCAGTCAATAACATTCCAGTCGAATGTAGATATTCAATCTGGTGCTGGTCCAGTTTATTTTTCTGCTTCTAATAGTTTATTAACTCTTACTGGAAGTAATGCAAATGCTTCCATTTTAAGCATTATTACTGGTGGAATTACCTTAGGTAATGGTGACATTACATTAGCAGAACCAGGTCGTAAAGTTGAAACTCCAATTTTGGATGTTGGGAATGGATCTACTAATAATCCTAGTATTTATTTTGGTGGAGTAACAGGAACAGGTTTTTATAGAACTGCAAATCCAACAGAATCTGTTAGTATTTCTATTGCTGGTGCTGAGGTTTTCACAGTAGAACCGGCAGAGTTTAAACTTGGAACCAATAACGTTAAGATTCTTACAACCGGATCTTCTTATACTCAAAGTATTGGATTTGACAGTGCTACAGGTTCTCTCACATATGGTTCTAGTAACGCAAAATTAGAATTAAAGGTAAATAATTCATCAGTTGTTTATGTAAGATCTGAAGATACTGGCGGCAATCCTTATGTTAATAATGAAAATAGGGTAGGTATTAACACAGATAGTCCAGCAGCAACTCTGGACGTTGATGGAACAATTAGGGCAACTGATTTTCAAGGACCTTCTGGTGCAATTCCTACAGGGGATTTGCCTATTATTCCAATTACAAAAGGTGGTCTTAATATCAGCACTATTGGATCTCCAGGTCAATTGCTTCGAGTTAATGAAGCTGCTTCTGCATATGAATTCTTTGATCAATCAAGTGGAGACCCTAACAATTTAAAATCTTTTGGTGTTGCTGGTAATGGTACTCTGTTTACGGTAACCAATAGAGATACTGGTACTGCTAGTAAAGTTCGTTTGAAAATTTCTGATTCTTTATCATTTGCAGTAAATCAAGAAGTCAAAATATTTGGTTTAAATACAAAAAACTATTCAAGTTATGATCTTGATGGTCCTGCTGGATCTACATTTAACGGTTGGGCATCACTTATTGATAGCGAGCAATTAAACTTAATTGCTTCTCAGGGTCCTGCTGGTGGAGTTGTGCAATACACATATTATGCATGTTTGATGAATACAAAAACTGGATTAATTTCTAGTCCTAAAAAGTTAAAGCACGATGGACCACAAACATCTGAGTACGTTACAAATTATCCTTTAGGTAATTTTAATGAAACAATTTATAATACAGTTCCATTGAGAAGACCAGTTATTGGTGATCCTCATGCAATTCTTCTTTATAGAAGAGTTAATTATGGTGCAACAGATATTCCAGTATTTGATAGAAATGAGAATTTAGTTGTTGATCATAATGATAAAGTTAATTTAATTGCAATTCTTGGCAATAGAGATATCGGTGCCAGTACAACTGATAGTTTCACGTTTAATGATTATGGTCCATATGATAGAACAAGTTGGGGTGATTTTAACACTGATGGTACATACAACCAACAGTTCCAGGAAGTTGGTAATGTCCCATGTTCATTGTTGCTAAGTAATATAACTAAGAGAAAGGCACGTCCAGGTTGGTCATATAGGGTTGTTGATGAAATAGATTATGCACAGGATAAGATTACAATTTCAGATGCAACGGAATCTACAGATACTACAGATACTGCAATATTAAGTGCTTTAGATTTAAATGGATTTGATGGCAATAATAAAGGATTCTTTAATTCAGTGCAAGTATCACATGATGATACAGTTCCTTTACAAACTGCTATTGATGAGCAAGTAACTAAAGGATTAAATTCTTTGTATGTTATTGGTGGAACTTATCTTGTAAGAAGGTTGGTTATTCCATCTTCATTCTCATTTGTTGGTTCTGGTAAGGCAACTAAAATCAAGAAGCAATATTTTGATACTGAATATCAAAAAACAACTGGAGCGTTAGAATATAGTAGATTCTATGCAGCATTGTGGATGAGAGATGGAACTAATGCTCAAGGTGCAGCATCTGTTAGTGAATCTAAAGCTATTAAAGATGTTACCGTAAGAGATATGGTTATTGATGGTAATTATAATTCTCAGGCAAGATTGGGATTATCTACCACACCTCAAGCAAATGCTCTAATCTATTGTGAAGAAATTGAAAATGCAAATTTCTCAAGTTTAGATATTAAGAATTCTATTGGTGATGGAATTTATGCTGAAACTTCAAATAGAATGTCAATTCAAAACTGCAGTATATTTGTTAATTCTATTACATATGCAACATTTGATAGTCCACTTAATGCAACTAATTCTACAGTATTAAAAGTTTCTGACTCTGCATTCCTTGCAACACCTGGACCAGTAGATATTACAACTTCTGAAGTTGTTGCATTTAATTCATGTATTATTAGAAACTGTGGAACAGGACTTAGAATTTATGGTGCTAAGAGTGCAAATACTGAAAACAATTTAGTTCTTGGTCCAGACGACGAGTGGATTCCGACTGAGGATATCTATGATAGTGATTATAACTCAGTAAATATCATATGTTATAAAACAGTTGGTACTGGAACTAATGGTTCAATTAAATTCACCTTTGTTGAGGACAATCTTGCTAAAGATTTAACAAATACAACTGTTTCTGCAACTGTATATAAAATTCTGGTTGATAATCTTGGTAATGAGACAATTATTGGTACTCTAAATTATAGGCAGGATGGTAATCCTAGTAATCCAGAAATATCTGTTCTTGCTGCAAGTGTTTATGATGGAGATAATGGTGGAGTTCAAGTTCAAATTGTATCAGCTATTGATGCTAATGGAAATTATGAAATTTTCCCACAAATTGCTACACAGGCAGTTCATTCTATCCCATATAGAACCACATTAAGTGGTGGTTCTATTAGTAATAATTATAATTATCTTGCATATAGTGTTGTTGGCCAAGAGTCATTAGCAATTGGAGCTGCCAATGAGTATATCATTGATGGCGTAATTGATTATGATTCAACCAATGAAAGATATCAAATTAAAATTGATACAGATGTTACATCTGATTTTGAAACAGGCGATTTAGTTACACTTAAAGAGCATGCTACAGCATATGGATTGCCACAAGACATGACCGTTGTTGGTTTTGGATTTGCCGAGCAGTCATTTACATTAATCTTATCATTCACTGGAGGATTTAATACCTATCATGACCAGAACAATACTGGTAATGGTTGGAATCCTGCAACTAACGTCTTAACAATTGATGCAGGCGCTAGAGGATATATAGAAAAGAAAAGATCATTCACAATCGCAAAAGGTATCATAGGAGTCGAGTAATCCATGCCAGTAAACACTAACGTAAACAATAACTCTGCTGTTGTTGTTGTCGGCAGAACAGCTCCAGTACCTACTGGTCAGCAATCTGCAGCAAAATCAATTCCAGTTGTTATTGCATCTGACCAGGAAGCGATTCCTGTTGAGGAACAGAATAAGCAACAATCAGAAGTTGCTCTATCTCTGCTTGGTATACCCAGATCAGAAGTTGCTCTAGGTATCTTTGCAGACGTTAACACTTATGATGTTAACCCTACTGAATGGTCGGCAGAACCAATTCAATTAAAAACTGTCTTAGCAAATGAAAGAGCAGATTTTCTTGGATATCTTGGGCAACAGGACTGGGGTTTAAGTCATGTCCCTGCAGAAGCAGGAGCACTTATTGAAGCACCTGCTACTGAGTATGCAGTTTTAACTTCAAAGAGATTCTTTAGATACCAACCAGGACGTGTTTCTGCTGGTACGTTTGGTGTTAAATTTGGTCGTGCTCCTAATACTACATTAACTGTTTCTGGTGCGTATCCTTCAGGAACTAATCTTGAAGATTATATGCTTGCTGAACAAAATAAGCAAGTAAGACACCCATCAATTAAGAAATATGGTGTATTTGATAACTTTGATGGTTACTATTATGAGAGTATTAATGAGAGTCGTGGTGATAATTTCTGTTGTGTAAGAAGAACACAGTCACTGATTCAACAGAAGTCGAAATTTTTCTTCTTTGACCCATCTAATCCAAATAATCCTAAGCAATATGGATCAGCACAATATGATGACTATGGTAATTTTGAAATTCCTGGAATCTATTACAAGTATCATGGAGATGCATGTATTCTTCGTGATGGATTAGTTAATATTCATGCAGGACTGTTTGATCCATCTCTTTTAAAAGACAAGAGAAACATTGATATTGCTCAAATTAATGGAAATAACAGTGGTGGTGAAATTATCCTTGACACGGTTGAAAGTGAAATTTCTAATTTCCAGTATAACAATGTAACTGGTAGAGCAACTGTTACTACTGTTGGAGATCATGGATTTAAAGATGGCGATAGCATTACTTTAAAAGATATTCTCCTTTCATGTAATACTGGACAGAAACTTTATCCTAATAAGTATTCTAGAAAGTATTTTACTGTTGAGGCAGTAACTGGCAATACAATTACAGTTCATGTTGGTATTTCAAATTATGATGGTGTAGGAGCAACACCTGCATTTACTTCTGATACATTCTCTGGTGGTAATGTAACTCAAGTTGGATATAACTTTGCTACTTCTGATCAAAATATCACTAAGATTGAACGTGTCGATGGTGGTCAGTTAGAAATTACTACAAGTACAAATCATGATTTGATCGAAGGTGATCTGATTCAATTTAAAGATGCTGTATGGGATACTGGTACTTGGCCAGATATTACCGATACAGATCATCAAAACATGTATCAGGTAAGAAGAGCGAAGAATAGTAAAATCTTTGTTATTGCAATTGGTGACCAAGAATTTTCTGATTTAACTGATGCATCAACGTATACTAGTGGTGGAACTTATAGAAAAGTTACTTCAGTAACCACCGATGCTGGCACTAATACTAATTCTATTGCTAGTGTAGGATATGTACCTGCTACAGGTAAAATGACCATTAACTTTGGTCAAAGTGCATCTGGTCTAGGGTATCAAGTGAGTGAAGATATTCAAATCTCAAGTATTGCTACTTCCTGTAGTTATAATGAATCAACTGGTGCAGGATCACATAATACTGCAAATCCATCTAAAACCTATCCTGCAAAAGATGATGAAGATACGTTCCCAATTAGTAATGTAACTAGTAATACATTCACCTTTGAACTGTTCCAGTCAACTATTGTACATACTTATGTTTCTGGTGGTAGAGCAACTAATCTTGGACTTAGAAAAGGTTCTTCGGTTTATTATTATAAGAACGATCAAACTACTAACGGTGTAGATGGTGGTATTTACTTTATTGATGAAATTGTAGGACCAAAGGTCAAGATGACTATTGTTCCTACAAATGGAGATAATACTGGTGTATTTTCTTCTAGCAAATTAGTTCCAGTTGAGTTTGGTACTAGTGTTAATTCTGTAAATTATAAGTTAACACCTACTAATGCTGTCTATACTCCAACTGATGGTCTTATGACTATCACTACGAGTGGTAATCATGGGTTGGTTGATGGAGATAAAATTAGATTTAGTGATTATTCATTAGGATTTACATGTGATCTTGATGGTGATACTGTAACTAAGTATTATCCACGACCAATTAATCCATCCCCAGCATCAGGACTCAGTGCATTTGACCCTATTCAAGGTAAGTTTGTAACTGTAACAAAGATAAGTAATACACAATTCCAGGTACAAGTTCTTGCGACAGTACCATCATCAAATGTATCTGGACATCAATTTACATATGGTTCTCCGAATAGTATTACAGTAGAGAAAGATAGACCATATTTGGTAACTCCTGCTCCATTCATTCTTCCTGACACTACAGAGGGTCAGTATAATGGAACATTTAATGCTCTTGAACCTGATAAGGTTGAGGATTGGACTAATAATGCTTTTGGAGCATTTCCATATAAGTATACTTTCGGTGATACTTCTTACGGTTATGTCGGGACTAATGTTGCAGCATCATCTGAAGCTGGTGCTGCTTCAATTAAAACTGATATCGACTATGTTAATAATAATTTACTGAAAGATTGGATTTTTAATCATGTCAAACCTCAGTATTGGCCAGTATATGAGTATAGAGTTCCAAGATCTAGATTCTCAGGAGAAAAAATTGATGGTCAACTTGATCAAAGTGTTCTATATTCTGATGTAGTTTACTCTCAAGGATCACAGAAGTTCCCTGGAGAAGGTGTTGTCGATGCTGCAACTGGTAGTGGATTAGCAAGATCTTCTAACTGGAATCTCAATCCTGAGAACGTTACCATGTATAAGATTGAATTCTCATGGTATGGTGCTGTTGGTGCTCTGTTCCTTGCATACGTCCCTCTGGACTCTGGAGAGGCACGTTGGGTACGTGTACACCATCTGAGGGCATCGAACCAGTTGAAGGTCTCCTCACTGGGCAATCCGACGCTTCCTATTACCTATATGGTATATGGTGGTGGTACTGAATATTGTTATGGTTATAAGAATGCCTTAAGGCAGCAAAACTATATTAGTGGATCTTCTTCACGTTCAGAATATCTTGTTAAATATGGTGCTTCATACTACATCGATGGTGGTGACCGTGGAACTGTTAGATTGTTTAACTATGCGACGAGCAGTCCTGAGGAAGTGTTTGGTTCTAAATTAACATTTGATATTCCTAGTGGTGATGATTACACTGATGGTAGTGATTCTGGCGGTGGTGATTTTGCAAATGTTCCTTACATTGATATTTCAAGCGCAACAGTTGCTGGAACTAATAGTTTATCAGTGATTGATTATACATTCTATATGAATGCTACTGTAATTACTCCTGGTAGAGATGCAGGCGTGAAAGTTGTTTGGGTAGATACTGCAAATCAAAAACTTTATATTAATAGGAAATTGCCATCCGCTGGTGGTGGTGATTATCATCTTATCCTGGATAGACCAAAAGTTCTTATTGGATTGAAGTGTAGAGAAGAAGTTAACAGTGTAAGAAATCGTATTCAGGTATATCCTACTAGATTATCAATTGGTAATTCTGGTGCTTTTGCAACAATTAAACTTGTTAAGAGTCCTGTATTCCAAACTGAAGATGTTGTTTCTGGTCTTTTCACTAGTAATTACGACAGAGGTAATGCATTGAATATTGGTTCTATTGGTAAACCAGTAGCACTTGATAGTACACTGGTAACTAACCTTCCTTATCTAAATGAACTCGGAACAACATTTGGGTATTTTAGAGGATTCTTTGATGGTGATAGTGATAACATCATTACTATCTTTGGTAAACTTCAAAAAGATGCTAGTGGAGTATATCTCTTTAATGCAAATGAAAAAACAAATGTTAATCTTCAGATTTTTGGTGATTTCTTAAGAGCAGGTGAGTTCTACGAACCAAACCCAACTTCACTCACTATCCCAGCATCATATGCTCCAAGTGATACTCCTCTTGCAGCACTCTCTGCTATTTCTATTAGCACTGAGCAGAGAACACCGATTCCTGGAACTGGACAGCAAATTACAACATTATATACTCCGTCTAATAGTGGAGAACAATTTGAATTACAACAGTTCTTTGACTATAATAAGGACTATCTATCATTCCCTCTGACTAACGAGATTGAGACCTTATTTGTCCTTGGTAGTGAAAGTAATACATATAATAACACTAGTGCTGCAACTACAATTACTGCAGCAATTACCTGGGAGGAGCAATAGTCAATGTCTGGAGGAAATGACTTCGATGTCAAAATTGGATACAATAAAAGAGCTGCTGCTACTAGAGATCTAACTACTATTCTTCAAGACATTGAAGGTATTCCCCTAACTGATGAAACAGGTGCTGCCCTGATTACTGAAATTGATGGATTTGTTACTTCTGAATTAACTTCAGAAAAGGCATTATCTATCGGATTACCAATCGAGAAAAGAGTTGTCAATTCATTCTTCTCTTTCTTGTTTGGTGGTTCATTTGAAACAAAAAAAAGAGTACTTGATGCTAATAATAATATTCTTGTTGAATCTTTTATAAGAATTATTGATCCAAATCCAACGTGGAGATATATTCAACGAGGATTTCAACTTGATGCAGCAACTGGTAATCCTCTTTATGATGCGGATGGTACTAAAAAAGGAAATTCTTTTGAGACATTTATTGTTAAAAATGTTGTTGAAGAAGGTAATGTAGGACCAAATGCAGAATTTGTAATTAGATTTGAACTTGAGAGTGATCCTCTTAATGATGATGATACTCCTAACAGACAACCAATCTCATATGTTAGAAGAAAGGTTATTAAGGAAAGAACTGGTATTCTTCCAATTGCAGAAAGATTTGCTTCTGCATCTGAAGTAAGTTCTAGTTTACTTGGCATTGATCGTGCTGAGACACAATTAGGACTATTTTCTAATGTATCAACATATGGATTTAATACTGATGACTTTGTATTCTACACAGACAATCCTAGGAATGGTCCTAATGTATGGGTTTACAGAGAAAGTTCTTCTGGAGAGAATCATTATCCAGCAAGAATTGAAGAAGTTAAGAACGAGGGTGCATTAAAAATAGGATCTTTTCCAGTACCATATAACTTTCCATATCCTCCACTGTCTAAAAATATGGTAGGTGGCGTAGATATTGCTGGACTTTTTAATGAAACTAGTTGGGGTAAGTGGCAAAATTTCCTTAAAATAGGTAAGGCATTGTATGAGTTTTATCTTAACAAGAGAGATGAAAACACACCATCATCTGATCCAAACTCAAACTATGTAAAGTATGATACTCTACTAGGTAGATTTTTGCCAGCTATTAATATTTGGGATGATACAACTTATTATAGTAGTCGATTTTATGGTGGTAGTAATGATAGGTATTATAGAAGAATATCTATTTGGACTGATACTTGGCATTTAATTGAAAATGCAGAGTTACAGGACACTGTATCTGGACAGGCAATTAGTTTTGCTTTCTTATCTCTTGAAGAACTACAATTAAGAGGAACTGGATTAAATACAGCAATTGGTGCCGGAAGTGTTGATAATGATGGTGCTGTAGACATTCCTAATGGAAAAGTATTAAACCCTTTTGAAGAAAATTGGCTTAATGGTTATTGGGAAGATGCATCATCTTCTGGTTCAATACCTGATCTGGTAGATTTTCAACCAGGATATGGTCCAACAGGTGGACATTATGCACTTTTGCAATCTAGGCAATCGTTTAGATATCAACCTGGACGTATTAGTGGATATACTTTTGGTACTAGAGCAACATTAGAAAAGAATCAAGGTGACAATTATGCAGAATGGGGCATCTTTAATGATTTTGATGAATATGTATTCAGAAGAGAAGGGGCAAATTTCTATATTGTAAGAAGATCTAATATTCCATACCCATCAACATTCTTACAAGAATTAGGTGCTGTGGATGAATTTGGTAATGAAAATCCAGAGATTGTTAGAACTTACACTAAAGTAATCAGCAATGTAACATATAATATGCAAGAAGTTAAACTTAGTAAAGAAAAGTTTAATGGTGATAGTTTGAATGGTAATGGTCCTAGTGAATATCTGTTGACTACAGATGAAATTACCATGTACAAAATTGAGTTTGGTTGGTATGGTGCTATTGGTCTTAGATTATATGCATATATTCCTATTGACAATGGGAAGGCACGTTGGGTAGTTATTCATACATTTGTTATTGAAAACAAACTGAATGTCCCATCAATGGGAGATCCATTTTTTAAATTTAAATATGAAATTAGAATTGGTAGCGGACAGGGACCAGATATTACAGTACCTCAAGTTCTCTATAAGTATGGTACATCAATGTATATTGATGGTGGTGATGAAGGAACTGTAAGTGTATTTACTGAAACATCTGATACTAAAGCTTTACCATCAGGTGGTGACTACGTATCATTGTTTGGTGTATATCCTAAGAAGAATATTGTTAGTGGTGGTGGAGATTTAATTCCAAACAAGAAAATTATCATCCCTAAGCAGATGTCAATTAGTTCTAATGGATTTGCTGAGATTAATGTATTCAAGTGTCGTGGATGTGTTGGTAGTCAATTTTTATATCTACCTAATGCTAAAGCATTGACATTTGGAGATATTCGTAAACTTAAAAAAGTAGATATTAATGGTGGATCATTGAATACTGAAGTTACTCTTGCTCCTATTACAATTACTACATCTGCAGTAGGTGGTGATTTAACAACGGTTACTACAACAGATACTAATATACAGTATTTACGTAAAGGTGACTATTTGTTAGACACAGACATTAATGGTTCTTTAGTTACTGGTGCTGATGCGGGTAGAATTACAGAAATTACTGAATCTACTGGAACTTACACAATCACTATTAAAAATTATGGTAGTGTCCCAGAAGATACCACTCAGAGTTTTACAAATGCCGCTACGGTGTTAACATTTCAACCAACTTTTATTACTACAGATGATGAAAGACAACTTTATGACTTAGATTATAATGATTTTAATGCAAAAATAATCTATCCAAATCTTTATAATAGTTATATTGGTAATATTAGAAGTGGAGTTAACTTAAATACTGTTAACTTACTTCAATATATCAATGGTAATAGACATGAACTTATCACTGAAAGAATATTAGATCCTACTAAAATCATTGTTAATACAGTTGATTTTACACCACGTGATTTCTTTGGTGATCCTAATACAGATACTTTTGATGTAAGATTGTCTCAACGCAAAACTATAATTGGATCATCTAGTCCTGTAACAGGACCAGATGCTGCTCTTAAATGGTTGAATAATGATGCAAAAGATGGATCTCATGTAGCAGATTGGAGAATGGGATTCACTCCAAATAGACCTGAATTTAATATAGTTACGGGTGAAATTACCGGATGGAGAAAACCAAATGGGGATCTTATCACTGAAAGTAGAGGTCCAGCATCTAATCCAATTATTTCTAATGTAATTCTTCTTCCTGATTCTGAATATGTATCATTAGATCTTCATCCATATAGAACTGCATTAAATCTTCAAGGATTTGAAACTGGTGAAGATTGGGCAGCAAGAATTCGTCCATTTACTTTAGATTTTAGAATACCATCTCCTCCAGGATCAAACAGTGGAAGATGTAGTGAAATGGTATTAAATAAACAGGATGCTATCACAGTTAAAGTTAATGAAGTTGATAGTGCAACATTGCAAGCATTATCTCCAGTAGGTGGTTCTATTCCCCTAGAAAATTGGAGTGGTTTTGCTACTGCTACTGAAATTGATACCTATCTATCATCATATAGTTACTTCCTTGTTTCAAATACTTCAATTATCGGTGGATCACGTAATCCAACAGGTGGTCAATTTGCAATTAATAAAGATAATGTATTTGATGTTAATTTCTATGATTCAACACCTACTGCTCAAAGTGGTAGATTTCAAGATGTTCAAATTTCATATTCTTTTACTGATAATTCTGGTGACACGCAGATATTTTATATCATCCCAATCAACCTTAGTGTATACGGATCATTTACTTCTGATGGCGTAACACCAATGGTTCCTCTTAATTCTGATTTCTTTATTTCTTATAATAAAGTTACATTGAGAGCATGGTTTAGTACAGGTGACAGGTATGATACTCCTAATGGTTATGGCACTGGTCCAAACAGTGATGGCATTTTTGAATTTAGTGCTTTCCCCTTATATCCATTCGCACTTATGAGAGATAAAGCTGAGGTTAGATCACTTGAGGTTCATAATACGGACTTACTAGGTAATAGGAGTACTTATAATCCAGAGTGGAAATATTCATATGTAGATGGGAATCCTATGGTTGATTATTCTGTTGGAACTAATCTTCAAACGGGTCAACTTAATGTTAATAATGTGGGATCTAAAACTCAAACACCTGGTGGTGTTGATGACTTAGTTCCATCAGCATTTACACAAGTAAATAGATTATCATCTTCTCAAATAGATAAGCAGGGTGAATCATTATTAAGACCAGGGGATAATTTAACGACCCTATATATTAATGATGAAACTAAAACCTTTGATCTGACTGATGTTTTTGGATTTGATAGAAAAGTCATTACTCCAGATATCGTGAATACTGAAGCAGTTTATTTCGTAGGAAGATCACTTGATGGTACTTCTGTTGATATTCAAATCAACCTAACTTACGTAGAGCAATTATAAGATATGTCGATTAGAAATCCAGTCCTGTTTGGATTAAAGGTTGCATTTAACTTTGCAGATGCTGAATCTAAAATTGAATGTTTAACCAATTTAGGATTAGATATTAGAGATTTAGATGTAATTCGTGGTATCAACGATAGTGTTGTGAAACTCGATTTGCAGAATGTTTCTGGATTAGATGTCAACCTGACTAGATATCTGGATCGATTGAAAAGTGACACCTCATTATACGCTGGCATCATTAATAACGTTGGAGGGTATCAGTATACCCTACAAGGTAATTTAGAGGCATTTGGACCCCTCTCAGGGGGTGCTGTGAGGTATCAATACATACCATCGGATAAGGGCACTGGGTTAACTAAATCTGACTTAAAATACGGTGACATATCTACTTCTAGGGTAAGTTCATGGAGTGGATCTGATCCTGATGAAACTAATGAGGATCAAGCAATTTCTTATGGTGCATCTGTACAAGTAAAAAATGCAGTTAAACTTGGACAAAGAGCAGGTTGGGGTGGTCCTGGGAGTACAGAGGCAATTATTAATGTGCTGGATACACCAGAACCGATTAGATTTCCAACTGAAGTTGCCACCGATGTTCTAGAAATAGAGTTTAATGGCAGTGCAAGATATATCTACGCAATGCGTGGAATTCCTATTATCTTCACTACGGCATTTAAGAACATTGCCATGGATTTTGAGTTTGTTACGATATCTACTGGAAATCCAATATTTACTCTTCAAGCAACAGATAAATCTGAATCTGAAATTCAATCAACTCCACCAACATCAGGAAATGTATCAAGATTAAGATATAATGGTCCATCATATAAAGAAAGATTCGTAAAACTATACTATCCACCCAATAATATTACAGGAATTACTGCTGCTAGTTTAAATATCCGCAATTTGCCTAGAGTAAAGTTTTTTAACCTAACACAAATTTCAGTTAATAATAACCTACTTGGCGAAATGCCAGATTGGAGAAATATTACTTATGACTATGATAGAGACACTCCAACAAATTCACCAGAAACAAGATTAACATCAATTAATATTAGTACTAATCCTCTCAGTCAAACTGATGATGAGAATTTACAGCAGTTTGGAACTGATGTTATAGAAAGATTACCTAAGAAGTTGATTACACTTTCTGCTTCAGCGACATATAATGCACATACTACATTCAAGTTAATTAATGAGTCATGTGTAGTTATATCCACTCAAGCAGAATATTTAAGTATTATAGTTGATCCAACAATTACTCAAACTTTTAGTTTTACTCAGACCTTAAGTACGGGATCTGGTGCATCTGCAGAGACAACTTATATTGAGGGATATTATTGGGATAAGCAAGTTCATCCTGTTTCAGGAGATTATCTTGTTTATATTAAAGAACCTGTAATAACTAAAGATTCTACTTGGACTTCTTCTGATCTTGAAACTGAAAGTGAATGGCGTAATGCAATTATAAATGGTAATCTTGATAACTATAATGCATATTTTAAACCATTGAATTTGGCAAGTAGATGTCCAAATCTTCAATCATTTACTATGAGACAAGGTAGTGGTAGGAGAATTTATAAAAATAGTAATACAAAGGGACCTGTACCTTCAGGTTCTGAGGCAAATATTAGTTATCAAACTTCAACTGAATATACTCCAACAGTTGATTTGGAATCTATAAGAACTTATGATGTATATGATAACTCATATACTAAACTTGCTGATATTTTTAAAAGTCCTGGAACATATATTTCTGGATCTAGTACATTAAGAACATTTAATGTTGGTGAAAATGAAGCATTATCTGAAGTTGCAGATAGTATTGATTTTGCAAAGATGACTAACGTCAGTTCAATTCAAATCAATGACACTGGACTTCCAATTCCATCTGGTCTCGGAGGTAATACATCATTAAGTTCTTTATCATGTTCTTATACTAGATTTCCAAGTAGATCTAGCAGTACAGTTCCAACAGCATATCAAATCTCACACCCTGACGGTGGATATGTAGATGGTGATGGAAATGGTAATCCAAGTAATAGAACAAATCATTTATTTAATAACAAATTTCCAACTCTAGAGAGTGAGTATGAATTAAATGGTTGTTCTAGTTTATCTTCTTTAAGTTTTTATAATTCTAGATTGGATGGAATGATTCCTAAATTCTTAGGTAATGGTAATTTATCCAGTATTGACTTTAGAAATACTAGTATTGAAGGTGGTAGACCTAAAGATCCTAGTTCATCTCTCAGTGGTAGAAGATATGTCATGTGGGATGATACTTTTGAAGATGCTCAAAACATTAAAACTATTAGAATTAGAAGTGGTTCTTTGGGTAAAAATATTGGAATTTATAATTCAGCAACTCAGGAATATACTGAAGCATCTTTTGAAGGAGCAACATTTAATCTCCCTCTTTTAGAAACAATTGATATTGTCAGTACTAATAAATTGCTAAGAGGTCCTTTCTTCAATACTAGTGGAGCACCTAATCTAAAATATTTGTACTCTGCTAGTAGTGGATGGGGAGAAGATTTACCACTAGGTGCTCCAGTACCATCATTTGCAAGCAATCCAAATCTCATAGAAGTTGATTTGAGTGGTAATAATTTTAGCGGACAAATTGTATTATTTAACGCAAACAAGTTAAAGAAATTCTACCTCCAAAATAATCAAGTTGAGGGTATTGATTTAAATAATTTTAGTGGTCTAAATTCATTAGAATATTTTATTGTATCTAACAATCAAATGGAGGGTCAGTTCCCTAGTTTCTCATCTAGTGCTCCTAATATTCAATATATCTCTTTTGCAAATAATCAATACGGCAATCCACAATCAAATGGAGTTGCTGCATACACTCCTGGATTATTATCTAATTGTACTAGATTGAGATCACTTGACATGTCTCAAAATAGTATGAGTTCTCAACTAGTTGATGAAATTTTACTTGATATGGTAGCCAATTATAATAATGCTCCAAGAACTGGGGTAGTTGTTAACCTTACGTCTAATAGTGCTCCATCTTCTGTTCCGGTCACAACACCAACTACTACAACTACAACTAATAACGAAATATTTACAGTATCACAACCTAATCCACTTCTACCAAGAACATTATTCACTAGTCCTAATGACTTTACTATCAATTTGCAAGATGGAGTTAGTCCACTTGACCCTAATTTCTCATTTGATACTGAAGTTAAGCAGAACGGTGTAGATATAACTAGTACATTGAACATTGATTATGCTAGTGATACTATTCAATGGGTTGGTGGGGCATTTCCTCCAGATGGTGCAACTATTGAGATTCTCGTAACTACTGTACAACAGGGAACCATAACAACTATCACTGGTGGTGTAAAAACTGCTGAACAATTAAACAATTTAGGTTGGATCGTTAGGACAGAGTAAATGGCTAATCAAGGTTTTGTACAATCATTAAACTTACTAGAAGTTCCTAATGGGGCTGAATTTATTCAGAACCTTGCTGGTGGAACTGTAGATGCAGACATGAGATTGTTTGCTGGATTATCATCTAAACGATCTCAACTTTTCTGGGATAGGTACTACAATACAGTATCTGTTGAGAAATCACCATCAACATTAACACAATCAACACAATTTCAGTGGCAGACAGATTATACGTATACTGATGATGATATTTTATCGGTAACACCAATTAATCTTTTAAAAGATGTTGCCGCACAGTTTATTGGATTTGATAGTGATGGAGTATTAACAAATAATCTAGCTGGTAGTGATATCACTTTTGATAGAGGTGAAGGATATACACCAGGAACATATAATTTAAATCTTCAAGGTGGTAGTGGTAATAGTGCAACAGCAGAAATCATTGTTAATTCTGATGGACTTGTAAGTTCTGTTGAAGTTACAAATAGTGGAAATGGATATGCATATGGTGATACATTTAGTGCCACACTTCCGGGAAATGGTGTAGGATTTACTGTTAGAGTTATTGGATTTCCTTGGAAAGTAGTACTTGTTGGTAATTTTGCATGGGATGTTGCAGCACTTACTAATAAACTACAAGTGAAAGTTGTTAATACATCTGCTGCTTTAGATGGTACATACAATATTGATATTCCAAATACAGGTGTTAATATATGGCACTTGCCTAACTCATCTAATTTGGTAGCATATGATGTCAATAGAAACATCTATGCAGATACTAAAATTTCAAGATTTGAAGAATTATATGATGCTGACGGTAATGGTTCTCTTACTACATCTGATAGAGAATTAATTGATATATGGTATACAGCATATCTTGCTGGTACTAATGAAACTAGTACAATCGCATTGTTAAATTCATATTTTGCTTCAAATGGAATACCAGCAGGAGCAATTAGAAATACAGGTACTAGAATATATAATTATCTTTCAGGTTTAGAACCATCACTTTGGGATCTTGATGGCACTGGAGTTCCTAATGCCAGTAAAAATAATACATATTTTCTTAATTATTTGAGTGGATCTAACTACACATCTCCATCAGCAAATACATTAGTAAGTCAAGACGCAACAGCAACTGCATCAAATACGAAACATTCAATTGCAATTGAATTCCTTGTCCCAAAAGATCCAAACTATAGTGTTCCAGCTCTTGTAGTAGAAGAGTTTGAAAGACCATACTTTGTTTTAAATCATTTAGATGGTACTAGTTATGTTAATGTATTTGACAATTTTGGTTTGTATGGATCAGTTCAACTTTGCACCACTAGTCAAACTGATTGGATTAATAATGTTCAGGTAGGATTCTTTAATGAAACTTACAATTATAGAATTATTGATAAGTATTCTATACGAAATATAGATTCAAGTATTACTTATTTTGTTAAGATTGTTACCCCTGGTACTGGTAGGGCTATTCTAAATCCATTTGGTTCAAGTCCTACGCTTACACCAATCAACTCTAGTCCTGTATTTGACTCTTCAATTGAATATGGAGCATATGATTCTGATTCAATTAGTAAATTCTTTTTGAGAACAAATCCAAGAAGTGTTACTGATACTGCAAAGAGTATTGTTACTTTCTCTGAAAGATATACAGTAATTGATTCTAATTCTAATTTTAATGGTCAATTAGTAAATGTAACTACATTGATCCCTGATATCATTTTAGAAAGAGATGATTCTCTTACTACAGAGAATATTGAAAATCTAGAAGCACCTGTTATTGTTGATAATGGTGTTAATGCTACTAATTTTGGTGGAATTGCAGGAGGATTTTCTTATAATGTTGATGGATATGCTGATGAATTAGAGGTAGTTAGTGATAGAGTTTCACAATCAATCTATTTAAGATCTACAAAGTATAGAATTGATAGAAGTTTATACTATCTTGAAGAGATTACTATCAATGGATTCATGTCTTCATATGATCCAGATGAACTTAACCTTACTGATGCAGATATAGTAACTGATTTATCACCAGGCATCTATATTTCATCAGCAATTTCGCAGATTACAAATCCACTAGCATCTGACTTTGCAAATAAAACAAGATCGTTCTCTAGTGATTATAATCCATGGAAGGATACTGCAGTAGCAGGTGCATTATCAACAACATCTCTAGCAGTAACTGTTAATGATTTAGTGTGGACTAATGAAATCAAATTAGATGTTAACACTTATGTGAACTCTTCAAGTGGTCAAACCCTTGATAGTAATTTCAATCAAACTACAGTTGCTGCTGGACAATCATTCAAACTCAAAATGTTGGTTAATGGTGAAGAATATTTTATTATTATGCGTAAACCTTAAGGATTGCTGACATCAGTTGGTATACTATTACCAATTAAAAGATCATACTTAATGCCACCGAATACAACTGGAAGTTTTTGATCTACTGGTAAATCAGTATTAGCAATAGTAACTGGAATTGGATAGATTTTATCCTCAGGGTGGATTGCTGAAATACTTCTAACATTAATCAATCCATCAACATATAAGTCAGGATTTGCAGTGGTTGTAGATAGACCAATTGAAGAACTATCAAATGGTGGTGATGTATCAAGGGGAGGGCAACATAGTTCTCTATTTGTTCTAGTATTGGAGAATGTGTAAACTGATAGAGCGTTAGTAGTATTTTGTAAATTTGTAAAAACATTATTAGTAGTACTTGGTTGTGTCACGTCAACTTCTGTTCTATTCGGATTGATCATTCTGATTCCAGGGAATCTATTCTCAATAGATCGTGGTGTAGGTAATATTGAATAGGATTTGTTGCGATATTGCATGTAATGGAATTGCTTATTAATCCAATCATTATCGTCATCAGTATCTTGAATGGTTATTGGACCATCATTCTGATATAGATTTATTAATTCTGATTCATTAATACTTGGTGAATTTGTAACTGTTTGAGAATTACTCTGACGATAAGAGAATAGAGTTTCAGTATCAATAATAGATTCAAACGTTTCAAAATGCATTAAGTAACCAGTAAGGCTATATGTTTTATAATAAGTACCATTCTTAAGCACGTAAGTAATATTTCCTTCACCGTCATCTTGTATTAAATGTGTACTATTAACAAAATATGCTTGTGCCTCTGCTTCAGTTAATGTAATATCAGCACTTATTTGATAAATTCTGTCTGGATATGATGCAGGGTTAGCGTTGTATAAATTGAAGATATTCTGAAGAGCAGATTTAGTACCAGTAGTTCCCCAATATCTCAACATATTATCTTGAGCAGGATTGAATTGAATTTTTGTAAAATCAAATGAACTGATAGGGAATTCACCAAGATCAATTTTAATTGGTTTTAGTGTTGTTCCATCACTGCAAAGTTCACCACCATTCCAGACAGGAACAAATCCATTATCTGGATTTGGTACTGATTTGATATCATCTGCAACTCTAATAATAAAGTAATATTTCTCAGAATCAGCAATTGCCACATTATTGTAAATATCACCATCAATTCTAATCATACCTTCAACGATACCTACAGGGAAGAAACCCCATACAGGGAATCCTGGATATCTTTCTGTAAGTATATCTGCAATACCTGTTCCACTGAGTTGTGCATAAACTTGTGCTCCACCAAAACGTTTGACACCTGAAGGATTGTTAGAACCTGCAACTCTTGTTGCTTGGTTTGGGAAACTAGATCCTGTATATGCATCCATCCACCATGCAACAGATGGACCAGTACCCCAATTACTATAAGATGTATTCCTAAATGTTTGCGTTGGTGTAAATACCATCCTTGAAGGATGATTACCAGAGGTATCAGTTCTATACTGACCAGTCAGTGAATTTTCTGTAAATCTCACGTCATTTCCAGTAAGAGGAGATCCTTCATGAATTTTGACTGGGAAATATCTCGTATTAACAGTACCTGCATCTTTATAGTCATTTTGAGCACATGCAATACCATCACAGTAAGCTTGTAATGGTTTAGTAATATCAATACCCTTATCTTGATAAATTGCTACTGGACCAGCATTTACGCCTGGATATGGATTTTGGTCATCTATTTTAAGAGCAACTCTACTATTAGGTTCATCAACTGTCACCTTAGTAATTCTTACATATGATGATGTAGATGGTGAATCTCTAAACACAATTACTTGTCCTGCATTGATATCAGACAATCTAAGTGAATTTGTATTCAGGTAATGTATATTGTCAGTAGAATCCCATGTTAATGTACCAGTAGCAACAAATCCTCTATGGTCAAGAACCCACAATGACTGTGAATTAAATGCATTAGTTGACTGTTTGTTTACGATAACATTAGCGGTAGAACCAAGGACATCAATAATTCTTGTGCCATAAGGTATATTATCACCACCAATGAATCCATTATCATTATTGCTGATGAGATAGTTTCCAACCTCAACATCAGTGCCATTACTAAGAGTGATTAATCTAGAATCCTCCACCATACTACCAGTTCTACTCAATGCTACGGTGTTCCAATTCTCTTTTGGAGTGTAGATTGACTTTAGAGGTAGGAGTGTAAACAATAGGTTATATTGATCACCCTTATCAACTAATTTCTTCCTACCAAATGCTCTTTGATCTACTCCATCTTCTCTACTTGTACCACCATTTGCAACTGAGTTATCTAAGAATGTCTTAAAGTCACCAATTTGAAAGAACTCGTAATCTTTATCATAGAAATGCTTATAGGATACTAATCCATAACTTCCATTGGTCTCAGTTCTCTGTCTAAGGATCCATGCTTTATTAGTTGATCCAGAATCAACATCTTCATCTTTAATAAAGAATGTCCAGTCAAAAGCATAATCAACATAACGATCAAGATATTGCTCAATGGTGATATATCTTTCTCTTGTTGTCAGTTCACCAATTCTCGCTACATGTAATAATGTATTGAAAGTATTTGATTGTGCTAATGTTCTATTCAATGCTCCTGTAGTATATGATTCTTCTATGGGAGTATTATCTAATTCATTTCCTACTTGAACGCTATATTCACTAATTGCATTAGGAGCAATATATGATGATCCACCACCACCTGCTGAACTTCCAGGACTAGAATCATTATCACTATTACCGCCACCTCCACCAAAGTAACCACCACCGCCGCCACCGCCAGATCTGCTATCAACTGCTCCATTACCACCTTCTAATTCTGCACCAGCAGATCCACTTCCACCGCCACCGCCACCTGCACTTTGTGTGGCACCAGATCCTGAAAGTTGACCATTTCCATCCTCCCCATTAAAGTCACCACCAAAACCACCTCGCTCACCATATCTAGTAGAACCACCGGCACCTGCTGCAATTATAATAGCATTTTGTATTGCAACACCTGTAGGTACTTCTGCAAACAATCCAGTAAATCCACCACCTGCATATCCATTACTACCACTATTACCACCATTACCAGTATATAAGTTTTTAACTGTAGTAGCAGTAGTAACATTAACACCCTTGATTAAGGTGTAGGTTGTATTAGCAACCATTTGAAATTGTCCAGTTAGCGTAGCACCATTTCTTCTGTCTGCAGTACTGATACCACCACCTTGACCACCACGTAATACATAATTGAATGTTATATCAGCATTAGGTGTAAGTGTATAGTAAGATGTACCAGTTAAACTAATAATATCTCCTGCTACTAAACTTGATTGATTCGTATTAGAAATAACACTATTATTAGTTTCATTATATCGTACAAGTTGAACATCACCTGAAAGAGAACCTGGTGCTACAGTAAATGATGCAAAAGAGGTGCCAGGACTGACATTTTCAGCTGCGCCATTAACTGCACCACCCTCTAAGCGATAGTAATATTGCTGATCATTTTTATTACCTGTATTAATGTCATATTCATCATCTAACGCTACTGTAATAGTATTAACACCACCAGATGAAGAACAACCAGTAATTACATATCTTCTAGCACCTGGTTCTGGATCAGTTATACCATACCTGTAATCATAAATGTAGTCATTTATCATTAAGTTCTCATATTCTTGATCAGTAACTGTTAATTGAGTGCCATTGATAATATTAGTTGCAGTTAGTGCAATATTAGTTTTATGTCTAAATGAATTAAGATATGTCTTTAATTGCTTTCTATTATATGGAGTATATCTAACTGCTGCTTTTAATCCTTCAGGAGAGTTACCGGTAGTAAAGTAACCACCACTAGTTAAATTATTACCCCACCCATTTACAGGTTCATCAAGAGATGCAGCAGTTAGATTTAATTTGTTGAATTCTTCTGTGACTTCAATAAAGAATTCAACAATTTTAATTTCCTTATCATAATCAACAGGTGTTAGAATTCTATACTTCTGTGAAGGAACTAGACCTTCTTCAATATCAAGGAAGATTAAATCACCATGCTTTAGTTGCATAGGATCTGGTAGAGCAACACGTACTAGTTGCCTAGTAGGGTCATTATATACTGCGAGAAGTTCATCAATTTGATTTCTATTATAAAGCGTACCCTGTAAACTTCCAGTTAGAGCATTTAAGTAATTAAATCCAGTAGTGTTGGTGTTTCCATATCTCACCAATTCAAATGATGATGATGAAGGATCTTGAAACTTAAAGATTGTAGATCCTGTAGTTCTAATAAAGAATCTAAGTGTACCTGAAACTGTTGGTTTATAGAATCCTTGCCAATTAGTACCACCAAATAGGGAGAGGAATGAAGATTGTAGTTTCTCACTGTATACAAACTGTCCTCTCTCCCAGAAGTTATCAGTCAACGTAATAATATTACCATCAGAGTCAACCTCATCATCAAGAAAGAATTCTTCATAAGGACCAAGTAGTAACCAATCTGTATTTACTCCAGGTACACCAGTGTTCTCCCTCTGAACTCTACGCCATAATTGATTATCATATTGTACAACATCACCAATACCGTAAGTACCACTACTCTCACTAATACTGCTATGAGCAGGAGCATCTCTAATGATGTTCTCACTGTCATAATATCTCGCATTAGGACCATCACCACCGAAGAAGAATGGTTCACCAGTGGAGAAGTATGCAGCATCTAACCTGTTCTTAATCTTAATGAGTGGTCTGTATACTTTAGGGTTAGTGCTATTGTCAATGATTCCATTCTCAATAATAGTAAATGCAACAGTAACTCCATCCAAACTAGCAAATGTACTAGTAGTAATATTTGTGATATAGATACCTCTGATAGGTTCTAAATCTGTTGTGGTAAAGGATTGCTCACTACCCAACATGCTAGGAGTGCTTAAGACATTATTAAGTGCTGACGTAGGCGAGGGCAGGTCAGCAAGATTAAAGTCCCTTCTCAGTCCAAATCTGTTAAATTGCTTTTGAGCCATGAGTATATGGGTTGCCTTTTCTTTTTATTTATGGTATAGTAGTAAAGTCAATCTCATATTTATATGGAATTTCAAAAGTACATCGACAACCTGACCAACCAATTGCAACTCGTCAATGCTGACATTGTAGAGAAGCAGGAGGAACTGGACAAACTCAAAGAGTTTCGCTCTCGTATCAAAGGTGGTATGGAAGTGGTAAAGCAAATCCAGACGGATCTTGCTGAAG
>Ga0181399_1000101_pt1 | contig 28811 bp, 24 predicted proteins | sample 22SPOviralmetaG_FD_130128 | JGI IMG/M metagenome (GOLD analysis project Ga0181399, IMG submission 130128) | Marine viral communities from the oligotrophic San Pedro Time Series (SPOT) site, San Pedro Channel, CA, USA - 22 SPOT_SRF_2011-05-21 | ecosystem: Environmental > Aquatic > Marine > Strait...
CAAGACGTTGTTTCTCAAACAGCTGGTGACCTCGCTGCCGCAGCAGCACCAGAACTTGGTCCTTTAGGATATGCTGGAGCAGCGTACGGAGCAAAGAAAGGTATGCAGGCTTACGCAGGAAGTGGCGTTGGCGGGGCTCTTGGCCACCCTGAACACGTAGGTGGTAAATTCAAGATGAAGAAACTCGGCAAACACATCAAGAGCATCGCATCGAACAAGCACGTACAGGACTTAGCTTTTAAAGGCGCAAACATGGCTTTAGACGCAGCAATGGCCGGAGGTGAAGGTTTCCACTTTCACGGGCCTATGCAGCACACTGGTGCCCGTGTTCCAGTCTCATCAATGCTAGAGGGACAAGGAGGCAAAATAAAAATGAAGAAAGTCGGAAAAGCATTTAAGAACGTAGTATCCAACAAGCACGTACAGGACATAGCTTTGAAAGGAGCGAAGATGGCGATGGATGCAGCCATGGCGGGAGGAGAGGGCTTATATGCTTCAGGAGGTAAGCTCAAAATGAAGCACATCGGCCACGCAATCAAGCACATTGCAAGCAACAAACACGTCCAGGATCTTGCATTTAAGGCAGCTCAGATGGGTATGGAAGCAGCTGCTGCTTCAGGAGAAGGTCTTACTTCAGGCGGTAAACTTAAGATGAAGCACATCGGACACGCGATCAAGCACATTGCGAGCAACAAAAAGGTGCAAGACCTTGCTTTCAAAGCTGCAAACATGGCTTTGGACGCTGCCGCAGCGGGCGGTGAGGGTTTGTACGCATCTGGAAGGGGCAAAGTAGAAGACGCGTTGTCAAAAGCATTTAAGAACGTTCGCAAAGGCCTTGGTCCGTCTGGTGCAAGCGGCGATTCCAGTGACAGTGACAGTGACGATGGGACTCCTGCTATGGACCCAGGTGCTAGTATGTACCGTCCTCGAACTAGTAAACCAGGACAGCGAGCAAGAAGAGCTGTGGGTAAACCCAGGCCGACAGGAAATGGATTCGTAGCTGGTAGTAGTGTTAAGAGAAAGGTTGTAGATCTCATTGAAGACATAGGAGAAAACAGACCAAGAAAAAGAGGTGAGTCTAGAGTAAGACAAGCTATTGACCTTGTAGAAAGAATGAGAAAGCCAGGAGGGAGAGGCTTCGTAGCTGGTGGTGCCATCGGATCCTCTGCCGACTTGACATCGATTACTAATGTAGGTGCAGGAGGCAACCTTCTATGCATGAGAAATCCTGCATTGAGAAGCCAGGCAGACTCTAGCAACTTCTTCTTCCACACTGAATTTCCTCCAGAGCTAGCTGAAAGAATGGAAGGAAGTGGTATTTACGCATAAATTAAATAAAGAGCAATATTATATTTAGACATAATATAATGTTGACAAACTCTCAAGTAGAAAAACTGGCACCTAAAATGGGAATTCCCTTAGAGTTCTGCGGTTTTAAGGACTTGCTTCCTAAGAAAATAAAAGCCAATAAGTACTACATGGTGAATTTAGAAGATGGTGAAGGAGACGATGGAGAAAGAAACCAAGGCTCCCACTGGGTAGGATTCCAATGCAGAACCACTAACAACGGACACAAAGGCTGCGTGTACTTTGACAGCTATGGCAAAGGACCTCCAAAAATTATATCGAAGCTCATCAAGGAGAATTTCGGTCTGTCACCTTGGCATCCAACTAAAGACGTACAGAGCTTAGTAAATGAAGCGTGTGGGTGGTACCAGTTAGCATGGGCACACTTTATAAACGACAAGAGATTTGCCACTTCTTCTCTTAAGAATGATACGGAGGAATTCCTTTCTCCTTTCGAAGATTTAAATCACTCTCTAGACTATCACAAAAACGAATGGATTTTAAAACACTTTTTCTTAAGTAAAGACAATCCAAAGGAAGTCCCTTTACCAAAGGAATTAATAGGAACAATAGACAATGAAGAAATAGAAACAGGAGAAGAAAATGAACACAAATAAATCTACCACTTATAGTCACAAGGAGAAGTATGAACGAGTTCCTCCCATGGAGTTTCAAATATTTCCTTCGCAATAGGCAAATCCATGTACTGCCCGTGCCAAGCTCCAAATTCCTTCCATATTTCCACTCTGATCATGCCCTCTGGAACTGTGTCAGACTTTTGGTTTCTGGATGTGCGAAGCATCTCTCCAACTTCTACCCTGAAGAGGTAAACGTCTATTTCTCTGTCGCTGTTGAAGATCTCCCAAGGATAGTCATCGTGGTTGTCCATTTGCTCCAAGTTGACGTAGATTTCATCTCCTTTCTTGTGATGGATTACTTCCTCTCCATTTATAAGGCTCTTTTTGCTGAAGTCGTGCAGTAGTCTGATGTAGCAACCATCTTCTTCTTCTCCGTCTTCCCATACTTCCTCTAGTTGTGCAGCAGACTCTATCTTTACAAAAGCTGGTATCGGCAAATACCAGTCCACTTTAGTAAAGACGTAGATGTGCTCTCCTTTGTGCTCCTCCAGAGCAAGAGAGTTCTTCTTTACTGTATCTTGAAAGTACTCCAATAGCCTGATTCTTGAAACGCGGCTACCTACGGGAATATCTCTGTGTACTTCGACGGAACTACAGAATCGTAGACTGTCAGGATTGTCACCGTGCGCCTCAACGTGATTTCTCAGCAGCCATGGAGCAGACAAACTGCAAGTGTCCTTCAACAGTTTGATCCTAATTGGCAGAGCATCGAAAGCAATACCTGAGAAGTCAAGAGAACCTTCAAGATCAGGCAGATAACGGTGGTTGTTTAAGTAATCCTTGATCCACCTCGCCACTTCCTCCTCCGTCGCCATCACTATTGTATCATTCAAGCAAGTATTCACAATCTGTGTTGACTGGTTTATCGGCAAGTCGGCGAGCTGATCAAGCATCCTATGGTGTGCATCGAGATAATCCTTTACGTAACTTTCTGCAATACAATAGCGGAAGTGCAAATCACCAGTAGCGTATCTCTTCGCGACCATTAGGCGAAACACCCTCATAGAGTACATGTACTTCAGTTCTGGACTGTCGAAGTCAAGTACTATTGCCTTCTTTTTTGCGATTTCGTAGAACTTTGCATAGTACCTAGTGTAGCAGTCGTAACTTTTTACTTTCTTGTCCCAATAAAAGAACTTCAATTCAACTTCTTTTATTGTTTCGTACACAGGAAAGAAGGGCTGGCATGATGTGCATAGTTCTATGTCGCACGTCAGAGGTGGTTTCTTGTCGAAGAACCACATACCTGTCGACTCGCACCTTCTCCACTTATGGTTCTCTCTTATCACGCCGAACTCAACAAAAGGAGAATGGAGGTTCATCTTTTGAAACACCCAATCAACGAAGTAAAAGGGAGGATCGACACACTGAATGACTCTCTCGCCAACGCAGTCCAATGCTCCTGTCCTTGTGTATGCCAACTTCCTTAGACCTGCTGTCGTAATAGGAAAGCGAAGATTTGCTAGTTTTGACTGCTTAGAGTGTATGACAACTAAAGCGTCTTCTGCTTCTTGGTATGTCAGGTGGAAATTATCAGCGATTTCCTGAGTTGCCTGATCTTTCACCATTTGTTTGAATCCTCCCTTTACAGCGTCGTTCTTTTGCCTGATTTCGTTCAAGTAGTAGTCTGCCATTTTGTTGAATCTTTCGTTGTAAAAAAAATCTGCCATTTGATGGGTTCGATTGTGTGAGACTCAGATTTTCAGCGAAGAAAAAAATATTATAGAAAAAGAGACAGCAAGGGGTAGAAGTGAAAATAAATCACATGTCGTACCGGATGTCCCCTAGTCGTCTCTTTGTAGAAAAAAACGACAGTCGTTTTCTCGCTGGAAACTGCAGTCGATCACTATCGAACCCCATGGATCCGTATACGTCGGAAACAAGACTCATGGACTTAGCAGCAAGAACGAGGAAACCTCCTCCGAGGTACCAACCTGAGCCTATAGTTCAAAAGAAGAAAAGGGAAAGAAGAAAGACTTACGTTCCTGTTAAAAACTACACTCCTCCATTCTCAAAAGACCAGAGAGAGAGAGCAGCTATTTTCCTTGACACACAATTCGGCAACGGAGTAGAGAACGAAGAAAAGTACAGTAGGAGCGTTTGGTACGATTACTGGAATAGATTCTCTCGTGACGACGGTGGTAGAAGTCCCTCCCTTGAGGACAGGTGCTTCGTATGCAAAGAGGAATTCGATATTGAAGAGGGGGATATACCAAAAGTATGCGGTGTTTCTGGGTGCCCTAAAGTTTACCACAGAAAGTGTTGGGACTTTTTTCACTGCTGTAAAAAGTTCCCTCTGATAAAGGAAGAATATTACAAGTTTATGGAGAACAACACTATAGCATCAATAGAGAAAGTCAGGTCTTTCGTACAAAGCGATAGCTTGTCATCTGACTACTTCGTAGATGAGTGTATTTGCCCATGGCACACTTGCCAACAGTGCGGTCTAATGGCGTGTGAGGGTATGTCATACTGTCCAACATGTCCACTTGCTTACTGTAGCAGCTGCCTAGGAGGAATAACCGCCGAGTCTTACTGTAGAGTATGTGTTCGTATACCTGCAGTCCTTAACGCTCCTGAAATGAAAATTAGTAAATTTTATTAGTAATTTTTAAAATATTAAGTAACTAGGGGAAATTTACACTCTTGCGCCTGTTAGTACGTCAACGGATACTTGGACCCCATATTCTATGAAGGTCAAAAATTGGATGGTTCCGGCGGAGGAGTTAGTACCTTGGATACTGATGGACTTGGGGACTGCCTCGTCAATCGGGAGCATCCTCGCGCAGTTGACATAGTAGTATCCGTAAGATTGTTGCCAAGCCATAAAGTCGATTAAACCACTGGTAAGACCGTCTGTAAGATTTGCGTTTACTGAGTTTACTCCAACCAACTGGTTCAAGAACTGCTCGAAGTTATACTGTTGTGTGTTGTAGATCATGTTCTGACCGGCAACAACAACGTTGAAGTTTCTCAATGAAACCATTGGACTAACTGGACCAGTTCCAGCAGGGTCAAAAGGTGACTGGTAAACAGGGTAAGTTACGCTACCTACAGCACCTAACTCGTTGTCTGTTTTAATTTGCTTAAAGAATGGCAAGATTAGTACAGATTTGACGTTACTGATACCGTTAGTAAGAAGGAAGTTGAACTGTCCTGATGGTCCTACTTCCGTTGTGGTGAATTGGTAGATGTCAGTGTACACAATATTTTTAGTAGGTCTAGACAAGTACGCTTCTTCGAAACTGGGGTTGAACGTAAAGGAGGGAACGTAAAGAAAGCATGACCTGTTAAGGTTTGTTGTGACGGCACCAATTGCGTTCTGCTGAGTCTGGCTGATAATAGAGTTACCTACGTTCAGTGTTACACGCATGGTTTGAGCTGTGGTTGGTTGTTGATTAAATCCATACTTTCCTGCTGGTAGTAAAGCAACCTTGTCCTGGAACGACGTTTGATTAGTTGGGATGGTGAGAAGAGAAGAAGAACTGTTGTCTACACTGCTTCCGACGATTACTGGCACAATACCGCCAAGAGGACTGATAATAGTAGAAATACTGACAGCGTTAGCTGTACTTCTTGAGAGAACAAATTCAGGCTGGTTAAGATTAAGAGTCAAACGGAAGAAGACACCCTTAAGAAGTGGAACTTGACTAAAGAAAGGATGAAGGTGCTTGAGCATAATTTGTGCTTGAATTTGGTACACAATAGATGCATCTGTAGCAGATCGGTATGTTGAGTGCACACGCGATCTGTACAGTTGGTCCATAGAATTGATAGAAAGAAGGTCTTTGTACTGCTTAGCCTGTCCAGAAGAAGCCTGTCCTCCCGCAATGGTTGCAGGGTGAATCCACGTCTTTGTTTGTCTCTGGATCATTCCGCTGTTTCCTGACTTTGCACCAGTCGACGGGTCAGCCTGAGAAAAGAGCATACCTGCATTAACGTTGTTACATGTTCCTTCACCAGAAGCACTAGCAGCACCTTGGAATGACCATGAGTTTGCTACGTCAGGGTAAAACCCAATGGTTGAGGCATTTAACTCTAAGTCAGAAAGTCCTAAAGTAGTCATGAGGCCGAAAGTTGTCCACATTGACTGCCAAGGAGTTTGTTGGATAACAGTAGTACCTGCGTAGTCAAGAGTCATTGAGTGAATTAAGTTACCGAACCACGATTTTAGGCCTAGCGTAAAAGTTTGAGCAACACCGCCTGGAGTACCGTCAACAGATGAACCTTGAAGGTCCTTCATGAAGGTGGAACCGGCATCTTGATCAGCAGCAATTGATAATTCAGTGGTACCGTCAGAGTCAGCTTCGGCTACTCCGTCAATGCGGATTGTTTTCCCGTCAAGTGAAATTGAAAGGATTTTTCGCGTTACGGTCGTACCAAAAATTGCCGTGCCAGTTGAACCTGATTTGTCACCAATAAGGCATCCAAGGTAGCATTGGGCAAGTGCATTAGGCAACTCAATGATATCTGACCCGGTTACTGCACTGCCAACAGCTAATGTGATGGTCGCTATACCCGTTACTGTTGTAATAGGACATGATGCTGCTAAAACAAGAGGAATTGACAAATACGCCTCACGGTAGGCCATGTATTTGTTACTGTTTGCGAGTTGAGAAGTATCAATAACCAATTGATTACCCCCATAGTTACCGTTCTGTTGGTCCTGGATGTTCAGCCAGTCCCTCTTTACGAAAACAGAGGGGCTGCCTTCGGTCATTTGCGACATGTCAAAAATCATGGAATCTCCGCTCATCTTAGTATATCCAGTAAACAGAAAATAAAATCCTGTGAACGACTAAATGGAAAAGACTATTGGTTTGTTCTCCTTGAGCTTTTTCTTCTTTCCTGCTTTATCGTCTAACTTCAGCTTACCTATTTTGTCCTGCAGTCTTCCACTTAGGCCTAAAGCGTCTCCCACCTTTTCTGCTACTTTTTCTGGGACTGCAAATCCTCCGCCAGTGTGCACCTGTGCGTTACCAGATTTAAGCTTGCTGTCGTTGTGTATAAGTGTTGCCGATCCAACTGCTAATGGTCTATAGAAATATTGTGGCATTATAATATGCAACAATATTTTAAACTTCCTTTTCTTTCTCTTTTCTTAATATTGTCCTAAAGTTATAGAATTTCTGTACCATTGCATTGACTTCGTTCAGTTTTGCCTTTATAGGCTTCTCTTCGTCTGTCGTCTTTGCGTCTCTGAGCTCATCAAAGAGCTTTTTTTGTTCACTTGTTACATCTGATATGTACTGCGTTAGTTTGCTTTCGTTTAATCTGTCCATTTATTCTTTTTCTTGAGATTTCTCTAAATACTTTACTTGCCAATCTTTCTATGCAAGTTGTGGTGGTTTGTGTCAGATTGGTTGTTCATAGGATTATGTGAGTATCTCTGCATCTCCATACTGGACGGTTGGCCTCTCGTAGTGGTGTTGCCTATGTTAGGATGCTTGTCCTCATTGTCTCGTATAATTAATGTAATGACTGTATTTGGATCCTGCAGTAGAACTGGTTGTCCAGCTACATCAGTAAAAGTAAGAATGAGCTGAGCTGCCTGGCCTGGCATGAGCTTGTTCCAAGCGTATTCCGGAGCATCTATAGTTATCAACTCACCAATACCAACTTTCGCTGGTACGGGGTACAGAAACGTCTGTGGGTTTGTGTAAGCATTCGAAATAAGGTTGCAATTCAAGAAAATAACATTATTCGGTTGTACGTTTGGAGCAATAGTTGATAAAGTTGAGGCGTTGCCTAAAGGGAATGCTTCCGTTGTAGTGAATACAGACTGACCAGGACCTGGAAGAAAAGTGTTGCTCTCAAATCCTGCCCATGCGCTAAAGTTTGCTGGAAAGTACCACCCTGGAGCAGAAAATGTGCCTAGTACAGAGACACCACCTGCGGCACCTATTGGCGTATAGACACTATTCGCAAATCCTCCAGGAGGCTGAGAGTATCCAGCAGGAATAATACCGTCTGGAATAGTAAATGAATTTGCCTGTACTGCATACCTAGTAGGGTTTATCTGAAGTTGTATAAAATATACATATTCAGACGTTGTCGAGTTTATTAAGTAGTAGTTGTTGTCGATGCAGAACTGCTGTAAGTAGCTGTTAATATCTGATACTTCGTACAATCCGTCCGGAATTATTACGTCTATTTTTGTTTGAGGAGTCGTCGCTATGCCTGCTATTTCTGTCATAGCTGGCCATATTATGCTAAGGGTGTTGTTAGCGAGAGGATTGGCGTTGATGTTTTGCCAACTGTAGTACATGTACAAATCTACTAAAGCAATCTCAGCACCTTCTAAAGACTTAGAACCGGGGATATTGTAAACAAACCTGTTGTTGTCCGTCCCCGTAACATTATTTCTTGTCAAAGTAATTGTGTGCATCCTATATCTAGATTAAAGAAAATATTTACGCAAAAATACCACCACCGTTACATCCGCAGGTCCTAGGACACGACCCTCTTCCTTTCGCTGATGGCTGTGCTCCTAGTCTCATTGCTTTCTTTAAGTGCGATAGTCTTCCTCCCTTTACGCTCCTGTATCTTCTTACATTTGATGCACCGAAGTAAAAGGGGTTTGTAGCGTAGGTGTCCTCTGGTGTTCTTCCACCTTGCAGTCTCGGGTTGTCTGGTATTCTTCCTTTGTCTATGTCTATTATGGTGTGAAGCCTGTTAATAGACGGAGCAGTTTGAGAAGGATTGTAAGGACTAATGAAATTTCTCATTGTATATAGTTCTCTAAGATATTTTTTTAATATTTAAAGAACGTCAGTATCATCACTCTCCTCGTTTGAAACAAGGTCATATTCACTGGCTGAGTCTACAGCGTTTTCGAACTTCTTTCTAAAGCTTTTAATAAACTTCTGCTTATGACTTTCGTACAGTGCCTCAAGGCGTTCCTCTACGTGCATCTCTAGCTTCTGTCTCATTGCCATCGGCTGAGCGTCTCGGGAGTATCTTACACTTCCTGGTAGAGAAGTAAAGTTCTCAGATGATCTGATATACTGTACGGCATTCGATATAGTAGTGTCTTTGTCCCATCCATCGTACGGCGATTCTGCTTCTTCCTCTGGTATAGAAAAGAGTTCGTGGAACAGAGAAACAACAAGAACACTAGACTCGCAGTAGTTCTTTGATCTCTGCTTTACGTGCTCAGGTACAAACAGTGCAATGTTGTAGTCAGCGTCCTTCAGTTCCTTCAGTGCAGACAGGAGTATGTGCAGGAAAGCTGTTCTCCTCTCTACCCACCACTTCTTTTCCTTCAACTCTGTCCTGAGTGGGTAAACGTGCTTGTTTTCTTCCTTCGCTTTTGCCAGCTTCTTTGCATCTGCAGTAAAGTGAGACTGAAAGTGATAGTCGACAACTCTTTCTGCCTCTGCATCTCCTGTCTGCTCCGCAAATGGAGGCTTACTGTTTGTCTCCAGGACCATAGTAAAGTCTATCCTCAGAGGTTTCTGCTTTTTGAAGAGCTCCCTCGCCACTATATCTCCTCCACCACTCAAGTCTTTCACAACAGAATTCTGTATAGGCAAGTTCTTAGGAGGTTCTCTGAATACAGCCAATCTTACTTTGCTCAAAGATGACAGAGCAGAGTTTGCATCAGCAGAGCATTTCTTTCTCATATCTTCTGTAAGTATGGCTGTGTTTGCTGTAGCGTAGTAGTCACCGAGGATAATCTTCATAGCAGAGTTCAAAAGGGACTTTCCATTCCTTCCTGTACCGTTGAAAACGAAAAACTTCTCCAAGCACCTGCCACTAAGCCCTGATGCCATTATCATTAGGTTCAGCTTCAAGTCTTCCTCAACAGGGTGAATTTGCCTTAAGACTACCAGAACGTCCTCTTTAAACTTTGCATCGTCTCCATTCATCTCAGAGTAGTCGTACCCAGTGGAAAGTGTAACAAAGTCTTTCATTGTTCTTTTTCTGAAAGTAGATGTCCTTATGTCATACACTCCGTTGTTGAAGTTGAGCAGGTCTGTATCCTCGTCGAAGTCGACCTCGTTGCAGTACATTACTGTTTGTGACATTTTCTGTACTCCTGACATCCAACCGCTGCTACCGCTTTTTCCTAGAAAGTCTTCGAACTGCTTCTTGTACTTTTCGTCCTTCATGAATGCTGGGTAGTTATACAGAGAATCAACAATCTTAGACATATCCCTAAGAAGAAAGAAGTCAGACGATTCCCATGCGTCTCTGTTAGTGTCGTAGGTGTACCATTGTTTATCTCTTACTTCGAATAAGTACTTGCTGTCAGAGTATCTCGCTTTCACTACCTCTGCAAACATTCTGTGCGATACGCAGCACATTCTCATTTCACTTATTAAGTCTTTCATACTTGCGTCAGGTAGGTCTACTTCAGAGAGGTCGTATCCCTCGTCCATTTCTTTTACACTCCACTTCAGTGGAAACCCGACCTCTAACGTAAGAAGGTCAAGTAGCCTACAAACTTCTTCTTTACCTCCGGGGTATTTGTCGACGTTATCCTTCAACAGCTTGAATCCATCGTACTCATAGCTAGTGTAAACGTAGCCTGGGTACTCCTTTCTTTTCATAAGGTCCGTAGTATTGAAGATGCTCTCCATTACAAACTCAACAGTTGTTCTTTCAATACTCTGTAAATACAGAGCCATAAATGTCTTCAGAGCATGGTTATCGCTATTGTCATTGTTTTCTTTTCTTTTGTTTTGAGCGACTTTAAAGAGAGTTGGATTGTAAGACTTCAGTACTTTCGCTACATCGAAGAGACCTGCCTGGAGACTGGAAACGAAAGACGTTGGAAGCATGGGAAGATTATACCCGTATTCCTTCATGTCCTTTCTGTACTGATCATACGAGCCCATGAAGAACAGGCGAATAAAGAGCTGCTTGACTAGCCACTTGTCTTCTTGTTTGATGCCCCAAGCCTCCATATGCATGCTGATTATTCCAGCTCTGCCATTTACGTACGCTCTGAGTGGTCCTGGTACTGTAGCGTCGCACTTCTCCAGAATGTGCAAGAGAAGAGAAGGCTGGCAGTTGACAATGTCGAAGTCGTAGTGGAGGTCAGCTACTGTATGCCTAACTGGCCTTCTCAAGCAGCTGAATCCAAGACTTCCTTTTATCACAGTTCTACCATACCCATGCTTGGTAGGAATGTACGCTACGACTACTCCGTCGCACTTTGTCTGGTACGCACCAGAGTACAGAGACACTTGTTTCTTTTCGTTTTGAAACGCTCTCTTCAGAGTGTCTACAAACCAGCAATCTCTGTTGCTCCATTCTAAGAGGAGGTTATCACTGGCCAGGAGAGCATCAATCTTTCTCGGCTCTACATGCTCGACAACAGCGCTCCTAGTAAGGAAAGTTGACTTATCAATAGGTAGTAAAGTTAGTCCGTCCATCTTATTCTTTTACTGTATATTTTCTAAACTTCTGTTTAACAATTGGGTACGATTATGGCGAGGTGAGGAAAGGAGCGAGGCCGGTGGAATCGAAACACAGCTCTATTTCAGTAAGGGAGATGGGGTCGCTCCGGTAAGAGACAGTAAGGGCTTCGAGCGAGTGAAAAGTGGGGGAAATAAAAGGTTACCTTGGTTCTCTATAGAGAGACTACCATGTTGGACCCCCTAAATTAGGACATCCAACATAGTATTTACTCTATATACATTAATATTTATATTTTCTTATCTATTTTTCACTGTTACTATAATAGAGTATATAGCTATATATTATCCTATATTACTGTATATAATAAGTAAGGGTGATTTAAGGGAAAACGAAGGGAGAAAAGTACACCAATGTGTACAGTTATCCAAACTTTATTATCTAGCGGATCTATATAATAATGTCGGAAGCACTCACACCTCACCTCACGAGAGGACAGTACAGAGACAGGTACCTTCAAAACTTAGGAAAAGAAATAGCAAACGAAGCGTACAACCTTAACGCAGTAGAGACTTACTTAGCAACAGGAGAGTCTGCAGCGGACGCTATAAACGAATCAGCTACGCTAACAAACGGAATTCCACTCACTACTCTTAAGGCTGTTAACGCAGTTAAGTACAGAGAAACTGTTCAGAACTCCACAGCTGCTGTACAGCCATTGAGCCTTCCTGAGCAGCAGTTTATTTATACAGCTTCAGATGCTATCAACAGCATGTTGAAGTCAATGTCAAGGAATGGAAAGAAAGTTACTCCTGAGTTCTTTAGGCAAGTTGTAAGCGACGTACTAAGAGAAGCGAAAGGTCATGTTCCGTCCTATAAAAACCCCCTTATTGCTGACGCTGGCGACGAACCACAGGAGGATACTCTTCCTACGCAGAACCAACAAGTAGATCCTACTAAGGTAGCCACCGACCCAGCAAGGGAGACAAAGGATGCCCACCAAAGTGACTACCAGGATCCGACAGCTGATCACGATCCTTTCCAGGACGGGTATAACTTAGACTTGCTTGGATTTGGTGTAAAAGGAGGTAGGCTAATAGGGAGAAACAGCGTACAGCCTTCCGTCGAAATGAAGTATCAAAGGTCAATAAGAGGCTCGGGAATGACAGCACCAAAGAAGAAGTCGGCACCAAAGAAGCCTCTTGCACCCTTCGGAAAGTACAGCTTAGACCTAAATGATTTAAAGAACAGTCACTTATCCCTTTTCACTAATGGAGGAAACAAACAGAGGAAAGTACCTCGTCAAGCTATTGGAGGAAATGTAGCAAATGTTTTGAAGTCCATAGTAGTAGGAAAGAGACCAAAGCCGAAGGACGTACTTCTCCTCAACGACGAAGAGAAAGAGTACTTGGCAGGTGTTGGTATAGCTACTGGTTTAGAGGACCTTAGCGATATGCCTACAAAAAAGAAAACAGAAGAGCAAAAGGAAATGCACGAGTTTGAAGTACTAAGGGGACAGATAGGAGCAGGAAACGACAACCCAAAAATTGTAAAAGATTTCAAAAACCAACTTATTAAGATGGTTAAGTCAAAGAAAGTAAAGAAAAGTCAAGCGCACGATATTCTTCTAGAACTAGCTGCCCTAGGACACTAAAAGGTTAACCCTGCCTGCTCGTAAAATGGGTACTCATTCTGGTAATTCCGGCCAGATTCTTGAACGAATATTTGGACCTCTTCTAATTCCCTTGTCGCACCGAACCCTTCTTGCTCTTGGCATCCTGTTCCTTTCCAAGAGCATAAGGAAGTAGAAACAAGCCATAAGCCCAAGTACGAGCCCGAATAGAAGACATAGTGCCACCAACATTGCGCCATGGGTACGATAATGAAAGAGTCTCTTTTTCAGAAAAATTTCGTAACATAACTTTTATGGTACGAAAAAGAAAGAGAGAGAAAGGGGGAGAAGTGAAAATTTGCAGATGTCATACCGGTACCCCCATGTCTCTCTCTCATAAAAAAAAAAGAACGAACGTCGTTCCGGAGAAAACGACAGTCGTTCACAATCAAAACCATAGAGCACGTACAGTCTGCTATTCTCGTTTTACAACAGGCCCTTCAGAGGCGTTCGTGCTGCGACGCAGAAACGCAAACAGACCATGATGAAGTTGATAATATTTCTATGATGAAGCACCACATAAATATGGCTCATTGGTACCTAAAGAAGCACGACGAACTACCTTCTCCAAATTGCGCAAATCTCATGGAGGAGTGGGGCAAGAAAACACCGAGAGACGAAGATGAATTGACAGAGAATAGTTCTATTGGCTGCACTGTGTCAAGCGCAATACACAACGAAGAGTACAGTGAACAAAGAAAAAGGAAAAAGAGAAAGAGGGACTCAGGAGCTAGCGACGATGAGTCGTTTGTAATGGAGCGGCACAATAGAGTCTACTTAGCGTACAAACCAGAGGATAAGAGTTGGAAGTTCAAGTACGTACTGAAAGAAAAGAACGAAACGTGGGACGAAGCTGACAGTGCTATACTGAGGAAAATGAGCGACGTTACAGTACAGGGAAAGTGCCCTCATAATGCTTTCACAGAAAGAGAAAAGCTAGTGCAGTTGTGGTGCGACCAGAACAAGGTAGATTACAGTGTAGGAGACACAGCTGTAAAAAACATGACGAACTTGGAACTTTTTGTTGCTATCAAGAAGTCATCTCCTAAGCTAATTCGTTCCGGCATTCCTAATCAGACGGTGGAGTCAGAAGCTCTGTAAATCCCTTCCTAAATCTTTCTTCTGGTCCCGCTTCAAAGTCAACTAGTAGAATAGAGAACTTAGGAGCGTTTGTAATTGCTTCGTCGTAAAGTTTAAGTAAACCGTCCTTAGTTACACCCAACCCTGCTTCGCTTAGAATCATGTTTACTTCTCTGTTACTGCCTCCTAATTTTAGTAGAACTAAGTAGCTACAATTCTGTCTTACTATTTTAGGGATACCGAAGTAGCTCTGACTCAGGTAAGCAACTGAGCAATTAAGTTTACGGCAACGGATATAGTAATTGCAAATTCTTTCTTGGTTCTTCGCTAGTACTAAATCGTCAAAGCAAACTATGTGGTTAAGGTCCTTGTCCATCTTGTCTAAGACGGGTGTATTTTCTAATCCCTCTACTATTTTAATGTCGTCATGAAGCGACTGCAGCCAGTTGTATAGTGGTTCGTTTTTGTTTCGAGTAACGACGCAGATAGTGTGGAAAGTGCCAGGTGCTGCGCTAAACATCGATAGTAAATTAATGATAAAATTAGTTTTGCCTGAGCCAGACGGGGCAACCACGCACATTCTGAATGGTATCTTTAGCTTATGAGAGTTGAAGTGAGGATTCACAGCTTCGTCTAGCATCTTCTTTGGTATCTTTTCGTACATGTTCCTCACTACTGCCTTAGATGCACTTTCCTTCTTCTTCGGCTTTTCCTTGGTCTTTTTACCAGTCTCTTCCAGCTCTATTTCTTTCATAAGTCGATTGTATAGTTCGTCGTCCATTGCTATATTTAGACTAAATATTTTATCTTGATAAATTATACACAATGGTTTTCAAGAACACTCCTCCAGGAGAACAAAGACTTTACTCTTTACCAGCTACAAGGCCACTGTACTCTAATGTTTCTGGATTTAATACAAACGCTTACGTTATAAGACAGTCAAATATGCAACAACAACCATCCAGTTCTTCTGGGCTGGTGAGAAGAAGTAATGTTACGCAGCAATCGACATCAAGAAAATTCTCTTCATAATGTATAAGATGTCGCAACAGCCTAAACCGTACGAAGCCCTAAATGTGTTTAATCCGGTTAATTATCCAGGAGATGCAGGATCAGATAAATTGAACTTTAGTGTTGCCCAAGGCACTGAGACTTTTCCGAATGGAATTATCCTTGGTGATGGTACTTACTTAAACTCTGCAACGGGAGGAAGTGGATCAGTCGTAACAAACCCACTAGTTGGAAACCTTAATGCAGGAGGCTACACTGTGACAAACCTGGCCACCCCATCATCATCTACCGACGCAGTAACACTAGGATATTTCCAGTCGAATAGTCTCACAAACCCTCTATCGGCCGATCTTGACGCAGGTGGAAACCAAATATTTGACATGGCTGACCCTACAACGGCAGGAGGAGCTGTCAATTTGCAGTACTTAACAAATCAACTATCAAGTTTCCTTACTATTGCATCGGCTGCTTCAACTTACGAGACTATAGCAAACGCTGCTAGCACATACTTGACCATAGCGAATGCAGCTGCGACGTACGAAACAATAGCGAACGCAGCAAGTACATACTTAACCATAGCTAATGCAGCTTCTACATACGCACCTTTGGCTTCTCCTGCATTGACTGGTTCGCCTACCGCACCTACACAGGCAACAACGGATAACAGTACGAAAATTGCTACAACGGCATTTGTACAATCTCACGTTCCCACTACCATTCCTTTTGCTCCCTATTCTTTTAGTTGGACTGCCGAAAACTTTCAAGGCGGAACGCCAGCGCCCCTTACCCTTTACGGACCTGCGATACGCTGGCCATTTACTAACCCTAATAATACTAATGCAGTCACGAACGATGAGGACTCCTACTTTGTTATGCGCGTAACAGCTACGAATTCTTGGAACGGGAGGGCAATATCAACCCCATCGTACACGGGATACAACAACTTCGGATGTGCGTCTGCTATAGTTTACGTTTTCCCGATGAGGTGGGGTTCTTTAAGCTGGTGTGGATACGACAACGCTACGAGCACTTGCAAATACCTCCAGAACGGAGGCGGTTACTCAGGTACGACAGGACAGGAAGGCGCGAGCGTATCAGAGAAATCCCGGGGTCTGTACACCACTACAGGTTTGGTTAGTAACGAAGGAGAAATACAGAACAATTACAGTTCAATGTTCAACTCTTTTGGTCCTAGTGGCCAACGACAATGGCAATTCGTGTCTCAGTCTCCATTCTCTGCAGGTAATAGTAGTCAGTATGGAATAAGAGCAGTTTTAAACGTTGAAATTTTGTCCATGTCACAGAACTGCCCTCCCCTAACTATTATACCAGGTGACCTCAGTATTAAACCAAGTGGAACGTTCAATGGAAACGATTTCTTAGATGTGTCGGAATAATTTGTAACTGTACATATATAATTACAAATGGAGCAGGCTTGGACAGACGAGACAGAGGATCTACTTGAGCGCATACGACAGAATTCTATTAGTTTAGCGGAGGCACATAGGAGAAAGTACCACGACTTGTCTACGTGGCATAAATGGTTCCGCATACCTACTATATCAATGGGGATTCTATCAAGCTCTTTAGCTTCTAGACCCTTTGGTGCTTCTGAGAGGCAAGCAGAAACAGGCATACTTGTACTTGGTTGTCTTATTTCTATACTTAGTGCTATTGAGTTGTACTTAAATATCCACGCATCCATGGATCTAGAGAACAAGATGTCAAAAGACTTCTACAACTTAGGAGTTGATATATTTAAGACTCTTAGATTGTCTAGAGAGGAAAGGCCTGATAAAGGGTCAGATTATTTAGTAAAGAAGTACAACGACTACGTGAAGCTAAAGGAAGCATCTCCATTGAACGGAAAGTTAAAGCACGACCTTCTTGCAAGACTACCTACCAGTCATCAGGCCACACATACTGACGATACATTAGTGCAAATAGACCAACAAGACATATACACAACGTTAGCAAAATCAGCATCATTTGTACTACACCAAGTTAAAAAATCTGATGACATGGTATAGTAAAATGGAAGTAGACTTTAAAGTCATTTATGCGTACAGCATTCACTTACCAACATACGTAAAGGACGGTATAACAAAATGTATGGAAGATATGGAAGAGAGTGGCGTAGATATAGAGTCCTTAGAGATAGGTAGGTTCGAAGATGGTAAACTGCTATCATGCCTTGATAGGGAGCCTATTTACGGAGTAAGGGAAGGTGGAAGGGACAAGGAGGAATGTGATTACCCAATAAACTATTTGCCTATACAACTCTTCCTTGTCGACAAGAACGTAAAGACGAACTGTCACGACATCTACGGCAATTACGACAAGCAAGTGCCAAAGGTAATAGCAAAAGCAGGACTAGAGTCGTCTTCCTATGGAGCAGACCACAAGTTCAACAAACACAAGTTTAATTTAAAATTCTTTTGTGCTGACTCATTTAACAACTACGCTGGCGCAGGAACCAGACTGTTCAAGGCGATAGTAGAGACCCTCTTAAGAAGGGAGTGCTACAAGGACATCGATTCTGACGAAGAGGACCCCAGTGCATCCCTATTTTCTGCAAATAACTCTTTCTACGACGGAAACCCAGATCTCTTCGAGAAGGAAAGTAAGTACTCTAATTCAGTATACGGTATTAAACCGGAAGGCTTTAAGGAAGGAACTAAAGCAGGTGATAGAAAAGTAATGTATCACACATGGAGCAACGACATATACGACTCAAACGCGTATGAAGCAATGAAAGGCGAGCAGGAAGACTTCGAAAACGACAGAAATCAAACTTGGTGGAAGAGGGACGAGAATAGGACATGGACAACTCCCGATTACAAAAGAAAAACGCCAAAGAGGGAAAGAGAAGAAGAGACAGACGAAGAAGAAGAACAGGTCGACCCCAACGAGATAACTAGCATACACCACCTCCCACCTAGCGCTAGAGTAATAGGTAGAACTTACAATTCATCAGACGGAAGAGTAGTGTGGGACGGTGACGAAGGAATCCCTGAGGGTATGTACAAGCAGATGTACGACGTAGATGGCACTGGCTACATGAAAAATGTGAAGGGGGCTGGGTATAAGATAAAGAAACACACAATGACACAGGCAAAGAAGCTAGGAGTTACAGTGAAACCGTCCACTGAGAAAAACAAGAAGATCGATGTGCACAAAGGAGGAAAGAAGATTGCGTCCGTTGGACACAAAGACTATACAGACTACGCTACTCTTGTAAAGACAACAGGTAAGCAAGAAGCAGATAAAAGAAGAGAAGCATACAAATCAAGGCATGAAAAGACGAGACACAAAGTGGGATCAAATTCATATTATGCAGATAAGTTACTATGGTAAATATTTTCTGTTTATGTTTTATATAATGAAAATTGAAGAACTTAACTTGCAATCATTAAGGGATTTAGCAAAATCTAAAAAAGGCCACCCAGGATTAAGAGGATTCTCAACTATGAAGAAAGGAGACTTAGCTGCTGCATTGAAGAAGAACTTCAAAATAAAAGGCGGAGCTTTAGAGGAAAGGGCAGGGAGTTGTCAAGCAGTAGGTAGCGGACGCACAGGAGACCCATTCAAAGCCATGAAAGCAGCACTCAAAGCAAAAAGTGGACCAAAAGTAAAAAAGACAAAAACTACAAAAAAGGAAGAAAAAAAAGAAGAAGAAGAGCAACCAATTGGGGACCTTGAGGAGTTCGATACACAGCCAACACAGCCAATGAGGTTCTATCCTGAACTGGGAATAAAGAAGAAGCTAACTGAGAGTCAAGCTAAGTACTTTGCTGAGAGGAAAAGAGAGAAAGAAAGCGAGGGCAGTGGTATTAGGCACCACGTACAGAGAGTATTAGACGGAATCAAGAAAATAAAGAGTATGCGTGCAAAGGGAGGACAAATATCAGAGAAGGTAAAAGATATGGCACAAAGCATCGATGTTGCTGGAAAAGGTGTAGGAGATGACGACGACGACATTGACTTTGACGATATAAAGTGGGGAAAGTTCACTGATCAACTTGACAGGTACAACTCTCAGAACAAAAAGAACATTAGCCTGTGTCAGTTCGCCGACTTAATTCTCCGTAATCCTAAGAAGTACACAGTAACTACACAAAGAAGAGCTAGGTTTTATAAGAACGTTTTAGCAAAGAAAAAATGTTCATAAGGTATATACATCGATGGCATATATTCAGCAACCGATTAGTCGACACATTAGTGGAGACACAACAATGGCTGGAAGAACGACAATGATTCCACAAGCATCCTTTGCCAATGCAGAGATACAGAAGCAACAGGCTTATGACATACATAGGCAATATGCACTAAGATATCACGCCTTAGCACCAAGAACAGTACAGGCTGGAATAGGATACAGAGGTGACAACGACAACGGACATCGATATGAAGTCCCAAGTGCTAGCTCTCATGCATCTGTCATAAACCCCCGCACTTTCGGAACTCCGAATTTAAAGAGATCGATGATTGAGAACATTCAAAACACCATTGCAGCGGACTCTGGGGTTCTTCACAAGATGGGTAGGGACAAAGCATCCCTTGGTGGCAGTATAAGGACGAGAGCTCAAGATGCTGCACGAAAAGAGGAATGCGCAAAGAGAGCGAGGCTAATGGGACAATGCCGGACGTACAAGGGACCAGAGAAACTACAGAAGAGAGTAGTGGGAAGTGTTGGAAGAGGAATAAGACTAGGAGGGAACCCCTCTACCTATACACCACGGTAATGCAATGTATATGCAATGTATATGCAATTGATATGCAATTCATATGCAATGTATATAATAGGGTCAAGGGAGGTATTTGTTAATACTTAAGTGTAATAATAAACTGCAGTTAAGTATTTATTCTAAAAACATAATAGGATTTTCCTCTGAGCCATCCCCGGTAAACTCGGGACTTTCTAAGCGTCGAACCTTTTTTCTCAGGGCATTATTCTCGGCTTCCAATGTTGCAAGTCTTCTTGTAATTCCCAGAAGCTGCTCCTCTACTGTGGGAGATCCAAAGTTAAGCCTGCGAACTGCTGGGGTTAAATCGTCTAATTCCCCGATGGGTAAGGATTGGTTCCGCGATTGCGCATCCGATTGTACGGTTTCTGGGAATTCTGGCCCATGTTCAGGTTCGTTACGAATCGGACTGTGGGGAAAGGTGGGAATGTCATGCTGAATTTGGGGAAAAGGTCCCGGAGTGACGGTATGTTGAGGTTGAGTGTGAACTCCCAAGTCGGGGGTTGAGTCTTCTGCTGGTCTGTCTTCGGTAATAGTACTGGCTTGATTTGTTCCGGTATTATTACTGGTAAAGCTTGGAGTGGAGCTTGCGGTATTTGTACCGGCGTTGCCTGCACAATCTGGCACGGTTTCTTTATCGTCTTCGTCTTCTGTGTCTTCGTCTTCTGTGTAGTACGTGGTTTCGCTATCATAGTCTTCTTGGAGACACGCGTCTTTGCAGTCTTCTGCGGGTAAACCGCTCTCTTGACAACGGGGTATTTCGTTATTGTCATCTGCACTTCTGTACACTACCTTGTTACAACAGGTAGCAGTGTCTTTTACGTGGCGAGGCATAATGTAGTGTTTTAAAAAAAGCTAAAAATAAAGTAGCGTCGTCTGATGGGTTTAGATTGTGAGCAGGTCTCGAAATCAGCGAAGAAAATTTTTTTGTGTTTTTTTTTTTTTTTTTTTTTTGGAAGAGACACCAAGGGGCCGGTATGACATCTGCTTTTTTCACTTCTCCCCCTGGTATCTCTTTCACTCCCCCCTACCGTCTCTCTGCCTACTTTGCACTTGTCGTACCGGCCCCTTGCAGTCTCTCGACTAAAAAAAAAAAGAAGAAAAACACAAAAAACTTTTCTTCGCTGGAAACGACAGTCGTTCATTATCAAACCCATATAACGACCGTCGTATTATTTTTCAAAAATGACAAACTACTTGACAAAAGAGAACCCCGAGTACATTATGACTCAACTCAAAGAACAAGAGAATATGTTCCGTTGCAGAGACCTTGCTATAACAGAGAAAATCAATGGCCTTGGAAGAACCCAAGAGAGAATTATTGGTGTGCTAGAGAAGATTGCCTCTAAGGTGGAAAACATAGAGAGAGACCACAACCAGTTAACTCTGCACACCTATCAAAGTTTCTGTGTTGCTTTTGGCCTTCTTACAGACAACAAGAACACACTAGAGAAAATTGACAAAGACTGTTCTCTAGGTGTCATCAGAGAAGACGTAGACAGAATTGGCTATGATCTCACAGAACTAAAGAAGGACTACAAAGAGGACATGACAGAGTTCTTCAAAAGAACAGAAGCCTACAGAGAGCTCATGAAGGCAAAAATGTCTGAAGTAAGAGACGATCTCTACGAAGTAAAGAAGAGAGAAAAAAAAAGAATGAGAGAAGAGAGAGATCTTGACGAAGGTAGAGAAATCTACACAAAGAGAGAGCTCAAGGAAATGGAAAAGAATGGTGACGTATGTGATCTGACAGAGCCTTCTATGATGGAAAATTATATGGGTGCCGTTGACTCAGCAATGCGCATCATAGAGGAAACAGACAGAGTACCAAAGAGACGCACAAAGATAGAAAATATTCCTTTTCCTATTTAAATTTTAATTCAAAATTCAAATTTTTAAAATTTAAAAACTAATTATCAAATCGGCCTTGTGTTGAATCTTCCTCTCCTTGTTCTGTAGGCAATTCAGGCATAGGCAATGGGGTAAGCCCAGCGAAAGGATTAAGGAAAAACTCTGCACTTATGCCTATGTCGTGGACGAAAGGCCTTGGTCTTTCAATTCTAAAGATCGATGATTGAGTTAGTGCTGTGGTTATTAGCCTAGAGAAGTCCGGGTCGAATGAAGGTAAACCTAGGTCTTCTTTTTTAATTGGCTTTCTACACTGTGGGCATTTCATACATTCTTCTAGGTCTTCTGAGCAGATTCTTAAGAGACACGCCATACAGATCCGTCCAGTACAGTCGCATGGCTTCAGGCACTGCATTTCATTCCAGCAAATAATACAAGTGGTGACAAGCTCCATCGATGATGTATTTGTATATGTTTATTTAATAACTTAGTCGCTGTCATCCTTAACATATGTGGAAAGCATCGCTGGTGATGACCCCATTTGAGCCATTGTTGACTCAATCTGTTTGTTCCTTTGAATGGTATCACCGAACTTATCTGTCAGGTAAGAGTGCCTCATAATATTTACTCCTGCCTTCTTATCAAATATTCTCCCTAATCTTTGATTGAGTTTTACAGCTCCATTCGCTGACTGATCGGGACCACCAAGGGGCTGCATATTACTGTCGATGAGTAAGTATTCGCTAGGGTTTATTGCAGCCCACTTGTTCAGTATGTTCTTTAGTTTTACTGGCAACTGAACAGTCTGCTGTCCGTACGTCTTGGCTGTTTTGTAGGAGTTAAATACTAGCTTTTTGTTCTTAGTGTCAATATAGTTGTCCTTTTCCTTGTCTATAGGTCCCCTTATTTTCATGTCTACATAATCCTTTGCTCTTCTTGGAACGATGTGCTTGCCGCTGAGAAGAGCTAAAATGATGTACTGTTGGTACTGCTGTATTTCCTTACTGTTTAGTTCACCCTTCTTAAGCAGGATAGATGCTTGTTTTTCGTACTGCTTGTATTTTTTGTCTATCTCATCCCTCGTCACCCAGTTAGCCTCTTGTTGGGGAGTTTTCTGCTGCAATTCTATTTCCTTCCTGTGGCTTCCTATGTCGTCCATCATAAGCTCCCTGTACTTCTTCTGTACGTCCCCATCTGTGACAATAACAAGAGCGCTGAGCACTGTCTTTCTCTTTGATGGAGGTATGTCCTTTAAATGGTCGAAGATTTCTTGAGCGGAGTCATAAAACGCAGGATCAACTTCGTCTGTTCCTTTTAACTGCCTGTGAAGAGAACGTAGTATACTGCCATATGTATTGACGCTTGACTTTGACAAAGAAGGCCTTTTTTCTTGTATGTACTTTTTGAAAGTGGGTGAGTCCATTATACAATTCCTAAATATATAAATTCGGTGAATTAACCAAAATAAACTTCTTTAGGTATATTATATGGAGTCAGTTAGAGAAAGCCTAAAATCAAATCAGTCAGTTCACTTCGCAGGCAACGAGTTAATGTTATTTAAGAGGGACTTCTGCAACAGTTGCAGAGTAGAATCAACTGGAGAACCCGATAAATTTAAAGTAGAAAAGAGCATTAGGAAAGGAATAGTAAACAGGGAGATAGAGGACTTACACGGCGTAGCTAACCTTTTTGTACAGATGGCTGCAGAGGACATTAAGCCAGAGATAAACTACATATTCCCAAAAGGCCTACATGACGCTATTGCTATATGTAGAGAAGAGTATCACAAAAACGTAGTTATGCCAGCTGATGAAGAAAAGAAAAGAGGATATAAAAGCTTGCACTCATCAGAATATATAGATACATTTTAGATGGATCCAATATTGAATGCGACCTCAGACCGCTACGTTCTTTTTCCTATCGCGTACGAAGATATTTACGCACTATACAAGCGTTCACTCGACTCTTTCTGGAGAGCAGAAGAAGTCCAAATGGACAAGGACCTCGTCGACTGGAATACTTTACATGAACAAGAAAAGGAGTTCATCTTATCCGTGCTTGCCTTCTTTGCTGCGTCCGATGGGATTGTTATGCAGAATTTATGCGAACGATTCCAAACTGATGTACAAGTGGCAGAAGCAAAATCCTTCTACGCCGTCCAGAATTGTATGGAAGCTGTACACAGCGAGATGTACTCGATTCTCATCGATACGTTGGCACCAAGAGAAAAAAGAGAAAGACTTTTTAATGCAGTTAAATACTCTCCGTCGATTAAGCGAAAGCAAACCTGGGCAGAGCATTATATGGGGAGCCGTGCTGAATTCTCCGAAAGACTCGTAGCTTTTGCTTGTGTAGAGGGTATATTCTTCTCCGGTTCTTTCGCAGCTATATTTTGGTTAAAAAAGAGAGGATTGATGCCTGGACTGACACTGAGTAACGAGTTCATATCTAGAGACGAAGCTCTGCACACAGAGTTCGCTGTTCTTCTGCACTCCAAGTTGATGAAGAAGTGCAGTAAGTCGCTTATAAAAGAAATAGTCGTAAGTGCTGTACATATAGAACAAGAGTTCATAACAGAATCACTTCCTTGTCGACTAATAGGGATGAACTCTAAGCAAATGAAGCAATATATAGAATTTGTGGGAGATAGGCTGTTGCTACAACTTGGCAACGAGAAGGTTTACCTAACACCTAATCCATTTGACTTCATGGAGCTAATTAGCTTAGACTCTAAGGCCAACTTTTTCGAGAGGACTGTGTCGGCATATGCTTTAGCCAACAAAGAAGTTAAAGGAGATATCTTTGATTTAACAACGGAATTTTAATTTATTTTCTATTTGTATATAGAACATGAGTAACCAAGCAAAACCATACGAGGAGCTCGATATTTACAATTCACTGAACTATCCTAGTAGTTCTGTCAGTGCAACTCTTCTAGACTTTCCAGTTGCGCAAGGCACAGAGACCCTGCCTTACGGTGTAATTTGGGGAGATGGTACGTACCAGAACTCTGCGAATCCTGGTGGGTACAGTCTTACTGTTCAGGACGGTACAACAGTAGTCAACAACGTAAGCGACATTAACGTAACGAACGGTACACTGACTAACTTAGGAGGAGGAGCAGTATCTATTACAACAGGAGGAGGTACGGGAGGAGGAGTACAGAACCCTATGACATCAGACTTAGACGGAGGAACTTTCGATATTTTTAACTTAGACAACTTGAGCATTAACAACACCGCAACACTTCCTACGATAAACACCAAAACTATTAACAACAGCGACCCCCAGAAGTACTACAATCAGGGTCCCATTGTTGTTCCAGGAGGAAACAACCTCTACTATGTCTGCAAAATGGACCCAAAGGCTAATGGAGAAGCTCATTGCCTTATTGTCTCTCGTTGCCTTGACCCTGGTTTCAAACAGACTACAGTATTCTCAGTTACTGCGTACGAGAACAAAGCGAGTGTCGACGTGCAAGTCAATTTGGCAGAAAGCGACACTCCTATCTTCGATGCTGTCACAGTAGCTACTATAAACGGCACTACCGAGACTTTTGTAGCTATGCAAATCTCAGCACCTTCTGCCACATGGGAATTCAGAGTATACGAAAACCAAGACGATAAAGGTACAGGAGCAAGCTACGGGTCTTCTTGGGAGTTTATATCGCCTGCTACCGTTGTTCCTAACGCAACAATAACTGTTCTAGCAGGTGCACCGCTCTATAGTTTAAACCCCTACGGTACTAAGACCTTTACAGGCAACCACGTAATACAAGGTAGTGTTGACTCTCTTTCCCTTAACGCTACGGACTTTGTTACAGCAGGTGGAGACGTTACTGCCGGAAACAACGTCTTCGCTGGAACAGCAGTATACACGAACGAAATAAGAGACAATGGGTTTGCACCTATAGGAGTATTCAATTCATTATCGATGCAGAACAACGACATACAGTCAGCTAACCTCGTCGGTGCTCTTGGTTTCGTTGGGGCAGCTTTGAACATAGTGATACCTATAGGTGACCCAACGAATGGACCTCTTTTTGTCGACACGTCTACACTATCAGTTGGAGTAGGAGTACCTCTTCCTCAAGACAAGCTTGATGTTGCGAAGAGTATAACGATAAGAGGTACTACTGATCCTCAGCTACAGTTCTACGGGTCAACTCAGGCAGCAGTTATGTCCCAGATTGTAACTTCCGACACACTCCTAAACGGAGGTGATATTAATTTCCTCTGTCGGGAAAATGGAGGAGTTCTTGCCAACAAGATGACTATTTTCCAGGATGGCAGAGTAAGGTTGACACTTAACAGAATAGAAAACATGGCAGACCCGTCCGCTGCGCAGGACGCAGCCACTAAGGCGTACGTGGACGCATCTATTCCTACTGGTTTTGTTTTCAATCCAATGACATCTGACCTAGATGGTGCTACTTTCCAGATTAATAATATATCTGACCCAACACTAGCACAAGACGCTGCTACAAAGGCATACGTCGACGCATCTATTCCTTCCTTGGCAGGGTTTGTGACAAACCCAATGACTGCAGACTTAGACGGCGGTGCATTCAATCTCTTCAATATTCAAGGCGTAAGTGTAAACGACTTTGTAAAGACTGGAGGACAGATAGACGGAGGGTCAAATATAAACGCACAGAACTCTATTTTTGCAGGAGATGCTCAAAACTTTCCTGGTCTGCAGGCACAGTGCGAATTTGCTTTACCGTCCCAGACAGCATCTGGTAGTGGAATAATGCCATTCTGGAAAAACGGCTACTTAAGTCCTCAGTCAATGAGTGCGGGATGCGTGTGCGGAGAGAATGTAACAGCACCAGGAGCAAACAAACTTGACCCTGTCTCTCTCATTTCTTCTACTATTGCTGCATATGTCCTTATGGCAACTTCACCATCTGGAAACATATTACTAAGGATCCCAGGAGCATTAGACGGACATACTTTCAATGTGCAGATGACAGGAGAATGGGACGGGTCAACAATTGGAGGTAACGGGAACAGCTACACTTACTTGCGTCTGGACCTTGATCCCGCAGCGGACATTATAGGACTGAACACAGGCCAGGCCATAGACGGAGCAAGGTACCCTCTGTCAATGAACTTTGTTGGTCAGCTCAGGGAGGGCGATTACGCAGTGTTTGTTGGGCACTATGACCTAGGAGCAACAAGACAGTACAAAGGGAGGATCGATATAACCTATATAGGTAACTTTTAAACACATATATATGCTTAATTTACTCATAAATAGCAGTAAATTAAGCTAAAATGGCATATATTGCTTAGTAAAATCGATTTTACTAAGCAAGTACCTTAATAATTAACTATAAATACGTCCTTTTATGGTTAATATATGGTTAATTACAGAGAAACATCGATGAGAGCATGCAGTATTTGTCTTAGTTTGTCATGTTTGTCGTTTAAACCGATACCCCTAGCAGTTACATTCCTTCGTTTTACGGGTGTAAGTTCAGACTCCACTGAGGTTGCTCCGCTCGTAATTGAGCCTGGCCCTACTTTGTCGTAGACTTCGTCAAATGTCCTGGATACCCTGACCTGTTTCTTCATTTCTGAAATTTCGTCCTCTATTTTGTTTAAAGTTCTCATATACCGAGAGTTAGATGGGTCTGTTCTTAGAGCCGAAAGGTACTCACCTCGCGCTTTTTCAAGTCCCTCATATCGGTCTACAAGTTTCTGTTCCTTCCGTTCCTCCTTAGCCTCATCAAACGTTTCCTTAGCCTTTTCTCCCCTTCTTGATTCTATTGTTTCCTGTGTCTTTGTTTTTCTTTTCTCTTTCGCCTCTTTATTTCTTAGTTTCCTCACATCCTCGGCGAATGTGACTGATTTTTCCTTTGCCGGCGTTCTTAAATTCGGGTCACGTTCTTGATTGTCTGCTGATGGTGCTGCAGTTAAAGCTGCTCTGTTTCTTTTCTCTTGCTCTGCAGCAAACTCTCTTTGTTCGTCCGTGCCAACTGCCTGCGTTGCGGACTCTGCAATGGGTGTTCCTCCATATGTTCCGCTTCTCTTTCTCTTTTCTAAGTCTTCGAGAATTTCATCTGTAATGAATTCCTCTCCCATACCTCTACTCAACATTTGTGATATGAAAGATGTGTACTCTGGGAATCTATTGCTGAGAGCCGTAAACAAGTTTCGTGGCGGAGCTCTAGTTTTTCTATCAAACTCTTCTTGCTTTCTTATTATGTTTGACGTAGACGTTCTGTCTCTGTCTGTTTCTAAATCAGATACAATAGATTCGGTCGTATCTGCTGCTTTTTTTATATCCTGTGTTACTGCTTGCCGCTGATCTTGTGGCAATCCTTCGATTTTTGCCACTACTCGTTTTACGCTTACTCTTCCATATATAGCGTCATTTATAAAGTTATTAGTAATTTCATTATTACTTCCTCCTGTTAATTGATTCATCAAATCCCCCACACTAGCATTCCTATTAGGTTTAGGCGAGGCTGCACGTGGAGGAGAGGCTGCACGTGGAGTGGCTGTACGCTGATCGACTTCTTCTAAACCCGGCATTGAGTCCTCTTCCTCTGTTCGAGCAGGAGGAGGATCTTGCCAGGAACTGAGCCCGTATATGTAGTCATCCGGAACTGCCGTGAGCCTGTTAAAGTAGTCGGTATAATCGTTAACGCCGTCGTTTCTTCCTTGACTGTCAAGCGCATTAATGCGCTTTTCTCTCAAGTCGCTCGTGGACAAGAAATCCTCGTGCTTTTTCTCTTTTCCCGTCAACCATTCTGTAAAAGCGTTAAACGCGGAAGGGCTCCTTTCCGCTGCTACCTGTATAGACGAAGGAAGCGCTGTATTTTCTCCTCGTAGTTGCTTAGCCTCATACTTCTCGAAAGCATTAATGAGGGCTTGTACTGCTGGCTTAATGTCGAGGTTTACATTTACATTGGGTGCAGGGCTTGGTGCTATATTCACCTGAGGGTTAACATTAATGGGTGGAGGTGCGGGAGCTGGTGCTGGTGCTGGTGCTGGAGCTGGTGCAATAGGTGGGTCTGCTAACCTCATTATTTGGTCTACTTCCATTTGTATGCGTGCCTCGTCCTCCAAAGTCCTTTCTCCTACTATAAGGCTG
>Ga0181399_1000103_pt1 | contig 28751 bp, 49 predicted proteins | sample 22SPOviralmetaG_FD_130128 | JGI IMG/M metagenome (GOLD analysis project Ga0181399, IMG submission 130128) | Marine viral communities from the oligotrophic San Pedro Time Series (SPOT) site, San Pedro Channel, CA, USA - 22 SPOT_SRF_2011-05-21 | ecosystem: Environmental > Aquatic > Marine > Strait...
GGTGGTCTTTTTAAGGTTAATCAGTTAGTTGAGAGCCTTAACACTGGACTCATCGGCAAGGTCATTCGTAGAGGAACCAACTATCTAATCTGTGTGACCGAAGATAATGTGATGTTCAAATCCTGGATTAGTGACCTAAATGAGTACACTGAGGTCAAAATGAACAGGAAAAAGAGAGATGGTAAACACCCAAACACCCTTATTGGAACTGATGGGTACCTGAAGAATGTACAAGATAAGACTCCTGGATATGATTATGGTAAACAATTCATAAATAAGTACAGGAAAAAGTAGTAAAACAGTCTCATGGATATTGAACTCAGAGAATTGAGTGCCATCTACCTTCAAAACCTCCAAGAAGACATGGAGAGTGGGGGGCAAGATGGTGGAGCTGATGTTGGAGCTCACGCTAAGGCTATCAGATATCAATCTCGTAGAGATGGTGTTCCCCTACCTAAGGCTTTTAATGATTATGTTGCAAAGAATCAACTGAGTGGTACTGAGAGAACTGCACTGAGGCAGAAACTCGGTTTCATGGGTGAAGAAACAGAAGTATTGGATGAGAAAAAAGAATGCAATCACTCCCCCAAGGGTGAAGATTGTCCTATTCATGGTAAGGAAAAAGAATGTTCCATGAAGGAAGAAGATAACTATAAGACTAAGGATAAGATCCTTAATAAGGCAAAACCACTCCATAAACACCTCTACAAGAATCTCCATAAGAAAGATACTGATGGTGATGTCAATGAGCATGTCTCTTGGAGAACTGATCTCTCTGAGTATGTTGGTGGAAATGCTTCACCAAAAGGAAAGACTGATACTAAATCTGGAGAGAAAATCTCTGAGAAAAAGGTAAAAAATAAGGTTATTATCAATCCCCCCATGGGAATGACAGAAGCTATTGCAGAATTGGGAGGTCAAATCCTTGAGATGATTGAGGTTGAAGAGGCAGTGTATGGCGGTACTCCTAAGAAAAAGGAAGAACCAAAAGATACTCGTATGACTGTTACTAATGCTGATAAGAAAGGAAACACTCCCGCATATCAGAAAATGATGTCTGGTGATAAACGTTATAAGAAAGCAGATCACATGGGTGAAGATGCATCAATGAGTCCTCAAGAACTGCAACTTCAAAAGAAGAAAGCAATGATTGATAGAATGATTGCTCAGAAAAGACAGCAAGGATTGAGTAAGGTGAAAAAGTCTGAAGCACCTACAAAAGCAATGGGTGAATCAACCGAAGATTCTCTGAAAGACCGTCGTATGGAGCGTGGTGGTGTTGACGGCAACAACCGTTATAATAGTGCTACCAAGAATGTTGCTATGGGTGGTGGAAAGAAAAAACCCTATGACGGTATGTCGGCACTTGAGAAAGTGAAGGCAAGTATCCGTGCTAAACATGGACAGGGTGCTATCATTGATACCAAGAAGAAGTGACATGCCAGCAAAATCAAAGGCCCAACAAAGGTTCTTCGGGATGGTTAGATCAACTCAGAAAGGGGAAATGAAAAGTCCCTCGTCTGAGATTTCTCAAGCTGCAACCTCCATGTCTAAGTCCGACGTGAAGAAGTTTGCTAAAACCAAACACAAAGGACTACCTAATAAGGTAGAGGTAGAAGAAGGACATAAGACCTGTAAGTCAGGTAGTTACTATTGTTATACTGACAAGAAGTGTAAGCCTATTCCAAAAGGGTTTAAAATGGTTGGTCCTGCTGGCATGCTCCGCAAAGAGAATGGGCATACTGTGGATGATGATGAGAATAAGAATGGAAATGGTTCCAATGGGAATGGAAATGGTTCCAATGGGAATGGGGGTGATAATGGTGGATCCTCCTCAGTAGGAGAGTCCTATGACGCTAATGATTACAACACCCTGAAGAGTCAGATTGGTTCATACAAGAGTCATCGTAAGACCTTCAAACAGTTCATGGGCAAATCTAAGTCATGATGAAAGTAGGTGCCGACGGATATACAAATGCGGCAAATTCCGCTGGTCCTAACGCTGGATTCGACAAGAGATTGTTTAAGGGTGATGATGATCTTCTAAGTCAGGACTTTCAGACCGCAGCTGAGACAGGACAGAATAGATATAATACTTTCTCCTCTGTTTATCCTGTGATGAAAGTATCTCTGTCAAATAATAAAGGTGATGGGCCATCAATTGATCAAATGGTTGATGCCTCTAAAGCTTTTGTGAATAAAATTGATGAGACAAACAGAAAAAACTTCTCTGAATTTTTCAAAGAAGCTAAAAATAAGTAAAAATTTATATATAGTGTAGTTATGAATTATTACTATGCTATCCTTTTTACTTCCACTAGCATCAAAAATTATTAAAGATGCTATCAACAATATTCCCGAAAATGAAGAACTCGGTGAGAAAATGGTTGAGATCTGTCTTGTTATTCTTTCTAAGGCAGTTAAGTTGACCAAGACTGATATGGACGATCAACTCTTAGAAGTTGTGACTAAAGCAATCAATAATCGCGAAGAAACATAATCAAAGGAGACCAATCTACAAGGTCTCCTCTATTATAAATATTTCTATAAAAGAATTTAAAGGAAAGAATCATGCCTTTATGGGGAATAACTGATGAGTCAAAACCAAAGTGGCTTACTGACTCTGAGAAAAAAGAAGTATATGCTAATAACAGTGGCTGGGTTGTTGAAGGTGGATCCACAATGACCGGTAATGGTAATGTAGATGCACAACCTGAAGTTTTATGTTGTATTAGTGAGCTTGCTGATAGACTACAAAATGCTACAATCACTGAGATTGAATTTATGACAACCGCCTTTAGTAAAGGTGCTGGTGGTACAATCTCTATGCGTGTAAGATGGAATGAAGCAGTAACTGTAACTGGAACACCACATTTCGTCATTAATAACACAACAGACGCAGCAAGACATCAAACTTGTCTTTATGTTAGTGGATCAGGTACTAATGAATTGATATTTGGTAAAACATTAGCTGGGGGATCAGCAGATATAAATGCTTCAGATGTACTCAATGTTATTGCTAACCCACTTGCACAAAACGGTGGTTCAACAATTAAGGATACTGGTACAACAACGAACTCAGAGATTACAAGTTCTACTGCTATTGGCACTGCCGCTGGCACATTGACTATTGCTGCATAACATCGATGTTATTTTCTGAATTGAACGAAGAGAACTTTCTTCTTTTTGCTATTAAAAATTATGAGAATCCTCAGGCGGTGACCAAGGAAGATTTTGAGAAGGACTTGAATCATTTTAGATATATTAAAAGATTGTTGAAACGGTATAACAACACAGGTGAATTAAAAACTCACCTGTTAATTAATCACTTCATCATCTTGTATAATATCTTTGGTGATGCTGCCACTCCCATGTTCTTCTACAAAATAGAAGATAATCTGTGGTCATCTGTTAAGACGTTTATTGTCTTTCTAGACAGATTGCCAGAGTATCCTCATACCTATATTCATGATATTCCATTGGATGATAACTGTTTAAAGGAGTTAAGGAAAGTCGCAGATGGATGATCAAAAACTCAATAGAATTATAGAGATTATTAGAGACCTCAATGAAGAGGGGATGGTGCCAACAAATAACGTTGGTCAAGGAAAAATTGCAGGGACAGTAGAGGCTGGTGACGATCCACCAGTAAGAAAGCCTAGGAAAAGGTACATTTATCAAAAGGGTTTAAGGAAAACTTGGAGCCCTACAGATGGAAGAAAATGAAGTTAAGATAGCAGTCTTGCAGCAAAAAATAGAAGATCTTAAACCTATTGTGCTTAGGATTGATACTGCAATTCAAAAATTATCTGAGGTAAATATAACAGTTAGCAGAATGCTTGCTGTTCATGAAGAACGAATATCAAAACAAGAAGAAATCGACACAGTATTGTTTGCTAAAATTGACAAACTCCGTGATAAAATGGACAGGGATCATGACCTCGTATTGCAAAGAATACGTCAATTAGAGAAGAGGGTATGGATGGCTGTCGGTGGTTTTGCTGTCCTGACATTTTTCATTAATAATAACGGACTTGTCAGTAAGGTATTGACACCTGTCAATGAACCCTCTACAATACAGAGAAGCGCGATTGATGGTTAATGGATTTTATTGATGTAAAATACATCAATTTGATTTCTTCTAGGCTCTCTAAATTTAAAAAGGTAAAACCATATCTTTATAACTTCCGGTGTCCCCTTTGTGGTGATTCCCAGAAGCATAAGAATAAGGCTCGTGGATACCTGTATAGAGTCAAGAACAATACAAATTATAAGTGCCACAACTGCGGTGTGAGTTTGTCGTTTAACAATTTCCTTAAAGAGGTTGATTGTGAGACACATAAACAATATACCTTTGAGAAATTCAAAGAGGGTCACACCGGTAAGAATTTTGTGACTGAAACTCCTGAGGGTGTATTCAAAACAATAGATACTTCCAAACCTAAGTTTGAGAAGAGGGCGAAGATGGACCTGCCAAAAGCTTTTGATGTACCTAGGACTAAGAAATACTTAGAAGACAGGGCAATCTTTTCTGGTGACTTCTATTTCTGTGAAGACTTTAATAAGTTTACCGGCAGTGACAGTAAACATGAGGATCCTAGGATTGTCATACCCTTAATAAGAAATAATGTGTTGGTAGGGATACAGGGAAGAGCCCTAGATCGTAACCCTGTTAAATACTTAACCATAATGTTCGATGAAGATGCGCCGAAAGTCTATGGGCTTGATAGAGTTAATAAAGAATTTCCCGTCTATGTCGTCGAAGGACCCTTTGACAGCACTTTCCTCCCTAATAGTGTGGCTATGTGTGGTAGTGACGGTGAAATTCGTGATCTTGAGGGAAGCGATATCGTTTATGTTTATGATAATGAACCCCGCAATAAAGAGATTGTTAACCGCATTGGACGAGTCATTGAACGTGGAGGAAAGGTCGTTATCTGGCCACCGAACGTAAGAGAAAAAGACCTAAATGATATGGTTCTCGCTGGACATAAGGTTCCAGAACTAGTAGAATCAAATGTATATTCTGGATTAAAAGCAAAACTTAAATTTACTACCTGGAAAAAGATATGAGTAATGGTACGAAGGTAAAGAAGAGAGATGGAAGAATTGAATCTCTGGACCTTGAAAAGATGCATTTAATGGTTGAGGAGGCATGTATTGATCTTGCAAATGTCTCTGCTAGTCAGGTAGAAATGCAATCAGGTATCCAGTTTTATGATGGTATTACTACTGATGAGATTCAGGAGATCTTGATTAAGAGTGCTAGTGACTTGATTGATCTGGAACATCCTAACTATCAGTTTGTCGCAGCTAGACTCCTTCTGTTCTCCCTAAGGAAACAGATGTATGGGCGTATGAGGGATATGCCTGACCTTATCGACCATATCACTGACAAGTGTTACTCTGGTGTGTATGATAAGGAGATCTTTGTAAAGTATTCAGAAGAAGAAATTAAAAAGGTTGGTCATTGGGTCAATCATGATCGTGATTTCTTGTTCACATATGCTGGCTTGAGACAAGTTGTAGATAAATACCTAGTACAAGATAGAAGCTCATCGAAGGTATACGAGACTCCACAGTTCATGTATATCATGATCGCTTTGACTATCTTCCAAGAGTATCCCAAAGACACACGTCTAAGTTATGTGAAGAGATACTATGATGCAATCAGCAAACACCGACTCAACATCCCAACACCAATCATGGCGGGTGTCAGAACGCCTCTCCGTCAGTTTGCGAGTTGCGTTCTCATTGATGCTGACGACACCCTGGATAGTATTTTTAGTTCTGATATGGCCATCGGTCGTTATGTTGCACAAAGGGCTGGAATTGGTATCAACGCGGGGAGGATACGTGGTATCAACTCTAGAATTAGGGGTGGAGAAGTTCAACACACTGGCGTTGTTCCTTTCCTTAAAAAGTTTGAATCAACTGTACGATGCTGTACGCAAAATGGAATCCGAGGTGGATCAGCAACAGTCCACTTCCCAATCTGGCACCAAGAAATAGAAGATATTATTGTTCTTAAGAACAACAAAGGTACAGAAGACAATCGAGTGAGGAAACTTGACTACTCCATCCAACTATCAAAGATTTTCTACGAACGTTTCATTGCAGATGGAGAGATTAGCCTATTCTCACCGCATGACGTACCAGGTTTGTATGATGCTTTTGGTACTGATAAATTTGACGATCTCTATGTACGTTATGAATCAGATGAGTCTGTTCCAAGAAAGACTATCGGGGCACAGAAGCTGATCCTTGATCTTTTGAAGGAGAGGGCAGAGACTGGTCGTATTTACATTATGAATATTGATCATTGTAATAGTCACTCATCTTTCAAAGACAAGGTGAATATGAGTAACTTGTGTCAGGAGATTACTTTACCAACGTATCCATTGAATCATATCGATGATCTGAGTGGTGAGATTGCCCTTTGCATTTTGTCAGCTGTCAATGTGGGTAAGATCAAATCCGATGAGGAACTGGAGGACCTCTGTGACCTCTCTGTGCGGTCTCTGGATGAGTTGATTGATTACCAAGATTATCCAATTAAGGCAGCGGAGATTGCGACCAAGTCAAGACGTTCTCTAGGGATTGGATTCATTGGTCTGGCTCATTACCTGGCTAAACTAGGATTCAAATATGGTGAACAGGGAGCTTGGAATGCGGTACACCAACTTTCTGAGTCTTTCCAATATTACCTACTGAAGTCATCCAATAACTTGGCCAAAGAGAAAGGACATTGTGAATATTTTGGAAGGACCAAATATGGTGATGGTATCCTACCAATTGATACATACAAACAGGAAGTAGACGAAATTACATCACAGGAGTTGCAACATGATTGGAAGTCTCTTAGGGCATCTATCAATGAGTTCGGTCTCAGGCACTCAACACTGTCCGCACAAATGCCATCGGAAAGCAGTTCCGTTGTGTCAAATGCAACCAATGGAATTGAACCACCCAGGGACTACTTGTCCATTAAGAAATCCAAGAAGGGACCTCTTAAACAAATTGTTCCCTCCTATGGAACTTTGAAAAACAACTATACTCTCTTGTGGGAGATGGAAAGTAATGAAGGTTACATTAAAATTGTAGCAGTTATGCAGAAGTTCTTTGACCAAGCTATATCTGGAAACTGGTCTTATAATCCTGAAAATTATCCAGATAATGAGGTCCCCGTGTCACAAATGGCAAATGATCTCTTGACTACATATAAGTATGGATGGAAGACCTCTTACTATCAAAATACAAATGACCTCAAGACTGATGAGGTAGAAGAAGAGGATACAAGAACCAAATTAGATTCATTGTTAACAGAATTAGAACAAACCGAGGAGGGAGAGTGTGAATCCTGTGCAGTTTAGGGTGTCATCAGAAGTGAATAGTGTGAAAAAGATTGAAGGCATGACTGTCTTCAATACGGAACAGGTCAATACGAAGAAACAACCAATGTTTTTTGGTAAACCACTGGGTGTCCAAAGATATGATTCTTATAAGTATCCTATCTTTGATAAACTGACAACTCAACAGTTAGGTTACTTCTGGAGACCTGAGGAGGTCTCTCTACAGAAGGATCGTGGTGATTATCAAACACTTAGACCAGAACAAAAACATATCTATACTTCTAATCTGAAGTATCAGATCATGTTGGATTCTATTCAAGGTCGTGGACCTGGTATGGCGTTTATTCCATACTGTTCACTTCCTGAACTGGAAGCATGTATGGAAGTGTGGGGATTTATGGAGATGATTCATAGTCGTTCCTATACTTATATTATCAAGAACATATATGCAGACCCATCAGAGATCTTTGATAAGATTGTTACTGATCCACGTATTCTAGAACGTGCTTCGAGTGTAACAGAATCTTATGACGACTTCATTAGAAGTGCACATGAATGGGGTGCTGGTCATATGTGGGAGGAAGATTGGAAAGATTCACCGTCTGCACATTGGTCTCGTCTTGACGTTAAGCGAAAGCTTTATAGAGCAGTAGCAAATGTCAATATCCTTGAAGGAATTCGGTTTTATGTTTCTTTTGCTTGTAGCTTTGCTTTTGGTGAACTTAAACTCATGGAAGGTTCAGCAAAGATTATCTCTCTTATTGCTAGAGATGAGAATCAACACCTTGCCATCACTCAAAATATTTTGAACAAGTGGAAACAGGGTGATGATCCCGAGATGAAACAGATCGCCAAGGAAGAAGAAGAGTGGGTTTATGCCATGTATGACAGGGCAGTAAACGAGGAGAAAAGATGGGCTGACTACTTATTCAAAGATGGATCAATGATTGGTCTGAATGATACTCTCTTGAAACAGTATGTTGAGTGGACAGCTAATCGCAGACTTAAGTCACTTGGTATGAAACCTGTTTATGACATTGCTGCAAAGAATAATCCACTACCATGGACTCAGCATTGGATTTCTTCTAAAGGACTTCAAGTGGCACCACAGGAAACAGAAGTAGAGAGTTATGTTGTTGGAGGAATCAAACAAGATGTCAAAAAAGACACCTTCTCAGGATTCAAACTTTGAAGATATCTGGTGGGAAATGGAGGATATTGAACCTCTTACTCCCCCAGTGAAAGCAAAAAAGATAGATGATTGGTGGTTCCATGAGGAGCCACTAAATATGGTAGATGAAAATTTATCATGTGGAAGAAAATCAAGAGTACCCTGAGTACCCCAATCCCTGGAGATATAACGGCAGCGTGTTTGACGGGAGCCTTATTCGGGACTTTCACGGTTTTGTTTATAACATTACCAATCTCACAAACCAACGACAATACATTGGGAGAAAGTATTTTTGGCAAAAACGAAAGCCTAGACCTACAGTTGGTAATCCCAAACCAAGGAGAGTTACATCTGAAAGTGACTGGAGAAAATACTACGGTAGTTGTCCAGAGCTTAAAGAAGATGTTAAACAGTTCGGAAGGGATTCCTTTAGGAGAACTATACTGAGTCTACACAAAACGCCTGGGAAAGTGAACTATGAAGAGACCCGTCAGTTGTTTTTGAATAATGTGTTGACAGAGGGCTTGACAGATGGAACCCCTGCCTACTACAATAGCAATGTCCTAGGTAGGTACTATAGAAAAGATTACTATGATTTTGGAAACGATTCTGGCACTTAGTGCCGTCGATTATGACCACTTAACAAGAGCGGTCAAGGTTGAAGCAAGACCTAATACCATGGATGAGTACTGTGTGGCAGTGTCTATCCTCAATCGTGTTAGATCTCCCTATTACCCTAACACTGTTGCTGATGTAGTATATGCTCCTGGCCAGTATCAAGGATTTGATTATTGGAGACCTGTTGCTCCCACTACTTTGGTAAATGAATTTAAATCCGAACTTGGTCGTTCTAAACTTCTACAAGCATATGAAATCATTGGGGATAGGACTGACTTTAAAGGACAAAGAATGTTACCACATCGTGTCGTATCAGAAGATCCAATGTGCGATCAAAAAGGTAACTTCTTTCACTATCACTGGCAAACATGACCTATCCAGCACCAATGATATGTCCCTATGATGAATGGTTTAGTGAACCTATTATGACAGAAACACAAATGGAGTATATGAAATTGTATAGTGTTCGAGAAGAAGATGATATTGTTGTCAACATGGATGGTGGGGTTGGTGGTTCTTGGGGTGTAAGTAAAGAACCAGAGAACATTCATCAGTTGATGTATGATATATCCACAGAGAGTGCATCAATCACTCTTCAATTGGACCCTCTACCACCACTTGGTGGTGGTTCCGAGACATTCCAAGAGGGCTATTGGCAGTCGGGAATAGGTCTGTTAAATTAGAGAAGTGGTTGAGACACCACTGCGGTAACTCCCTTGGTAGTTCAGAGTTAGCGGCGATAGGAACTACCTCTTGGGTCAGTAGCTCAGTGGAATAGAGCCACGCACTTCTAATGCGTTGGTCGGGGGTTCGAATCCCTCCTGACCCGTTCAATCCTCTATAGCTCAGTTGGTAGAGCAGGTGACTGTTAATCACCCTGTCCCTGGTTCGAGTCCAGGTGGAGGAGTTAGGAACTTGAGACGTTCCAACCAAAGGTGCCACTAATACTTGGTGGAATTAACCCCCTTTGGATGTTCAGGAAGGGTTCCTGTCCTACTTCATTATAAACTGTCAGTATACTGGGTGTGACGCCCATATAGCATACGGATAAGTATAGTGTATGCCTCCGTAGCTCAGTGGTAGAGCAGGGCTTTTGTAAAGCTCAGGTCGCAAGTTCAAATCTTGTCAGAGGCTTCGGGTTAATCCCGAATTTCCCTTCCGTGTGAAGAGGTCTGGGGAGTGTTATCACTCCCCACCACTTGCTATAAATATTACTCATCTATTCAGTTCCAAGTTTCAATGAAAATCTTTTTAGATACTGCTGATACAGGTATCATTCGTCAGTGTTATAATACTGGTTTGATTGATGGAGTCACTACTAATCCTACTCTCATCATGAAGAGTGGTAAAAGTCCTGTTGATGTCTACGAGACAATCAAAGATATTGGCATCAAAGATATCAGTATGGAAGTCGTAGGTGACTTTAATGAGATGGTAAAGGAGGGTCAGAGACTCTATAATCGTTTTGGTTCTGTAGCTACCATTAAAGTACCTTGTACTGAAGATGGTTTGATGGCTTGTAATTACCTTTCTAAAGAGGGTATCAATGTGAATGTCACACTGATCTTCTCAGCGGCTCAGGCAATCTTAGCAGCTAAGGCTGGAGCTAAGTATGTCTCTCCTTTCATAGGTAGATTGGATGATCAATCCGTCGCTGGTCTTGAAGTAGTCAGGTCTATTTCTGAGTTGTATCGTATTCATGGTATGAAAACTCAGGTTCTGTCAGCTTCAATTCGTAGTGTTCAGAGGGTTGTTAGGTCTTATTATAATGGAGCTCAGGTAGTGACAATGCCTCCTGAAATCTTTAAGAAAATGTATGATCATATACTAACTGATAAAGGTCTTGAGATCTTTGATAAAGATTGGGCAGAAGTTACTCATAGGGTATCTCAACCAGATGAAGAGTAATGATTTTAGAGATACTAAAAGATGGTGATGAGATACTAAGAAAAGAATCTTGTCCTGTTATTCTGACTGATGAGGTTAGAAAGTTAATCGAAGATATGAAAGAAACTATGATTCATGCTGATGGTATGGGTCTATCAGCTCCTCAAGTTGGTAAGAATATCAGAGTGATTGTTGTTAAACTTTTGGATAATAAAACCCAAGAAATGATTAATCCTGTTATTAAGTGGCATTCCATAAACACTTGTAATCTTCAGGAAGGTTGTCTCAGCATTCCTGGTATGTACTTTGATTTGACTAGACCAATAAAGATATCAGTCAAGTTTCAAGATTTGAGCGGTAAGTATAAAAAGTGGAAACTCAAATCATGGGAATCTCGTGTTGTTCAACATGAGATTGATCATCTAAATGGTGTGTTGATGACAGACTACTAGGGAGATTAGCTCAGAGGTAGAGCACCTCGTTTACACCGAGATTGTCACAAGTTCGATCCTTGTATCTCCCATCACAGAAGTTATCTCAGTTTAGATAATCTGAAGTATGATTCTTTTATACATATAATCAACTATGAAATTTTATTCAGTGAAATACTGGCAAGAGAATTGGGAAACTCTTATGGAAAGAGTTGAAAATGGAGAGACAATAGGTATAGAGAATGACAAAGGGGAAAAGGCAGTGATGGTTCCGGCGGATGATGAACTCATACGCATATACACAGAACAGAACAATGAAGGATCCTGAGGGACTGTCGCATATTGGTTAATGCTCGCTCCTTATAAGGGCGCAAACTGGGTTCAATTCTCAGCAGTCCTACCTTGGGGGTTTAGCAATCTGGTGAATGCAGCAAACTCATAATTTGCCTAAGGTGAGTTCGATCCTCACAATCCCTATTGGGTCAGTTCTACGACTGGCCCCTTGACCTATGAGATCATACCCTCTATAATTACAGAGTAATCCATACAGAAGATGACTATTACTTCCAAGTTCAAGAAAGATATCAGCACTCTCCGATCTGCTGTCGGTGGTGATTTCTATCTCGATGTAAAGAATCCGAAACTTTACAAGAAGATCCGTAAATTTTATCAGAACAATGGTGTTGAGTTTTCTGGTGATCCACTTGATGACTATGATATCCTGATTGATTGTATCGCTGAAGATCTTGAAACTTCGGAGGTAGTGCAGTGAGAATTCTTAACGAACGTTTCCCCTATCGTTATGTTGAATGTGGAACCCTAGAGAATGGGTTCCCAGACTTTCGTATTCAGAAAGCTGATAGTTATACAAAACGATATCGCGATATGTACCTCTGTGATAATGGAATGCAAATAGCATTGGCTATGGAAGATTTTGACTACACTAAATGGTTAGACCCAGAAGGTGTTTCTTGTTATGTAAGAGATTCTGTATCATCAACTTAAATGGAACAAGATGCCATCAACCTAACTCTTATACATGAGTGGATGACGGTATATGATGCCAAACTTCTACTCCATGATTACTATATGAAGGTAAGATCTCATAAAAAGTATCATGGATGGAAGACGGTTGAAACTCATATGGATATGTTTTATGGACATCTTCAAAGAGATTCTGAAGTAAATTTAAGAGCAAGGATTGATCTTATTAAGTCACGGATGGACTCTAACAGCACTGGTCGGGATACAACCCAATGAGTTTCTTGTTTCTCTAAAGAACAAGTGGCGTGCATGCAAGACCTCTTCAGGACGGGTTACCCCCGTCCTTTTTTCATAAATAGGGTCGTATAATTATTACTGAAAATATGTCTTACAAAGGAACTGCGGGTAAGTCCGCTAGTGGTGCTTCCATGTCGAAATATGATGTCGAAGTTGAAGGTAGACTTCAAGCCCTTGAAGCAGCTATTGTTGAACTGAAAAAAGAAGTGGCTTCCCACAAACATGCTGCTCCTGCTGCTAAGAAGTCTAGTGGTGGTGATAGTAGAGTTGATGTTCTGGTAGATGCATTGAATAAGATCCCAGCCATTACTCAACATTGTAGTAAAGGACCAGATGGTGTCAGGAAAATTGACATCTAAGACCTAGACATATAAAATAGTAAAAGACAAATTATCAAAATGAGTGAATATACAAAAACCGCACTGGTTCTCGGTGCGGGTGGTTTTATTGGTAGTCACATGGTCAAACGTCTCCGTGATGAGGGGTATTGGGTCCGTGGTGTCGATTTAAAACGCCCTGAGTTTTCCTCTTCAGAATCTCATGAGTTCATCCTCGGTGATCTTCGTGAAGTAGATTTTGTTCGCCGTGCTCTTCAATTCAGGGGATATCGTGGAAACTTCTACAATAGTGTTCCCGATAAACTGATTGAATCCTTTGATGAGATCTACCAGTTCGCTGCTGATATGGGTGGTGCTGGTTTCGTATTCACTGGTGAGAATGATGCAGATATTATGCACAACTCAGTGACAATCAATCTGAATGTTTTAGAAGAACAACGTAAGTTAAATGAGAAGGTTGAGTTAAATAAGACTAAGATTTTCTATTCTGGATCAGCGTGTATGTATCCAGAACACAATCAACTTGACCCAAACAACCCAGACTGTCGTGAAGAATCAGCATATCCAGCAAACCCAGATTCGGAATATGGATGGGAGAAACTCTTTTCTGAACGTTTATATTTCGCTTACAATCGCAACCACGGCATTCCTGTTAGGGTGGCTCGCTATCACAACATCTTCGGTCCTGAAGGTACCTGGGACGGTGGAAGAGAGAAAGCACCAGCTGCAATCTGCCGTAAGGTCTGTTACCTCCCGGAGGTCGGTGGAGCTATCGAGGTGTGGGGAGATGGCTTACAAACTCGTTCCTTCCTGTTCATTGACGAATGCATTGAAGCGACTCGACGACTGATGGATAGTGACTTCATGGGTCCTGTTAATATTGGATCTGAAGAGATGGTTACTATTAATCAACTAGTAGAGACAACTGCTAAAGTTTCTGGTAAAGTTGTTAAGAAGATGTATAAACTGGATGCTCCTCTGGGTGTTCGTGGTCGTAACTCCAACAATGACCTTATTCAAGAGAAACTTGACTGGAATTATAGTCAAACCCTTGAAGAGGGTATCCGTAAAACATACGAATGGATTCAAAAACAAATTAACTCATGAAAATAAAAGACGTTATACTCCAGAACAATCTGGAGTTTTCCGGTGGTGGAACCGATAAAAACTCTACACATTGTTATGTTGATTACTTCTATGAGGAAGCATTTGAACCATACAGGGATAAGAAAGTCTCAGTCCTAGAGATTGGAATCAGTGGGGGATATTCACTGAGACTTTGGAGAGAGTATTTCAAAAACGCTAAGACTATTGTCGGTATTGATAATAGACCTGAGGTAGTTGAACAGGTTAATAGGTCGATTCCAGGTGTGGAATATCACTTTGGTGATGCGTATACACAGGAAATGGTAGACAAACTTCCTAAGTTTGATATCATCATAGATGATGGTAATCACTGGACAGATCATCAAATAAAGGCTATGGAACTTTACTTACCACTACTTAAAAAGGGTGGTCTTTATGTTATTGAAGACATTCAACATGGATGGCCTTTGGAAGGACACATCAAAGATCCTTATGGAATGCTTAAATCGGCTCTCCCTGAAGAGTACACCTATGTCTTCCATGACTTGAGGGATGTTAGTGGAAGATTCGATGACTCTATGATGGCAATTAGACACGTTGAATGAAACTATCTAAAAAGATTTAATTAACTGAGGATTATCATGGCTATTACACATACACAAATTAAAAACTTGATGGGATCAAGGGAAAAGGTCATCATCTTTGAGGTTGGATGTGCAGATGGTAGGGACACTAAGACTTTCTTGAACACTTTTGGTGAGGAGTTGACCATTTATAGTTTTGACCCAGAACCTATCAATATTCGTGCTCTTACTGAACTTGGACAAACTGATGCCATGGGTGGCAATAACGATCAACTCGTGACTGATAAGAGGCACATCTTCCATCCTTATGCGATGTGTGATCATAAAGGAACTCTTACCTTTAATAGGTCTAGGGATGTAGGTTGGCCAGACGGTGGTGAGAATATTGGTAGATACTCTGGTTCAATTCACCGACCAGTCACTCATTTGCAGAGTGATAAATATGGTAGCCGATGGCCGAAGACTGTTTTTGAGGAAACTGTAGAGACAGAATGTACCTCTATTGATATCTTTTGTGAAGAGAATGGTATTGATCATATTGATTTTCTTTGGATGGATACTCAAGGAGCTGAAAGAGAAGTCCTTAAAGGTTCTCAAAGAATGATTTCCAACATTGACTATGTCTATACAGAGTATTATGATGAGGAGATGTATGAAGGTTGTGCAGGTCTTGCGGAAATCCAATCACTTCTTCCCAACTATGTTCTTGAGCATAACTGGAGATGTGGTGACGCCGACGGTGGTGACGTTTTGTTAAAAGGAGTATGAATATTACAATCCTAGGATCTGCTGGTCAGATCGGTGCTTATCTATCTGAGTACCTAAAAGACAAAGGACATCATGTAAGCAATGTTGATATTGTAAATGGTGTTCAATATGATTTGAGAGTGACACCTAACACTGTGGTAGAGAATGCAATTCAGTATGCTGATTTTGTATTCTTTCTTGCTTTTGATGTAGGTGGTTCACGTTACTTGAAGAAGTATCAACATACGTTTGACTTTGTCAACAATAATACTCGTATGATGGCGAACACCTTTAAATTACTGAAGAAGTTCAATAAGAGATTTATCTTCGCTTCTTCTCAAATGAGCAATATGAGTCACTCACCATATGGTGTTGCTAAAAGAATGGGTGAACTTCACACTACAGCACTGAAAGGACTAACTGTCAAGTTCTGGAATGTGTATGGTATTGAGAAAGACATGGATAAGGCACATGTGATCACTGACTTTATTCGTAAAGGATTTGAAGAAAAACAATTTGAGATGATGACAGATGGTACAGAAGAGCGTCAATTCCTCTACGCTGAGGATTGCTGTGAGGCTCTAGAGACCATCATGGAAAACTATACTGACTTCAAACCAGAAGATCCACTTCACATTACATCATTCCACTCTAATACTGTTAGAGAGATTGCTAATATTATTCAGGGTTGTTTTGGATTAATTGATAGACATGATGTAAAGATTGACTCTGGACTGGCTAAAGACAGTGTTCAGATGGACAAAAGAAATGAGGCAGACACTTATATTTTAAACTGGTGGGTCCCCAAGACCACTATTGATGCCGGAATCAGAAAAGTATTTAATGAAATGAAGAAGAGTTATGAAAGTAATTGACGTATTTCCATTCTTCAATGAACTGGATATCCTAGAAATAAGGTTGAATGTTCTGGATCCCTATGTTGATTATTTTATCATCAGTGAGGCAACCAAAACCTTCTCTGGGATAGACAAACCTCTCTTCTATAGTGAGAATAAGGAAAGGTTCTCTAAGTTTAGCCATAAGATTATCCACAACATTGTTGAGGACACAACCTCCTCAGATCTTCATCCATATCAGAGGGATGTATTTCAGAAAGACAAGATCAAGGATGTAGTATTGGAAAACTCATCTGAAGATGACATTATTATTTGGAGTGATATTGATGAGGTTCCTAATCCAGAGGCAATCAAAGACATAAGAGAATACTTTGAACAGAATGTCATCTTCCATTTTGCTCAAGAGAACTGTATGGGATACTTGAATCTTGTGGAAGTTAGTGGTACAATTCGTGGTATGACTCCAGACTGGGACTATGGGGATAGACCAAGATGGATGGGTACAAAAGTATTTGGAAGATCTATTCTTGAGAAATATACCCTGTCAGAACTCCGTAGCATACAGGAGAAAGAAAAGAACTCCAGAATTTTCCCTGGTGGATGGCACTGGAGTTATGTTGGAAGTGAAGGTCTCTCTGTTGAGGAAAGGGTATTGAAGAAAATTGAGTGTGCTGCACACTCAGAACTAAATACCGAACAAATCAAACAGAATGTAGCTGGAGTCAAGGACAATAAGGATCCGTTAGGTAGACATTATGCTAACTATCAACCTGTCCCCCTTGATGATTACCCAGAGTATATCTTGAAGAATAAAGACAAATTTGCAGACTTAATTAAATGATTGTATCTGAACTTTATAGTGGTTCTGGACTCGGAAACCAATTGTGGAATCTGGTTGTTCCTAGAATTCTTGCAGAAAAAAATGGTTATGAGTGGGGAGTAAAGAAGTCCAACCCATTCAAGGCATGTGCCTTCATGACAAACTTCGATTTTGGTAAGGAAGTTGTGGGTGGTTCGGGTCCAGAAGGAGGGCCCCCTGAAACCCTACCAGAGGGGATTGAAAACTACTACAAGGAACGTGATGAACGTTATCCTCCCTATCTCGGTGGAGAGGAGGTGATGTTTTTTGATGACAATCTGTGGAACAATCTTTCAGATAATACAAAAGTTGAAGGATGTTTCCAGAAGATGGGATACATCAAGGAGTATCGTGATGATATCATCAAGTGGTTGGACTATGATGAAAAGATTACTCAGTATTCTTCTGAAAATATTTGCGTAATTCAGTTCCGGGGTGGTGACTATCTCACTGGTGCATCTTGGCTCCCTCCTGAGTATTATCAGAATGCAGCAAAACACATGTTAGAGAAGAATCCAAACATGAAGTTTGTTTGTGTTACTGATGATGCAGAGAGTGCAAGGAAGTTCATTCCTTTTGCTGAGGTTGTTGGTTCTGCAATCATGGAGGAGAAGGATCCATACCAGGGAAGTATTGGGTGGTACAAGTACCCAGGTGGTCCTGTTGGTATTGACTACTCTATCCTCAATACATCAAAGAACGCAATCATTTCCGCATCCACTTTTTCTTTCTGGCCTGTTTGGACCAATAAAGAGTGTGATGTTATTGCTCCAAGATATTGGTTCGATTGGAAAAATTCTAATGGTTGGTGGAGACCTGACGAATCTATCGTTGATGAGTGGTACTGGTTGGATCGTCAAGGTGATTTGATGACAGGAACCGACTGTAAGATTGAATATGAGATGTTCAAAGAGTCCAAACAATTCTATAAGCGCACACGATGACTATTAAAATTTACACTCTGTCTGACAAGAGACCTGACTTTATTAATCTTCAGTACGAGACGATCAAGAAACATGTGACTGATGACTTTGAGTACATTGTCATCAACAATGCCGTAGATAGTGTTGAGAGGACTGCAGAGATTGATAGTATCTGTGAGTCACTTGGGGTTGAATCTCTCAAGGTTATCCTGGATCCATCGATGAGGGTATCTCATGGTGAGGTAAACTTCACAGGTGACCAATATGCAAATGCCAATCTAGCATGTTCTTATCCCACCCAGTGGGCTTGGATTAACTACATGACTAAACATGATGACCTTGTTATCAACATTGATTCTGACATGTTCCTCATTAAGGATGTCAGTTTCAAGGAGATGATGGGTAATAATAACTTTGGTATTGTTCATGCGTATAGGGGGAATGATCACAGGGTACATTACCCCTGGAATGGTTTCTTTATTGCTGATATTCCCAACATGCCTAATCCTGAAGAGATGGATTGGGGTTGTGGTGAGGTTCTTGGAGAAAGAGTTGACGTTGGTGGACAGGGTCATCACTATCTTAAGAAGTATCAGAACCAACTAAGGACACTCAATATTGAACAATGGGGCGTCCTTGATGATAGGGGTGATGAAATTGAAGTTAATGTGAATGGTTGTGCCCAGTTCTTCATCAATCTTGAAGAGATGAGTATCGATGTCAAGAACAGACAAGCTAGTGACCACAATACTTTTGACCATCAATCACCCAGAGATAATTACTGGGATTACTTCTCTGATAACTTCATTGATATTATCAATGAGACTAACAAAACTGGATTTCCTAAACCAACCTTCGTGGACTTCCTAAAATTGGAAAAAGATGATACAATAAAGGAGTCTTTTATCTTTCACTACAAAGCTGGTAGTAACTATATGGCATGGGCTAATAGCGTTTACAATTCAAAGAAGACTGAGGCTTTCACTAAACTATTGAGTGAAGGAGTCTTCAATGATTGATTTACCTGATGTAACACTTATCTGTGTATCCAGTGTAAATTTTGAACAGACCCTGTATGCTTTTCGTAAGAGCATGCAGGGTATTCGTTTTGGTGATGTTAAACTTGTATCAGATCAGGATCGTCCTGACTTTGAAGACGCAGGTATCACTGTAGAGAAGTGTTCAAAGATTACTTCTATTGATGAGTATAGTCACTATATGATCTATGATCTACAGAAACATGTAGATACAACTCACTGTATTACTATCCAGGCTGATGGGTTTATTATTAACCCTGTAAAGTGGGACCCATTATGGCTAGAGTATGACTACATTGGAGCTCCATGGGAACACTCTGATGGGGCATATATTGACCCTTGGGGTGGCCACCAAAGAGTTGGTAATGGTGGATTTACCCTCAGGTCAAAGAAATTATTAGAAGTACCACAACATGCCTATGTTCATTTTGATGTGAACTGGGGGGACTTCTATAAACATATGGGTGCTAACAATACCGCAGAAGATGGATGTATCTGTGTCCACAACAAACATATATACGAGGTATTAGGTTGTAAGTTTGCACCTGTTACTGTTGCTGCCAGGTTTGCTCATGAGAAACCTGTACCAGAAACTAGGGGTATCACCCCATTTGGATTCCATTATCATCTCCCTGCGGGAACTGTTTTATGAAGATTATTATCTGGGGACATTACCCCATCCACACGTCCACACATGGATATATTCATGACACATACTTCAAAACCTTTGAACACTTGGGTCATGATGTGAAGTGGGTGTCCAATGAATATACACACCACCTTGACTATACTGATACGGTGTTCTTTGTGGAGGATTCACAAAAGTCCAATATGCCTCTCAGGAAAGATTGTAAGTATATCACTCATCATATTGATACAAAGTATTTTACTGACAATGGTATACCATATGAGAACGTATTGAAACTTGGTAACTGTATTCGTAATACAGTTGATTTTGAGAAAGTAGAAGACCTTTGTCACTGGGATGAATCAACCAGAACTCTCTATCAAACATGGGGAACAGATCTTTTACCTCATGAAATTGATGTTGATAACTATGAGAAGTTTGATCCATCAAAGAAAAACATTAACTATGTGGGGATGATGTATGAACAGGGTCCTTATTGGCTTGAAAACTTTGCATATTATGCAGAAAAAGATGGTAAACAAATTGAACTATATACCCAATCAATCGAACACTCAGATAATCGTAGATTGATTCGTGATTCTTATGTCTGTCCAGATTTTAGAAGTGACTGGCATCTTCAGTGTGGTTATATCCCCTGTCGTATTCAAAAAAACATCAGTTATGGTAGAGTTACAGGAACAAACTCACCATTCATCAAGGAATCCTTTGGTGATTATGTAGTTTTCGGTGGTACTCCAGAGACTCTCTATAATAACCTTGTCCAGGCAGAGAAGAACGGTAGTATTAATATGAGGGAGGCCATGCAGTTCATTAAGGACAAACACACTTATGTTAACCGTGTCAACAACATTTTAAAATTATTATGATTGGTTTTAATCACCTTGGTATCATTGGAAGACTGGGAAATCAGATGTTCCAATATGCAACTCTTAGAGGTATTGCACACAATAGAGGATATGATTTCACTATCCCTGAAAGTGATTTCGAAGATGAATGGAATGATCATCAACTATTTGATGTTTTCACGATGCCTCACCTAAAGAACAGGGGTAAAGTTGCTGATAAGTATCTGCAAGAAAAACAATTTAACTTTGATCCAGAACTTTTTGATAAATGTCCTGATGACATTAGCCTATATGGTTACTTTCAAACAGAACGATACTTCAATAAAATTGCTGACTCAATCCGAGAGGACTTCACATTCAAAGATGATGTGATTGCCAACTGTAAGGAAGTGATGGAAGAGGTTACTGAACCTATTGCTCTTCATGTTCGTAGGACTGATTATGTTGAGAAGTCACAAGATCACCCGCCGTGTAGTCTTGAGTACTATCAGGAGGCATTGAGTAAATTTGATGTAAAGAGACCTGTTGTCATCTTCACTGATGATATTGAATGGTGTAAGAGTCAAGAGATCTTTCAACCAGATAGGTTTATGGTCTCTGAGACTGAGGATAATGTCTATGATATGTGTATGATGACTCTTTGTGATGACTATATTATCGCTAATAGTTCATTCTCGTGGTGGGGTGCATGGTTGAGTCGCAACCCAGATCCTAAGGTCATTGCACCTAAGAGATGGTTCGGTACTAATGGTTATACTGCTTCTAATAATACTGAAGATATTGTTCCCAAAAGATGGACTAAAATATGAGTCCTACCATTTCAATTGCTATTCCTACATATGAGATGAAGGGTTCAGGGTCTCAGTATCTTTATCAGTTATTTGAAAGTATAAAGAATCAGAAGTATAAGAACTTTGAAGTTTGTATCTCTGATCACTCTCAGAACGATGAAGTATTAAATGTTTGTGGAGAGTTCGCTGATAATTTTAAAATCCAATACTTTAAGAATGAAAAGGACAGAGGTAATGGGCCCTCTAATACAAACTCTGTTGTGGAGATGTGTGAGGGTAAGATCACTAAACTTATGTTTCAGGATGATCTCTTTATAGATCCTTGGGCATTGAATTATATCATTAGTTCCTTTGAAAAGGGACACAGTTGGTGTTTCAATGGTTTTGCACATACTAAGGATGGATTTACCCATGCAAGAATGAAGGTTCCTGAGTGGACTGACATGATGTTGGAGGGTAGAAACTTATTAGGTAGTCCATCTTGTGTCTCATTTTTGACTGATAAGTTTGTTAAATTTGATGAAAAGTTGGTTCTTCTTATGGATACTGACTTTTACCATAGGATGCGATATAATTATGGAATGCCGTACATTATATCTGATGTCTTGACATCGAATCGGGAACATGACAATCGTGTAAGTTCATCTAGTGTCCAATATGATACTAGAATTGAACACCCTGAGGGCCCATGGTTAGTAAACAAAGAAGAATTGGATTACGTTTTGGAGAAAAATAAAGACACAAGGGAGTACCCAGATGAAACATGACTTAACTAAAGCAACTTTTATTATTCCTGTCAGAATTGAGTCAGACGATAGACTTAGGAATGTCATCACTTCAGTTTGTTATTTGTTATCAAATTTTGATACTACTATCATTCTTAGAGAGGTTGATGACCGTTCTATATTTGTTGAAGAGGCACTACCTCAGATCATTGAATTTTGTGGTGATATCAAAGGTCTCATTCATCAGTTTGTATTCTCCGAATCACAAACATTCCATCGTCAGTCTATCCTAAATGACATGATCATGGAGAGTGAAACTGAAATTGTGGTCAACTATGATTGTGATATCCTTCTCCCTGTAGAGTCTTATCTAAGTGCATATAACACTATTCTCGACAAAGAATCTGATGTAGTGTATCCATATGGTGATGGTGATTACCAGTATCGTGTTATGGCTGATGATGAACTTGTATCTGAATTCCTGACTGAAGAATTTGATTTTTCTATCCTTAGAAAGAAATCTACTAAGTATGATGCTAAGTACGGGTTCTGTCAGTTCTTTAATCGCGATGTCTATATTGAAGGTGGGTTGGAGAATGAGAACTTTGTTGCATATGCTCCAGAAGACGTTGAAAGATTTTACAGGTTTGGTACTCTGGGGTATAATGTTGGAAGGTTGAATTCTATGGTCTATCATCTAGAACATGAGAGGACACCCAACTCTTGGTTCACTAACCCCCATATGACTGAGAATAATGAAGAGTGGAGTAGAGTCCAGAAGATGGATTCCGAAACACTCCGAGAATATATTACATCCCAAGATTATTACAAACAACGTATCAATGGACAGGAACAAGTCAGTTTATAAACTCAAGGGCATTGGACCTATCTATTGTCTTAATCTAGATGGGCAACCAGAGAGATGGGAATTCATGGAGAACCAGTTCAAATACTGGGAGATTGAGAATTACACCCGTATCTCTGCTTATGACGGTCGTGAAAGTGACCTAGGAGAGATTCTGAAGGGTCGTTACCCTGATATGATGAGTTCTGGTGAGGTGGGGTGTGTAACGTCACATCTTAAGGCTCTCCGACATTTCGTGGAGGAGACAGACGATCCCTATGCTGTCATCATGGAAGATGATTGTAGTCTCGATCTGGTAAAGTTCTGGAACTTTACATGGAAAGATTTCTATGGTAGGATTCCTTATGATTGGGACGTTGTCCAAATCGCTATCATCTGTACTGGTGACATCAATATCAAGATCCATAAAAGGTTCGTGAATGAGTTCTCTACAGCTTGTTATCTAATCACTAGACATCACGCTATGAAGTTGTTAAGACTTCATACAAGAGGAGACAAGTACAAATTAGACAATGGTGTACGACCAAGACCTGTAGCTGATGATCTCATCTACAACTCTGGTAACACCTACTCTATCCCACTTCTTCTGTATAAGATTGAATTGGGATCCAGTATTCATCCTGATCATGTTGATGCTTTTCATAAGCATAACTTCAATGCACAATTTAACTTCTGGTCTAATACCGGAGCACAGATGACCATTGAGGAACTAATGAACTTTGATCCTTATTTTGGAAGAGTAGTGGAATCCTCCCATCAACCAACACAAGGTTGACGGTTTAGTAACTAATTACTATAATAAATAATATTGTGAGACGATAATTCCTCACAAGATTTTTTTCAACAGTGCCCTACCCTCGCATCACTTAGGTTGGGGGCATATCGTTCAAACAAACAGAGACTAGTCGAGTCTCTTTTCATCCGTAGGTTAAACTCTACGAGACAAAAAGGTAAAACAAATGTTTAAATCTGTATTCGCAGCAACTGCTGTTCTGTTCACTTCTGCTGGCGCTGCCCTTGCAGGTCCCTACGTTAACGTCGAAACCAATGCTGGTTGGACTGGATCTGAGTACAACGGTGCAGGAACAGACCTCCACGTAGGATATGAAGGCGCACTGGGTGACGCTGGTTCTTACTACGTTCAGGGCGGTGCTACTGTACTGACTCCCGATGGTGGTGATGCTGATACCGTTCCTTCCGGTAAGGCAGGTCTGGGTCTTGGTTTGACTGAGAACCTCAGCGGTTATGGTGAAGTATCCTTCGTAGGTTCAGGCGACGAAGATCTTGACCGTGGTTATGCAGGTAAGTTGGGCGTCAAGTACAACTTCTGATTGTTCATATAGACAAGTAAATATCTAGATGTTATACTGGGGGTGCGACGGCATCCCCTTTTTTTATGAGAAATTATTTTACAAAACTCATTACTCATCCTGCCTTCCACTATAATCTGATTACTATCACATTACTTGTTCTTATAGGGATGCTTCATAACCATGCTCACTATTCTATGGAAGTAGATGCTGACTCGTATGTCCTGCAGTGGTGCAGCAAACATCCAAAGAAATGCACGTACAACCGTGACTGGTAAGGGACTTGACAAAACTTTATATTTCCTATATAGTATGTAAAGAAACATTACGGAGTGTATCGTGACTGTAACAACAAACGATCGTGGACAGCAAAACCTGTTCGCCAGAGAACCCCAAATGTATATTTCACAAACTGATGCGGAACGTTACGGTTATGAGTCATATGCAGAAAAAGCAGAGAAATTAAATGGACGCACTGCTATGCTTGGATTTGTTGCTGCTATTGTTTCTTATAGTGTCAGTGGTAGTGTATTTTTCTTTGGGGTCTTCGGATTCTGACATTTCTTGACAATTGGTACATCATTGGTTACAATGATATAAATTATATTGTCAAACATAAAAAATAACTATGGCCTACACCGTTGTACTTAAGACACCTGATGGTGAAGAGACAATTCAAGTCGAATCTGATCAATACATTTTAGACGCAGCTGAAGAGGCTGGAATTGATCTTCCTTATTCTTGTAGAGCTGGCGCATGTTCATCATGTGCTACCAAGATTGAATCAGGTACAGTAGATCAAAGTGACCAATCCTTCCTTGATGATGATCAAATTGAAGAAGGATTTGTATTAACCTGTGTAGCTTATCCAACATCAGATGTGACACTCCTGACGGAACAAGAAGAAAATCTGTATTGACAGATTAAATTCTTATAACTACAATACAAGTAGCCCGGATGGAATGATGTCTAACCCTAACCAACTCTATGAGGACATGGAAAAACTAAATGCCCTTTTCGAAGAGTTATGTTGGGATAATGATGATGAATTAGTTTTCACTCACGACGGTGAGAAGGTCTTTATTATTAACAAAACACAAATTGAAAAATGAGTTTACCAGATTGGTTTGAAAGAACTTCAGATCTTCCATATGATCGACAAAGGTATAAGGTTCATACCAAAACAGGTAGAACATATATCTTCGATGACTATGAACAGGTTCGAGCAATCTGGTTCCAAAGTAAACAACTTCTATCACATATAGAAGTATTAGATAAACAAACCAAACAAAAAGGATTTAAGGAGAAAACTAATGAACGAAAGAGCAGAAAGAATTAATGGCTGGGCTGCCATGATTGGTGTTGTAGCAGCCATGGGTGCATACGCAACCACAGGCCAAATCATCCCCGGTATTTTTTGATGGGTTTTTTAGTAGCAGCACTGCTGTTGCTAGTTCCAATTGGAGCAGCAGTCAGAAAATCATGATGAGTATGGAATGGGCACAGACAACTATTTTTTTATTAGCACCGTTCTTTTTTATGTTACTTTTGATTGAAACTGAAGATGATGACAACGGACCACCAGACGGTGGTCTAATGACACCAGTATATCAAGGAACAGGGACCTAACGGTCTCTTTTTTATGCAATAAATACTGGTGCCTACACCAGCACCTAATATGGAAGAGAAGAAAGCATCTCCCATCGAAAAAAAGAAAGGTATTCTTGGTAAAATCAAGGAGACAGCCGCTGACAAAGAAGAACAACTAGACATTCTGTCTACTTTTGTTAGGCTTGGTATTCTTGTCTGGTCTGGGGGAATACTCACGTTGGCGTATATTCAGTTACCACCAGTACTTGGTATTCCAGAACAAAAACTAGATCCCACTTTTATCGCCAGCGTCTTCACTGGAGTTTTAGCTACTTTTGGTGTCCAGGCAGCAAAGAAAGGTGCTAATGGAAATGGTAATGGATCTTCTAGTGGTGGTGGTGTTGGTATCACCAAAGAACAGATGGAAAGATTGATTGAGAAGGCATCACAGACAGCACCTACTCAAACTATTCGTGTGGAACAAGCACCAATCAAGTTCATCACTAATGATGGTGAACCACCCGTAAAACCTACCGTGTAAACTTATGAACTTCTTTAAATGGACTGCATTAGGAGTTGGTGGCGTTGTTGCTGTAGCACACATCGGTGTTCTGGGGCACATAATTAAAGCCACAAGAGTACCTGAAGCTCCAGTTATTAATTTTCCTGGAGGAGATTATTCCTCATATAAAATTGAGGCAGGTAAAGAAGGTTATAGTATAGAATATAAAGCAAACGATCCTGCCATCCTAGAATCTCAAAGGTCATTATCCTCAGATAAGAATAAGAAAGGTTTCTTTGGTGGTGGTACTGAGAGTCGTCGTGAATGGCGTAAAGATCAATTCACAATGGACGGCACTAGAAATCTAGGAGGTGCTGTATTAGACGGCGAGGGAAAGTCTGCAAAAGAAATCGAGTGTATCGTGGCGGACGCTGGAGCACGATCACAAGGTGCAATGGCAGGAACTAGTATTGCTGCTGGAGTCGGTGTCCCTGCTGTAATTGGTATTCCATATGTTGGATGGTTAGCAGCTGGTTGGGTGTCACTTTTAGGTGGTAGAGTAGGTTCTAGTGTTGGTTCTACTGTTGGTTCGGTATTTAATGATTGTTAAGGTTAGGACTCACTAACATATTACCACAATAAGAATATACTACTATAATAGATAGTGTAGTAATAAAAAACATAATGAATTTTGTTCGTGCAATGATTCTCGCTACAATAGCGGCATTCATTTTTTTCTTACCTAAGGGTGCGTATGCAGTAGATGTAGCAATGGGTGCTAATGGTAACCTAGCATTCTCACCGAATGAGATCACAATCTCTGCTGGTGATACAGTTCACTTCATTAATGAATCACTACCTCCTCACAATATTATTGTTGAGGCACGTCCAGATCTTTCTAGAGAAGCATTGTTGTTTGCTCCAGGAGAATCACAAGACGTTGTATTTGCTGACACAGGAGATTATAACTTCTTCTGTGGTCCCCATCAGGGTGCAGGTATGACTGGCGTAGTTCATGTCGAGTAAGAATTATATAACCAAAGAACAATGTCAGGAGATGATTGATGATGCTATTCGACGACATAATCGCAACGCTTCTATTATCAGTTTCTCTGTCGGGTGGGTTGTTCTCGCTTTATTTTCTGAGGGTCTACTCAGATTACTTGGGATCATTCCGCCATTGACAGATTGGTTAGACTTAAGTATAAAGTAGAGTTTTGTCTTAGGTTCATAACAATCATTGTAAAGGTATTTTTCAGATGGTTTTATCAGACGTTTTAATATGGGTGTCAATCCCATTCGTGTTCCTTACTATAATATTTGGATTTTATAGAGGTGAAAATTTTTACTATGAAAGTAGTAAGTATGATGGTCATGGTACAGCACATAAGGTTTTAAAATAAATGAATTCTGAAAAGATTAAATTACGTTATAATTTTTCCATGAGTGCTTTTTCTAGAATGTATGGAACAAATACAGTTAGTGCTTCAAAAGATATCCATGAATTCTGCCATAAGTGGTCAGAGTCCAATGAAGAGACACCAGATGGAACTTTAGTATCAATTAATTTTTACTTTAAAGACAGGTGGGATGCCTGGGGAGGAAATTTGTGATTCACTTTTCAGCTTGGTTGTTAAATAATCCTATAACACTAGGTGGTTTATGCTTGTCTTTAGTATATGTCCCGGTGTTAGGTATGTGGGCTGTACATAAGTATGACTGGCAACATTGGGAACCATTCACCAAGAAACACCATGAACACTAAAGATTTACATCAATCATTACAGAATAGGGTATATGAAATTTTTCTTGAAAATTTAATTGATGATTCAGAACACAATTATGAACCTGGTTGGGTGGATGTGACATACTCCCAATATGACTGGGAGGAGTTCTGGGAAGGGGACGGTATATGAAACTAACTCTATTGTTATCATTGTCACCACTCCTTATCATCTTCATCATTCTCAAACTTGCGGTATGGGTATCTGCAGTTAATACAGAAAACTCTTATGTCAAACAAGAACCTCTACGAAAACGAGGACCCTTTGTGGCAGATGCATATGCAGACGTTGATGCAGAGGAAGAGGAATATGGAGATCGCACAGACTATAGATGATGCCCTTCATCAATACTATGTTGTGGAGCAAGGAAAACCTGTCCCCAATTGGAGATATGTGAAAGATCAAGATTGGTGGATAGAATATTTAAAAGATTTAGGAATTGATCCGAGGAACCCATGAACTTTGAATTAGATATGGATGACTATGCAATCATCCTCAATGCATTACACTACTACAAGA
>Ga0181399_1000105_pt1 | contig 28590 bp, 46 predicted proteins | sample 22SPOviralmetaG_FD_130128 | JGI IMG/M metagenome (GOLD analysis project Ga0181399, IMG submission 130128) | Marine viral communities from the oligotrophic San Pedro Time Series (SPOT) site, San Pedro Channel, CA, USA - 22 SPOT_SRF_2011-05-21 | ecosystem: Environmental > Aquatic > Marine > Strait...
GAATCCTAGCAAAAAGCTACATAAAATACTTGCAATGGACTATCTATTGCCTTATATTAAACAAAATTGGATTTAATATGCGAATACAAATTATAGGAATACCACGTGGTGGCACCAGTTATATATATGATGTTGTAAGAAGGTATCACAATCCATTACAACTTGTAGAGTTTGGTAATGAACCGTTTCATCCTACATTATATATTAATGACGATACTGATGTTACTAACTTTTATAAAAAGCATATTAATGATATCCGTAATACTAATGATTGTGTTGTAAAAAATCATGTACAGCATTTACTAGATTTACAACAAAAAAAACTATTAAACAGTTTTCGTAATAATATAGATTACAACTTAGTTATGATAAGGCGTAATATATTTGATATAACACTCAGTAGTATTGTGAGTACTACACAGCATGAATGGTTTAGATATAAAAAACGTGTTAAAAAAATGGAAGTTGAACTTGAATTATTTGAACATTGGTGGAGAGGTATATACTACGACACACTTAAAATTTATGAAAATCAATTTGAATTCGACTATAATGAAGTAGTATATTACGAAAACTTTACACGTACATTGCGTGAAGACTGGAGTAATACTAAACTGTGTAATACATATTATAAAGTATTAGCAGATCTTAAAGCAGTATATACAAAAGCACCAGCAAAAGAAAAAGTAGTAAAAAATTATCAAGAACTAATAGAGTTTGCAGACAAGTTAAGAAAAACTGATAGATACAAAACATTAAATATCGATGAAGATTTTAGTATTATGAAATTGGAACATTTTAATGAAAATACAAATTCTAACTAGCCCTCGTATGGGAAGTACGTACTTTTACAATTTACTACGTAATAGATATAGCCCTACTCAACATTTTATACGTTGGAATGAAGTTTTTAATTTTAATGTTAGAAAACCTATACATGACATACAACAAGTAATACATGATGCTAAAACACAAACAGATGTAGTAGCAAAAAATCATATTAATTATTTTCCTAATTTAGATGAACATTATTTAAACGATTGGTTACGTAATATTCCCTGGTACAATATTGTATTACTAAGACGTAATTTTTTAGATACAAGTATTAGTTTAGCACGTAGTAAAGCTACAAACGAATGGACAAGTTATACAGACACAAAAGTATCTATACCGTTAGATGATTTTTCTCATGCAATGGATACAATATTTTATAACATCAAAGCGTTAATACATAATTATTATCATATTCCTTATCATGAAGTTGTACTATATGAGGATCTTACGTTTGATCAAAATAAAGATTTTAAAAGACTAAAATTAGAGAGTAAATACAATTACCAACAATATCGTGAATGGTATCCTGAAGTAGATGTTATGGATAGTACAGGAATAAATGTTGCACCCAGTAAGAAGATTACTGTATCTAATTACAAAGAATTGCAGGAATTTGCTAAAGAAAACTATCACAAATATACAAGCAAACGGTTTCGTATTAAAGACGGATTTATAAGAAGAATAAATTGGGATAGACAATGGGTTGACATAACCGAATTTTGAGTGTATAATAACTGTATATGAACTAAAAAAGGATGCTATGAACCTAAATACTCTAAAAACAAACTACATGGTAAGAACTAGACCAGCTGGAGATGTAAAAACATTTAATATACATTACCAAAAAGCATTTAGCAAACAAGATGCACTAAATGCTATAAAATTAAGCAATCATGAAACAATTATAGATGTCTTACAGCCTGGCGAAGAGGCTTATGGATTAAGTAAACAAGACATCAAAACTTTTTTTAGAAAAAAGTAACCTAGGAAAAAACAAATGAAAATATTAATTTTTGGTTTGCCGGGTAGCGGAAAAACTACGCTGGCTAAGCCACTCGCAGAACTTATTGGAGGGGTTCATATAAATGCCGATGTAATCCGAACAAGCTATGACGATTGGGATTTTAGCCCAGAAGGACGTATGCGACAAGCACAGCGTATGAAACATCTGGCAGACGGTATAGTAATGGCTGGTAAAGTAGCAGTTGCAGATTTTGTTTGTCCTACAGAAGAAACAAGAAAACAGTTTAATCCAAACTTTACAGTGTGGATGGATACTATTTCTCGTGGCCGTTTTGAAGACACAAATGATTTGTTTGAAACGCCAGAGGACGTAGACTATCATGTAGAAAAATGGTTTGAAGATACACATGCACAGTTATTGCCAGTAGTACAACGCTGGATGGAGAAAAACAATGTTTGATCAATTTAAACCTACTACACAAATGTTAGGACGTTGGCAACCTTGGCATGACGGACATACAGAATTATTTAAACGTGCTTTAGCAGAAACAGGACAAGTATGTATTCAAATTAGAACGGTGCCACAAGACACTGATGCTTCAGGCGGTCGTACAATGACACAAGACGATAATCCTTTTATTGTTACAGATGTTGCTGATAATATAGTAAGGGAATTGGATAAACATGGCTTTACATACAACGAAGAATACACAATTATGACAGTGCCTAATATTGTAGACATTAGTTATGGTCGAGGAGTTGGATATACATTTACTGAACACGACTTGGGTAAAGACGTACACAATATTAGTGCGACAAAGATAAGAGCAGAAATGAGAAGCAAGGGTGAGCTATAGAAAATTAATAGACGGCACAAAGGTTGAGCAATTAGAAAAGCCTGTTGTGTTACAAATTGTTACAAAGTGTCCTAGTAAGTATAAACTATTAGATCAAGAAACTGGCGAAGTTTATGTAGGCACAAACCCTGGACCAGGTGAAAAGGTCAAACATTGGATTAGACAGGAATAATATGTTAGACGTTTTCTTTTTAAGTTATGATGAACCATTTGCAGACGAAAACTTTGAGTTACTGCAACTATTTGCACCACATGCAAAACGAGTACATGGCATTAAAGGTATATTTGATGCACACAAAGAGTGTGCTAGGCAAAGCAAAACAGGACATTTTTATGTTTGTGATGCTGATTGTTTAATAGAAGAAGATTTTAGTTTTAAATTTACACCACGTAAAGATTGGGACTCTTATCCTGGAATACCCGAAAGTGAATGTGTATTTACCTGGCGTAGCCGTAATCCAGTAAATGATTTAATTTATGGTTACGGTGCTGTTAAGTTATTCCCTAAGAAAAAATTAATGGAAGCAGAAGATTGGAATGTTGATATGACGACTACTATTGGTGCTCCATTTGTACCTAAATTTCAGATAAGTAACATTACAGCATTCAACACAGATCCTTTTAATACTTGGAAAAGTGCTTTTAGGGAATGTACAAAATTAGCAAGTGCTATTATTCCCAATGGTGATAACACCGATAATGAATACAGATTAAAAGTTTGGTGTGAGCGTGGAGAAAAACGTGAGTTTGGAAAGTATGCTATGATGGGCGCACAGCAAGGCAAAGACTTTGGTGAACATTATGCAGGTAATATTAATGCACTCAAACTTATAAATGATTTTGAATGGCTAAAGGAAAGATTTGATGAGTCAACAGATTGAAGAAAATAGTGTTAAGCAGTTAACATTGCATTGGCTGTATGGACTAGATGAATATTTTACACATATAAATCATCCTCAGCTAGAAAAATATCTTGCAATTAAAAATGCCTTGATACACGAAAATATTTGGAAAATGCAAGAGCTTGCAATGAGCGAAGTTTACAGAGGTCCAACAGAAAATACAGAAGAATTCTTTCATATTATTTTTAGTAGATTAACTGGTTATGAAAATGTAACACACAGAAAAGTTCTTAATTATATTAGCCATTGTGTTGATGATGACTTTTTAAGACGTATTAGCTATTGGAGTAGTCTTTGTGAAAAGAAAGCAAACTTCAATGATCATTTTAGTAGGGGTCAAATAAAAAGCAAAATATGGCTAATAGAAGAACTAAACAAAATACTAGATAACAAAAATATAGGTACACTAGTACACTATGGTGGATGGTACGCAACCATTGCATATTTCTTGTTTAATAATTTTAATATAGATCAATACTATAACATCGAAGCTGATGAAGAGTGTATCTGGATTGGGGATGAATTTAATTATCCACAATACAATGCTAGTTGGAAGTACAAAGGCATACATATGGATGTAAACGAAATTAAGTATACCAATAACTCGTTTACGGCGTATACACAAAATAAGCAAAGCGAAGTTATTGAATTAGATATTAAACCTAACTTCATACTAAACACAAGTTGTGAACATATGGATGAAACTTGGTATAATAATTTACCAGAGGGTAGTATTGTAGCATTACAAACAAATAATTATTTTAGTAATGAGCAACATATCAACTGTGTTGGTGGTATTGAGGAAGCAATAGCAAAATACCCTATGAGTGAAGTTTATTATAGTGGTGAATTAGATACACAACTGTACACAAGGTTTATGGTGATTGGTAAGAAATGATTGACGATTTAACACTGCGGCAATTACAAACCGAAAGTGCTAAGGCGTTAGTTGTAATGGGTGCTACAAACAACAACATAAGCAGGTTTAATAAGCAAGCACACCATAATAGTCAAAACTGGTATCGTGCTGTAATTGAATGGTATATAGAAGAATATGGAGATCTCCCTAGCCAAATAGGTCCAGGTAAAGAAGTAAAGTTGGTGATGGATGTATAACTATACCGATATTACTACTGTACACTTGGAAATAACACAACGGTGCCAAGCCGCTTGTCCTATGTGTGATCGTAACGAAAATGGTGGTCCTGACAATCGACATATTAATAATGCTGAACTAAGTTTAGCAGATTGCAAGCGTATCTTCCCTCCAAATTTTATAAAACAATTAAAAACAATGTACATGTGTGGTAACTTGGGCGATCCTATAGTTGCACGTGATACGCTAGAAGTATTCCGCTACTTTAGAGAACACAATTCTAATATGTGGCTAAGTATGAATACTAATGCAGGGGCAAAAAATGAAGAATGGTGGAGACAGCTGGCTGAAGTTTTTGGAAGGATGGGCACCGTCATATTTTCGGTGGACGGTTTGCGTGACACTAATCATTTATATCGCCAAGGAGTTGTATGGGATAATGTAGAACGCAACATGCGAGCCTTTATAGATGCAGGCGGCAGAGCCCGTTGGGACTTTATTATCTTTGGACACAACGAACATCAAGTTGAAGAAGCTGAAGCACTTGCTAAGAGTTGGGGCTGTGAACGTTTTCAAAAGAAAAAAAGCGGTAGATTTATTATTGCTACGGGTGAGAAAACAAAAACAGAACACCAAGCACAAAATCGTAAACAGGAAAAAACAGCCGTAATAGCACAGCCAATTAAAGTAGAAAACAAAAACCTAGCACTTGAAAAAACTGCACTTATAGAAAAGCAATATGGTAGTATGAAAGACTACTATGACAGTTGTAAAATTAAATGTAAAGTAGCAGAAGAAAAAAACATCTTTATTACAGCAGAAGGATTGTTGATGCCTTGCTGTTGGACTGCTGGGCGTATGTACAAGTGGTGGCATAAAGATTATCGGGTAGAACAAATATGGGACTTTATTGATCGTGCTGGCGACAAACAAGGAATAGATGTACTAGAACATGGCATAGAAGCTGTAATGAACGGCAGAGTTGTTAATGGTAATATACTAAATGATATTCAGGATAGTTGGAATAAAGATAGTATAAAAGCAGGTAAACTTGGTGTATGTGCAATGAAGTGTGGTACTGAGTTTGATCCTTTTGCGGAGCAATTTAAATGAAACAACAGTATAGTGCATTTGTTCCCGACTATACTGGACAACTTATAATAGATTGGGCGCCAGGAAACCTATGTAATTTTAGTTGTAAGTATTGCCATCCAAGTAATTTTAATGGTAGTGAGCCTTGGCACAGTAGTCAAGATAGTATACGTTTTTTAGATTATGTTTATGAAACAATTTGTAAGCCTAACGAGCAAGCTATTAACATTACAGTACATGGGGGAGAACCCTCGTTGTGGCCAAGTTTGGATACTGTTTGTAAACACCTCAAAAAAATTGATAACCGTAATACAGTAAGACTACTTACTAATGGTACACGTAACGCACAATGGTGGACAGCTAGGTCTGATTTAATTGATAATATAATTGTAAGTATACACCATGGACAAACAAAAAAAGAAGATATAGTAAAAAAATTTAATGCAGTAGAACTTTCTGGAATAGATGTTAGCATGCATGTTATGATAGATGTTCATCATTTTGATGAATGTATTGAACTGTATAACTACATCTATGATAACTGTGAGCATATACAGATGCAAGCAAAAGTAGTACGTATTGATATAACACAAGCTGAATTACAAAACTACAGTGAAGAACAACTACAAACTATAAAACGTTTACGTAGAAAAAACTGTAGTCGATGGGGAAGAAGCAATAAAATAAATGCGCCTATGCATTGGGTTGACGATAATAATAATAAATCACCAGTAGTTAGACTCAATGAAGTTATAATGAATAAACACAATGACTGGGAAGATTGGTTTTGTAGCATAGGAACAGAAACATTAGTAATTACAAAAGAAGGCAGATATAAGGCAGGTAGCCAATGTTTTCGAGATATATGGTACGGAAATATCCAGGATATAAAATATAATATACCTCCGTATCCTACAAAGTGTAAATACCAAGGATGCTTTTGTTTAGCAGACGTACAGACTACAAAAACCAAAGACATACCAATTGGAACAAAATATATAGATCATGACTTATCTACAAACACCTATAAAATTGCAACTAGAAATTAGTAGCATGTGCAATGCGCTTTGTCCTGGTTGCGCACGAACTGATTATAAAAACTTCAATCAAAAACATCCTATAATACCTGATAAAAAAATATTAAGTTTAGATATTATAAGAAAGTTTCTAAAAGAGTTTACTACAGTATACGAATTAGATTTTTGTGGTACAGTTGACGATCCCTTTATGCATCCTCACTTTAACGAAATATTAGAGATTGCATTAGAAAACGGTATACGTAAAGTTTACATACATACAAATGGCGGTGTGCGTAATCCTGATTATTGGAAACGTACAGCAGAAATATTACAGAAGTTTCCAGCTCATCATTTAAAATTTAGTGTAGACGGATTAGAAGATACCAATCATCTATATAGACAAAACACTAAATGGGATAAAATTATGAGCAATGCTCAAGCATTTATTGATGCTGGAGGAAATGCCGGCTGGCAGTATATTATCTTTCCATGGAATGAACATCAAGTTGATGAGGCTAGAGAACTTAGTAAACAAATGGGCTTTAATAATTTTATTGAACGTATAGATAGAAGTTTAATAAGCCACATGAATGTAGGACTAGACAAAATACAAGAGATTAAAAAATTAAATCACAAGAGTACAGTAGAAACTCAAATGGTAGATATAGATTTTTTATATAATAAGTTTAAGCCTCTTGAAGATAATCCTATTGAGTGTTTCTTTCAAAAGGAACAAATGTATTTTGTAGACTTTAATGCAAGATTATGGCCTTGTTGTTTTGTTCGTAACACAGAATTTGGCGGCAAAAATACACACTGGCAACAAGTACAACACAATATGTTTAAAGTTTATAATTCGCTTGACTGGAACAGACTTGACCTGTATACTGTAGAAGAAATAATCAATCATCCTTTTTACAAGAAAGATCTGACTCAAAGTTTTGAAGCAAAATACGGGTTGGGTAAAGGTAAGAAGTTGATGAAGTGTGCTCACAGTTGTTGTACAAAAAGTCAAGAGGCTAGACCTATAGCAAAATTTAAGATAGCTAATCATAATGAATAATACATATTGCCCAATACCCTGGATATTTCAAGCAGTACGCAACAATGGAGATGTGCGAGTTTGCTGTCAGGCAAATATTACTAAAAATCAAGGTGTAATACGACATCCTGATGGACGTAGTTATAATGCTGGCAGAGATAATATGCACGAAGCTCGTAACGCAGAAATGATGCTTGAGATGCGTAAAAATATGTTAAATGGTGTCTGGAGTACAGAATGCGCAAGATGCCAGCAAGAAGAAGAAAGCGGACTAAACAGCAGACGTACATACGAAAACGAACGCTGGGGACAAACATACAGTAAAGAATGGGCCGCTAGTGTAACTGATGATCAAGGTGCTATAGACACGCCTGTCAGGTACCTTGACTTACGTTTTGGTAACCTATGTAACCTTGCTTGTCGTATGTGTGGGCCAACAGATAGTCATACCTGGTATAAAGATCATGTAGCACTATATGGAAACAAATATAAAGACACTCACGGTACAGTAGAACTAGAACAAAATTCCAAAGGCAGATGGTTTACAAATGATTATGACTGGCATAACAGTGAAACATTTTGGGAATATTTAGAAAACAATTTACATAATATAGAACATGTATACATGGCAGGAGGCGAGCCGTTAATGATAGAACGCCACTACGACTTCCTGCAAAAATGTATAGACACGGATAATGCCAAAAACATATTGCTAGAGTATAATACAAATGTTACTAGTATACCAGATCGTGTGTTAGATATGTGGGCGCAATTTAAACAAGTTCTTATTGGTGCAAGTGTAGATGGATATGGAGACGTATTAGAGTATCAGCGATACCCTGCTAAGTGGAATACAATAGAAAGCAACTTACGTAAAATAGACCAATTACCCAATAACATTTATGCATGGCTTAGTTTAACAGTTACAAGTTTAAATGTATTTCATATTCCTGACTTTATGCTTTGGAAATTACAGCAAGGATATAGCAAAATAAATAGCAGTAAGCGCAAGCCTCTAATTACGCATCATGTTGCACATAGACCCTTTCATATGAATATACAAGTTTTACCTGACGAACTTAAAAAAGATGTTGCTAAAAAATACAGCAAAAGTTTAAAATTATTTCCTGAAGATTTACAGGATAAGGCAGGCAATGTATTAGATAGCATTACAAACTATATGAACAAAGATAGTTTACATTCGCAACATTGGAATGATTTTGTTGTGAGAACAAAAAAATTAGATGAGCGCAGAGGGCAAAATATATTAGATATTGTACCTCAATACAAGGAGTACTTTAATGAATAAAATTTATCAAACACCATATGGAAATGTACATATTCCTGTGTATGCACCTAAGATTAGTATTTTATGCAGTGGCGGGTTTGATAGTGCATTACTTTTATACATGGTAGCAAAGACATGTCAAGAGTTTAATCCTACAGCAACAATAATGCCTTTGACAGTAGTTAGAGCGACTGATGATACTGATGATGAACACAGACGTAGAGTAGATAATTTGCCAATTGTAGATAATATTATTAATTGGGTTAGAGGACATTTTCCAGACATAGATATACAAGACAAGCAATATAAACTAGCATACAAGTATTGGGAAAATAAAAACATATCTTATTTAGAAGCACAGAAAAATTTAATTAAAGAAAGTATTGATATAAGTTTACTAGATGATTTACAAGAACCTTACAAACATATACAACTAAATTTTAATGGTGTAACAAAAAATCCTCCAGTACCCATGGACTTCACAGCAGATATGCATCAGTTTAGAGAATTGCATAGAGATACAAATTGTAAAAAGCATCAGCCTATGAGTGATGGTAGTGCTAGTACTAGTCATAAAGTGGGCTGGAAATATCCTGACTTAGTTGAGTTTATAGAAGCATTTAGAAATGCTGACAAACGTGTAACGATTACTTTAGCAAAACAGTTGGGTATATTTTGGGATTTAAATAATATGACACGTAGTTGTGAAGGTAATCATTTAGACACAAACTACTGGACAACAACTTGTGGAAAATGTTGGTGGTGCCAGGAACGTGACTGGGCTGTCAAGGAAGTTTATGCTTAGGGTTGGCAGTTATGTATGGCATCATACAAGGACCAATCCTGTAGAAATAACAAGTTTATTTCGCGACTGTGATGTAATCTTATTACAAAGGTTTCCTGAACGTTATAAAAGTTATTTTGGTCATTGTCATTTCTTTGAAAACTGGCAACAGCATGGTATGTTAGTAAAAGGTGGCAACAATATTGATTGTTACACATTACAAAATAATCCAGCCACACATAGCATTAGTCAAGGTAGGGTTATACCTACTCTTAGATTACCAAATTTAAATATAATTAGTTGTTTAACAAGTTACGATATTCCGAATCAAAATAATCAACTTCATCAAGTTATGGAACTTTTTGATTCCCAAGACAACCCTAGTGTAATTGTTGGAGACATGCACTGGGAAGATCAATATATAAATAATTTATATGAAAAGTATCAGTTAATTAATCACATTAAAGAGCCCACATTTACAGGCAGACGTGGAGAAAAACTTTCTTTAGATAAAATTTTAACTGCACAAGACGTTGTTATAAGTGACATTAGAATACACTCTGAGCTTGCAAGTAATAACATAGAACATTATCCATTGGAGTTTACAATAGATGTCAAATAAAGTAAGTGATACATTTTGCATTTTACCTTGGGTGCATTTAAGTACTAGACCAGACGGTAGCATGCGTGTATGTTGCACAGCAAACGCAAGTAGCGTTGGGCCTACTAACGATAAAGAACATGGTGGTATGGTAGGTGTACTTAAAGATGACGAAGGCAAACCTAACAATCTTAACATAACAGACTTCCAAAGCAGTTGGAATAGCAAATATATGCGTAATGTACGCAAGCAAATGCTGAATGGAGAAGTGCCTCCTAGTTGTAGTAAATGCTTTAAAGAAGAGGCGGCTGGGCATCGTAGTAAACGGATGTGGGAAACTGCATATTGGAGTCAGCGTGTTGATGTAGATAAATTAATATTAGACACACAGGAAGACGGCAGTGTGCCTCCTAAATTAACTTACATAGATTTACGTTTTGGTACCAAGTGCCAACTTGCTTGTGTAATGTGTAGCCCACATGACAGTAGTGGTTGGATAAAGGATTGGAGTGCAATACATCCTCAGATTAAGAACGAAAGTTTAAAAAGCAACACACAGTGGCGTGATAAAGGAAGTATAAACGGAAGTAGTTATAACTGGCATAAACACAATCCAACTTTTTGGGAACAGTTTTATGAACAAATCCCAAACATGCAACAAATTTATTTTGCCGGAGGCGAAAGTTTAATTATTGAGGAACACTATGAGATACTTGAAGAATGTATTAGGCAAGGCCATGCAAAAAATCTGGAACTACGTTATAACTCAAATGGAGTTGAATGGCGAGAGGATTTATTTGATTTATGGCGAGAATTCAAACTGGTGCGTTTCCATTATTCGGTAGATAGTATACATGAAATGAACGACTATATTCGTTATCCAAGTGAATGGAAACGTACACAAGAAGTATTTCATATACTAGATACCCAAACTTCAAACAATGTAGAAGTAACAGTTGCTTGTGCAGTACAAGCACTTAATGTATACTACTTGCCAGACTTTATTAAATGGAAATTAGAACAACGCTTTAATAAAATTAACATGTGGCCCTTTGGAGCAGGTGGGATTAATTATCACTTTGTGTACCATCCGCCACATCTTAATGTTAAAGTATTGCCTGCATGGTTTAAAGCAGAATGTCGTAAAAAGTATGAAGAGTTTTATCCTTGGTGGGAAGCTAATTGGGAATTAAGTATACCAAGTTGGTATAAAGGAAAAGTAGAATACGACAAATGGCGATCAGCTGATTATGGTATTAAACGTTTAGAAGGTATGTTAAACTTTATGGAAAGCGAAGACTGGAGTGTACGTTTACCTGAGATGCAGGAATTTTTAAAATTATGCGACAGACAGCGTAACAATAGTTTTAGTGCTACCTTTCCTGAAATGAAGGATATTTTTAATGAGTAAAGATACATTCTGTGGCATGCCATTTACTCATCTTAATATTAAGAATGAAGGTAAGTTAAGTGCATGCTGGAGATATCCTGATCCAGTAGGAGATTTTTTAACAGATACACTTACTGATACTTGGAACAGTGAAAAACTAAGACAAGTTCGTAAAGATTTACTTAATGGTGTACAACATAGTAGTTGCAAAAGTTGTTGGGATTTAGAACGCAGTGGTGCTGAAAGTCTAAGACAACGTAGCATTGACATGTATAATATTGATGAAACTGCGGTAAGAAATACATGTAAAAAAGATGGAACTTATCCTTTAAAAAAATTAACAAGTATAGAGATAAGATTTGACAATATATGTAACTTAATGTGTAGACATTGTAGTCCAACATACAGTAGTGTATGGGAACAAGTTGTTAAAAAGGATCAGGCATTAATGGACGAAATGCTTATTGCAGGAACTTTTAGAGTATATGAAAAACATGTAAGTCTTACACAAGATATAATAGACGAAGTGGCATTCCTTAGTCCCAATCTCAATGAAGTAATGATAACGGGTGGGGAACCACTATACCACAGTAAGCACTATGATTTTTTAGAAAAACTTATACCAGAAGCTCATCATATTACACTACAATACAACAGTAATTTTAGCACATTAGAATACAAAGGCAAAAGTATATTAGATCTTTGGCGACATTTTAAACATGTAAGTATTCGTGTTAGTTTAGATGCTTATCCAGAAATATATGATTATGTTAGAGTAAGAGGCGATTTAGGAGAAGCAGAAAATAATATTAAACTAGCTCGTCGTACATTACCAAATTTATTCATGAGTGCTACATGTACTGCTAGTTTATTAAATGTTACTCGTTTACCACAAATAGCGGATTATTATCATAATACACTAGGTTTGCAATTTCACAGTAGTCTAGTTCAATATCCAAGAGCATTAAATCCTAAGTTACTGCCGCAAAAGTTAAAAGACAAAGTAACTAAAGACTTTGAAGAGTATGTTGTTGGTGGTAATTTAAAAGATATACACCCTATTAGAGAATGGGCAGAACACTATCGTGCCCGCTGGAAAAAATTTGGCTTTAATGTTATAAATTATATGAATGGCGAAGACTGGCATGAATACTGGCCTGAATTTGTAAATTATACAAAAGCACAAGATAATTACCATAATACAAATATATTAGATTATTATCCTGAGTTTAAGGAATATTGGAAATGAAGATATTGATAAGCGGAAACGAAGATACTGGACTTAGTGCTAGTATTGGTAAATCTTGTCTTTTACGTGACATTACTTACTGTAGTCGTACTACAGGTTATGATCTTACATTAGATAAAGATCAAAAACGTTTCGCACAACTAGCATTAGAACATGATACTATAATACTTTGTGCAGCTCTTTGGAAGTTTAATCAAACTGTATTACTAGATTTAGTTGCAAAAACGTGTGTAGAATCAAATCACAGGCCACACATAATTTGTATTGGTAGTACTACAGATCGTGTCAAGAAGGGCGGAGGTTGGCTGTATAATGCAGAGAAAAAAGCCCTTAGGGATTATTGCAATACTTGGGGAATTAATGGTGTCTGGGGCTCTAAGAGCCCTAAAGTAACTCTTGTTAGCTTTGGCACATTAAGTAATAATGCAACCAAACATCCAGACCGCAAGTGTATGGATATAGATCAAGCCGCTGAGTATATTAAATGGATTATAGACCAGCCTAACAATATAACAATAAATGAAATAAGTATAGATCCTATGCAAGGAGATTACTGGCATGAGTGATTTAAAATGGAGCGAATATGATTTTACTAAGATACCCTTCGATGATCTTGTTAGGGTTGGTCAGCGGACTATGCTCTATCGTGATATGTTTACAGTTAGTTGGTTACTCGGAAGATTCTGTAACTACAAATGCAGCTACTGTTGGCCATATGCGAGAAGCGACCGTAAAGACCACCGACCTACCGAGTTATGCTTGCGTACAGTGGATGAAATTAAACGTCAAGCCCGAGAGCGAGGTTTCAATTCTTTTCACTTCTCCCTGTCAGGAGGAGAACCTACTTTCCATCCTGGATACTTGGACATTATGGAGCACCTTGCAAAAGATGTAGAAAATACAAACTTTACAAGTGTACATATGACTAGTAATTGTAGTCGTAACATGAAATGGTTTGAGTCTTATGTTGATCATGCAAGTAAATTTCATAGAGCTAGTATTACAGCAAGCCTGCATACAGAGCATGTGAACACACCGCAACGAATGCAAGAATTTGCAGACAAATTAATATTTTGTCAAGAGCATGATGTACAAATTACAATTAATCAAGTTATGGTACCTGAATGGTTCAATAGAGACTGGGATAATGCTTTATTTTTTCATGAGCAAGGTATTAATGTAACACTTAAACCACAAAGTGACCCCACTGCTAGTAAAGTAGTTGAAGGATACACTCCAGAGCAATTACAAACGTTGCACAACGGTATGCCACAGCGTGGGTTTACTGAAATTAAAAATAAACATGTAGATAGACCTAAGCCTAATTTTAAAAGAGAACCTGATCCATTATATTGGAAAGACCACAGTCATGTTCCACAACATTTTCAGGTAGAATTTAGAGATAAAGATGGCGAATACTGGTACATGGATCAAGCGGAGAGATTTAATGCGTTTAACTTTAACAAATTTTGTGGTTGGGAGTGTAGTAGTGGTTATAGGGGCATTATTATACGTGAGCCTGATGGCAGTATTAAACGATCCTATAGTTGTCATGATAAACCACTTGGAAATATTGAAACAGGATTCAAATTATTTGATGGGCCTGTAAAGTGTATCAGTCCTAGTTGTGTAAGCAGTGCTGACAGCAAGATACCAAAACGTGCGCCAGGTACAAAGTTACCATTATGGCCTGGAGACACTACCTATGAGTAAAGCACCATTTTTTATAAGTGCGCCTAGAACTAGAAGTAGTGTTTTGTTTGAAACCGCACAATTTTATGTTGAAAACGCATATAATTTAAAACCTTTAGGTAATCATACAGAGTTGTTTTTGGAATTTAGTCGTAATGCTGAGTTTTTAGATGTAAAAGAAGATAAAAAATATACTGCTGAATTATATCCTATTGCAAGTGGTGGTAATTTAAATGTACATTATGTATATCCGCCTGTTTTTAAAACAAGAAAAGATCGTAATTTATACAAAATACAAACCTTAGAATATTTAAAATTACAAGGTAATGAATTTAATATAAAAGGCACAATGCAAATAATTGATACATATCCTAGTATAATTGAGTTTTACAAAGACAGACATTTTGTTATAACCAAAAGACGTAACATAACAGACTATGTGTGCAGTTTTTTTGTTGCTTACACAAGTAAATTATTTCATGCAAGACCCAATAATCTAGACAGATATAAAAAAATTATACAGGATAAAGTACATATTGATCCTGAATTATTTCCACAAATTGGTAATTTACTCAAGCAAACAAAACAGTTATGGCAAGTAGAAAGTTTACTAAAAGAAAAAGGATATAGTTATAGTGTTACTTACTATGAAGATTTAGATACACAACAAAAAATTAACAATAAACTAACTGAAATATTACAAACTGAAGATTGGATAAAATACTTACCTGACAACTATAGCGAACGTGTTCCAATTAAAATAGATAAAGATTATAGTGAGATAATAAGTAATTATGAAGATATCAAGGACAGTATCAAAAGTTATATAAAGGATTCAGACATTGAACGATATATTTAGACAACTAAACTTTCCAAAATTTAGTAATGTTTCGAGTACATATCAAAGATTGTTAGATGAAAATACTATAAATTGGCCCAAAGCATTTAGACAAATATGTATTAACACTGTGCCTGAACACCCAGATAACATACATTATGGATGTGGAAGTTTACATTATGATTGGGAAAATAGTAATATAATTAAAGACGACAATGGCAAAATATTAAAATATGATGTGCCAAAGTTTGATACGCCCAAACAAGAAAATGACTTTACACAACTTAATAGTCAGTTCAAAGGGTGTGTGTTTGAAGAAATATATTACAAAATTACAGAAAAATATAATGTTGGTAGAGTACGATTAATGGAAAGTTTGCCAAAAACTTGCTTAACTTGGCATAGTGATAATAGTCCTCGTTTACATTTTCCTATTAAAACGCAAGATGGTTGTTTTATGGTTATAGAGGATAATGTTAAACACTTGCCTTTAAATACATGGTGGTATACAGATACTACACGTATGCATACAGCGTTTAATAGTAGTACTGAAAGCAGAATACACCTAGTAGCAGTACTACTAGGTGAAAAATCTTAAACAGTTTCTGATGCTTCAGTAACAGTCCAACCAGCAGATTCTAAAGCCGTTTTACCTGCATCAGCAACACTGGCAATAGCCGCCTTGTGTGTATTAAATGCATCTTCGTCCCATGTTCTCACAAATGTTAAAACTTGAGTATCGACATCAAAGTCGGCTGTATTAGTAAATTCTGCAGCTGTTCTGCTGTTATTAAGGGCTGTAGTTACACTTTCGTCAACTAATGCCCTAACGCCTGCAACTGCCTCATCGTAGTCTGCATATGTTCCGTCTGCTTTTGTTAGTGTAACAGTTTGTCTAGTAGCCATTACTATCTCCTTAATACGTTGTTATATTTATTTATCTATATTGCCATTGGTGCTTTAATGGTTGGCATTGGATTGTAGTTAATTAATTTGTAATCACTAGGTGTTGTATCAAGTAATTCACTGATACTATTAAATGTAGGCATTAATAAGTGTGGTAATTTTTGTGGAGTACGCTTTACTTGCTCATGTACTTGCAAAAAATGATTACGATAGATATGACAATCGCCACCAGTCCACACAAACTCTCCTACTTTTAATTCGCATATCTGTGCAAGCATGTGTGTTAACAAACTATAACTTGCAATGTTAAAAGGCACGCCCAAGAACATGTCTGCGCTTCTCTGATACAGCTGACAGCTTAAGGCTCCATTAATAACCCTAAACTGACTCATAGTATGACAAGGAGGCAGTGTCATAGCATCTAGCTCTCCTACATTCCATGCATTTAAAATAATACGTCTGCTATCAGGTTCATTTTTAATTTGATCTATAACAACTTGTAATTGATCTACGCCTCCAAAATCACGCCACTGTTTACCATATACAGGCCCTAGTTCTCCGTCTGTGTAACCTAGTGCTTTGCCTTGGTTTTCTGCATTAGCAGTCCATATTGTTTTCTTGCTAAGGTCTCTTGTACCGTGTGTAATTTCTGCAAGTCTACGTTCGTCAGTACTGCCTTCCAAAAACCACAGTAATTCTCCCACAACTGATTTCCATGTAAGTTTTTTAGTTGTGACAGCCGGAAAGCCTTCTAGAAGATTAAACCGCATCTGGTGCCCGAAGATACTACGTGTACCAACGCCAGTGCGGTCTTCTACTTCTTGTCCGTGATTTAAAATTAAATTAAGTGCATCAAGATACTGCTTCATCCTTTATCCATTTCTCAATAGTAAGTTCGCGATCATTTTGTACTTCTTGTAATACAAAATTACCTGTAATTAATTCTTCTGGTAAAAATGTATCGCATTTCCAATTACCTTCAATTCTACTCAAATATAATTCGTCTATACTTTTTATATAATTTTCAACTAAAATTGCACCACCAATAATCCATTTTTCTTCATTATAATTATCAAGTATTGTTGGTAATTTTTCTAATGTTGTGGTGTAATTAGGTCCTTCATCTATACTTCCATTTGAAGTAATAACAATGTTTATTCTACCTGGTAGAGGTTTAGGCATACCCTCTGCCTCCCAAGTACGTCTGCCCATGATAACAATATGTCCAAATGTTTGTTGCTTAAACCATTTAAGGTCTGCTGAGTTTTTAGGCCAAGGTAAAGTACCATTTCTGCCTATTCCCCATTGTTCATCACAAGCTAAAATAGCTTTGATCATGATTTTTCATCTTCATCTTTGTTTAATAGATTAGTAACTTTTTCAGTAACGTCAAGCTCTATGCCTTCATAGTCAAGTTCAATACTCATATCAACTAGTTGATTTGCTATGTGCATACTCATAAGCAATTCTTCTACACTACTAGCTTTTTGTACTTCGTCTTGTTCTATTATATAAAGAGAGCCATCATCCAGTGTAAGTTTTAGACGTTTAATGAAGTGAACGGGAATTGTATCCACATCCACTTCATTAATTATTTTGCTAAAACTGCGGTCACGTTTTGAAATGGCCATGTCTTTACATAGCTACCTTTGCTTTCTTAGTGCTAGTTCTTTTAGCACGAGTCTTGGGCTTTAAACTAGGATCTAGTTCGTATGCTTCTGTTTTTAAACGTTCAGCCTCCTGCAGGAAGGTTTCAGCTTGCTGTAAACGCTGTTGAGCGATTGCAGAATCATCAAGTATACCAGATTCAGTTTCCTTGACAGGTGGAGCAGTTTGTGCTGATGTACTAGTGCGTGGTGCACCATCTGTATCATCAACCATTACATTTTCAATCTCTTGTTGAGATGCTCCGCTTTCCTGTAATGTTAAGATTCGATTCATCTTATCCAAACGCAACTCATTATTGCTATCAGGTGTTAGCATAATGTTGTTGGTTGGGTATTTACGAAGTCTATTAGATCCGTGTAACCAATTAAGTGCTACTGTACCATCTGATAGACGTTCTCGTGTTAATACCTCATACAAATTACCTGTTGATTGTGCTGGTCCGCCTTCTACAATTCGCATCATATCCTGATGCACAAGATCTGGTAATGAATCAGTTTCCATAACTAAACAGTTATCTGCTTCCATTACACTACCATCTTGATTGTAGATTTCGCGAAATACAACTATACAACGGCGACCTGTATTAATTACGTGTCCTACGTGTTTTAGCATAATATTTCTCCTTTTGCCTTAAGCGGCAGGTGCTTCTTCTGCTGGTGCAGATTCTGCTGGTGCAGCTTCTTCAGATGCTTTTTGTTGCTCACCTACGTGCTTAACAAAACCTGCAACTTTATCAAAAACTTCACCAACCTGCTTGGCTTCAGCTGCTTTAAATGCACCACGTTGTACTGCAAGATCAATTACATTGGCTACTGCCGCTAGATCATTTACAGTTAGGTTAGGTGCTTGACCTTCTGTTGCCGCATCTGCGGCTGGTTGAGTATTTTCTTCGCTCATTTTAATTCTCCTATTTTAAGAATGTGTATTTTTATTTATCATTAACAGGTGCTTTAATTTTGTACTCATGTAATATTTGCTCAAAATCTAATAAATCTCTTGCATCATAAAACCAAAATTGTAACACCTTGTTACCTAGTATCTTAATATAATACATATCGTGTGTATTATCAAGACCTATCTCATCAAAACTGGGGGTTTTTCTATCCCCGAAGTCAACAGTAACACGATTACGCATCATCTTTTCTACTGTTTCAGTTCGGGCTAACAACTCAATATCGTTGTCGCCTAAATTTTTATTACTATACCAATACATTATGCTGCTCTTGCCATTTTTTGTGTTTCATAATCATATTGAACCGTTGTTCCAAATGGTGCTTCGATGTCTCTACCACCATATTTACTATGGATAAGAAACATAGTATCACAGTAATCTGGATCTCCCCAACTTCCCCAAGGCATACCATCTGTAAACATGATAAACTGATTGGGTTCAATACCTTCTTGTTCCATAAAACTCCAGTTTACAACAAAGTCAGTACCACCTCCGCCAATAATTTCATATTCACGGATGTCACGACCGTCGTCATGTGTAAACTCATCATAACCATATACTTTAGTATCAAACTGCCAAATACGGATACGATACTCTGCAAACTGTTCCATAATACCTGCAACTTCACTTACAAAGTCAGTTACCATTGTGTTGCTGATACTACCACTTGTATCAATTGCAAGGCAAATATCAATCTGCTGGTCTCTATCCATACCTGGAAGTACTGCACCTGTGTGCCAGCTCTTACGGTTAGGACGAGTAAAAGTAAAATCGTTCTTAATGTTACTTTCAATGTCTGCACGTATATACTGACGCCAGTCCATTTTAGGCTCTGTCAGTTGGTTAATCATACGTTGTATTTCTGCGGGTACATTACCTGCACCGGCTTGCTGAGCGGCTTGCATCATAGCTTCTTTGAGCTCGTCTTGCAACTTCTTACGCTCTTCACTACTTAATGGCTGTGGCTTTCCGCCTTTACTGTTTTTGTTTTTACCGTCTTTACCATCTCCATCTGCTTCGTCTCCGTTGCCTTCCATGTCCAAGTGTACATCTAATGTATCTTGATACTGTACATTGTTTTGCAACAAATCATCATATGTATCTTCAGTAGTCCAATCTGCATATTTTGGATCAAGTAAAATTTTAACTTTATTAATAACTGTACCAATTCGTTCACGTTTTAAGATCCAGTTAATAACAAAGTCGCCTGCCATATTCCATAGTTTAGGATTACGGTCTTCTCGACGCATAAAGTGTTCAAACATACAATGTCCAAGTTCATGACCTACAAGGAATACAACTTCATCTGAATCAAGCATATTAACAAATGCACTGTTATAGAAAAAGTTACGACCATCAACTGCGGCAGTAGGACACCATTCATCTGCTTGTACTAGTTTTAAACGTAGTGCAAGTTGTCCAAAAAACGGATGTCGCATAAGCATACGTACACGAGCTTGTACTAGCTTGTCATGTGCAGTCTTATCAAATTGTATTACCGCTGTCATTTCACACTTCCTCTTTAATTACTATACCATGATACGATATAATCATACCAATGTCAAGCATTATTATATAATAATTTAAAAAGAATATAATCTTCTTCCTCAAAAAATACTATAAAGCGTTTAGTTTCTATGTCGTTCCATTCTGGCATTCCTTCAGGACCGTTCCAGTCCCAATTAGTTGTGCGAATATCATATAGCAACGGGGGACATTCTTGCTCTTTTAATATTTTTTGTGCTTTTGAAATACTTTTTATTGGACATTTATAATCTAAATTCCAACTTTCTTTAAACCTACGTATATCCGCAGGTCCTGGATTAGCCATACCACAATGTTCTATACACAATTGAGTAGTATATAATCTATTGTTAATGCGTTTACGCATATCGCTTGGAATGTTAATTAGTGATGTCATGTGTTAAATTGAATAATACTAGATCTTCTTCGTTTTCAAAACTTAGATATGCATTACTATCGCGGTTAGAGCCTCTTCTTATAAACCACCAGCCGAATTTTCCAAAACAGTTATCAACACACCAGTCTATATAAGTTGCTGATACGCCTTCAGTTCTTAAATCTATATTGTGATTAAATCTTATTTCATAACCACAGTCATCTGGTATATTCACTACAAAACTCTTTGAGGTAAATACACCTCGTTCTTCGTAACGCATAATAATACTTATGCTGAAAGGGTCGCTAATACGACCCTTTTAATCTTTTTTGCCTTTTTAGGCTTCTTTAATAAGATGTCCGTAGTTTTTCATAAACTCGGGCCAGTTGCTCATTTTACGCAAGTTAGCCGTTACACCGTACTGTACAAATACAAGACGTGTAGCCATTATGATCATCTCTGGATCGAAGTTCTTCATCATAAAGCCCAATACATTATCAAGCATGTTATCAAAGTCTGCTTTTTCAAGATCACGACCAATTTGCTCATATTGTGCTTTAAGCTCGTATGCCATGCTAGTGCTTAGTGAGTACATTGCACTGATCTCTTTTGTTTTAAGATCCTTTACCTCACCTTTAAGGATAAGTGTAGGGTTAGGCAACTTACTAGCAACCTGGCGGTGTGCTTTAAACTTGAGTGCAAGTCCTTCTCCAACTGCACCTGCAACCATATCAGTAACTTCTTCGTCACTAAAGTCATCTACATCTTCAAGTATCTCACTAACAAAACTCCAAGTACGTGGCGTACCAAACGAACGATCGTTGCTAGCAGGATCAAAGTTATAAAGATCGCCTTTAGCAAAAGTCAAGTAACCAACAACATCAGGATTCTGATTGTTGTCTGTTGCCCAAATACTCCAAGTAGGAAAGTCTACACGTACTTCGTAGTGTACAAAACGGTTAGCAAGCGGCTTAGGCATACGGTATGTAACACCCTTGTCAGTCTCACGGTTACCTGCGGCAATAATCACAACATTGTCTGGCAGTTTGTATGTACCAACTTTTCGGTTAAGGATAAGCTGATATGCGGCAGCCTGTACTGCAGGCGCTCCACCATTAAGCTCGTCCAAGAACAAAAAGATAGTATCATACTGTGCGGCAAGCTCTTCATTTGGAAGCTCTGTGGGCGGTGCCCATTGCATTGTATTTTCTACGGAATTATAATGAGGAATACCTTTAATGTCTGTTGGATCCCAAAGCGACAAACGTACATCAATAAGCAAACTGTTTGCATAACTGTTACAAACTTGTGAAACAAGATCACTTTTACCAATACCTGGTGGTCCCCAAATCATTACAGGACGCTTTGTTTTAGCATGGTGCTTAATATACTTACGTGCTTCTGTAAGTGTTACAGTACGTGCTTGTGTTTCTTGAGCTAGTGCCATTTTCTTTCCTCTATCTAAGTTACTCTTATACTATAAAGTAAAACGCCTTACTTGTCAACACTTTTTTCATCTATTTTTGCTAAAAGTAGATACATTTCTATAATATCATCTCTACTAGCATTACCAATACCGCCTGTAAATCTTGTATACCAAGTCTGTGCATCTCTTACAAATTGTGGATCATATTGACGATCTGTTTTCTTTAAAAAATCTGTACTAATTGCTTCTAACATCATTCACCTGCCTTATCTATACTAATTTCACCATTAGGTAACTCAGTAATCTTGATGAATTTTTGTTGGCTCAGCATAAGCAAAGTACCGTCGATACCCTTATGCATACCTGATTCACTGCCCATACGATAGCCTACAAACGTAAAAATTACGGCTGTAACTAATAGCCATGCTTCCATAATCATACTAAGTTCCTTTTTGTTAAGTTACTTATATAATATAATGTATATTGGTCAGGAAGTCAAGCTAATTTAATGAATTAATCCAATTTTCATAGCCATCTACTAGCTTAAAAATTACACTATCTTCTTCACTAAAAAGTACAATTTGTTTGTTTGTTAGATAATAAGGCCATTGCATTTCCTTATCTAATGCAAGTATATGCCTAGCTGTGACTTTGGTTTCTTTGTTATGAGCAAATGCATAACTGTCATAATCTTTTCGTAAAAGTTCATAACCTAATTTTGTAAGCCGTAGACCTTTTTTCTTTGTATTATAAAAAAGATCCCGTGGTCGCATATCAACACCACTGCCATATTTGTCTATTAGAGAGGTTACAATCTGATCATGTAATGATGTCGTCTTCGTCAATTACTTCGCCATCGCTTAATTTAACTACAGTAAAGTCCTTACATTTAAACATTTTATTAAGCCGTTCTGCTAAATTAAATGCATGCCCACTATTACTAAAACTTACTTTTTTGTATTTTGGTCCTGGATAGTTTACTAAACTGTTTAAACTTCTTAAATTGATAGGGTTGCCTTGATAAAAAACAGCATATATTGCATCTGCTTGTAGAACTTGTTCACTGCGATATGTTTGATTATCTGTATGTTCTAGTATTATTGTTGGTTTAGGTCTTGCCACTGTGTTCTCCTACGTCTTGTAATACTATTTAGTATTAACAACGTATTTAACACTTAAATGGGTTCACCAAAATAAGCAGGTATTAGTTCCATTCCAGTACCACTTGATATTATACAACTTATATCTGAGCCGCCTATAGTAAAGACAATACTAAAATTTCTCTTATCAGCGTTATACCACATCGTCAACTGTCCAGGTACTGGAACATTGTCTGGTCTAAATATATTTGAGTTGCCTAGTGCTATGGGAGATTCTTTATATTTGTCTCCTTCAAGTAAATCAAATATTATTTGACTTTTACTGCATGGCATTATTAATGGTAACGCTGTAACGCCGCCAGGTAAAGTTATGGCTGGATTTTTGGGTTCTTGAGCAAACGCTATACTACATGTTAGTGCTAGTATAGCTGGTGCTAGTACTTTCTTCAATGCTTTCTTCATATCGTTTCCTTTTCATAGCCAGATTCACGTCTGACTCGGTCTTGAAAGGACCCATAAACGGATACGATTTTAGTGTCTTTAACCGTGGGCAAAAAGCCGAACTCCACTTAATGGAAGGGAAATAAATGGCATAGTAGCCCGCACAATGAAAGTTTTTACTGTTTACTGTCTTTGTGAAGACCGGAACATTTTCTTCCGTCCTAACATTAAACACCTCTTCGCAATTTGTGTTATATCCAAATACATCTACAAAACTGCCTTTACTGTTATCTGTATTTATGACCTTAAAGTGTTTATCAAATTCTTCTTGATTGTAAACATGAGTCTTTTTGTTCACATTCTCAAAAAATACGTAGTTCCCTTCTGTGTACTTTACAGTACCCAGTTTTTCCCCGTTGTTTAAGACAATCCAAAATTTGTCTTTAATTATGTTTTTTGCTGTATATTTCATGATCCATAAGCTGCGTTTAAGTAGTTTGCATGATCAGTTGCATTATCACTAATCTTTTGCAAGTCATACTTACCACAGAACTTCATAAATTTAATACCTACTTGGCTTGTAGGTTTCTTTTCTACTTGCTCTACAATAGCACTATCTAGTACACCTTTAATGTCATCAGGCTGTGCAGTCAAGTCAATCAGTGTACGGTTACGCTGATAGTCATCTAATACTCTATGCTCTTCACCTTCATGATCTGTCCAACGTTGTAGCATAAAGTTATTCCAATCAAAGCCTTTGTTGTTGCGATCTGCAAATGCTTCCAACATACCTACTTTGTTTTTAGTGCCTTTTTTACGTACACCAGGATATGCACTAAACACATTATCACTAGTATCGCCACGTATGCATTTTTCAAATAGTAGATACTCAGGCGCTTCAATTTGTTTTTGTTCTCCTGTTTTTTTGTCTTTTACAGGTTTTCCTTTGTCATTAAATACACCATCCAATGTAATATGTTGGTTCTGTATTCCGTTATATTGTGTAACGTTCTCACTAATGAGCTGATAGAAGTCGCTATCACTGCTAATAACAACATGCTTGTCGTTAGGATGGTTTTGTATCCAACGAGCAATAAAGTCATCTGCTTCTACGCTACCATGTTGTAGAACTGTGCAATTGCTTTTCTCGTCAATAAAAGTTTTAAAGTCATCAAATGCTTGCCAGAATGCCTGATCTTCTTCTTGTTCTGCTTCTGTAAGAGCGGCACGGGCGGCGGCCCTATTTGCTTTATAAGGTACATAAAAGTCTTTTCGCCAACTACGACCTTCCAAGCAAAACACAACATGACTACCGTCAAAGTCTTTGTATGCTTTATTGATTGCGCTAAACATAATATGATATGCCATGCCAATCTTTGTATCAATATCACTTCCACGTACTACATGACGAGCACGAAAAAACATGTTTGCAGTGTCTACAAGTATATATGTCATTTGTTCATAATCTTCTTTATTAGTGCTTGAGCTTCAGGCAATTCATCTCCCATGATGTCTACCCACAAATCTATATCTCTAAGCAGTTCCAATTCTTTTTCTACTGTATGTCGTTTATACGCAACAAACGGGTCATAGTTTTCTTGTGTATAACTATAACTTATACTCCAAAGGTCTTTATCCTTCTTGTTCGAACTCATCGCTTATAACACCTCTACATAAATCATTAAACCACATATCAACAGTTTCTTCAGCAGTCCTTCCACTATAGCCTGCTTCTATTAAACTGTCAACAAATTTTTCATTCCAATCCAATTCAAAGAAGCCTGTGCTAGGATCTTTTGGATCTGCCATTGTTACATTAATGACTTTTACCCAAGGCTCTTCATTAATAGTGGCAAGTTCTTTTTCTAGTTTTTCGTCTTTTAGGCGTATTTTAGCCATCGCCTTTTTAATTATTTTCATTACCAACCTGCCTTTCTAATCCTATCTTGATCAATAGGTGCCTTCATTGCCTTTTCTAACTGTTCGTTAGTTTCCTTTTTAATATCGTATAATGCATCCATATCTCTACTATGTTCCCCAGGCATTTCCGAATAAGCTGATGTGGAGTCTTGGAGTAAATCTCCATCCTCGTTCCATGCAGGCTTCTGCGACTTCTTTGACGTTAAGATTGTATTCTTCCGATCTACCACCGAGCGGCATAAGGTATACAGGACAGTTGATGCCCTTTGCACGATATGCGTCAACAGCTCTGCCAACTTCATCAAAATCATCTTGAGTAGCAACAACAAACTTAAAATACATGTCGCTACCATCAACAAGGCTATACTCATAAGCAACATCAGGGAGTATAGCAGTTTCCCAAGGTTCTCCGCTAACACTAAGTTTAGGGGAACAACTCCAAGTGACTTCAAATCTGTCTTGAGTGTTGAGATAGTCGTAAAACTCGTTGTGTAACTTTTGTGTAGTATTTGTTTCAAATGTAACATTTTTTAAATCCTGCATGCGTGGGTGTTCAAATAGTTGTATGTACAGTCGTTGCCACGCCAACAACGGTTCACCACCAGTCATAATTAAGTGTATGTCCTGGCCATTATCCATTGTCCACTTGCCTTCTGGAGTAAGGGACAACAAATGTTCAACAACTTCGTCAACAGTTGCCTGTCTATTAAAGTGTTTAAATTCAGGATAAATGCTTGCATATGTATCACAACCTGTGTGTACAATAGGCAAGTCTTCAAAAGTAGTTGTAGTTTCATGTACGCCAGCTTCAAGTAAGCCGAGTACTTCTGGATTGTAACGTTGCCCATCAGCATGTTGTTGCCAACGATCACGTTTTTCGTTAGTACCAAAGTTCATACAACGGAAGTTACATCCGAATGTACGCAGGAATACACTAGGCACTCCTACAAACTTGCCTTCACCTTGTACGCTATAAAATGCTTCGCTATATCTAAGTTTCATTTATTTACCTGTAATGTTTGTATTATAATACACGTATTTAGACCAAATGTCAAGTGTCTTTCTTTGTTACGCTGTATCCATGGTCTAGTTCTTCCCAAATTAATGTGTCACCTGTGTCCCAACCAACTTGGTCTAGTGCTTCTGGGGGGAATTCTATAAACAATTCTTTAGTTTTTCCATTTTCCTGCACTTCTATAATCCAACTATTTTCGCCTGTTTTTTTATATTTCATCTAATTTGCCCTTTATACGATTATACGCTAAGTAGTTTCCTTGTTCACTATAGTGATTAATATTGCCTTTGTTTAGCTTCCACAATTGTGATAAGTCTAATCTATTTCTTTCTATGACAGCCGGTGTATCAAAATGATCTATATGTAATGTTGTTATATTACTTGTTAAGCAGTCTAGTTCTTTTCTAAATAAACAGTAAATATCCTCATAATATTCTATATCATAATGATGCATAAAATATCCATAAGCAGAACTAATTACAGGGTTAAAACTCCAACGTCGAGATTCTATATCACTATATAATAAATCACAGTCTTTGTGTAGTTCTGTTTTATGTATACTATTTTTTGTATGCACTCTATATGGGCTAGTGTGGCATATTAATACAGTATCAAAACTATCTAATGAGATACTACGTAACTGCTTGAGTATTTTATATTCACTTATTCCGGCTTGTGCTAGGTTTGTTACTTTATAATGAGCTTGCAACATAAAATGCCAGCTCTTTCTATACCTATTATGATTTGATGCAGCAAAGCTGTCGCCTACTATTAGTAGATTATTTCTCGTTACCATCACACCAGTGCCTACGGGTAGCGGCAGTGTCAGTTAGTTGACTGAACCTATCTGCAATTGCATTTAATTCAAAATCATCAAATTCATTAGCAACTGCACGAAGGCGTTCTAACCATAATTTATCTTGTTTGTGTATATCATCTACACTCATTCTTTTTCCCTTTCAGCAATCCTAGTTCGTAAATCAGTGCTACTAAATCTGTGGTCTCTACTGTTAAAATATAATTCTATATCACGTTTGCGACATATATCTTTACCTGTAAAATCTTTGTTTCTGTATTCTGAACCTAATATTCTTACATCTATATGATACATACTCAGTATATCTTCTAGGTCTTCTTCAGTACTATATGGAATAATTTCATCTACATAACGCACACCTTTTAATTGTGCATAGCGTTCTACAATAGTTTGTACAGGTGTGCTTTTGCCTCTGCGATCTAAACTAGGATCCATTTGCAATGCACAAATTAAATAGTCGCATTGTTCTTTTGCTTCACGTAGCATTTGTACATGACCAGCATGTAATAAATCAAATGCACTTGCTGTAAATCCTACTTTCATACCTTGGCCATACTACAAATTTCTATAGGGTCACTGTCACGTAAATACCCCAAGTCAACTACAGTTGCACATGCTAATGGTGTTGCTCCTGCTTGCTTGATGAGATCTGCAGCCGCGGTTAAACTTCCACCTGTTGCTACTAAATCATCTGCAATCAATACACGGCTTGTGTGTCCTAAGATTCCTTTTTGTAGTACAAGCGTATCAGTACCATATTCCAGTTCATAACTTGCACTATATAACTCACCAGGATAC
>Ga0181399_1000112_pt1 | contig 28053 bp, 12 predicted proteins | sample 22SPOviralmetaG_FD_130128 | JGI IMG/M metagenome (GOLD analysis project Ga0181399, IMG submission 130128) | Marine viral communities from the oligotrophic San Pedro Time Series (SPOT) site, San Pedro Channel, CA, USA - 22 SPOT_SRF_2011-05-21 | ecosystem: Environmental > Aquatic > Marine > Strait...
AGCATTGCTGATCATGTGCGTCTTGACGTAGTTGATGATCTGGTTTGAGAACGCTCTCGTAGAAGATATAGAATGCATCTTTACGTTTCTCGTGTTTCGTGGTGCTAGTCCAATCCATGTGATGCAAGCGTTATAGGGGACATTGTAGCATGATTACTCAATTTGATCAACCGATTCGATGTCGCAAACAGGAACTTCATGTTCGCCACCAATGATGTACCAGTGCATTAAATGTCCATGATACTCTGGATGAGCAGCATACTCTGTAGTATACTCACGTTCACCACAATATAGCAATTCAGATTCATGGATGTTATTATCTCGTAACATTGCTTGAAGTTGCATGTGTTGCAACTCCACCTTATCAGGGACTTTCATGTGGTTTGATGGACGCTCTGCTACCATAGCATGGTGTCAACCCACTGTCAAGTCCTCGAACTGTTCCACTTTGTGAACATACACAAAGGTTTCTTTATGGGATCCATCAGGGTTTACAATAAACTCAATGTCAAACCATGAGTTATGTGTGCAAATAGAAGTAATATAATCTGCTTCTTCATCTGTTAGAATATCAAGTTTATCTTTCTTTAACACATTGAGATACATTTGTGCTTTTTCATTTCTTCTTTCAACTGCAAAAACAAACTTATCCTGCTTATCAAATGTTTTGGTAACATTAAAAAATAATTTGTATGATAACTCATCTGTATCCAATTTAAACTTCAATACTCCATAACCATATTTTGTCACATACTTCGGAAATGCATTAATTTTCTTAAGGAAGTTTTGATCTGCATAACTATCAAAACTATAGTCATCATCATATACTGTACAACCATTGTACGTACCATCTGGTTTATATAACATACCAAGTAAGAAAGTCTTATTACTTAAGGTAACATTAGTATGTCTCTCAAATTTGGATCTTAGATCCATAAAACCTTCACAATCGATTGCTCGCGAGAATTTATTCCACACTGGAAGTAAAACAGGATATCTAATACCATGCTTCGCAAGAATTTCAATGATATCTCCATCATTATGCTCAATAAACAAATGTTTATTAAATTCATATTCAGGATCAGTCGCATGACCAAAGACATAATTAAAATACTTATTTAATTTAAGTTTAAGATCAATATCTAAATCAGGAAGATATGCAGGATCCATCAGAGATGTAAATCTCCTAGGCATTGTTTCTATAGTAGAAACTTTCTCTCTTGTAGTAAGACTGTATTTGTCAACAACAGTATATCTTTCGGAAAACATTATTCGTTAGTTAAAATAGTTTGACCTTCAACATTACACAGAGAATAGAAGATATAATTTTCTGGCGTTGTTGTTTCTGCTTGACTTGCTGGAAAACTTGCTTCTAAGAATTCGATAGTCATTTGCATATCATCAACTTCCATAAAAACATATTCCGATTGCTTCAATGCTGTCCACATATCCAGAGGCAGAATCGATTTATAAGTTTCATATGAAGCATTGATAGCATCAACATCAGTGCTATTATTCCACCCATAGGATCTCAGCATAACAACTGGTTTGCCTTTCATAAGAGCATAGTTCTCGATGAAGTTATCAAAATAATATACGTCGTAAGATGTGTTCATTTTAGTACGAGTTTCCAAGCAATTGTTTTACGCAGACCTAGAAATAATCTAGATGTTCCTTCTGCTCTATGAGGAATATTTCCTGAGAATAGGATTGCTGAGTTAGGAACAAACTCAGAGTAATGATATGTATCACCTGTTTTAAATACTGTCTTACCTTCCCACTCTTGATCCCAACTATCGTTAGCATAAAGAAGAAATGTTCTGCCTTGATCATTGTGCCAATCCTGGTGAAAATTACCAGAAGTGCCAAATGTATGACCATTACAGTAAACAGCAGTTAGTTCATACTTTTGATTAGTCTTTTCCTCAATGATATTTAGAAGATATTCAGTGAAGAAGAAGTCATCACCTAGATGCATCATCCAGAATGGTATCTTTCTCTCTGGATGTCCTGATGGATATGATCCATGACCATACTCCCATTTTGGTTGATTTAATTTTTCAAGTATCAATGCAAAATCTCTACGTGAGAAGAAATTATCATATCTTACAACATCATTCATTTTTGCAACCAGCATAAAAATACATCTCTACGTCCTGAAATAACTCTATTCACTCTATGAATATAATTACCAGGATATATTACTGCTTTACCCCTCTGTAACTTAACATGCGTAGTATCATCAATAACTAATTCTCCCCCTTTATACCCATCATTAAGAAAACATGTCATACTATAATCCGATTTAACACCACCACACATAGCAGCATCATAGTGGTCTCCATACATCCCACCAATACTGTACTTAGTAAAATATATCTGAGATATTGCTGATATCTTAACAGGAAGATCTACTTGTGATATTATATCACGACAATAATTATTTAAATCAACATGTCCTGGTCCATCAAATACAGTTTGACACCGTTTATCTTCTCTGGGATTGCTAATTCTTCCGTCTTTAAATGTTAAGTGATTAAAATATAGATTAATGTATTCAAGTTGTTCATCATTTAATAAATCAGTTTCGTATATCATCCTTCCAATTCAGAATCATTAACATAATATCGATCCCAATCCTCAGGAATCTTATCTGGAACACCAAGAAGTTCCATCATTTTTTTCATATTATCGTTAATTTTTCTATTTACCAATTTGTGTTTACCTGCAAGTAAATACATTTGATCTTCTCTGCTCTTCATAAAATCAGATGATGCTTCAGAATCATGCTTAACCCATTGGTTAGCATCATTTACATCCATAAATGCAGGTGCATCAGTTACACCATCTTCCAACTTGCCATTTGGATATATTTTTAAGTAATAATTTGGATCTCTAGGCCACTTCAATTCATAGGTATATTTAAAGTATGCTAAACCAGATCCACCAAATCTTTCATCATTTGGTTTTACCATACTTTCTTTGCGAACCCATCTTCTCCAAGCAATCCACCTATCTCTTTCGCCTTCATATTCTTCTTCGATATCAGGAAGAACTCTCCAATCAGACAAGTTTAACATTTCAGTTTTTTGTCTTTTAATCTTGTACCACCTCTGCTCATAGAAAACAACTTCTTTGTCAACATCTCCAATAACTTTTTCAACTTCAAGATTTCGGATTTCAACACCAACCTCAAAAAACGTTATACATAGATCACAAAATTCTTGTGCCTGCGCTGAAGTAGCACCAGTGAAAGAATATGTTTTGTAATATGAAGTTTCTGTTTTAAAGTCGTATTGACGTTTCTGTCTTTGACAGAAATAAGTTCCATCATCAAAATACTGAAAGAAATCAATTCTGTCGTTGTCATTGTGCCAGAAATCATCAACAGATTCTGTTAAAAATTTCTCTAATAAATCAGCATCTAACGCTGTTTTTTTACTATTACGATTACGATAATCGGTAGCAACAACGTCAATTTCGACATTAGGAGTTACAAATTTGTTGATAAAATCAACTTCGATAACAATCTTTCTTAGTTCCATGGGTTGTTAAGTGCTCTTGATGTACCATCCTGTTATAATGTATTTATCTTCAGTCAACACAGTATTGCCTTTATGTGAATGTGTAAACCCAGATGGCCAAATAACGACAGTTCCTGCAGTAGGTTTGATTCTTCTTCTCTGATACAAAAATTCAGTTTCTGCTTCACCATCAGGCATATCATTAAGATAAATCATCCATACTAATTCTCTTGGAGCATGTGCTAGGTCAGCATTTTCATGATGCCACAAATGATATCCACCTCCTGGAGGTGTTTTTTGAAACTTAATGTCAGTAGATACTAATCCAGTATGCTTTAGTGATTGATACTTATGAATATAATGTTTCACACAACTCTTCAATACAGAATTTGTCTTAGTAGATAAATCTCTATTAGAAAAATTCAACAAAAATGCATAATCTTTCCTATTTAAATCTCCACCATATTGCTGTGAAGAATTGAATGCTATCTCTGCATTTGGACTGTACTCTGTTGTTGCTGATGGGACTTCAATACAAGCAGTATCATAGACTGAATTTGCATATTCGATCAATTCTTCACACAATGGTCGTGGCATAAAATTTGGCCAGACACCAATAAAATCATCAAAGTCAGATTTGGTAATTCTATTGTCGAGCATTAATTCAAGAGGTCTATAATCTGGAACACTCGATTTTTGATTCATAATTAATACGCCTTGATGATATATTTAGTCTTGTGAAATGGGTTGATAATTGGGACTTGCCTCTGTGGTTGCATCTCAACATCAGGAGTTGGTCTCTTAAAACTACTAGAATATGTAAACGTCCCGTTTGTTAGATCACTAAAGACCTGACCCTGAGTGAACACTACCTGAAGTTTATCGGCAGCACCACCAGATCCATTAGCAGCAACTGCAGCTACCTCAACTATTCTATTAGCACCAATAGCATTCCAGAATGTAGTAGAAAGTTCATCTCCCACAGTATAACCAGAACCAGCACTTAGAATCTGATCAACACGTATTCTAGTATCGTTTGCAGAACCACCTCCAGGAGAAGGCCATGCTTGATACGTAATTCTCATACGCATACCACTTCCAGAACCACCAACCATATCTTCATCTCTGGTTTCTTCATCAGTTGGATTATTCCACGTAGTCTCACCAGCTTGTCTATAAGACCACTCACCAACACCTGCTGAGAAGAATTGTCCACCACCGTCGCCGCTGACGCCGCCACCAGATGGAGATTTTCCACCGGCAACAACGTATCTATTAGACCACCATAGATTAAAGGTTAATAATGCCCCATCAACACCACCACCTAGACCAGATCCATATGGTGTCTGGTTGCTACCTTCACCATCAAAATTACCACCAGTAAAATCAGCATTTGGATTACCAACGGCATTTTCTGTAATTAAATGTGTATGAGTACGTGTTTGTGTTCCAGGAGCAGTATTTAAATACTGGTCGATCGCAAAAGTAGATGGTTGTGTATCAAATACACCACTCCAATATCTATTAGTATCACCATTAGGAGCAGTAGGGTTGGTTGTACGCCCACTACTGGGTCCACGATATTGAAGATTTGCAGATGCTAAAGCACTAAAAGGAGAGATCCACCATGTTTGAAATTGGATTGAATACTCAAGGTCATCACTCTCAGGACCAAATGCCGTCGAAGATCCATCAATAGTAGAGTTATATGGAAAATTAGTAGGGAATTGTTCAACCCAATCATCAAAATCAAAATCAGAACCATAATATCTTGTCAATTCTAACTGAAAATTAGCACCAAGAGTACTGCCAAAAAAGTTTTTCCATGCATCTCGAATTGCCTCTGTATTTTCCGCTGAACTTGCGTTTTCAGGTGCTCTAGCATCAAATTCATCTGGGTTTGGTGAACCATATCGTGAACCTGCCATCATAGATCTACCTAATGGTTGATTCCATGGAATACTAGCTTCGCCCTCATTACCTTCTGTAACTGCAGAAATATAGGCATGATTATGTGTAGGAGCGGCAACAGTAATAGAAGACAGACCTCCAACTTGTGCTGTAACAAAACTATTAGGATTAATTTCAAAGATAACTTGATCAGTAAGTGTTTCCAATCCAGTTAGTCTAACTGTTCCAAGAGAGAAAAAATCACTATCTAAACTTCCTACAGCACCAGGAGGTCCTTGAACTTGATCCAAAGGATTTGATCCACGAGCACCAACCCTATTAAAATACCAATATCCACCTTCAGCACCAGGATCATTGATACCTTTTGAAGATCCTAGAGTAATTGGCACAAATGCCGAATTACCTCTGGTACTATCTACAATACCAATGCCACACAATTTTCTGTTTCTATAATCAGGAACGTTAAATTCATTAGTAGTCTCACCATACTCCCCAGCAAGAATAGTATACAATTCAAAGTAATCATTCTTATCTAATGAACGACCATCACATGGAACAAATCCAGGATATCTATCATTATTTCCACCATCTAAATCTCCATAAGTACCAACACCTTCTTTAAGAACAGGAAGAACTGTTCCAATTGGATACCCATCGAATTTTTTAGATTTTCTACTGTACCAAATAGCAGCATCAGTAGATGGGGGTGGAACTGTAGCATATGTTGTAACTTGCCAAACAAATTGATTTGGACTTCCTGTACCAAGTCTAATTGTTGTGGTTTCTGGTGTATTAAGTTGTAATGCTGCTTGTACTACAATATAAAACGAAGAATTTACAAGAGGATCAAATGTTCTTGGACCTGCTACAGGAGAATCAAAATCAATAGAAATCAATGCAGGATATCCAGCAATACTTTCAATTGTGATTGGTCTATTAATGCCAGTAACAGTAACTGGAGCACTAGAAACAAAAGACTCAGGAATTTGATTATTTCTGTTTGCTGGTGGACTCCAATCAGCATCAGTATCTGGTCCAAGACTAGTTCTTACCTGCCAGGGGGGAATCTGACGATCACCAACCTTAATTTGCATGGTTAAGGGAGTATTAAACGAAGGTGATGATTGTAGATAAAGAGTTAATTTATCACCATTTCCTGCTGTTGTGGGGAATACTCCAACAGAATCATTATTTTTTTTAATACGAACTTTGGTAGAATTAGTAGAAACTAATACTACTGGAACCTGAATACCATCTGTCAATCCCTGAATTCCAAGAGCGGATGCAGGTTGTTCGTCTGATGCCACAAGTGTATCTTCAATTGCATCATCTACATTAGTAAATGAGAATGAGTTGGGATTAGTTGAAGGATTTGAACCCGTTTCTACACTCCAAGTATCTCCATTGAGAGCATCTCCAATCGAAAGATTAGTTGTAACTGGAAATAAAGCATTATTTGAACTCAAAATTCTTAACTGTAAGTAATCACCATTATTCACAGTTCCATCATTACCGGTAAAAGTTGCTCCAGAAAGAACTTGAAATCCATCTGCGTTTGTTGAAGTATTACTTGTCGATGAAATTGCCCATTCACCATTGCCACTGGTATTAATACTAGCAGAAGAAATTAATCCCTGTAATCTAATGACCTCACTATAACAATATGTGTTTGTCGGTTGGTCTTCTAAATCTGTAAAATCTGGAAATGGTTCCGGTTCATTTGTTGGTTGTGATAGAGTTAAGATATCCCATCTTGCACTAGATGTACCAATAACAAGTGTCAATCTTGAAAACTGTGTCGTAAACTCAGAAGATTTTAACCTAACTCGAATTCTTGCACCATTTGTTACAGTTATAGCTCCACCACTTTGAATCCACCCCGTATCAAAACTTCCATTGCCATTATAATCAACACGCATCGCATAATTACCGATGCCTCCACCAAGATTAGATCCAAGTACTACAGCTGCTTGAGTGTCGGGTGTTAATCCACTTAAAGAAGTAGATGGTGTGCCATCCGGTGGACGAAATACTATATCCGTAGTATACATCGTATCAAGATCTGCATCAATGATATCATTAAACGGAAATGGATCGGGAGTAAAATCTTCCGGAATGGTCGTAATCAACCAAAACTGCGTTAAATCACCAATAGTAATAGTTACAGTATTGGTGGTGTTCCACTGATTAGGTGCAATAAACCTAAACTGTACGTAATCACCTTCTGATACGTAAAGTGGTTGATCGTTAGGTGCAAACGAATATGTCATTCCTTTTAGTTATGATCCCAGTTCTATTATTTATTGACCCTAGATTTGTCTAACGTCCTCCCAATCATCATTCTTGTTAATATCAACCTTAATTGGGTAATCTGCCTTAATTTCTACAGGAATGTCAATATCATTAATCTGATACATCTCGGATAAAATTTCTGTTTCTGGCGTATAGACAGGATCTTGATCTTTTAACTTATCATCAGTTTCATCGACAATAAAATTATCTGGTGTTTGATCTATATTGACTATTGTTCTCGCAGTGTCTTCAGCAGTTCCACCAGTTCCTGCAGCTACTATAACAAAATCAATTTGATATGGTCCAAAATTATTCCAAGGAACTGTAATTGGAACACCTGTACCATTTGCTCTAGTATCACTAACAGTTCCACTAGCACCACCATTAATTTCTGCACTAGTTGCAGCAGTTCTATTGATTGTTGTTCCTGTTACAACAGTTCCATTCAGATATGTATATGTTGGAGTTATCTGAATACTAGTATTTGCATATTGTGATTCATATTCAATAGTAAAGTTAACACTATAATCTATGACTCCCGGAGCAGTAATGCCAGCAGTTGGGTTTTGGTATACAGTGATCTCAATACAAGTTTCTGGAGAGACGCCACCAGGTCCACTAGCAACAGCGCAATATGTTGTGGTGTCATTAGGACACACAACAGCAGAACTATTAGCATTTGTATTTGAAATGCCCCCTTGTGTCCATGAAACACTGTTTCCATCACCACTTATGCTCCAAGAAAGAGTTGTACAATTGCCATTAATAATTGATGCTCCTTGACTAGATGTAATAGAAATAGTAGGAGGAATTAATACAGAAATAGTAATTTGTCTCGTGGTTGTTCCAGCGGGACCGTTTGCATTTAAAATATATGTTGTATCTGATGTAGGATTAACTACTGCAGAATCTACAAAATCATTAAAAGAAGGTGTAATATTCAATACTCCCGGTGTAATAGATAAAGTGTTGACATCACCAAATACAATCCAACTCAATGTGACAGAAGATCCTGAAATAACTTCAATATTTGAGGTATTTCCATCAGCATCTACTGCTGTAAAGTTAGCACTCGGGGGAAGATATACAATATGACCCTCAATATATCTCTCACCAGCAGCACTAAGACTCAATACAATTTCAATACCAGCAGTAGCACAACGTGCTAAGAAATAATCATATGATGCTCGAACTGTGGAGAGTCTCATTGAACCAGAAATATCAATCCAGATAGAAACAATCGTTCCATATGGCAGAGAACCAAAATTACAGATACTAAACCAATCAGATCTACTACCAACATTTCCTTCATCACGATTGACACGAATTGGTCCAAATGCATTTGGATCACCTGGGAAGTTAGTAGGTACGTCAATACCACTCTGTCCCGAACCTTGTGGATCCAAAAGATAAAATGTTCTATATGGAAATGCTGTTCTGAATCCTCTACGATTATTTACAGCGCCACCAATAACTGGCGGGTTCTGCTGCCACACATTATTTAAATCGCCTTGATTATTATAATAACTATTATTTGTTTCATCAATAACAGAAAGACATGTAATAAGTTTTGCTGCTTCGACCGCTGATAGGTTAGATTTTGCAATTAGAGGTGCTTCAGTTTGTAAAGACCTTGGTTTGATATAATACACTCCTGGTTTTGTTGGCATTGAATTGCCACCTACAGAATTTCCCTGAACTGCTGGTGCTGTACCAATTTGTCTTAGTTTAGTCCATTGTTGATTTGCATTTAAATCAACTAGTATAGGAAGATTTGATTTAACTTCTACCTGAATTTCAATATCATCAACATAATACATATCAGATAATACTTCTGTTTCTGGTGTATAGACAGGATCTTGATCTTTAAATAGATCACTAGTCTCATCAATGTCCATATTATCTGGTGTTTTGTCAATATTAATTAAAACTGTAAACTCTTCGCTCGTTGATCCACCATTACCAGTAGCAGTAATAACATAAGTTACACTAAGTGGTCCTCTATCATTATAAACAATATTTGTATTATAAACTCCACCATAAGAAGAATTTGATCCAAATTCAGCAGAAGATGCTACATTTAAATTTGTAATAGGATCAGTGGTATTAGCAACAAAATCATAATTGTAAGTAGCAGACAATGTTACTGATGTATTTGCATAATCTCCTTCATATTCAATTGTTGCTTGCTGACCGTAATCAATTACCGCAGGATAATCTACAATTAAAGTTGGAGGGTAGTATACAATTAATTCTATAGATGTTTGTGGAGAAACACCACCAAGACCAGTAACATATCCAGTATAAGTTGTAGTAACAGATGGACTAAGAGATACATTACTGTTTAAATTTGTATTCGTGATACCACCAGCAACCCAATATAAAGCATCACCATCTCCAGTGACACTCCAAGAAAGATTTGTACTTCCATTAAGAATAATAGATGGACTACTTAAAACGAGAATAAGTTCGGGTGGGATGTAGACTACAATAGATACCGTATCAGTATCGGTCAAACCACCATAACCAACAACAGTTAATGTATATGTTGTGTCATCACTAGGGAAAACATCGACAAAACTATCGGGAACAGTAACTGCATTAACACCATTATTAATACTACCAGTAAGAGAATTTGTAGATGTCCATGTTAATCTTGTGCTTTGCCCTGCAATAATAGGTGCGGGACTAATAGTAAAACTATCAATAGTTGGCGCACCTATATTCCATCTTACTCTAGCAGATCCATTACCAAAATTTTGTGATCCAGAGTTGTAATTAAAACTACAATAACTATTATCATAAGCAGATTGTCCACCACGACCACCAGCACCTCCTCTATTATTGTCAAGTCCAAAATTTCCTCCAGCGCCACCAGTAGCTCCACCTCCGCCGCCACCGCCGCCTCCGCCGTCAGTAGGGCACGCAGAACCGTTATTACCATTACTAATACTGTTTACATTTCCAGTGTTCATTCCTGTTCCCGTAGTGCCACCGGTAGCACTAACATTCCATGAAGCACCGCCACCGCCACCGCCGCCACCTACAATAGCAACCCAACCATTTTTAACGGAGTCGTAAATGCCGCTGGCACCTCCACCACCTCCACCACCACCGGAGCATCCAGAAGGACCAGAAGTGCCACCGTTTCCTCCACGAGCTACATTAGAACTTCCTCCTGTTCCGGCTCCACTACCAGCAACACATCCAAATCCAGCTGATCCTTGATTGCCCAATCTTAAAGTAAATGTCCTCGCAACATAATCAGCAAAATAGAATGTCGCCCTTCTTCCACCGCCACCAGGACCAGAAGCACCACCAGCATCAGTACCTCCATTTGTACCACTTGCAGCTGAGATATCTACACTAACATTAATGGCATAAGAAGGAATATTAACAGTAGTATCGTTAGAAAATGATTGATCATAATCAGTTATGCTAGTGTCTATCTGTATAACATTTATTGAAACACATTTAGCATCACTAACTCCACCAGGTCCAGAAGCATAAACACAATATTGCTGTGAGTTTGTAGGAGCAACCGATGCAGATCCGTTAATAACTCCACTTCCAGTTGTAGGAGCAGGTGTGCCAGAAACCCAAACTATATTATTTGCACTTCCAGTTGTAGTCCAGTTTAAATTAACAGTTTGTCCTGCTGATATTGTTGATGTACTTGAGGTTAATGTAATTACTGGTCTAGTATTAACCGTAATAGTTACACTTGCTGTACGTGTTCCAGTAGCAGTTGTTGCTAAAAATGTATAAGTTGTTGTAGATGTGGGACTTACTGTTACGCTGCCAGATGTGCCAGGATTAGTAACACCAGTCATTGTAGTATTACTAATAGTAGTATTTGCAGTAGCAGACCACGTAAGTATTACAGATTCAGGAACTCCACCAGAAATAATTGTATTATCAGCATCATCCGAAGTAAGAGTTACTACTGGAAAATCATCTTCGACTGTAATTGTTACACTTGCGGTAGATGTCCCATTGGCATTAGTTGCTGTATACGTATAAGTTGTTGTGGTTGTAGGGGCAGGAAAATATACGCCACTATTTCCCACACTAGGAAGAGGATTACTTACATTTCCATTGGCATTAGCAGTAAAGGTATTAGCAGTGATAGCATCGCCATTAGTAGGGATAGAAGCAGAGTATGTAAGCCTCAGACTTTGACCTTTATAAATGCTAGTAATATTATTTGGTGGAGTGCTATAATCAGTTGCAGTTAGACTTACTGTTGGTGGTGCAGGAGGTACATATCCAGTCCAATCCATTGCAACACCATATGGTCCACCATTATTAACATGTTCAATCCGTATAGTATGTTCACCAGCAGTAATTGTGTATGGTGTAGTTAAAGAAGTGTTAGTATTATAAGTGTTGAGTGAAAATTGAAGTACGTTATCAATGTATACATCAGCAGCATCATCTACAGCTGTATTAAATACTTGTTTTCCAGTATTATTAAAATTAATTTTCCATTCAATTGATCTAATAACAGTACTACCTTCAGGTTCATTACCACCTACGTTAGTATTAGTTAAAAAAGTAGTCCATAAGTTATTTGGATCAGACCCCTGACTTCCTACAATATTATCAAGTTGGGGAGATCTAGTGGTCCAATTACTATCTGATGTAACAATTTGATTATCATAAGAAATTGTAATAAAAGAAATACCAGAACTAGAAGTTTGTAGAGTAGAAGCACTACGATGATATGAAGGATTGTACAATCCAGCACCGCCAGCACCACCAAATCCGCTACCATCATTACCAGCGTTGTAGGCAAATCCAGGACCAAATGAACCCGAAGTGCCGCCAGGAAATCCCCCGCCAGCACCACCACCAGCTCCATTCCAAGCTCCACCAGATCCAGAATTCTGTCCAGCAGCGCCATTAGATCCGCCACTAGTGTTAATATTAGAAGATGTTAGTCCAGGAGCATCAGTATCACCACTATAACAAATACACGCTCCTCCTCCACCACCGCCAGCACCAGCTAATACAGTATTACCAATACGAATAGCAGAAGCACCGCCACCGCCGCCACCTCCACCAGCATTCCATCCACTACTACTATCCTGGGAATTATTATTACCACCACGTCCACCATTCCAATATCCACCACCACCATTAGCGCCAGAATCTCCAAAACATCTAGATCCATTGCCACCCATCGTTAAGGTGAGTGTTGAACCTACAACTCCAGTTAAAGTTCCGGATATTTTTTGTCCTCTAGCACCAGCAGCGCCACTAGTATTGACACGAGTGCTGGCAGGACCACCCTGACCACCTTTACCACCATGAATAATATATGTAACATTAGCAGCATCCGAAGGAATAGCATATGTAGTGCTAGAAGTAAACGTTTGAGTAGTTGTCATTTTAGATCTGCCTTACTTTTGTCCAATCATTATCTTGATTAATGTCAACTAATATAGGATAATCAGATTTAATCTCCACCGGAATATCTATATCATCGATTATATACATCTCGGATAAAATTTCTGTTTCTGGTGTATAGACAGGATCTTGATCTTTTAACTTTTCGTCAGTTTCATCGACAATAAAATTATCTGGTGTTTCATCAATAATAACAACAATAGGTTCTTCATCCACAAAAGAACCACCACTTCCTTCTCCACTTAATCTTACAATAATTGATCTAGGACCAAAATTATCCCATTGAGGAGAGTATGAAATAGTTCCATTTGCGGATGCATTAGTGCTACCAGTTTCTGCAGAACCCGCCGTTGTTAAAACAACAGTTTCTTTTAGTACAGATGTTCCATCATTAGGACCAGCGATATATCCAGAATTAAAAAATTCAAGTTTTAAACTTGTGTTAGCATATTTTGTTTTATATTTAACATTAAAAGAACCAGAACCATAATTAATTTGAGAAGGTACAGTGAATTCTTCAATAATTGGTGCCGAAATTACAACTATTGTTACTGATGCTTCTGGATTAAATGAAACTAAATCAGAATTTGATGTATTGTATCCTTCAGCTGTATATGTTGTTGTGACTGTAGGAGTAACAGTAGAATTACTTTCTAAATTACCGTTAGTAATATCGCCATTCGTTGGCCATCTAATAGCATCAGCATCACCATCTGTTCTCCAACTTAATATAGCATTTGGAGCTGTTGGTGTACATAGATATCTATTACTGGTGAGATAAACTTGAGGAAAAATAGTTTCAGTTAATTCGATTCTTGCTGCTATTCCATCATCACACCCACCATTAGTTCCACCTCCAGATCCTGCAGCACCAACAACTGCCGGTGCAAATGTTCCAAGAGTATAATCTGTTGTTGCTTCAAATGTTTCATAAGATATAGTACCATAAGCAACAGCAGCTCCTCCACCACCTCTGCCCGTAGCACCTGGTTTAAGACCCGTAGCTGTAACAGAAAAATCTCGAATATAACTATTACTACCATATGAGTCCCCCGAATCAATACTGGTTTGAAACCAAATATTAATCCCACTTGCCGTTTTATTGTTAGTTCCATTCAAACTATAGGGAGCTCCAGCAGTGCCACCACCAGCAGCTGTTGTTCCAGATGTAGTAATCGAGATGGTCCAACTATTATTTGCAAAAGGAGCAGTAAAAGACAGACTATAATATTTTCCAGATGCAGGTGTCAATACTTTTCCAACTGATTCTGCAGCTGGATTTTGATAATTTAGAGTAATATCAGCAGTGGAACCAGATGCACTAAAATTATGAACATTAGTCGTGTTGTTAAAAAAGTGAGTAGATGAAGAAGTATATGTATTAAATCCACTAGATCCATTTCCACCGTCTTTTTTAACAGTACCAATATATGCACCAATGCCACCAGTGGCCAGCGATCCACGATTTCCATTTGCAGAAGATACAGAAGTTCCAGCACCAGACCAAGCAAATCCTTCTGTAGCTACTCCTCCCTGTCCACCAGCATTTTTTGCAGTAACTCCTCCGCCAACACCTCCGGTTAAAGTAAATCCCAAAAAACTAGTTTCTCCGCCACTAGTTCCCGCTGTTGTAGTTAATGTAGTATTACCTTGAATATTTTCTCCTCCGCCACTAGCACCATACATCTTAAAAGATAAACTATAGATATAAGGATCTATAGTATAACCACTAGTAGAGGAAGTAGAAGTAATAGTAGATGTGCGTGGCATTTTTAAAATTTAATGATGTATTCTACAAGAATAAATGGAGTGACCAAATCATTTAGTGTTACTTGATCTGAAACATCTACATCAATTGTTGCGGCAACACTAGACATATCAATTTCTTGCTGGGGATGTGAATATGTAAAATTTGAATTATAACTGTTTGGAGTTGTAATGTTATGTTTATGCTTTGATACTGTCTCCCATTGTCTACTAAATCCAAACTGATGACCAGCTCCACTATTTGCTATTTTCTGTGCATAATCTTTACCACCAAAGAAAGATGTCGCATGATTATCACTATGATTTAAATACACAGTATTAGTAGTATTATGTGCATGTCCCTGGAAGTTATCGATATTCAATGTAGTTTCTGAAGTTTCGCGTTCTACATTATATCTTGGATTACCAAGCATATTAACAGTTCCACTTTGTGCAAGTTGCATATTTCCACTATATTGTGCTGTAATCGTATTTCCAAAATTAGATGTTACTTCAATTTGAGGACCAACTCTGTTCGTAACTACATTGGATGTACCTCCGGTATCAACAAAATCATTATTATACAAACCAGTTCCTCTACCACCAATAATAACTTTAGATCCTAAATCTGGTAATTGAAATTGCCCCAACTCATTGATACTAGGATCCGCTGCTCTAATATTAGCACCATCTCTAGCAAATCTAGTTTCTTCACCAACTCCTAAAATTTGTGCAAGATTATAATAATCCTTAGCATTTAAAATACTTCCATCACATCTAAGATATCCAGCAGGAATTTGTGCTTTAAATTGTGAAGATGTTGGACTATTACTGGATCCTAAACTAGGAGAAGAATGCACTAAAATTTGTCCTGTACACCCTCCATATCTTGCTCTCTCGTTTGTATAATTTGCCATTTTAGTATGCCCTGATGATGTATACGCAAGTTAATGTTGGTTGTGCTGTATTCATATTAATTTGTAAAGAACCAGCGTTGCTAGCATTATCAAGAGTAGCATTAGGAACGTTCAAAGAAGAATTCAATCTAGGTTGAGGTTTCAAACTATTTTGATCAAAAACGACCTGAAATGGGTCATGTACGTGTGCCTGTATAGCGTCATCCAAGAAATCAGATCCTTCATTACTCACAAACGTTCCATATGCACCCGCTGATAGTTGATCGGGATAATAATTTCTAAATCCATCAGGAATAGTAAAAACTTCACCAAAAAGACCATATGGAATCTCATCATCTTGTGAAAGAATAGGTCTACCGCTAGATGGTGTTGATGGTAATGGTTGCCATTCTCCCCATACTGCAAGCGGACTATCCGAAAGATTACCAGCTGACAAGTTAATTGGAGGATTTTCTGAGTTAATTCTACCAACCATCCTTCCAGGACTGCCTCCACCAAAACCACTATACCCTTCTGAAACAACTTCAGCTAAAGAACCGTTATCAACCAATTCCGTATCTTCTCTATACCATTCCAAACCAATTCTAACGGTATCAACACTATCACCAAAAAGGTCGAGAATATCACTAGTCTCATCATATGCTGCATAATTAACGGTCATTGTTATATTATCATATGGTATAACACCTAGACCGGGACGTTGTGATGTAGGACTTCCAATAGTTTCATATGTTCCGGGGTGTTGATGATTTCTGATATGTTGATGTCCTAGTTTTCGTCCACCAATAAAAATTGATCTTTCTCCCTGTCCAGGAACTGCTTCATTTCCACTAATTGCTCCAACGTAATCATTTCTATCATTAAGTGTAAAAACAACATCTGTAGTTACATCGTTAAAAACAGTATTAATACCATTATCTGTATTTTCGCCAATAAATGGTTCAATTAATGGTCTAGCACCAGTATCAGTATCAATAACATTTCCCGTTCCGCCAGCACCAGCTGGTGCAAAATATGATCCTTCGATATCAACTAAAGCTCTTCCACCAAGAAGATCAGGAAGTTTAAATTCTCCACTATAATTTGGAAATCCCCCTCCCAAATTTGAAGTTCCCTCATTGTAAGTATCACCAATTGCTTGTACAAGCAAAGGATAATCTCTTGCGTCTGGTTGACTTCCATCGCAAATAATCCACCCATCCGGAATTCCGGATAGAGGACCACTCCAAGGGATGATGCTGCCTATAACGGCAGCTTTCATCTGTCTAACTGATTGATAGAAACTCATCTCTTATACGTCCATTAGATACCAACCCTTAAGGGAAGTTGGAGCACCTGGTCCACCAGCAGCTGATGTAGTTCCCGCATAAACTAATCCAAACGAAGCACGAGGTGTCTGAACAACCAATTCGCCTGCATTATAATTAGCAAGTTCACTAGGCGAAATTCCAGTTAACATTGCGGTGCCAGTATTAGAGGTTTCTCCCTGAATACCGTTGCCGTTATCTGCTCTAACAACCATTGATATGTTATAAGTTAATGCCCCACCTATATCTATAATACGAACCATATCGCCCATCAAAGGATTGGGTGGAAGTTTAACAAGTGTATTTCCAGTGCAATTAATAAAGTAATTGACATTTGCATCACACTCAACTACACTGCTAGCAGTATAAACCCACTTACGACCACCAGTTTGTGAGAAGTAATCACTAATACCAGCAACAGTGACAGCACCATCATTTGCAACATCAAAAATTGTAGTTCCATTGGAGTTAACTGTTAGATCACCACCATTAACTGTTAGATCACCACCAACTATAACAGGACCACCAAATGTAGATGTTCCAGTTCCTAGAGCAGATAGAGAACCATAGGTAGTGAAGTCTCCAGAAGAGTTATTAAATATCAGTCTTGGTTCAGATAGATCTGCAACACCTGTAATATCAGTGCCATAGAACTCCAGATCTCCTGTACTATAGATGCTTCCCGTTGCTGTATCAACTTGGAAAGTAACAGCTTCAACAACACCATCTCTACCACCATTTGAAAGAGTTAAGAACTCTGTATTACCTTGAGGAGTCAACTTAAATAGTTGACTATCTCCATATGGAAGGGGACCGCCAAGCTCGCCGGGTTCAATATAATTAGGATTACCCTTGATTGCAGCAAAAGTAGATCCTCTAAGTGTGATCGTATTATTTGTGGTTAAAGATCCTTGGGTAATAGTATTACCAGTACTAGAATCAACAGTGAACTTATTAAATCCAACTCCAGCAAAAATATCACCGAAGATGTAAGTATCACCAGTTGTAGATTCAACTTTAAATACATCAGCAGCAGGATTGCCACCATCATTAACAATCAAAGATTGTGGTGATGTAGAGATCAATTCAACAATCGATACAAATTCCGAACTTGATAATCTGATATAATCAAGTAGAGAAATTGTTCCACCAAATTCAGCAACACCAATATTAACATCACCAGTAGCAGCGCCAATACCAGTTAGTGGATCATCTAGTTCGCCATTATCATCAAGATCAGAACCTGTAATATAAGAAGCATTTCCTTGCTTAGTAAACTTAGCAATAACACAACCGTCTGGGTGGTCTGTATATGTTCCAGTACCTTCAGCACCTCTACTAACAATTAATCGATATCCGTTAGGATCAGATGGATTAGCAATGTTTGCAATACCAATAATACGAAGAATTTCACTTTTTGCTTCGTCTCTCAATCCAGTAATGACATTAGCACCAGTACCGATTGAATCAGGAGATGCCGTATTTGCTCTATCAAGGAAGAGAAGATCACCAACTTGGAAATCTCCAACAACAGGTTGAGAAATTGGCAAATAATAACTCGTGCCAGCAGAATTGGTTCCATTAACTTGGAAGGTAAGGTCTCCACCACCACCGCCACCTAATTGAGCATCGGTAATAGTTAGAATTTCATTATCAGCATATCCTTCACCAGGACTCTCAATACTAAGATCAATAGTATAGTCAAATCTGACAATAATTGTAAATGTAGAACCAGATCCAGCACCAGAACTAGTTGCAGAAAGGAAAGAATATGTTCCAGGTGTTCTGTTATTAGCACCATTGTTAGTAATCGTATCAACAGAAGCAATCTGACCGCCAGCAACCAAGAATGATGTTGAACCCCATTGAGATACACCAGCGGTATCGATAACTTTTCCAGTTGTCTCATACTTATAGAAGTCAATGTTTGGATTTTCGACACCACCAATTAAGTGCGGAACTATGGTAGTTCCAAACTTACCTCTACCAACTTTAATAATACCAGCATTTAGACCACCGTCTAGTCTGATGTTACCCTCAACAATTGTAGAAGCAAGAACGTTCAGGGTGTTTCTGATGAATGTAGTACCACCAGTAGAACCTAATGTAAACGTAGTTGCGTTCGTTGCAAGGTTGACAGTGTTAGTCTGATCTCCATCGAAGAGATTAACAACTCTTGTTTGAGCGTATAGTCTAGATTCGCTAGTTCCTGCACCCCATCCAGTACCAATCTCAAGGTTTCCAGCAACACCAGTGTAGAATGTGCCAATCTTAGTATAAGATGTAGCATCTGCTTGAGTTGCCCATGCACCACCAAGTGTAATCTTACACTCAGATGTAGCATTGTTGCTTACAGTAGCAATATCAACAGTTGCATCATCAGTATTCCTGTGAATTTTAAGAGTACCAGTTTGAGTTGCCTCGCCAACTAGAATTGTCTGTCTAGTGGTAGAGTTACCAATTGCAATGCTTTGATCAACCGTTTGGTTGTTCATAAGGTTCAGAATCTGACCATCACCGGCAAAATTCAGAATCTGTGCATTAGAATTAATAAAATTGAATGCATTGTTAGTGGTAGTAATATCTCCACCATTAACTTCAATATCTGCTTGGAAGTTAGCGTCATCCGAGAATCTAGAATCACCAATAACAACGAAGTTTCTATCTAAGTTATTAATAGGATTAACAGTATCATTAACAGCAGTATTAACACCAAGTCTTCCACTGTTAGTGGTCATGACTCTTAATGTAGAAATATCACTTGGATTTGCACTATCGCCACCAACTAGGAATGCATTATCCTGGTTAGTCTCTACATGAATAATACTAGTTTCAGTTAAGTAAGATAAGATCTTCTTACCGCTAATAAAGGTATTGCCAACAACATCTAGGTTTGCTCTTGGTTCAGTTTCATTAGAAATAAATGCATTTTGTGATGCAGCGTGATCAGAACGAGCAATAGTATTAACGCCTAATTTGTAATCACCAATAGTTTCAGTTTCTGTTCTAAGTGTCTCAGCACCAATAACACCCTGTTCTTTCCAGGAAGAATTAGAGAAGTCAACACTAGGATTAGTTCCTGCAGGTGCAGAAGATAGAACACCACCTGAACCATTCCAACTTAAAGTTTCAATAGTAATATTGTCATTAACTTGGAAGTGAACATAATTGTTTGTAAGGTCAAATGCATCACCATTAGGACTGAATACTGTCCAAACATTAGTTAGTCTAGAATCGATATAATCATTAAGTCTAATTTGTGATCCAGAAGTAATACCGATAGCAGAGTTAGGAATATCAACACCCAAATTATCTTTGAATGTCAATTTAACTACATTAGTTCCATCAAACTCAATCGTAAAGATGTTGTTGTTAGGAATTTGAGTAAAGTAGTTAGAGAACACCCAACCAAGTGAACCCGTCTTACCAATTTCTTTTCCTTTGAAAAGAACATCACCTGCTTTAGCAGCAACACCACCAAAATCAACGAATTGATTGGAGATTAGTCTATTTCCATTTTGAGCAACTAAATTGCTGTTGTTTGGAGAGATGTTGGAAGGAACACCGTTAGTGATATGAGTCTTAAACTCATATCCTTGACCCTTTCCTCTTGCATTAAATCCAAATACAGCGGCTTGAATTCTATTCTTACTAATTCTAATATCACCAAGTGTTGGTGGAGCAAAGTTAGTTCTATCAAGAGACTCATCTTGCTCATCACCAGTTACAGGATCAACAGAAGATACATTAGAACGAATAATAAGTGCATCTCTAACTTCAGTTAGGTCATTATCCTGTACTGAAATAATCAAAGGAGACTGGAATACATTCTGCTGTGAACCATCACCACCAACAACTGTAATGTTCTGGTTGAACGTTACAGGAGTATCGAATGATGTAACTAGATTTCCGATATCTTCATCGTCATCGGCACTAGATTGAAGAGTTGCTCTCTCTAGGAATGTTTCTTCACCTGTAATAGCATTGATTTTTCTATTACCAATGTAAAGATCACCGTTAGAGTTTAGACCTGTGTAGAAGACGATACCACCGTCTTCTTTCTTACTTTGAGCATAGAAGTCCTCATCTGGTGATAAGACGATCTCCTGACGCGCTGGGAGACCTGTGGAGTAGTTTCCTGGACCGAATCCAAGATACTCAAACGTGTGATTACCAGCACGAGCAATAGAAGGTCTTCTAAGTTCAACATAATAACGTTGATCTGTTAGAACTGTGCTATCACCAGCAATTGGAATCTTACGATCTTCAGAACCAGAAGTTGCATTACCTACCTGTGCTTCAATTGCTTTAGCAATATAGTTATTTTCATTGAATGCAGGTTGATCAATTAAATCTTCAACTAATTCTCTAGTAACAGAATTCTTGAAGTCGTTAGTTGTTACAAGACCCTGAGTATAGTTATCAGCAGCAGAGAATGTAGGTGGTGGATCTAATAACTGAGAAGCAACATTAAGTTCTTCTGCAGTAGTACCATTTTTCTGGAACCACAACGGATCATTCTTGTAATCTAAAGGATACAAGCTACTGACTGGTTGCGAGAATTTAAACTTCTTAAAGTTTTCAGCAACACCAGCGCCAGTTGGGAATGGTGAAATATTACCACGTAAACAGGAGAGATAGTAGATGCCATCTTGCTGACCTGCAATTCTACGTTGCAATGTCTCATAACTGAAGACATAGAAAGTATCTTCAATAACACCTGCATCTTCAACACTATCAACATAGTATTCAATACCAGCATCATCCTGAATACGATCACCAGGAGTGATAGTATAAACGTTAGAACCGTTTTGCTTGTAAAAATATTGGGGATAATTTTTCGCGATTAGTGTTTTTAGAGGTAGCGATTTGCCCATATCCTGGTCTTCCAGCATATCAGCAAACGTGCTTCCCTGCTCAAATCTAGTGTTATAATACTCACTAAACTCTAGTTTACCACCACGAACATTCTTGATGATAAGATAATGCTGACCACCAACAGTGTAGTATGCATGAATGTTAGCAAGACCAGAAGAATTACCAGTCCACTGAACTTGGTTAGCAGAAACACTTGCAGTTTTATTGACTACCCATTCTCCACCCTGAGGTGCAGAAATTTTAACAGTAGTGAAGGATTCATTTCTAAGACCAGAGAAGTTAAGAGTATCAATACCATGGTCGAATAATGTAAGTTCCAAATACTTAATGTTTGGATCTAAAGTATCCTCAACATAGCGTCCAGATTGAATTGTCGCTTGAATACCAGAAGAGAACTTAGCAAACATGCGATATTCAAGACCAGAACCAGTGACTTTTTTGTATGGGTCATAGGAATCGCCAAGTGTTAAACTTTGTGCGTCATATTCTGTTTGTGTGAATCCAATAAATTCTCCCGGATTACGCTTGTTTTCAAAACGAGCACCATATACTGTTCCGGCAACAGGTTTCAGTACAACTTTTTGTGGTACTAACTTACGAGTGTCATCAGTTCTTGTCTTGATAACAAATCCGTTGATAGGATCTCTCGCGTTCTCAAGATACTTAGGAATGACATAACGTAGTTTGTATGTTCTGTCATCGGCACCGCGATCATCTTCCAAACGTGTGAACCACATATCAGTGGATCTTGGACGATCGCCATAATCAGACTGCTGAATTCTGAAGAAAATATTATCTGTAGAACTACTTTCATCAACACAACGAACGAACCACTTACCAGTTGTTACAATACCGTTAGAGAATGCAGGATCATATGCAAATGGTGCTCTACGCTTGTTAGAGAATACTTGGAAAGTTTGTGTTTGACCAGATGTAAATGTAATTGGGTTTACATTGTTAATAGCATCAGCATGAGTTTTGTGAATTGTAATTACAGAATCATTCTGATAACGTGCATAGAATTCTTTAGTTGGATCAATTCTACCAAAGTTTGAATCCTGCGAATTTTGTATTGCAACATCAGCATCAGATGCATATGTTGTAGAAACCAAAGGAATTCTACCACCATCAAGATCTCTGAAGAATACTTTCTGTGGTGTTACAGAAGCAAATGGGGTATCAAAGATGTGTGATACATCTGTTTGAATACCAGCATTAATTGAATTGGTTAACTTAGTTTTGTAGTTGTGTAGATCATATTTTTCATCAAGGATAAACTGATAGATATCAATCTCAACATTAGCATCAATCGACTCAGATTCAGATGAGTAGATATAGATACCTGCTGCTGCATTTTCTCTTGATGTTGATAACATCAGTTTTGTTTGATCGCTACCATTAAAGAATGTAGTAGTGCTGTAATCTTCTGGTTGTGTTCTTCTACCAGGAGCAATTACATAATAAGTTTTGTTAGTCTCAAAACCATTGGGTAGTCTGACGAGACGCTTGTCAACATCAACATACTGACCTTTAGCAACATCAAAACGAGGACGTGGAACCAATCTTACTGGTGTTCCTGTTTCAAAGTTATGTGGATTGGAAGCACCAACACCAGAAGTGTTGATTGTAAATACAGTTGCTCTAGAAGCAAAAGCACTAATGCTTGCTGTCTGTTCTTGCCTATCAACAGATCCAAGACCACTATTAATAATGGTGGTAATATTTCCAACCAAAGTTTCAATAGCATCTGCAGTTCCAGCACACTCTCTCTGTGTAGGAGATGTTAAAGTATCTTGAATAACAGATGGATCAGTCTTAGGAAGAGTATTTGCCCACTGACCATTAGGTAAGTCAAAGTATAAATCTACAGAACTACTTGTTTGCAGTGCAGTGATTGTACTTCCAGAATCAAGTCTAGAATTAGCAACACCAAGTTCAATTTGTGTACCACTGACAATTCTCTTGACATATGTGTTAAGAGGAATAGTGCTAGAAACTTGAGTAGATCCAGACTGAAGAAGTCCATTTACATATGCAGGGTTGACAACATCAGTGTTATCATACTCAGCAACAGTCATTCCGATTAGAATACCACGAGTATCGTTAATGTTAACGATCGCAGAACCAGCAGTTGTAGAGCAATTGAATGCAAGAACATCGAAGTTTCTCATGGCAGCAGTTGCCATCTGTCCGACATAGTTCCATGCATCGATGGTCTCTGTCTTCTCGCCGTCGATATACTCTAGTTGATTGCCAACATAGTATGCTTCACCTGCCTGAACAGAGTTGATATTACCACCGAGTCTAAGGTCAGATACAACAGCGTCAACAATATAAGATACATCACGGAAACACTTAGATACTGATGCATCAGTAGTGAATGAACCACGATTAAGAACAGGAAGTTCAGATAGACTGGATAGCACAAACGCATCATTTGCAATATCAAACAAAGTTTCAATAGTAGAACGCACGTTAGCACAATCCCACTCACCATTGTTTAGAGTTGGTAGTGTGGTTAAAGATCCTGCGCTGATAGCATCACAAACAATACTAATAAGTGTATTAACACTGGAAACAACATCAGAACAATTGCCTGCAGTGTATCCTTGGTTTACACCATTTTGAATCAGGTTTTGTGGTTGAACTGGAGCAGTTCTAGTAATACCACTAATATCACCAACACCACCATTATCTGTTCCAATTGCTTGGATAATAGTATCAAGGTTAGATTGTGTTGCACTAATAACAGATACACATGTAGGAGAATCCCAGTCAGTAGTGACAGTGCTGTCAACATACTGAACTTCCGAATTACTAGGACTACTATTGATTACCTGATTTCTAATAATAGAAGGAACAAGGTTTTTAACTTGAGTGAAGACTTCTGCCGCTTCATCACGCTCAGGATCAATAAAGGTTGCTGCAGCAATACCATAGTGAATGCAATCTGTTGCTGCAGATACAAATGTATGTGCTGATTGTGGGAGATGCTTAACAGCGTCTGTAGCAGCGGTAATAAATGTATGTGGCACACCAGCAGCAGATCCTGCATCACCAACGTTGACGGTGATCGTGGTGGCACTGACAGCAGTGATTGCAATAGACTTACCTGCCCAAGGATCTTGACCAGGACGTGGATAAGTTTTTTGCTCTACATTACCGTCTTGATCACATGTAAATGTGAATGAATTGTCAGCAAGAACAATACCCTCAGTAACACTCAACGAATGATTACCGATGGTGATTTCCATATCACCTGTCGTGGAGTTATATACTGCGTTGGTTGGAGTCCAGAACTGGTTTGCTTGAGATGCGCCAACATTGACTGTAATGGTTGATGCATCAGCTGCAGTAATCTGCATCCACTGACCAGCATAAGGATCGTCAGCACTTGGTGATGCATGTTGTGTCTGGTTGCCATCCATAGAACATGTAAAGACGACACCATTAGTATCAACTTTAATGTATCCACCCTGTGTCATATCATGACCAGGAATAGTGAATACAGATAGTCCAGTTGCTGGATCATATGATACAGTTGTAGGAGTAAAATCCTTTCTTCTCTTACTAGGACCAAAGTAAGGCATTACATTGGTAGTGTAAATCTCTGCAGAGTCATAAGTTTTAGCGTTTCCACCAAACTTAACGTCATACATGACTTCTTCTAAGATACTGTAAACATCATCTAGACAGTCTTGCTTAGTGTTTGTTGCTTGAGGAACGTATCCAGGATATGCTGCTTGCATACGAAGATATGCTTCTTCTGCAATATATTCCTTGTTCTTAAGAACAAGGTTGTATGCATCTGCATTCATATCAGATACAATTGCAGGATCACCAGTAGTATCAAGAGTGATAGTCTGGTCCCAATAGTATAGTTGGTTATTAATTGCTAGGTTGATAGCATCAGCGGCACGTTTGAAAGCAACGATACCCTCAGCTTCTTCACTAACCAAACCATTAGAAATTGGAAGACCAAATCTATTGAAGTATGCTTTGGCAGCAGCAATAGAGTAAGCATTGCCACCAAACCAAAGATCTTGCTGTACAGCATCAACAATATGTCCGATATCTCTACGGCATTTAATTTCACCAGCAGTAAGAGTCCTAACTGTTGGAGTTACATAGTTTGCATTACCAGGATCTGTAAGACTTAATATATTACCATCACCAATAACCTGAGTCGCAATGGATGTTAAAGATCCGAGAGCATTTTGAACATCACTACAAGCATTTGAATCTATATTTGAAATATCTCCGTTGCCGTCCCCATAGATAGCTTCACCTTCACTTACAGTTAAATCTTGATAACCAGATGATAGTTGGTTAGAAATAGCATCTTGCAAATAATCTCTGACAGCATTGAAACCAGCAACACTTTGAAGTTCTTCACCTTGAAGACCACCTACTACCCAATTGCCAGCATTATCAAAATACTTGGTAATAAATGCTCTAGTCCAAGCATTGCCACCAAGGAAAATATCCATTCCAATAGCATCAATAAAGAAACCTAAGTCTCTACTACACTTGGCACTGCTATTACCTGGGAATGTAAATGTTGGATACAATGTTTGAATTTGTCCGACAGCATATGCTTGTGCATCTGCTTTATTACGACGGATAAATCTGTATGCAGTCTTAAATCTAGAAGTAGCAGACTCTGCAGGATCACCAGGGAACGTAAAGAATGGAGACGTATCATAAGTAGAAATCTCTGCTAATGAGTTGTCAAGAACATAATCTTTGTTTGATTGAATCAAATTATAAGTGGTCTTATATCTCTTGGCATCTTTATTAGAAAGATCAATAGTAACACCATCTGTTGTATCACCATCTATTTCTGCTTGAGAACCTGTCTTACCATTTGTAACAGGACCACATGGGTTATTAGTTTTAAGTGATAGATCAGGTAGTGTTCCACTTGGATCATACAAATCTGCCTTGACACTTAATAAGTTTGCAATTGCTTGCTTACAAAGGTCGCGAGCTCTATTAAACGCCCAGAGAAGTTCTTCCTGTTGTCCATTATACTTAGAAAGAGATCCATCTCCAGCAAAGTATGTTTGAATTAATGTGATGGTATTGTAGTTTCCACCATCTCTAAGGTCTTCTGCAACTGCATCAACCATCTCACCGATGTCTACAGTAGAAATAGAAGCAGTGGGACTATAAGCACTTAAAGAAGCAAGAGTTTCATTAATAATTTCTTGTCTATTATTAACAATTAAATTACGAGCATCAAAGTATCTGTTTGCCTGAGGATCGCGACCAGGATTAACATAAGAAATGTTCTGTAGTCTTGGATACTTCTCTAGAATATATCCAAATACTTCCTCCTGAATCATGCGACGGTTGCTTTCAATCAGGTTAGCAGCATCAGCATAAGTGCTATTGATTGAGAATCCGGATGGATTAAGAATAGAAGGAGCAGCAATATACTTAACAAAACCTGTTGGTTCTAGAGCAGCATTAAACTCTTCTGTACCACCTGCAGTCAATGGATCTAGTTTAACATATAGTCTTTCACCAGATTTTGCACCAAGTCTATAACCACCAATTGTTACAGCAGGACGGTTAATTGGTTCGGTAATGTCTTCACTACCAAGATACAACCTAGTAAAGTTGGTTTTACTTTGAATAGTTCCTTGAATATCAATAGTGTAATATTGAGTTCTCTTAAAGTTTGCAGAACCAGTTTCAACTTGCTTAGGTGGAATGATGTCAGTAAGGAAACCACCTTTGTCTTGGTTAAAGGCGAAACCTTTGAAACCAATAGCATGAAGTGATGTATTACCAAAGTTGGAGTTTGAGTTCGTGATGGACATATCACCACCACTTTCCATTAGGAAGTGATCAGCGAAACCAACAGCGAAGATAGAAACGTTCTGGATGAATGCATCTTCTGATGCTTTAACGTGGAAGGTTCTCCAGTCATCCTTCCAATAAGAATCACCCTTAGCGTGATAAGGAACAGTCGCAAACGCATCAGTTAGTGATGCTTGGTTCCAGGTGTTAGAATACTCATCATAACGGATGAATGCTCTGTCATCTTTCTGAAGCGAA
>Ga0181399_1000115_pt1 | contig 27638 bp, 38 predicted proteins | sample 22SPOviralmetaG_FD_130128 | JGI IMG/M metagenome (GOLD analysis project Ga0181399, IMG submission 130128) | Marine viral communities from the oligotrophic San Pedro Time Series (SPOT) site, San Pedro Channel, CA, USA - 22 SPOT_SRF_2011-05-21 | ecosystem: Environmental > Aquatic > Marine > Strait...
ACATAAGGCGACGCCATGCCGTTAATTCCGCTCAACATCCCAGCAGGCCAATACAGAAACGGCACTGAGTTTCAGTCTCAGGGGCGCTGGCGTGACGCAGACCTTGTTAGGTGGCACGAGGGGGCGTTGCGCCCAGTGGGCGGATGGCGTCAACGTGGCAGCGTGGACATTGACGGCGTTGCTCGTTCAATGGTTGCGTGGGAAGACAATTCAAACAACAGGCGCATAGCTTTTGGTACGCACAACAAGCTGTACGCTATGGGTTCAGGGGATACGGTCAGCGACATTACTCCAGCCGGGTTCACGTCTGGCAGAGTGGACGCCACGGCGTTTACTGGGTACGGCGCGAAAACCTTTGGCGGTGGTCTTTACGGGCTTCCGGTAGAGGATACCAACAACATCCTCAAAGCAACCACATGGTCGTTGGAAAATTGGGGTGAGTACCTTTTGGGATGCACAGCCGACGATGGCAAGATTTACCAGTGGCAGCTCGACAATTCTACCCCAGCCGCCGTCTTGTCAAATGCGCCAGTAGACTGCTCCGCAATGATGGTAACGGAAGAGCGCTTTGTGTTTGCTCTGGGTGCTGGAGGAAACCCCAGAAACGTCTCATGGTCAGACCGTGAAGACAACAACACATGGACACCCGCAGCCACAAACGAAGCTGGTGACATCGAAATACAAACAAACGGTGTAATATTAAAAGGTCTCCGCACACGCGGTCAGGCGTTGATACTTACCGACCAAGACGCTCACACAGCAACATATAGCGGCCCGCCATTTGTGTATGGTTTTCAAAGAGTTGGAACATCATGCGGGTTGATTGCTGCAAACGCTGCCGCGTCAATAGATCAGGGCGTTATCTGGATGGGTCAGCGCTCGTTCTTCACTTACAGCGGCGGCGCGGTTCAACCGCTGCAATGCGATGTCGCCGATTATGTATTCAGCGACATGAATAGCGACCAGAAGTCTAAAGTACACGCCGTGGTCAACAGCCGCTTCAACGAAATTTGGTGGTTTTACCCCAGCGGATCAAGCATCGAGTGCGATAGGTATGTCGCGTATGACTACGCAGAAAACGTATGGATGACAGGCACTATTGACAGAACTGCCGGTGTGGATCGCGGCGTATTCCGCCAACCTCTTTGGATTTCTGCGGAAGGAATTCTATACGAGCAGGAAATAGGATTTAGTTACAGCGGAGTTTCGCCATTCGCAGAAACAGGGCCAATCTTGCTTGGAGCCGGGGATCAAGTGATGAGTGTGAAGGGTTTAATACCTGACGAAAAAACACTCGGGGATGTCAGTGCTTCTTTCAAAACTCGCTTTTACCCAACTGGCGAGGAAAAGACGCACGGCCCTTACAGCATGGAAAACCCAACGAGCTTAAGATTTACGGGCCGACAGGTGAGAATGCGCGTCACGGGAGACGCCTCCTCAAGCTGGCGTGTCGGCATTATGCGGCTTGACGCGGTAGCTGGCGGTCGCAGATGAGCAGAATTGTTCCACCCCTCGCGCCAGACATTCGGCAATGGGCTGAGAATTTGCGCATCTATCTTAGCCGCGCTTTAGACCAGATGAGCTTCAAGGAGACCTATTCGTCTGCATCCGAAAATGGCGTCTTGCTGTGGGATAACGTGAACGGCTATCCGGTGGTCAGCAAAAACGGAGAATGGCGTCAGGTTGTGCTGGAAGATGGCCAGTATGCTGGCGGCGTTACAACGGATCAGACTGCTGCGTCTACAAACACAGCGTACGCTTTGACGTACACATCAAGCATTGCTGATGGCATTACAAACGGCACACCAGCCTCGCGCTTGGTGTTTGAGGAAGCTGGACAGTACATGGTCAGCTTTTCGGCGCAGATTGCGTCCACGTCCAGCTCAACTGTAAACTTTTGGTTTTGGCCCCGCGTCAACGGCACAGACGTTGCTGGCTCAACCATGAAGAACGCATTGCATCAAAACGGCTCGGTTCTTGTTGTCAGCAGGTCAGCGATATTTGAATTTGCGGCCGGAGATTACTTGGAGGCGATGTGGGCTGTTGACAGCACCAGCGGATTTCTGCACTCAACTGCGGCAACGGCGTTTGCACCCGCAGCGCCGTCCTCAACCATTGCGATAACGAGGCTGCACGGATGACCAGTGAAAACGTCATAAAAGTCAGCTTCGAGCCGCAGCAAGATCCTATGGTGGAAATGTTCGCAGTTTTGCCAGAGAACCTTCCACCGGTGATTGACGACGCGCGACGCTTTATAGCGATGTCCACTGCGCGCCAGGACAATGTAAACGCCGACCACATCGTCCAAGACCTATACGATGGCATGTCCCTGCTCTGGATGGTTTACGTCGACGGCACCCCAATGGCGTCCGTCGTTACCTGCATTCTGCACCACCCGCTGCGCCGCAATCTCAAGATCGAGTGGATGGGCGGAGAGGACATGCACCTCTGGGCCGGAGAGGCATTGGCCACTTTGACAAAAATAGCGAAAGAAGCTAAAATGGACGCGATTGAGACTGACGGTCGCAAGGGGTTTGCAAAATACGCAGAGGCGGCTTCCTTCCGTGAAACGCGCAGGCATTATGAGATGGAGCTGAGCCAATGAGTTCGACTAAGACGCAAGAAACCAAACTACCTCAGTGGCAGGAAGACTTCATCCGCCAGGAGATCCTCCCGCGCGGCATTGAAATCGCCGATACGGAATACACCCCATACGAAGGTGAGATGATCGCCGGCATGACGCCATTGGGAGAGCAAGCTCTGTCCGGGTTTGGGGGGCTGGACACCAGCGGCCGGGCATATAGCGAAGCAGCAGATGTGCAGCGTGGGTTGACGGGATTTAGCCCCCAAGCAATGCAATCGGCCCAACTGTCCCCGACGTCTACTATGGACGCCGCTCAAATGGGTGGCATAGAGCGGATGCGAGCAGCTCAGCTCCGCCCGGCGCAGACCATGCAGGGTGTCGGCGCGGTAGATGCTGCGCGGGCTCCTGGGCAAATTGACGTTGACACGCTGGCAGCAACAGACTTTGGCGCGTATATGTCGCCCTACACTCAAAACGTAATTAACCGCAGCCTCGAGACGCTTGGCGGCGCCCAGGAGCAGGCGCTAAATAAGCTGGGGGCGCAAGCGACCGCAGCACGCGCGTTTGGCGGATCACGCCAAGGAATTGCAGAGGCCGGAACCCGCGAGGCATACGGCAAGCAGGCGGCGGACCTTGTCGCCGGATTGCAGGAGAAGGCGTTCACGCAGGCGCTGGGCTCAGGCCAGTTCGACATTGGCAACGTGCAGCAGGCGCGCGCATTGCAGTCAGGTCAGCAGATGACCGCCGAAACACTTGGGCAGCAGGCTCGCGAGGCGGGTGCGGCCCGCGATCAGGCGGCACGCGCCGGCAACATGGCAGCAGCAAACCAGTTCTCAATTCAGCAGGCTCAGTTTGAGCAGGCGGCAGCCGCACAAAATGCGCAAGCCGCCAATGCGCGTGCAGCTCAGCAAGCGCAACTTGAGCAGGCGGCACGCTCTGGCAATATGGCGGCTCTTAATCAGGCGGCATCCACACAAGCAGGTTTCGATCAGGCTGCCAACGCAGCCAACTACCAGGGGCAGTTCACCGGCGCCGGCATACAGTCCGCAGCTGCAAACGCAATGGGCTCCCTCGCGGGGCAGGGATTGCAATCGCAGCTCTCTGGCCTTGGCGCGCAAATGTCTGCCGGAGAGCAGGAACGCGCCCTGGAGCAGGCTCAGCTGCAAGCTGATTACGCAATGTTCCAGGAGCAGCAGGCGTATCCACTTTCGCAGCTTAACGCGGTTATGGCGGCGGGATCTGGCATTCCGGCGGGCCTCGGGACCGTTAGTACGCGCGATCCGTTTGGCGGGTTGGCGGCGGTTGGAAGCGTCTTGGGCGGAATAGGCGGAATGGGGCAGGGCGGATTTTTCCAAGGCGGCGGCTTTTTCCCGAAATAAGATTGGACGATAGATATGGAATACATACTTACTAAAGATGACATCGCCAAGCTGGTGGCCGCGGGACTTCCGGGGGCTATGGAAGGCGAAATCGCCACGCCGGAAGACTTGCAAGCACTTGGTGTTACGCCCCAGGACACTCCTAAAGCGCCAGCCATAACTGACGACAGAAGTCCCGGCGGCAACCTGGCAGTCGAGGCCATGCCGGCAGCTCCTGCCGTTACAGCAGCCGCGCCGTCCGCGAGCAACGCAAACATACTCCAGCAGCTACTGGCCCCGCAGGCCGCTCCAGCACCGCCGGCAGATCCATACGAAAACCTATCGAAAACTCAGCGCCGAATGTTGGCGTTTGCCGGTCTCTCAGACGCCGGGGCTGCTTTGCAGGGCCGCAAGGGCGGCAATGTAAGCGCCACCCTTGGCCGTTTCAACGAGCAGGCCGACATGCAGCGCAAGGCGACGGCGGCGCAGGCTCAGCGGCAGATGCTGCAAGGGGTTATGGCCGGCGGTGCAGGCACTGACCCGCAGGCTCGCATCCAGCAGCTTCTCAACATTGCGATGGTAAACCCCAGCATGGCGCCGGCGATTGCGTTGCAGGTCAAGCAGATCCAGGATCAAGTGAAGGCGGCCAGTGGCGAAGTCACCGAGGTGACTACAGCGCAAGGTCAGATAGATTTGATCCAGCAGATGAAAGACAAGGTCAACTATTTAACAACTGGCCCTATTGGAATGGTCGCGGCTCTCGCCCCATTTAGCGACGCCGCGGCTTTGCGAAATATGGGCGTGACGCTTGAGAGCAACTTGGCTTTCAGCACTCTAGTTCAGCTCAAGAAAGACGGCGGCACTCTTGGGGCTGTGTCAGAAAAAGAACTTGATCTGCTCAAGGCGGAAATTGCTAAATTTAACCCTGACATGAAGCCAGAGGATGTAATCAGGCAACTTGAAACGGTTGATAAGGAGTATAGACGAATTATCCGGCGGGCTTTTGAAACGTCTCCAGACGCTGACAAACTTGCGGCTGCAATCGGCGGGCGCCCCGCTTGGTTGGATGCACCAGCCCCGAATGGAGCCAGGACTGATGCGGAACTAGACGCGACCTACGGGGGATAACTAAGTGGCAGAAGCAAAAACATACGAGCAGCTCATGGAAATGACGCGGAAAGCTGATGCTGCCGGGGATAAAGATGCGGCTCAGAGGTTTTATAATCGCGCGCAGGCGGTGAAGGACACCAAGCCGGTGCCAGAAGGTCTTGAGGTAATCGCAGAATATGAGGGCGGAGGCCGCGTAACTCGCGACGCCGACGGCAATCTGTCATACCGTGACAGTGGCTATTCGGTAAGCGGTGACAATGCAAAAGTTAGAGAGATCATGGAGCGCAAGGGCGGCGCCGGCGCAGTAGTCAAGCGCGGTATAGCGCAAGACATTGCAGATCAAGCGGGCGCGGCGGGACGCGCTGCCAGCTTGATTAAAGGCGTGCCATTCCTTGGATCTTACGCTGATGAGCTTATCGGTATGTTTAGCCCAGAGGCTGCTCAGGCGACAAGGATGTCTCAAGAGGCGCAGGAAATTCTAAGCCCAACGCGCACGGCCATTGAGCGCGGGGCGGTCGGCTTGGCTACGGCGGTGCCAATGGCCTTAGCCGCGCCAGCCATATCGCTTGCGCCGCTCGGAACGTCTATTGGGTCTCGAGTAGTGGCGGGAGGCTTGGCCGGCGCCGGCGGAGGGGCTCTGGAGGGCGCCATATACGGCGCCGGAGAGGGGCGGACCTTAGAAGAGAGAGGCGCTTCAGCAATGTCCGGCGGTCAAACCGGCGCGGCTTTCGGCGCAGGTCTTGGTGTTGCCGGACCGGCGTTGGGCGGGATTTTAGGCAGTGTCGCAGGTCGTCAAATCGCAGCCCCAGCGCAAGAAGTCGCTCGAGAAATAGGCGTTAAGGGCCAAGCGCTTGACTTGCTCAGTAAGGCGGCGCAAATGGATGCGCCTGTGGCGGGTCCAGCGATGGCGCGCGCCGGCCAATACGCGTCACTGGGGCAGATGGGTCCGGCGACCCAGAACCTGCTAGACTTGGCCGCGTCATCCACGAGTGAGGGCGCCGCGATTGCTAGAGCGAACATTGACGAGGTTGCCGGAGAAGCTGGCGAGCAAATGTCTCGCCTTCTGGACACTTCATTCGGCGGACCGCAGGCTGCACAGCAAGTCGAGGACGCCCTGATGGAGACGACTGCACCGCTACGCAAGGAGGTTTACGACAGGGCATACTCAAATATCATCGACTACTCAGACCCGGCGGCAAGTAAGCTAGAAGAGTTGATGAGCAGAGTTGACCGATCAGTCATTGAAAGTGCAGAGAGGATCATGCGCAGAGAGGGCCAGCCGTCGTCTCAAATATTCGCTGAGTTCGACGTGGCTGGAAATGTTGTTGGCTATAACACCTTGCCAGACGTGCGTCAGATCGACTACATCACACGCGCTCTGCATAGCGTCAGCCCGACAGCGGCGCCAGAGGATAAGAACACGTCCCGCGCGCTGGCCTCGCAGATCCGTAAGGCATTGGACGAGCTGGTCCCTGACTACAAGGCTGCTCGTGGCGTAGCTGGAGACGTTATCAGCGTGCGCGACGCGCTGTCTATCGGCTCCGAGGCGTTGACCAGCAAGATGACGCGTTATGACGTCAAAAAAGCGTTGAGCGGCATGACGGAGCCAGAGCTGAACGCGGTGAGACAGGGCGTCCGCAGCCACATAGACGAAATCATGGCGAATGCGAAGGCGTCTCTGACAGATCCAAACCAAGATGCGCGTGAAATGGTGCGCCCGCTGAAGGACATGATGTCCCGTGCGGGGCGTGAGAAACTTGAAACGATACTTGGAGATCAGTCAAAAGAGTTCCTGCGCCAGATGGATGAGATATATTCTGTGGTCTCGATGCGGGCCGGAGTTGCTCAAAACTCTAAGACCGCAATCCGCGGCATGGCCCAAGAAGCGGCGCAGGATGTAATCCAGCCTAGTCTTGGACAGTTAGCCGGGGAGCGCGGTGTGGTCGCCGGTTCGCTAGAAGCGCTGCGGCGTCAAGCGACTGATACGCCATCTAAGCAGGAGGCGTTCCAAGCGCTAATGGGTGAGATCGCGCAGCCTCTGACACGCCAGAAAGACCTGACAACGCTTTTGCGTGAGATGTCTGGCTTGCAGCAAGCGGCCCCGCAACTTGAGCGAGGCCGTCGAGCATATGAGACCGGAAAAGCGGCCGGCACGTTTGGCGCAGTCACGCTGACACCAGCAATGCAGACCCTCTTGGGTCAGCGCTAAACGCTACTTCTTGGCAGCTTTTTTAGGCGCAGTCTTAGCGGGCTGCGCCTTCAGCGTGTCCGCCGCCAGCTGGTGCAGCTGAGCCGACTGATCCTGTATGATCGTGGCCGCCTGTTCGCAGAATTTGAACAGCGCCATGATGTTTGTCACGCGGTGCGGATTGTTGAGATTGCGCACCAGTTCTTTCGTTTGGTCGTCGAGCATGTGATCCTCCATGAATGTCACCCTGGCACCCTATAACATTTTTTTCGCTTTGTGAACATTTTGTGCTTGCAAGGGGTATGTGTTACCCCTATGTTAACAATATAGACAGAAACAAAGGAACACGGACATGGAATACGCAGCAGCAGTCGAAGCGATCAAAGCAACAAACCTAAACGCATCTCAGAAGCGCGCAGCGCTTCGCCTGATGGGCGCATCAAAAAACAATACGCAGTCCTCAATCGAGGGAGATGCACCAGAATACGAATTGCACATTGATGGTTCAGATCAAGGTTCACACGCCAGCTTCTGCTGCTTCGGGGGAGGCGTTTTATACGAAACCACCTTGTCTGTTGTTCTCGGCCCACGCGGCGGGAAAAAAGTTTTGCGCGCTGACAGGCGGTTCTCAGACAGTGGCAACGCAAGTAAATTTTATATTTAACTCAACCGGGGGCTTCGGCCCCCACCAACCGGGAGAAACGGACATGACACTGACATACAACAAAAACGGATTTGACATCAAAGCGACCGTAACTGGCACAGGTTATGACGCGGTTGCTGATGTAATGTATAAGCCATACGGTGAAGCCGAATATCTTGAGATCGGTCAGATCTACAAGACCACAACAATGGCCTGCGGCACAACGCGCGACGCAGCGACTTGGCATCACGTCAAGGCCTCCAGCCCCATGTATAAAAAAACTTGGTATGAGGCCGCCGCCGATCTTTACTGCGCCTTCCGCAAGGAGGCAGCGTAATGCCAACGAAACAAGACTGGGCGATCCTCGCCATCTGGACGTCGCTATGCGGGCTGTTGATCGCCTGCACGTTAACCGCTAATATTTCAGACGAAACAATGCGCCCGAAGGCGCGTCCAACACACTGGGAGACCACGCATGGCTAAAGCATACTCACGCTCCGACATCCTCGACATGGCGAGCGAATGTATCACGAAAGATCGCGCCGCGACGCACGGCGACATGGAGGAAAACTTCTCGACGATTGCGGCGTACTGGAGCATCCACCTGGGGGTCGAAATAACCGCCGCAGATTGCGCAATCATGTGCGCGCAGATAAAGCTCGCGCGCCTCAAGTCAAATGTCGCCCACGCCGACAACTGGGTGGATCTAGTCGGATACGCCGCCTGCGGCGGTGAGCTGGCCGCTGAGCGCCCGGAGGGTTCGACATGAGCGAAGAGTGGGCAGTCACCCTGCCGAGGCTGGTAGCGTGTCCTGAGTGCCACGGTGAGGGCACTATAGAGGAGGGGTACGCATACCCTCACAACGCCGGCCGCGACATCGGCGAAATCATCATGGAGACCGTATCGTGTCCAGAGTGTGGCGGAATGGGAGAGATCCCGCCTTATGAGGAAGAAGAGGAAGAGGAGGAAGACGAATGAAGTATGACCCGGAGGCGCTCACGCGTCACGTTCTTGACTGCGCCCAGCAGGGAATGTCTCAGGCGGATGTCGCAGACTTGTTGCGCGTATCCCGCTCAACAATCCACCGCATCTGCACCACTGCAAACATAAAACTTGAAAGGAAGCCCCGTGAATACGGACCAAACTCAAATCATTATAAGCCGTCTGGAGCGGATCAACAGCATCATGCTGTCGGAGCAGAAGACGGCGATGCGGCCAAACTTGAAGCAGCGTCTGGAAGAGCAACAGGCATTGCTAGACGCACTAAGGCGCGCGACCAACGTGATGCCGCAGAGCGCCTGAAGGCTAAGCTGGAGGGCGTCACAGATAAGCACGAGCGGTACGAGATCACATACGCCCACTGCATCTGGGAATATGAGCAAATGCAGTACCGGAACGGCAAACGTGACCCTCTGCCGTCCGGCCCGCGCAGGCCGCTTACAACCTCGCCGTCCATGCTGGTGGCCGCTGAGAAGATGAAGCAGCACAGCATCGAGCAAGGCAACCGCCTGTTTGCGCTGATCCCATACGACCAGCGTGTGACGGCCTCACAGGCGGCGGAGTTGCTGGGCGAGAGCGTGCCGCGCACGTCAAGTTACCTCAAGAAGATGTGGGAAGCGGATAAGATCTACCGCGTGCGCGACCTGGTCGAAGTGGAGGGCTGCACAAAGCGTCAGTGGCGCTGGGTATTTAGTAAGCAGCCAATCAAGGCGTTGAATAACTTTTTCGAGGATGATGAGTGATGGGCGAGAAGGAACTGGAGCGCATGATAAACGCAGCAGGATTTATTGGGGCAGTCATTGGCTTTTTTAGCGGCGCTGTCCTGATGGCGCTGGCATTTACTATATTCTAGTAATCGTGCGGGTGGTCGTGTGAATGATTGGCGCATTCGGAGCACGTTAACCAACAAACAATATGTTGAACCACCCGCTCAAACTTTCTACTCAAGCCCACACATGGGCGCCAGAGATTATTTAAAGCTGCCCAAAGTTTTTTGCATCGACAGGCTTTCGTTTAGAAACTCTGCCTCAGATACATACGTTGTCGTCTTGAGGATCTCGTCTCCCCGGCGGAAAACAACAGCATCCAGATCCACCGCGACAAAGGCGTAAACGTCCGACCTTGGGCCGCTCCTCTTAGCTGTGTGAAATTTGTATCTTTGCTCTATCCCATGTGTCTTGCTGGCGCTTTTCACCTGCAATGTGAGCGTGCGTGTATCTGTCTGTATATACGCGTCGTGGTCTCTGATCTGACATAATGTGCAGAGATAGCCAGCAAGCGAAAGACGGGCGAGCGCTAAATGCTCCCCGGCCCGTCCAACTGCCGCGCTGGCCTTTTGATCTTGGACCCGCACTTGGCTAACTTGGCTAAACTAAGTCAACAGCCAGGTGTGGATTTTGCGCGTCTGGTTAATGCGATCATCCAGGCCGTGATAGCCGCCATTCACCCTGCGCGTTATGCGCTTGATAACATCATCGCCAACACCGTCGTCCGCAATGGCAAATAGGCCGTTCTTCTGGAAGAACCATAAGGCCGTTTCAAACGCATACTCGTCAGCTAGTTTCGACGGATACTCAAGAACCTCCGGCAAATTCATGTCTGACGCAAATGCCTTGACGTTTGACTTGCCGGTCAACTGCAAAAAGCCCTTTCCAGAAAACGCAAAGCCGTCGCCACTTGCCTCGTCGCCATTGCCCATGCGGCTGGAGTAGACCTTATTTGCCAGTCCCTGCGGGTTCTTAGCATACGGCTCCGCGCTCTCAACTGTTGGGAAGCGCGACGGCCAGACGGCTTGAATGCGCTCAGGGGTTGAGTAGTACAGCCCCTCCGTTGTGCGCTTAAAGCCGCCACTCTCGTGATGCGACTGGCCAAGTAAGTGAGCGCAGCGGTCAGGCGACAGGTCGTAATGCTTGGCGATTGCTCTGGCCGTATTTGGGCCAAACGCGCCATCGGCTGAAACTCCAATTTTTGCTTGGAGCAACTTCATTGCTTCACTCATTTTTTAGCCTTTTTCTTAGCTGGCTTCTTAGCCGTCTTGGCAGCCGCTTTAAATGCAGCGGCCGTCGGCGCTCCTTTGGAGCCGGGCTTACGCATTTTCTCTTTGCTTCCGGCTTTAATGCGCGCTTGCTTATTGCGAATGCGGTCCCATAAGCCGGTTTTACTTTTGCTAGAAGACTTCGATTTGCCTGACATCTTAGCACTCCTTACGCCATTTTGATTTTAACGCCCATCTTCTTGCACGAGCCTGCGGCACGGCAGGCGGATTTTGTCTTGCAGGATGGGCACGGCTTAAAGCCAGATGATTTTTTACCGTATTTCATGTTATGACCTCTTCGATTTGGTGCCGGAACATTTCCAGCGTTTGCGTGATAGATTGAGCGGGCTGTTAGGATCTTTCGCCGCCTTCGGAAACTTCTTCTTCTGCGCTGCGGATCGTGCGCAGTATGCGTCACCCTTTTTCGTGCCGGCCTTGACCCGTGGGCCGCCACCCTTCGCCTTACCCGCTTGACCGTAGCTAACTTTGCGGCCGCTGGCGGTGACTTTGACGCGGGCTTTGCCTTTTGCTGGTGTAGCTCTACTCATGTGTTTTCTCCAACTTTGAAGCAATACGGTTTGACTAAAAAGCCCTTGTCAGCTAGTTCCATTGCAAAGTTCATTACGTCGGCCTGACACTCGGCTTCGCTATACCATATATTATTTAAGTTTGCGATCACCGTGCAAGACTTCGCGTTTAGCGTCTGGCATATCAGGATGGCCGCAAGAAACATTTACTTCTTGCCTCCGAAAAACTTAGTCGCTGATCTTGTCGCAAATGAAGCGCTCACGATAACTCCAAGAGTATATTGATAGTAGCTTGGCATCGTTTCGAGAGAGGCAAATCCGTCAGCCACAACCTGGCGCCCCCACTCTCCGCAAAACGCGAGTATTAGCGGGATCGAAAATAATATTGTAAGCCACTCATCTTTAAGGGAGTTTTGAGTTCCCCGCGCCATGATCTTTTCCCAGTCCGCCTCCGACGTTGCGGCGGACTTCATAACTGCCGCCTTGGCTTCAGCCTCGACTAACTTGAGGTTTGCGGTAGCTGCTTGCGCGCTGGCCTTGCCCTTCAGCCATCCGCCAGCAAGATCAGCGATTGGGCCTATCAGTGCTTGTATCATTTCTCATGCCCCAGCCATACGGCGAATGCGCCCGTCATGGCTCCTGTGACAACACTCACCAAAGCTGACTGCTGCGTTGTTGGATCGCTTAACGTCATAAACCACTCAACTACGCGCCAAGCGGATATTGACATCATTATCATCATAAGTCGCGGCAGTAGCTTCCAAGCCAGCACGCGCTCCATTGCTATCGTCATTTGCTTTCTCCTGTGATCCTAAAGCATTGCAGATATTCGTTGGTCTTGGTTACTAAAACGGACGCCTTGCGCAGCTCATCGGAGCATTCTTTCTCGCTGCTATACTGACCCACTTCAAAGTGTATGACCTGCCCGCTAAGTTGGAACCACAGTAATATCCACATCTACCATTTCCCGTGTTTGACGCCTAGGAAAAACAGAACAACAATCAACGCACCAAATCCAGCAAGCAAGAGCGCTGTGCCGACTGCCAAACTTATGCACTTGTCAATAAACTCCTGCTTCTTATAGACCAGCTCCTGCTGACGTTTGCGTTGCTCGCCCTCAATTTTTACTATGGCTTTCCAGGCGCTGGGCCCGTAATGCCACGAAATATGGCTGCGGAGATCCTCTCGGTATTCAGCCAATTTCTGCTTTTGCGACCATATCTCTAGGGCGTTAGCCTCATTGTCGCTGAACATCTTATACAGCGGCGGCTTCTGCGACTTCTTTTCCAGGAAATCCAGATCGGACGCGGCCTTAGCAAACTGCGAGACAGTTGCGGACATTTCATGGACACTTTTCCCAAAATCCACCGCCTTCTTGATGCCCTTATACGCTGCGGACGCGGCGGCTATGCAAGTGACCGGGTCCATATCACCGCTCCATCAACCGATCAATTTTCTCTTCGAGACGGTCAAACTTATTCATAATCTGCGATAGAACCTCAGAGCTGTCTGACTTGGTGACATATTCTTTGGCCATTTCTTCGCGGGTGCGGTTGAGTAAGATGCGCAGGCGATCCAACTCTTCTCGCTGAGTTTTGAGCCACCAGCCAATGCCAGTGATGACAACTCCAAATAGTATATTCAAGATTGCGTCGACTTCCATGGTTGGCTCCAAAAGGTTCCCGGCCATATTAACACGGCGACGGCAGAAAAGAAATATCTCGGCAACACCTTGACCCCTGCCCCCATTCTGTTAACACTGCACAAACAAATGGAGGAACCACTGTGAAACATGAGTTAAAACAAATCGGGCCGCGCATCCGCGCCGATATAGCTGAGATGTTGAAAGAGCATTGCGCCAGCCAGCGCGTCAGCGCGTCGCTGACGATAGAGCGGCTGATCGTCGAGCATCTCAAGAAGGGTGGATATGTTGTCGAAGATTACAATCGGTATTGATCCAGGCTACCGCACCGGGGGCGTTGCGCTTCTGGGTGACGGCTTCGCCGAGGTGCACGACTTGCCGGTCTACACCGAGGGCGGCGTCGACGTGATCGCGCTGCTCGACATCATCAACAGCGCCGGGCCGGTTGAACATATTTGGCTTGAAAAACAACAGGCTATGCCGAAGCAGGGTGTGGTGAGTGTGTTTAAGCTGGGGTTTGCATACGGACAAATCCTGACGACTGCCGCACTATCTGGCCACCCGTACAGCGAAGTGCGGCCGGCCAAGTGGAAGTCGAGCATGAACCTGCCGAAGGACAAGGACGCGGCGCGCCGGCAGGCCCAGCAATGGTATCCAGATCTGGCGCTGCGACTGAAGCGTAAGAAAGACGAACACCGTGCAGAAAGTCTGCTAGTGGCAACATTTGGGAGGGGGGAGAGATGAGTTACATTGTGGCCGTCATTAAAGACGGTAAAACGTGCATTGAGATTGATGGGATCTACTTCAAAACGGAGGGGCTCGACGATGTAGCGCAATACATGCTCTGGAAGCACGACCAGCATAGGGAGCGTGGGTATAAGGCGCTTGTTCTGGAAGTTAAGCAGACCTTTACAGAGGTGGGACGTAAAATCGAAGCAGATATTTTAACGGGTAAAAGTAACGGATATTTTGACGGGTAAAAGATGACTGTAAAACTTGATATGACAAACGAGGCGTATCACCTCGAGCCGTCGCTGAGCGCCAGCGGCGCTAAGAAGATCGCGCTGGGCTCGCCGGCCGAGTTCAAATACGGCGAGTTTAAGAGCAACCCTGCATTCGACGTGGGCACGGCAACTCACACGCTGGTCTTCGAGCCGCAGAACGCGGAAAGCATCTGGTGCGGGCCAGAGACGCGCCGGGGGCTCGATTGGAAGCGCAAGAAGCTGGAGGCCGAGGAGGCTGGCGCCTTGCTCCTCACGGAGGGCGATTACCGCCTAGCCGCTGATATGGCGGAAGCCGTGCGGTCAAATCGTGCAGCCGCGGAGCTGCTCAGCGGCGACCTTGTGTGCGAGGCCAGTATATTCAGCAAAGATCCGTCGACCGGCGTCGAGATGCGGTGCCGCCCGGACGGTTGGCGCCGTGACATCGGCGCGCTGATAGATCTCAAGACGACTATTGCGTCAGACCCAGAGGGCTTTGCAAAGCAGTGCGCCAACCTGGGTTATCATATACAAGACCAATTCTACCGGCGCTGCATGGAGAATGCCGGGTTTGAGGTCGACCGCTTCGTATTCTTAGCGGTCTTAAAATCACGTCCACACCTAGTCGGCGTGTACGAATTGGACTTTGCCAGCCTCGACGAGGGGAAGGCAGCAGTTCAGTACGCTCTCGAGAAATATCGCAAGGCGAGCGAGAGCAACGAATGGGGCTACGATTTTGGGGACTTGAAAACGATCCAACTTCCGCGCTACTCATTTAAGTTCAGTCAGATTGACTGAGAAACGGCAACCATAGTCTAGGAGACAACATATGCCAATATCATTCGGATCAAGTTCAGAGGGTTCTGGGAATTCATTGTTTATACGGTCAAATCTGCCGCAAAATCGCTGGTGGGTGAAGACGGAAGCGGGCGACGAGAACATCGACATGTCTCGCGGCTTCGCTGTGGACATCAAGGAAGTACAGTTCGGCTGGCTGCACATCGACATCGGCGTGCGCGACTGGCAGCCTTGGCCGTCACCGTCCGAGCAGATCCCACGCCCAAGCGAGGTCTACAAGCAGGGCTTCGAGGTGAAGTGCTGGCTGGTCGACGGTCGTGAGGCGTCGTTTAGCGGCAACTCTTACGGCCTCGGGCAGTTCATCGCCAAGCTGTACAACCAGGCGGAGCAGGCTCCCGAGTTCGCGACGCAGATCCCAATCGTGCAGGTCACGAGCTCAACGCCAATCGTGATCGGCAAGGGCACGTCATACGACGTAGGCTTCAACATCTCCAAGTGGATCAATCGCCCGGAGAATGGCGCAGCGCACCCGGCGGCAGCAGCGGCACCCGAGATGGCGCCAGCGCCTGCACCGGCACCTGCCGCAGCACCCGCAGCCGATAACAACTTCGGCTTCTAAGCAACATGGCCGCCTGCCTCGGTGGGCGGCCAAACTATAGGGTGGAAACTATGAGCGAGAGATACTTCAGCAAAGTCGCGGAGAGCGCAGTGGCCGACGTGGCCGGTGCGATCAAGGGGAGCCGCAACGAGATTTTAAACAAGGCCGCATTTAGCATCGGCCGCCACGCGCACATGGCGCCGGCAAACCTGGACGCGGCTCTAATGGAGCTGCACAGCGCGGCCAAGAACATGGGCCTGCAAGACCACGAGATCAAGGCGACAATCGGCAGCGGCTTCAAGCGCGGCGGCGACAGCCCGAAGGAGCTCGAAAACTCCGACGCGCTGCCGTACACGCCGTCAGAGTTTGAGCGCCTCATGGCGCGCCTGGCCGCCAAGGAAGTGCTGGCGCGGGACGACGAGACCCGCGCGGACAAGATGCGCAAGGCGCGCGAGATATGGGAGCGCGGCGTCACAATTTCGCGTGACAACGTCGACGCCGTGCGCCCGGCGCTTCTCTACCTCAACTCGAGGGGTCTGAGAGCCAGCACAGCCTCGCACTCGGCGCGGTTTAGCCCGAATATATACGACGGCCCCGCAATTATGTTTCCCGCGCTCAGTCCAGAGGGAGAAGTGTGCGGCGTGCAGAGCGTGCTGCTCACACCCGAGGGCCAGAAGAGAGAGCACAACGGCATCAGCAAATACAGCCGCGGCGTGATCGCCGGAAACGTCATGCGGATCGGCAACGAGCACGAGGGCGGCGTCATCATCATGGCCGAGGGGCCAGAGGATGCGCTGAGCGTGTATCAGGCGGTCGGCGACGAGGCGACAGTCGTCTGCACGTTCGGCAAGGCCGGCATGTCCACATACACCGTGCCGCGTGCGTCCGACGTGACGATCTGCGCCGACCCGGATCTCGACGTTGACGCGGTGGCCGACGTGCTGCGCGGCGACGGCAGCACCGACGTGCACGTCGTGCGGTTCGACATGCTGGGCGTCGAGGGTGTGAAGGACGCCAACGACTACATCCGCGAGGCGGGGGCGCAAAAGCTGCGTGAGGCATTGGCGATGGCCAAGCCGGTCGCGCAGGTGCAGGCCGAGATCGCGCAGTCCGAGCGCAGCTACCCGACGCCATACGATCCCGTCGACCCGGCAAGCATACCGGCGCGGCGCTGGATATACGGCCAGCATTACATCCGATCAAACGTGTCTGTGCTGGCGTCAGCCGGGGGCGTGGGCAAGACGTCCATGCAGATCGTGGAGGCGCTGGCAATTTGCACTGGCCGTCCGCTGCTCGGTGAGCCCGTGCACGAGCCGTGCAACTGCTGGATCATAAATTTGGAAGATCCGTATGAAGAACTTCAGCGGCGTGTGGCCGCGGCTATGCTGCACTACAACGTCACGGCAGACGAAATCCGGGGCAAGCTGTTCCTCGATGCGGGCCGCGACATGAACATCATCTTCGCCAGACAGGACCGCGACGGCATCACCGTCGACGACGCGCTGGTCGACTACCTGACGGCCAAGATCACGGAGAACAAGATCGGGCTGGTCAGCATCGACCCGTGGGTCGGGGCGACTGGCATTCAGGAGAACGATAACGTCGCAATGAACGCCGCCGTCGGGGCTGTGCGCTCCGTGTGCGACGAGACGGACTGTGCGGCGTCTCTCGTCCACCACATCCGCAAAGGCAACGGCGAGGAAGCCAGCGTCGACAGCATACGAGGCGCAGGCAGCCTGCTCGGCGCAGCAAGAGCGGCGCGCGTCATAAACCGCGTGTCGCAGGAGGACGCGCTCAAGCTGGGCGTGTCCGAGACCGAGGCGCTGGGCATATTCCGGGTGGACGACGGCAAGTCAAACATGGCGCCGCCGGCAGCGAAGGCAGTGTATCGGCGCATGGTCGGCGTGAAGTTGCCAAACGGAGAATACGTCGGGGTCGCGACCGAGTTCGCAATGCCCGACCTTTTCGACGGGGTGAGCGCCAAGGACGCGATGAAGGTGCAGCGTGACGTCGGGCAGGCAGCCCAGCGCGGAGAGTTTATGCGCCAGAACCCGCAGGCAAAGCAGTGGGTGGGCAACATCGTGGCGCTGCACCTCGAGCTGGACGTCGATAAGAAGCACGAGAAGGCCAAGGTCAACGCAATCGTCAAGAAGTGGATCGAGACAGACGTGCTGCGCATCGAGCGCGAGAAGGATCTGCGCACCGGGCGTGACGTGCCGGTGGTGGTCGTGGGTGAGTGGATCACGGGCGAGGAGGCAGGCGCTTGACCGAATTCGATGACAAGGCGGCCATGGATCTCGAGGACGACGACCTCATCATGGCGGTCTACTGGTCAGACATATTCCGTGCCTGCGCCATCGAGTTTGAGCCTGACTTCATGCAGCCGCGAACCGTCGAGGAGCGGATGCGCGTGCAGGAAGTCATCGTGGCAACTATGCAATGCCTGGAGCACGCATTGGTGCGGCTCGACGACCAGATGGTGGAGGTGCGCAGTGGTGCAGAGCTGTTGCATTAATGCCTCCACACCTTACACACATGGAGTGTGGGGAGGTGTGGAGAGTGTGGTAAATAAGGCCATTTCACCTCCCACACCACCACACGCTATTGTATAGCGTGGTGGTGTGGTGGTGTGGCGTGTGTGAGATTTTAGGTGTGGTTAACATTAGGGACGAAGGGGAGTTATATCATGGCAACTAAGGTGAGTGGCAAAGCGAAGCCGAAGTACACGAAGGCGCGGAAGGATAGGGGGACGTTTGAGACTGGCGTCCAGAGCAAGCCGATCTCACGTCAGGTCGATGGTCAGCTGGCTCCGCTGGATCGTAAGGCGCGGGAGAAGACGCTCAAGTGGGGCGACAGTCTGCCGTCTCTCGTGAGCCCGGAGCTCGCTGGACGCTTCGAGGCGGCGTATGACGCGCTGCGGGTTAAGATCGAAGCGGATGACGTGGTGGCGGTGCATCAGATCGCGACGCAGCTGATACGCGCCTGGGACGTGCTGGAAGCGGAGGCGGAGGCTAACGGGCGCCAGCCGGTGGGTCGGCACGCGTACTGCATCGAGATCGCTTCCGGCAACATCGTGTGCATCGCGCTGCACGACGCGGTCGGCATAAGGCGTGAACATCCAGAGTGGTTGGTGTATGATATGGTCGACGCAGCAATCGTGTTGGGGAATAACTTTAGCAGCGAGTTCATCGAGAAGACGCTGGCGCAGTTTCCCGAGGCAAAGGTGACGCGGTGCATCGGGCCAGCGAACAGCACGTTTGACGCTGAGCTAGGCGACGAGATACCGTTTTGAGCAGGAGAGTGTAATATGCGAACAATTGGTAAGGCGAAGCTGGCAGCGCTTGAGGCTGCCGGCGAGGACGAGATCTTCGGGATGATCGCAGCGGGTAAGAACGCGTCCGACGTGATCGCTCACTACGACGTGGGCTGGAACCTGTTTCACAAGTGGATCGCGTCCGGCGATGGCAGGTCTCAGCGCTACGACGAGGCCAAGCAGATGGCTGGTCACTACTATGCGTCGCAGGCGCAGAAGATTGCAGACGAGATACATCAACACGAGGCGAGCGTGAACAGCGCGAAGCTGGCGGTCGACGTGCTGAAGTGGAAGGCGGCGAAGGCGTCGCCTGAGTATGACACGAGGCAGCGTGACATCGCTGTCAACATTAGCGTGAACGACTTGCACGCGCAGGCTGCGCAGCTACTCAACAGCGTTGGCGGCGACGTCATCGAGGGCGAGGCAGTCGAGGTGGAGGATGACGATTGAGCGCGAAATCGCACATCGACGCAGCGTTGCAGGCGCGTGCGCGCGTGACACGATCTCGCCGATCAGTCAATATGTCGCCACATTTGGGTGCTTTCGGGCGTGCAAATGTGGCAGAAGTAAGGCATAAGCGGGGCAAAATAGCTAAGTCACTGAGTTGCAACGACAAAAGATTTAACATAATGCGGATTATGCTTCTTTCGCCCGGTCCGACGCCGGATCGCTGCCGAGATCCGCGTCTTGACCCCCCCCCCTCTCAGATCTCGGGCGGGTGCAAAAGCTCATGTCCCCCACACGCACCCCGAGAAAAAAATTTCACACCACAACGCCACAGGAGTGTTAACACATGAACGCCCCCAGCCCCCAAGATAACCCGTTTCTGAAGTTGATGCGCCGCTACCGCGACGACCCCGTGCGCTTCGCCCAGGAGGTCATTGGCATCGAGCCCGACGAGTGGCAGGTTGAGCTGTTGGATGCGATTGCCGCCCCAGCGGTGCGCCGCGTATCCGTTCGGTCTGGCCACGGCGTCGGCAAGTCGACGGGCGTCGCCATGGCGGCCATCTGGCACGTCTTGATGCGGTATCCGAGCAAGACGGTGGTGACGGCGCCCACGTCCGCGCAGTTGTTTGACGCGTGCTTCGCGGAGATGAAGAACGTGGCCAAGCGCCTGAAGCCCCCGTTCAATAATTTGCTGGAGATCAAGTCCGATCGGATTGAGCTGAAGAGCGCGCCCGAGAGCACGTTTATTTCGTGCCGGACGTCGAGGTCGGAACAGCCGGAAGCCTTGGCTGGGGTTCACAGCGAGAACGTGCTCCTGCTGGCGGATGAGGCCAGCGGTATCCCGGAGGCCGTGTTTGAGGCTGCATCCGGCTCGATGTCGGGCCACAGCGCCACCACGGTGCTCACGGGAAACCCGACGCGGAACACTGGCTTCTTTTACGACACCCACACGCGCTTGCGGGATGACTGGTACACGATGCACGTCTCCTGCGTCGACAGCCCGCGCGTGTCCGACGACTTCGTCACCGACATGCAGCGCAGATACGGTGAGGACAGCCCGGCGTACCACGTCAGGGTGCTCGGCAACTTCCCGCCGTCAGAGGAGGACACGGTGATCCCGGTGGCGTTGGTTGAGCACGCGTTTAACAACGAGGTGAAGGTTCACGAGGACACTGTGGGCGTCTGGGGCTTGGACGTGGCGCGTCAGGGGGATGACAGCAGCGTTCTGTGCAAGCGTCAGGGGCCGGTGGTGCATCCGCTGACTGTGTGGCGCAACTTGGACCTGATGCAGCTCTCCGGCGCTGTGAAGGCGGAATACGATGCGGCGCCGCCGTCTAAGCGGCCGATCGAGATCATTGTCGACAGCAACGGTTTTGGCGCCGGGGTGTTGGATCGTCTGCGGGAGCTCGGGTTGCCGGCGCGCGGCTTGAACGTGTCTGAGCGCGCCATGGCGAAGCAGACGTATTTGAACCTGCGCGCGGAGCTGTGGTTCAAGTGCAAGGCGTGGCTCGAGAATATGGATGTGTCGCTGCCGAAGGATGACGCGCTGTATTCGGAGCTGGTGGCGCCGCGTTACATGTTTACGTCGTCTGGCAAGATCCAGGTTGAGAGCAAGGACAGCATGAAAAAGCGCGGCGTGCGATCTCCCGACCGCGCCGACGCGCTGTGCTTAGCTTTGGCCAACGACCACACGACGATGGCGTATGGTACGTCGGCCAGCGGCTCGTGGGGCAAGCCGCTGAAGCGTGGTATTCGCGGGGTGGTTTAGGCGTTCTCGACCTGATCGACCAGCATTTGGCCGTTCTCGACCCACTGCTCGAGCGTGAGGTCTTTGAGGCGCGGGTGGTCGACTTCGAGCTGGCCTAAGACTTCGTAGTCGTCGTATATGCCCCTCTTGAGGTATGAGAAGACGAAGCCGGCCGTGTGCTCCCCGTATAGCACGTCGCGGTGCTTTACGCGCTCCAGCACGAGGTTTGGGCACCCGATTGCGTCGATGATCGCTTCACGCGTGACGCGCTTTGGCTTTGGGATGTATTTTGCCTTCGCCACCTCCCACTCGTGTAGACTTACGTTCATCTCCCTCGCCTCGCGCGAAAACGGCGTCTCTGCCGGCGATATGATGCTGATGACGTCTGACAAGTCTCTGCGCAGCTCGCGCTCCTGCTTGACAAAGGCGGCTACGTTTCGCTTGGCGGCCTGCACTTCCGCGTAGTTGAGCTCCTGCGCCAGATGACGCGCCAGCTCCAGCGCCTCCGCCGACTTCTCGTCGGTGTCGGCGGTGATCGCGAGGTACAGGCCCAGCTCGACGGCTTCCTGCGTGTTTTGTGGTGTTTCGCTGTGCATTTTATTGTTCCTTTTGCGCTCGGATTTTTTTCAAGTTTGCGGGGAGCCGGAGCTCCCCGTGTTGCGTTATACCTTAGCCAGCATGGCTTTGGCGCCACGCTCTGCGGTTTTTGCGTTTGCGTAGGTGCGTGCGGCTGGGTAGTTGCACACGCGGCCGTGTTGGCTTCCGTCGTCGGCGACGATCATCACATAGAACGAGCTGCCGTTTGGCGTGATTTTAGCGGTGTAGCTGCCTTTTGTGATAGTTTGGCCGATTGGGCGGCGCACAGTTTCCTCGCGGAATGTGCCGTCACCCATGTAGATCGCTTTTGCTATTACTTGGTATTCCATGATGTATTCTCCCAGTTTTTCTGTCTATACAGTTAACCTAATGTTAACATCTACAGACTTCAACCCCCTAAATGCAAAAAACTGGCCTCCGGCAAACTTTTTTGTTATCCTGCGCCTGTTAGCGGCTTCCACCCTGTCGCTGAGAGCTTACTCCAGAGCTCACCCCGCGGCTATATCCTCCCAGATGGCCGCGGGGTTACTTTGAAGCATTTTTACTGTATTATGGGGGGAACGGATAAAGAGGGCGCGGCTTCATGGGGATACTTGACGACTTGGCGATGGGTTTCGGCTTCAAGGAGAAGGATCGCGACTACTACGACCGCACGGCTGGCACTATAAGCCGGAACCAAGGCTCCGACGCCGCCGACAGGTATCGCTCCAGCATTTCCGAGAGTTACGCCGCAGCGCCAAACTACGGCACGGCCATTGGCCCCTCTGTCAGCGACTTCCGTCAGGCCGCCAATCCCGGCCGCGACCCTTACACGAGCGGCGGACGCCTGCGCTCCGACTTCCAGCCTGGATCTCTAGCGCAGACATACCGCGACGCGAACCTGCCGCAGCCCGGCACATTCATGCACAAGTTGACTAATATGCCGACGCCCATGGGCGTGCTCGCGCGCATTATTAGCGGATACGACGCCCCGCCGCCGCAAGGCGAGCTGCGGTCGACATATAGGCCGCAGAAGCAGCAGACGCCGATCATCGAGCCTGTGGCGCCAATTACTACGCCCGCAGCGCCCGCGCGCCCCGAAATGAGCTCATTCGACTTTGCGCCAGAAAACGACAACGCCCAGTTTGTGCAGACTGGCGACCCACGATACATGCCCGGCGGAGAGTTTGACGCGTTCATGGAGCAAGTCGGAAGCCTTCCAATTTTTAACAAGTACAGGGGCGACCCGCAGCGTATGCGAGCAATTTTCGAGGAATACTTAAAGACGCAGGGAGGCAGTAACTAATGCCCGGAAGTGACTTCAGAAATCTAATGGCGCAGAGCGAGAGCAGCGGCAACTATGGCATCCTTACTGACGCTGGAGGCGGTGACATGGTTGCCGGCGCGTACCAGTTCGGCGACCCACGCTTAGAAGACTTTATGAAGGACACGGGCGAGAAGTTTACCCGCGAAGACTTCCTTGCCAGCCCAGAGCTACAAGAGCGCGTGATGAATTGGCACGAGCAGGACGTCGTCGACTACGCCATGGAGAATGGCTTGGATCGCTTCTTCGGCCAGGAGATCAAGGGCGTGCCGGTGGATATGTCGGCCGTCGTGGGCATGGCCCACCTCGGAGGCCGCAAGGGGATGCGCGACTTCCTCGAGAGCGGCGGCGAAATCGACAAGAAAGACAAGTTTGGCACGTTCATTTCGGACTACGGCCGCAAGTTTTCCGGGCAGAGCATGTACAGCGAGACGCCGCCCCGTCCGCGGATGCGTCCGCAGGGGTTGCTTCCGCCCGAGACGTCACCGCGGCCAATGGCCCGCCCAGCAGGTCTACTCGGCTAATGGCAGGCTACGAGCAATATATCCCTCCGGGCCTACGCGGCCCACTGAAAGACTTATTCGGCATGGCCCGCGTGACGGGCGAGGGCGGCGCCGGCATCCTGCGCGCAGTCCAGCAAGATCCGCTGGCAGTCAACCAGGCAATCGGCGAGAGTATGATCGGCGGCATCCGGTCCATGGCCACCGACCCAGTCGGCACCGTGCGCGGCGTGGTGAGCGACACCGCCGGCACCGTGCAGCGCGCTTTGACGAATACGGCGGTGGACTACCTGCCGGAAGGCGTCACGCTGGCCACCGCGACGCCGGATCAGATCGAGGCGGCCAACGACGCGCGCTACGCTGACCTTGCGTCAACCGCTGCGATGGCAGTTCCCGGAGCCAAGGCATTGAGGACAGGCGCAAAAGCGGCAGCGTCTTCTCTGGGCGGAAGATCTTTGGGAAATCAAGCTGCGTCTGCGTACATGATCGGTCAGAAGCTGGAGAATGTTGAGGGGTACAAAGGCGCCACTGGCAAGCCTAGTAAGGTTAAAATGCCTTCTGGTGAAAGCTACGACGCGCGCCCGGTGAGCCAAATTGAGGAGGCTGCAAAGTCTTACATGAAATCCCAGAACATGGACGTCTCTGGATTTTCTGAGTATCCCGCCTTCAGCGAACAGCGCGCCAGGTTGATCGCTGCTGCTTACGATATGATGGAGCACAACCCCACCGGCCCTGCGGTCAAGAGGGCTTATGACGCCATGATTGAAGAGACAATGGGCCAGTATAGGGCGTTGAAGGACGCCGGGGTTGAGTTTAAGTTTTTGAAGGAAGGCATGGACGACCCTTACGCGGCATCTCCAGCCATGGGCTATCAGGACATTGTCGAAAACGGCAAGCTGTGGGTTTTCCCCACTGACTTCGGGTTCGGCACAAACACATCATTTGATGCGGCTGAAAACCCCTTGCTCAAAAGCGTTGGTAAGGTCGGAGACAAGAGCGACGCCGTGGCCAACGACGCATTCAGAGCTGTGCACGATGCTTTCGGGCATTTTGGCTCCGGCAATCCGTTTTTTAGGCGTCAAGGCGAGGAGCGGGCTTTCCTGGAGCACTCTCGGATGTATTCACCTGACGCCATAGGCGCAATGACGTCTGAGACTAGGGGCCAGAACAGCTGGCTCAACTCTGGGCCGTTTGGAATGTCTAACAGAACCGCGAACACCTCTGACACCGTTTTTGCAGACCAAAAGTCTGGGCTTATGCCATCTTGGACTAGCGAGCCGGCCGGAATGCCGGGCCCAGATGAAACGCTATCACTTCTAAGGTATATTGAGAAACAAAAATGGCAAAAATAGCGGGTGGCTTGGGTCACAGGCCGACAGCAAATCTGGCAGACTTAGAAGACGAGTTGGAGCGTAAGGCGCAACAAGATGCGCGCGAGTTTGAGAAGGCGAAAAAAGATGGACTATGAGATAAACGAAATGGCTTCCGAGCTCGAGGCTGAACTGAACCCGGACGTTATGGAAGATCAGGAGCTGCAAGGCATTGTCGGCAAAGAGATCGACGACGCCATCGACTTCATCGACAACTGGGTCTCCCCGGTACGCGCCACGGCGACGCAATACTACCGCGGCGAGCCGTTTGGCGACGAGGAAGAGGGCCGCAGCCAAGTGGTGAGCATGGACGTACGGGATACCGTGCAGGCGATCATGCCGTCGCTGATGCGGATCTTCAACGGCTCCGACCGCACGGTTGAATACGTCCCGCAGAACGCGGAGGACGTGCCGGCGGCGAAACAGGCCACCGAGTACGCGAATTTCATCATAAACCGCGACAACCGCGGCTTCCTGGAGATGCACAGTGCCTTCATGGACGCACTGGTGCGCAAGGTCGGCATCCTCAAGTGCTACTGGGAAGACACGACCAGGTTTGAGACGATTGAATACACCGGCGTCGACGACAACGCCCTGGCGGCTCTCATGGCCGACCCAGCCGCCGAAGTCGACATCACAGTGAGCACGCCAGTCGGCGAGCCGCAGATCGACCCCATGACAGGCCAGATCGTCCCGCCGCCCATGGCCCACGACCTGCGCGTCACCTACACGCACCCAGACGGCCGCGTGAAGCTGGAGGCGCTTCCGCCTGAGGAGTTCCTGATCTCGCGCGAAGCGAAATCCGTCGAGGAGGCTGACTACGTTGCGCACCGCCGCATCGTCACCGTGTCTGAGCTTGTAGCTATGGGCTACGACTACGACGAGGTCTACAACTTGTCGTCGACCAACGACGACATGGACACCAACGTCGAGCGCAACACGCGCAACCCTGCATTGTCCAACGACATGAACGCCCGCAGCGACCCGGCCATGCGTAAGGTGCTATACGTCGAGAACTACATCCGAGTGGATTACGACGGCGACGGCATTGCCGAGCTGCGCAAGATCTGCACCGGCGGTGACGGCAACGTCATCCTGAACAATGAGCCCTGCGCGATGGCGCCATTCGCCACGCTCTGCCCAGATCCCGAGCCGCACGACTTTTTCGGCATGAGCGTCGCCGACACCGTCATGGACATCCAGCGCATCAAGTCAGTCGTCATGCGCAACTCCCTGGACAGCCTAAGTCTCAGTATTCACCCAAGAATTGCTGTTGTCGAAGGTATGGTGAATATGGACGACGCCATGAACACAGAGATGGGTTCAATCGTCCGCCAGCGCGCCCCAGGCTCAGTCCAGCAGCTCACCGTGCCATTTGTTGGCCAGCAGGCGTTCCCGGTGCTGCAATACATGGACGAGGTCAAGGAGGCCCGCACGGGCATCTCCAAGGCGTCCATGGGCTTAGACGCCGGCGCCCTACAGTCAAGCACTGCGACAGCCGTGGCAGCCACTGTAAGCGCCGCACAGCAGCACATTGAGATGATTGCTAGGGTATTCGCTGAAACGGGCATTAAGCGCCTCTATGAGCTTGTCCTGCACAACATCACCACGCACCAAGACAAGGCGCGCATGATCCGCCTAAACAACGATTTCGTGGAAATGGACCCCAGGGTCTGGAATGCGAACATGGACGTCTCTGTCAACGTAGCCCTGGGCCGCGGGACTGACACAGAGCGGATGATGATGCTGCGCCAGATCGGCGAGATGCAGAAGGAAGCCATGTCGACGATGGGGCCGCAGAACCCGCTGACCGACATCTCCAAGTTGAGCAACACGCTCAAGGAGATGACGTCGCTGGCCGGCTTCAAGGACACGTCGCAGTTCTGGAGCGATCCGGCGAAGTTCCAGCCGCCACCGCCAGACAACAAGCCCGACATCAACGAGCAGCTGATCCAAGTTCAGATCCAGCAGATCCAGTCGGATATGCAGAAGAAGGCGGCCGAGCTGCAATTGAAGCGCGAGCAGATGATTATGGAAGACGACCGCAAGCGCGACGAGCTCGAGGCCGACATCCGCGTCAAAGCCGAAGAGCTGAAGGCCAAGTACGGCACGCAGCTTGACGTCGCTCAAATCCGGGCTGACATGGCGATCAACCGCGAAGTGATGAAGGCCCAGGCTGACATAATCACGGAGGCGGCGCGTGAAGACTAAGCAGCAGATCATCACAGACGGCAAGCAGGCAGAGCGCCTGCTCGCCGACACGGATTTGCTTCGGTTTCTTGAGGAAGCCGAGGCGGATTGCTGGACGCAGTTCAAGGCAACTGGCCCCAGTGACACCGACGGCCGCGAGGCTGTTTACATGAAGTTGCGCGGAATTGACATGGTTCGCCAGTCGCTGCGCAGCATGGTTGATAACGCTACTATTGAAATGAAGATGAAAAAGTAGCATAATGGAGAAGTAAGAGATGTCAGACAACAGCACCCCGCAAGGGACTGACCTGTACAGCGCTCAGAATGCAATCAGAAGTATGCTCGCGCCCCAAGAGGATAACGTGACGACAGATGATGCGCTTGAGGCAGAAGCCGCGCAAGTGGACGAAGCCGAAATGCCGGATGGCCAAGAGGAAGAGTATGAGGCGCAAGCTGACAACTCTCCCGTTGAGGGGTCTGAAAGCGATCTGGACGACGAAGACGACGATGACGGCGACCAATATGGATCTCTTGATTTGTCCACGACCATTGAGGTCGATGGCGAAGAGATAACCATTGAGGAGCTGCGCAGCGGACACCTTCGGCAGAAAGACTACACGCGAAAAACTCAGGAGCTCGCCGAAAACCGAAAGGCTATGGAAGCGCAGTATCAGGAGATTGAGCGTGAGCGTGCTGAATATGCGCAACT